>JAAUYB010096087.1_pt1 | contig 31989 bp, 31 predicted proteins | sample 7278071 | NCBI WGS metagenome assembly JAAUYB01 (sample SAMN14350121, study PRJNA611818) | marine sediment metagenome | isolation source: surface marine sediment (1.8m) | place: French Polynesia: Moorea | collected 2018-08 | reverse complement strand
GAGGACCTCCGCAATGCCATCGAGAAACTCGCCCTCAACGACGCCTCCTTCTCCCACGAGATGGAGACCTCCGCCGCCCTCGGCTTCGGCTTCCGCTGCGGCTTCCTCGGCCTCCTCCACCTCGAGGTCGTCCGCGACCGGCTCGAACGCGAATACGACATCGACCTGATCACCACCGCTCCTTCAGTTATCTACCACGTCCACATGAAGGACGGCACGATGCGCGAGCTCCACAACCCCGCCGACATGCCCGACCTCACCCATGTCAGCCATATCGAGGAGCCCCGGATCAAGGCCACCATCCTGGTGCCCGACGACTACCTCGGCGACGTGCTGAAACTCTGCCAGGACCGCCGCGGCATCCAGCTCGACCTCACCTATGCCGGCACCCGCGCCATGGTGGTCTACGACCTGCCGCTGAACGAGGTCGTCTTCGACTTCTACGATCGGCTGAAATCGGTGACCAAGGGCTACGCGTCGTTCGACTACCAGATGGAAGGCTACCGCGAGGACAGCCTCGTCAAGATGCAAATCCTGGTCAACGAAGAACCCGTCGACGCACTCTCCATCATGGTCCACCGAGACCGAGCCGAAACCCGCGGCCGCGCCATGGTCGAAAAACTCAAAGACCTGATCCCCCGCCACATGTTCAAGATCCCGATCCAGGCCGCGATTGGAGGCAAAGTGATCGCGCGAGAGACCTTGGCCGCCCTCCGCAAGGACGTCACCGCCAAGTGCTACGGCGGAGACGCCACCCGGAAGCGGAAACTGCTCGACAAGCAAAAGGCCGGTAAGAAGAAGATGCGTCAGTTCGGGAAAGTGGAAATCCCGCAATCCGCCTTCATAAGTGCATTGAAAATGGACGGTTAGTCAAATTAAGCGCCGGGCATCCGGGAATCGCTGGAGGTCTAATCTGGCCTTCCGTATTGATCGCGTGCCAGTCGCGTCGGCCCATACATGACAGGCTGCGATCACATGATCAATACGAAGAGTTTCTCCTAAGAGACAGTTCCTCTCGCAACGCATCGCATCAAAAGAGACGCCCATCCTCAGATTTGGAATACTGCACGAAGTGATCAAACGCAACCGCGTCATAAACGTCATGCTCAGCGAATAATGCTCTGAGTCGAGCTGACACGTTTCCAAATACTTCTTCGGATGCATAAAGCATCACTGCCTTTATTTCAGGAAGATGCTTGCCATCGACAAATTTGCAACCTTTACGAAACTCGCACTCACGAAGCGCAGTGCTCAAGTGCGATGGGTCATTCGCGCCAACAACCCGTACATAGAACGAGAGAATATATCGCGCATTACCGTTGATCCTGCTGTTCAAAAACAATTGGATCTTGTAGTCAGGTGGATTTCGCTTGAAAGTCGGATGTGTCAGAACCTTCGCAGGCAGCGCCTGTCCGGCCTTCACATTCTCAAGCAGCGTGGCACGCATTTGGCTTATCCTATTGCGACTCTGTAGGGAATTTCGCTCGTGCGCAGCTGGATGTCATGCTTTCCCATCAACTTCAAGAACTCTGTGACACTTGACGTCATTAATGAGGGGTCATTGGTGGGTCCAACAATTACCTCAACGATGAAGTCGTCCGAAATTGACGCTAGGTCAACCTCGACGTACGGCACGATTAGTCCGCTATTTGATCGGAATTCTACTCCATGTATCTCTTGCCAACTCTCGAAGACAATTCGTATCTCGGATTCTTCCTTAAAACCCGGGTGTTTAAAGTATGAAGTCATAATTGCGAAGTTTGCTGCAAAAACTTCTTTTAAGATCTGACAGATCTCTACTTGATTGTTGGCTCGAAAGTACTTCTCAAATAGCGAGAGGTACCTCTCGACTAGATCGACAAAGCACCTTGCGAATAAATCTGCGTTGTAGGAAACCGAGATTGGACCTCGTGTGGTCAAGTCACGCAGTAGCTCCGTTCGAAATCCTATGCAAACCGCTCCGGTCTTGGCAGTGTACCCGCGCCATTGACTCAGTTGATCTGGATTCGGTGAAAAGCAAGTGGCATAAGTGTTCTGTATTTCTGAGTTTGGCCTCAGTGTTTCTAATATCTGATTGCAAAACAGATTCTTTAGAACTTCGGTCTCTCGATCTGTTGCCGATCGTATGGATTTTATCGAATCCGTCCCGATTTCGCGGCCAAATTCGAATTCCTTTGCGTCATTCAAGAACCGAGTGTTCGACGCCCAGATCTTCTTCCCTTTTGAAATTCCAATTAGCGCATCGACCGTTGTATAGTGGTAAAGAACATCGGGGATATCCTCGCCATTCTCAGACTGTATCACCGCGAAAACCGAATCGAACACCTCGTTCAGTTCGGTAACGAATTCCTCCTCATTATCCAACGCGCTTTCCCCTTTATCCCACACGAAGCCCGTCTAATTGATCGCAATGGAAAAAGCATAGGATGTCGAAACTGATTTTTTGAATGTGACGATTGTGTAGCGGAATTTGCATGCGTTTGCAAGTTGTTGCCAGCCTGTTTAGTCTGCGCGACCCCGCAGAGGGTTTAGACACCCGCACCAATTTGACCCCGATCAAACCCAAACACATTCCAACCCGCTAATATGTCTCCAACACCCACCAATCCCGGAGACACCCCATTCTCCCGCTCATGCTCATCTTCCACATCTTCCTCGGCTCCACAGTTGCCGGCTCCGCCGTCATCGTCGCCCTCACCATGGGCTATGACACCACCGTCCCAATCCTCGTCTCCGCCGTCATCGGCTTCGTCGCCGCCTTCCCGGTGTCCTGGACCGTCGCGAAGAAGCTCGCGGGCGGCTGAGCGTCTCCCCTCGACAAATCCGCCTCGCTCCGTTAATTTTGACATCGGTTAAATAACGGAGCGTGCAAATGACCGCCGAACTCACCTATCTCCTGCTCACCGCCCTTCTGGCCGGTGTCCTCTGGATCCCATCCGTCCTCGGCCAGGTGCAATCCCGTGGCACTCTGAAGCCCGACGATTACGTCACCCTGCCCACCAGCCCGCTGGCCGACTGGGCCACGCGCGCCAACCGGGCGCATCTGAATATGGTCGAGAACTTCTCGATCTTTGCCGCCGTCGTTCTGGTCGCCCATGTCCTCGGCATCCACACCGGTCTCACAGCCGCCTGCGCCGCGATCTTCTTCTGGGCCCGCCTCGCCCATGCGCTGGTCTTCATCGCGGGGATCAAGCAGCTGATGCTGCGCACCGTGATCTTCACCGTGGCCTGGGCGGCCTGGCTGGTTCTGGCGCTCGAGGTGCTGCGCAAGGGCCTGCCGGCGGCGTGAGGCGCCCCTGCCGGATTGCCGCCTGGACTCGCACCGACGCGATACCGACGTAATACCGACGTTCTACAGACACCCGATTCCCACCCCGATTCGGCCCGCCCGACGGATTCGCGGTTAACAAACGGTCAAAAACCCGGCGCAAAGCCTGTCACGAATGCGTTGCCTTCACTCAGCCCGCAACCCCACGTTCCGGCTGAGAAAATCGACTTATCCACCGGCTTTTCCCGTTGAAATTCAATACCTTATCCCCAAGAAATTTTGATCCGTTTGTGATTTCCCATTGCGGGAGCGGCCGCCAATTGTAACAGTCGGATCAACGCAAGGGTTCCTCGGAACCGGAGCGGGACGCAAAGGCGCCCTGGACGCCGAAACAGGTACGGGAAGGGTCTTCGGATCTGGACCGAACCGGTCGAGGGGAAAAGGATAGGGGGCTGGAACCAAAGGCTTTTCGGAGCTGGAGGGACCGGGCGCTGAAGGCCGGAGCGGGCTGCGGAAGGTCGCAAGACACGGACGCGGCGGGCTGCAACGGGCCGCAAGGTTCGGGGTGGCCGGCTGGGAAGGGTCCTAGATCCGGACTGGCAGCGAAGGCCCGCAAGGGCTGGAGCAACATGAACAGGGAGGCCCTTCGGGACCGAACCGTTCAGGAAGGCGTCAGGGTGGGCCGCAAGGCCCGATGCGAGGACCGCGTCTGAGCACCTGGCGCCTTTTCCTATTGCACCACAGCAACTTACTCCGACGCTAAAGGCGCCCCCGATACCGAAAAACGGGGCTCGTCTGCTGTCAGCCGAGCCCCGCCGTCAGTCGATGCGTACCGCGTCCTTTGCACCTGTGCGCGCACGCTTAACACCGCACGGCACCGCAAATCAACCAGATGTCGAGGCAACAAACCAAGTTGCCACGAGATTTCGGCAACATCGCGATATTTGGACTAATTTGCAGCAAATTAGCCACATATCTAGCGTTATTCGTCTGAGTTTACGCGCGTTATCCCAAGCGACATGTCGCGCGGCTTGGCCGATTGCGGTTCCGGTTTCGCTTCGGCGGTGCAGCCCGGCCCGCCCCAGTCACAACACTTCAGCCAGGAGGCGTTGGTCCGCTCTTCCGCCGCCATGGACAACAGCTCTGCAACGCTCAGTTGGGTGGCGTCCACCAAACGCGGGCCCATCGAGATTTCACCGGCCGCCGCGGACCCCGACCCGCTGCAAAGCGCCAGGCACGCCAGTGCCGCCGTTCCCATCCATTGACCCTGTCTTGGTGCGATCGCCTGAAGCCATGTCATCGTCGCATGATAGCACTGACCTGCCCGTGCGCCAAAGGCCAGACGGCGCCTTCACCTCGCGGTCCAGGGGCGCTAGCGTGCAACGCGAAGGAGACCCCCAATGACCCTGACCCTGAAGGACATGCTCGCCGCCGCCAATACCGCAGTCGAGCGCATCGACACCGCCGCCGCCCAGGCGCTGATCGACGACGGCGCCTTGCTGCTCGACGTGCGCGATGCCCCGGAACTCGAGCGCATGGGGCGGGCCGATGGCAGCCATCACGTGCCCCGCGGCATGCTGGAGTTTCGGGCTGATCCGGCCTCGCCGTTCCATGACGCTGAATTTCGCCGCGACCGCGCGATCGTGCTCTACTGCGCGTCCGGGGGGCGGGCCGCCTTGGCGGGCAAGCTTTTGCTGGACATGGGGTTCGAGCGGGTTTTCAACCTTGGCGGATTGAAGGACTGGATCGAAGCCGGTGGCGCAATCGACGAGGGCGTTGATCCGGGGATGTGATTGGCGTGGCCTGCGGGCGGCCCCAAATCTTCAGCCTGTTCGACCAGGGCATGGGACTGGAGAGACCCGGTGTCAGGCCTATGGGTGGTCTCTGCGCTAAGACGAGATGTGGCCGCCCGTATTTGCTGGTGCAATGCCCGCGCCACCATTCGAGGCTCTCAGAGAACCGACGACCGAATTGCGCGAAAGGATCGCGCCCAGCCCCGAAGGTCGGCGGCTCCCATGTCATGTCGCGGTTTCTTCAAAGCACATTTTTTGCAACGAATTTAAGCGGTTCAGCGCAATGAGCCTACTCCTTCGGTGGGGCTCGACCCGATCCGGGGCTGACGCCGTGCGGGACGCTTGATCGGTGGCGTGACTCGGTTGCGGGACGAAGAACAGCGACCGCTCCAGACCAAACCAAATTTCTCGGGAAAGGCCAAAGCAACCGTACCAAAGTGCGCACTTCGCTTGGGTGCAGGAGTAACCATAGGCGGGACCGATGGCTCTAGACGCGCCTCGATCTCCGGATTGATCGCCGACCCGGCGCGACGCCGCCGCGCTCAATTCGTGGCGAATGGATCGTCTTTGGCCCGCGAACTCTTGCCGCTGCCCGACGGCGTCGCAAAGGGATCAGCCGCATTCCCGGCGCCGCGGGCGGCGACCTCGCGCTGGCAATTTTCGACCTCGTCCCAGGCTCGCCGCGACCCGGTGAGCTTGAGGTTGTCGATCTCTTTGTCCTGATAGCTGATCTTCATGTTCAGCGCCCGTTGGAACTCGCGCACGAAGTCCATCTTGGTGCTCTCGGCATGCAGATAGACAGTTTCGCCGGGATTGAACTGAAGCCCGGTGGCCGAAACCTCCCACGGCGCGCGGCTGCCGAACTGGATTTCGATGTCGTAGGGCTCGTCGGGCTCGAGGGACGCCCATTTGTTGTTGCCGATCAGGAAGTAGAAGTTGTTTTCTTCCGGGTTCCGGCCGATGCGCAGGACGGTGCCACCGTTCCAGGTGGCCACGGCATAACATCCGTCATCGATCGTCGGATCGATCGAGATGTCCCAATCGCCGACGGTCTTCCACAGGTAGGTGTCCTCCGCTGTCGCGGGCATGGCCGCGAGCAGCAGGGCAGCGGTGAGCGGGCGGAGCATGGGCGCCTCCTGGGTCTGGCTTTGGAAAAACTAAGCACACCCGGCGCCGGGGTGGCAAGGTCGAAGGGTACGGCGCGGGGTCAGCCGGCTGCGTCGAGGTATGCGCGGAGGGCGGCCTCGAATTCGCGGGGCTTTTCGGCGTGGAGCCAGTGGCCGGCGCCGGGGATCTTTGCGAGGCGAGCGGCGGGGAACAGGCGTTTAATTTCATTGCGCGCCTCTGGCTGCACATAGTCGCTGGCGCCGCCGGAGAGGAACAGGGTGGGGACGCCGGCCTCTGCGTCGAGGCCGGGCCAGCCGGTGATCTTCGGCATCTCGGCCTCGAGCACGTCGAGGTTCAGCCGCCAGCGTTTCTCTTTCAGGTCCAGCGATTGCAGCAGGAAGGCGCGGGTGGCGGGGTCGGGGATGTCCCGGGCCAGCGCGGCATCCGCGTCGGAGCGTTTTTCCAGCGCCGTCGGATCGACCTGCCGCATGGCGCGGATCAGATGCGCCTGGCTGTGGCTGTAGGCGACTGGCGCGATGTCGGCCACGACGAGCCGGTTGACCATCCCGGGATGGCTTAACGCCAGCGCCATCGCCGCCTTGCCGCCCATGGAATGCCCGACCACATCCGCGCGTCCCCCATGGGCGTCGATCACCTCCGCTAGGTCTTTGGCCAGACCGGGATAGTCATGGGCGTCGTCCCAGCGGCTGTCGCCGTGATTGCGCATATCGACTGTGACGACCTGGCGGGTGTCGCTGAGCCGCTTTGCAATCACGCCCCAGTTCCGAGCGGAGCCGAAGAGCCCGTGGGCGATGAGCAGCGGCGGCCGGTCGCCGCGGTCTCCGGTGAGGACGGTGTTGAGCATGGGGTGGGTTTAGCGGAGGTCGACGGACGGGTGAATGCAAAGAGCAATCAAAGGTGCAAATCAGATTAGAAGTGAACCCAGCACGGAGGACCCGTGAAACCTATATACTAGAAAAACCGAGTGAAGTTCGTGTTGTCTGGCTCTGGAAGTTTCAGAGCTTTGGGGAATACTCCGCAACTTGTTTTCAAGAGCTTCAGGCCAATAAGAAGTGAGAAAAGAAAATTCAGTGACACAAACTGATCAACGCCAAATTCAGATTTGGAGAGGTCAATGATGTCGCCCCTTTCGAGAATCCTATCTCCGGTTTTGTCTAGGAGATGATTGTACCCACAGATCGTTCGAACGTAGTTGAGACTCCTCGAGGCGTTTTTTGGCCGACTATCAGTCTGTGGGAAAAACGAATGGTTGTCGCTCATTGAAAAGTGTTTTCCTATATCGCCGCAATGCTTATTCAACCTAACTGGCTCAACTCCCTTTAGAGTTGCCCCACAAGGCCGAGACTGGAAATTGTGGTCCTCCTCAGTAAGAGAGATTTTTGCAAGATTTTCACAAGATTCTCGCATTCTTTCTACGTTCCTGGGTAGATTTAAGAACTCAAGGATTCTCTCTTCTTCGCGAAGGTCCATTTGATATTGGTTTTCCATTTGTGAAATATGAAACTCATGCAAGGCCACTGCCACCAAAAACGCACCCCCCAAGTACCAGAAGAAGTCTATAAGATTTATTGGGTGTATATATTTCGATGGCCCAAAAATTACACTGTTGATAAACGCTAAATGCAGGGCGATTGTTACGGAAGCTACCAATAGCAAGAAGGTTAGTGCCAATGCGTATCTATCAGAGAAAGTTATCTCAAAACCTCCAAATGTGTCAAACCAGTCCATCCACCGAGACTCGAATGTGAAGGCTGCATTTAATACTATTAAGATTAGTCCAGTAGCGGGTAACACCCTAAACAGAAATAGCATGCGGCTTTGCAGTATCTCGATGAAAAATGGACTTCGTGACACTGGGGCATCCCGATCTGATTTTCACGTACGCGATTTGTATATCAGATTGAGTTCAATTCTGTCATCTGTGTCAAATCTACAAAATGTGACCGTTTCGACGCTTCGCAGCCGCCTTTGGGGCGTTCAAAGTGTTTTGTATCCTCCGCCGGCCGCTATCCGAAATGCTGCGCGAAATGCAATTTGAGCGATGTGGGGACTTAGACAGGCCGGGTTAACTACGCCGAAGGCGCCCCGGCCCAGCGGCTGCCCGCCCCCGTGGGCTGCCGCTTTGTTGCCGTAAGCGCTTCGCTCGAATGGAAGATGTACCTTGCACCATGAAAACGCGCCGGTCAGCCGTTGCTGCGGCATCCCGCGGGCAGCCGATGGGCCGTGCGAGCTTTGGTGGCATCCCGGGGCGGTGCGCAATGAATGCGCAGCCTACGGTGGAATTTAGGGATGGCGGGCTGAAGCCCGCCCTACGCCTTGGGGCTGGTCAGGCGATCCGTGCGGCGGTATGACTCTCTGCGTCCAGGGGGGACTGACCATGATGGCGGACGACACGATCACCACTCGCACCGAGCGGCTGGCGAAGCTGATGGAGGACCGGCTCGGGATTGGCGGGCGGGGGCTTGAGGCGAAGCTGCGGAAGGCCGGGCGGTCGCTGCCGAAATGGGTGCGGCGGCGGGCGGCGAAGCTTGTGGAGGCGGAGCGTCGGATGGGGCATCCGAAGCTGTCGCGGCAGATCGATCCGGCAGGGCTCGACCGGGCCTACAGGCAATGCGAGCGGTATCTGGACAACATCGACCCGATGGACCGGCACAAGGACCGGATCCTGGGGTTTCTGGCGGTGAATGCGGTGAACCTCGGGATCCTGGCGATCGGCCTATTGGTGGTGCTGAAGGCGGGCGGTCACCTCTGATCCGTCACCAGCGCGTGGCGGTAGACCAGCGTCACGGTGACGAAGCTGACGTAAATCAGCAAGTACCACGAGCCCATTTTCGACCATGAGACCCAGTCGAACTCTGACTGACCGGCGTAGATCCAGGTTTGCGTGCGGGTGCCGATGTTCTCGGCGACCCAGAGGAAGAAGCTGGTGAGAAGACCCGCCAGCACCATGGGCATCCAGTAGTCGTTGTCGCCGATGTGGAAGGTGACGCGGGTGCGGAAGTAGAGGATCACGGTGGCGGCGAATAGCGCGATGCGGATGTCGGGCAGGAAGTGGTGCGTGAAGAAGTTGACGTAGATGGCGGTGGCCAGCAGCACGGTCGTCCAGAACGGCGGGTAGGGGGTGAAGCGCATCTCAAAGAGCCGGATGGCGCGGGCCATGAACGAGCCGACCGAGGCGTACATGAAGCCGGAGAAAAGCGGCACGTCGAGGATCTTGATGAGGCCGGGTTCGGGATAGCTCCACGATCCGGCGTGGACCTTGAAGAACTCCATCGCGGTGCCGGTGAGGTGGAACAGGACAATGACCTTAGCCTCGTTGATCGTCTCGAAGCGGAGAGCGAGGAAGAGGAGCTGGATGGCGACGGCGTAGGCGAAGAGGGCGTCGTAGCGGTGGATGACGGGGTCGGCGGGCCAGAGGGATTTGCTGGCGATGATGCCGATCAGCATCAAGCCGCCGAAGAGGCTGGCCCAGCCGAGCTTGAGGACGAACATGACGAGCTCGGTTAGCCCATGCGGCAGCCGCGCCCGCATCCAGTCGCCAAGGGCACGCTCGATCTGACGCGTGCTGCGCCGGTCAAGCGGCGCGCCGTTGCGAACTGTCACGTCAGAGCGTGGGGTAGATCGGGAACCTCGCGCAAAGCGCCAGCACCTCGGCCTTGACCCGGGTTTCGACCGCGGCGTTGCCGTCCTCGCCATGCGCCGCCAGCCCGTCGACCACCTGCACGATCCAATCGGCGATCTGGCGGAACTCGGGCTCGCCGAAGCCGCGCGTGGTCCCCGCGGGCGAGCCCAGCCGGATGCCGCTGGTGATCGTCGGCTTCTCAGTGTCGAACGGGATGCCGTTCTTGTTGACCGTGATGTGGGCGCGGCCCAAGGCCGTCTCGGTCGCGTTGCCCTTCACCCCCTTGGGCCGCAGATCGACCAGCAACAGGTGGCTGTCGGTGCCGCCGGTGACCAGGTCGAGCCCGCCCTGAACCAGCTGGTCGCCCATCGCCTGGGCATTCTTGATCACCTGCTCTTGGTAGAGCTTGAAGCCGGGCTGCAGCGCCTCGCCGAAGGCCACGGCCTTGGCGGCGATCACATGCATCAACGGGCCGCCCTGGATGCCGGGAAAGATCGCGCTGTTGAATTTCTTCGCCAGAGCCTCGTCATTTGTGAGGATCATGCCGCCGCGCGGGCCGCGCAGGGTCTTGTGGGTGGTGGTGGTGGCGGCGTGGGCGTGCGGGAAGGGCGAGGGGTAATGGCCCGAGGCGACGAGGCCGGCGAAGTGAGCCATGTCGACCAGCAGATATGCACCAACCATGTCGGCGATCTCGCGGAACCGTTTGAAGTCGAGGATGCGCGGGATCGCTGAACCGCCGGCGATGATCATCTTGGGCCGGTGTTCCTTCGCCAGCGCCTCGATCTGGTCGTAATCGGGCAGAAGGTCAGCCTCGCGCACGCCGTATTGCACCGCGTTGAACCACTTGCCCGACTGGTTCGGCCGCGCGCCATGGGTCAGATGCCCGCCGGCGTCGAGCGACATGCCCAAAATCGTGTCGCCGGGCTGCAGCAGCGCCTGGAACACGCCCTGGTTGGCCTGGCTGCCCGAATTCGGCTGCACGTTGGCGAAGCCGCACTCGAACAGTTGGCAGGCGCGCTCGATGGCGAGACTTTCTGCGATGTCCACATACTGGCAGCCGCCGTAGTACCGCCGGCCCGGGTAACCTTCGGCGTATTTGTTGGTCATCACCCCGCCCTGGGCCTGCATCACCGCCAGGCTCGCGATGTTTTCGCTGGCGATCAGCTCGATCTCGTCGCGTTGGCGGCCAAGCTCCTTGTCGATGGCGCCGAATAGCTCGGGGTCGCGATCGGCAAGGTCCTGCGTGAAAAAGCGGTCGTCGCGGTGGGGTGCGTTCATAGGGCGGGCTCCGTTGCGAATTGCGCGCGGTCTTACCCGATCGTGGGTGAGGGCGGAAGCCCCAGGGGCGACCCCTGCGGCGTCATGTGCGTCTTGGCTGGACAAATCGGGCCCGGGCGTCATTCTGACGGCCATGGCGGAGACCCGCAAAATTGCCTTTGCCGCCAGCGAGGTGGAGATTGCGCAGGAGGCGCTGGCCGAACTGTCGGCGGCCTACGGGTCGGTGCCTGAGGTCGAGGCCGAGGTGATCGTGGCGCTGGGCGGCGACGGGTTCATGCTGCAGACGCTGCATAGCACCGAACGTTTGGACACGCCGGTCTACGGGATGAACTGCGGCACGATCGGGTTTTTGATGAACGAGTATGGCGCCGACGCGCTGTTGGAACGGCTCGCGGCGGCGGAGGAAACGGTGATCCATCCGCTGCGGATGCGCGCCGAGGCGGTGGACGGCCAAATCGCCGAGGCGCTGGCGATCAACGAGGTGTCGTTGCTCAGGGCCGGTCCGCAGGCGGCGAAACTGCGCGTGTCGGTGGACGAAAAGGTTCGGATGGAAGAACTCGTCTGCGACGGCGCCTTGGTTAGTACGCCTGCAGGATCAACGGCTTACAACTATTCCGCCCATGGGCCGGTGCTGCCGATCGGGTCGGATGTGCTGGCGCTGACGGCGATCGCCCCGTTCCGACCGCGGCGCTGGCGCGGAGCGCTGTTGCCGATGTCGGCGGCGGTACGGTTCGATGTGCTCGAGGCCGACAAGCGTCCGGTGATGGCGGACGCCGACTCGCGCTCGGTGCGCCGGGTGCGGTCGGTCGAGGTGCGCACCGCGCCGGAGGTGCGGCACCGGCTGCTGTTCGATCCGGGCCACGGGTTGGAGGAACGGCTGATCCGAGAGCAGTTCGTCTAAGCCGCGATGTCGGGCGTCTGCAAAACGTCGGTAAAACGTCGGTATTGCGTCGGTACTGCAGTGCAGCATTCGCGTGGAAATCCAGTGTTAACCGGAATCGACTAGGCAGAGGGCAAACCCAGTCTTCCGGAGGGTGTTCGATGTCCCACCAACCTCATGTCACGCATTACCAGATCCTGACCGACCAGGCGGCGGACCGGCTCAGCGCCCAGGTCGAAGCGGCGATCCACAACGGCTGGCAGCCTTGGGGGCCGCTGACGATCGCGGGCGGTACCGATCCAAAAACGCCGGGGGCGCTGCTATATTCGCAAGCAGTGGTGCAGCAGTCGGAGTGGTATCGGTAGGGCGCACCGGGGCGCGCCCTTTTGCGGCGGGGCGGGTATCGCTGCCCGAGTGACCGGGCCGCTGGTCTGTGTCCGGAACGCGGGTCGACGGCGCTCAGGCCTCTTCCTTTTCCTCGACCTCTTCGCGCACGATCTCGACCTTCACTTTGGCGAAAAACGCAACCAGCGCGCCGACGATGGCGAGGACCGGGGCGGCGATGACCAGCGCACCGGCGCCCACCGCGCCATAGGTCAGCGGAATGTCGACGGCGATGTCGCCATCGGGCTCCTTGACGCGGATCCGGCGCACCGACGCCTCGGCGGCCCATTCCTTGACCTTCTCCATCAGCTTGTCGGCGGAAACCTCAACCTCTTCGCTCCAGGTCTTTTTGTCCTTGGGGGTCTCGTCGGGCATATCTGGTCCTCCTGTCTGGTGAGGAGGGGAGGGTAGGGGTAGAACGGGGGTGGGGGTATGATGTGGGTCAAGGTTGTTCTGCGTCACAAATTCCGCCGTTGCAACGGTAAGGTAACCAACTGAACTGCCGCTATATATTGTGCCAATGGCAACAGCGTTCCATAGGTATTGACAGGCAGCCTATACCTTGATAGGTAAGTTTACCAGCGGAGGGAAGCTATGAAAGTTGAGCGGACAGAATTTGGGAAGGCGAACAGCACCTTCAGGCGTACGAGAGGCCTAAAGTTGCGTGAAGTAGCTGAACACCTTGGTGTTACGCCGGCATTTCTCACCAACGTTGAGGTCGGAAGAAAGTCGGTTCCGGAGGAGTGGTACGAAAGATTGGCCGCTTTTTACAAGCTCGACAAGCTTCAGCGATCGTTACTCCGGCACGCAGGTCTAAAAAGCCAAAAGCGCTTTGTGATCGAAATCGAGAACGAAAATGAGGCAGAATTATTGGCGGCATTCATCGAGAACAGAGAATGTCTCGGCGCTGACCAAATCCAAAAGGCAATTAGCGACTTATCGGTCGGGGACAGCGAGGATTGTGAAGATGCGGACGCCGCGGCGTAGGGATGAGCCATCAAAATCCCGAAAGGTGAAGATCATCGAGTCTGCCTGTCACTTCCGCAAAGAGGTAGCGGCGGTAAACCAAGCAGTCGATCCCGAATTGCTGTTGGATCGACTGTACGATCTGATCCCAAAATACGACTGGTTTGTGGGTGAAGATTTCTTCCGAGGTATGGGTGAAGTCGTCGCATACGCAAAGTTCAATCGCGGACGCCACCTCTTCCTTCGGGAATGGGTGTACGATGCGTTGAACAGGCCCGGAACTGAGGAGTTTAGACGTGCGCTTTTTGTACTAGCGCACGAAACCGGCCATCTGGTTTTGCATTTTCGTTCAGGCAAGGCGTTTGCGCGCAACGACTCTGGATCCCTTGAAAACCTACGGACTGATACGCTCCAAGAAAGAGAGGCAAGCATCTTCGCCGGATCACTCATCATCCCGACAACTGAGATCGATTACAACCTTAGCCCCGGAACCGTATCTAGGTTGTATGGACCTAGTTATTCGGTTGCCAAATGTGGTCTCGCGGAGGCCCGCTTCTATCAAACCGTGAAGAAACGCTAGCAGAGGTCCGAGATGGGCGAAGCACTGATACTGGGACTAGCTTCATTGGCAATCTTGCTGATCCTCGTACTCTTCGCCATCTGGAAACGAGTTCCGGTTAGCGCACTGGTTAGGGCGGGGAAGAACGAGTTGAGTGTTCATTTCGGGCGTGATCAGGACGCGGCTCCTAAAGCGAAGCCCGGCGTAAAGGATGAACAAACCTAGTCGGACGCCAACATCAAGCCACTGGATACCCCAACTCCCCCACCGACTCCCTGATCTCGTCCAGGATCGCCGGGTCGTCGATGGTGGCGGGGAGTTTGAACTCGGCGCCGTCGGCGATTTTGACCATGGTGGCGCGGAGGATTTTGCCGCTGCGGGTCTTGGGCAGGCGGTCGACGACGGCGACGAGCTTGAAGGCGGCGACGGGGCCGATTTTCTCTCGGACGAGCTTGACGCATTCCTTGGCAATCTCGTCATGCGGGCGGTTGACGCCCTTGGTGAGGCAGACGAAGCCCATGGGAAGCTGGCCCTTGAGCTGGTCGGTCACGCCGATCACGGCGCATTCGGCGACATCCGGATGCGCGGCGAGGACTTCCTCCATGCCGCCGGTCGAGAGCCGGTGGCCCGCGACGTTGATGACGTCGTCGGTGCGGGCCATGATCCAGACATAGCCGTCTTCGTCCTTCATGCCGGCGTCGCCGGTTTCATAGTAGCCGGGGAACTTGGAGAGATAGCTCTTGCGGAACCGTTCCTCGGCGTTCCAGAGGCCGGGCAGGGTACCCGGGGGCAGGGGGAGCTTGACGGCGATGGCGCCGAGCTCTCCGTCGGGCAGCTCAACGCCCTCGTCGTCGAGGATGTGGATCTCATGCCCCGGCATCGGCACGGTGGGGGAGCCGATCTTGACGGGCAGAAGTTCGATACCGACGGGGTTGCCGGCGATGGTGTAGCCGGTTTCGGTCTGCCACCAGTGGTCGATGACGGGGATTTGCAGCAGGTCGTGGGCCCAGTGGATGGTGTCGGGGTCGGCGCGTTCTCCCGCCAAGAACAGGTATTTCAGGCAGGAGATGTCGTAGGGTTTCAGGAACTCGCCCTTGGGGTCCTCGCGCTTGATGGCGCGGAAGGCGGTGGGCGCGGTGAAGAAGCTTTTGACGTTATGCTCGGAGATCACGCGCCAGAAGGTGCCGGCGTCGGGGGTGCCGACGGGTTTGCCCTCGAAGACGATGGTGGTGTTGCCGTGGATCAGCGGGGCGTAGCAGATGTAGCTGTGGCCGACGACCCAGCCGACATCGGATGCGGCCCAAAATACCTCGCCGGGCTCCATGTCGTAGATGTTCTTCATGGTCCAGTTGAGCGCCACAAGGTGGCCGCCGGTCGGGCGTACGACGCCCTTGGGCTGGCCGGTGGTACCGGAGGTGTAGAGGATGTAAGCCGGGTGGTTACCTTCGACGGGGACGCATGGGGCGGGGTCGGCGGCAGCCACCGCCTCCCGCCAGTCGAAATCACGGCCGTCCTGCAAAGCGGCCTCGGCTTGGGGGCGTTGCAGGATCAGGGTGAAATCGGGCTTGTGGGCGGCCATCTCGATGGCGCCGTCGAGGAGGGGTTTGTAGGCGACGACGCGGCCGGGCTCGATGCCGCAGGAGGCGGAGAGAATGGCCTTGGGCTGGGCGTCGTCGATGCGGACGGCAAGCTCGTTACTAGCGAAACCGCCGAAGACGACGGAATGGATGGCGCCGATGCGGGTGACGGCGAGCATGGCGATCAGCGCCTCGGGCACCATCGGCATGTAGACGATGACGCGGTCGCCCTTGGTCACGCCGCGGGCCTGCAGCGCGCCGGCGAGCCTGGCGACTTTGTCCTGCAGCTCGGCATAGGTAATGGTCGCCTTGGTGTCGGTGACGGGGCTGTCATAGATGATCGCGGCCTGGTCGCCGCGGGTGGCGACGTGGCGGTCGACGGCGTTCCAGCAGGTGTTGACCATGCCGTCGACGAACCACTCGTAGAGCGGGGCGTTGTCGGCAAAAAGCGCCTTCGACGGCTTGCGGTCCCAGTCGATGGCGTCCGCCGCCTGCATCCAGAACGCCTCGGGGTCGGCCTGCCAAGCCTCGTAGACCTCTTTGTATCCCATGGTATGCCCTCCGTCTGCGTCGCGCGGGTGATAGCGGGGCAGCGGCAGTCGGGCAAGCGCCAGGGCTGCGTTATCCGGTCACTGTTAACGGAAACGGTCAGCGCGATCTGGACAACGCTGCGCGGCGGCCTTTACGGCGGACATGGCCTGCGCGCGGCCGCGATGGAGTCCGGTTGGCGGGCAGAGTGGGTCACGCAACGCCCAGACAAGCTTTCGCAAAGCGCAACTCAGCCGAACTACACCACTCGGTTCGTGGTGTGGTCCCGCGCAATGCCTAGGCGCTCGGGCGCGCGATTACGGTCAGACCGCCACCGAGCGTTGACGCGAAACTGTCATTGGGGTCGGGCCGGTAGATTGCGTCCTCGCGCACCTGATGCGTTGCCTTCGACCGAACGAAACAGGCCACCACCTGGCCGCCCGCCCGCTCGACCAGCGCCCGCAAGCCCGCGGCGGTGAAAAACAATGTGTGCGGGTCGTCGCGTGCCGTCAGATGAAGCCGTGAGTGCCCGCCCTGCGGAACCTCGATCAAAAGCCTGCCATCAGGCGCCAGCGCCGCCACCATCCGGCCCACCCTGCGCACCACGTCGGTCTCGGTGAAATGTTCAATCACATGCGACGCGACGATCGCATCGAATTGCATCTCATCCAGGGCGTCTTCGTCCAGACGGGTTGCCCCGAGATAATCGAGATATTTCGCCGAGTCCGGATCGGGCTCGATCGCAAACGCGGTCTCGGGCGCCGCGACCTTCAAGAAGTAGCCAGGGCCGCTGCCGTAATCGAGCACCCGGCCAAGGCGCGCCCCGGCCTTTTTCAAGGCCTTGGCCTGGCTGGCCGCCCGGGCAAACCCACTCGCGTTCTCCTGCATACCCCGGTCCGAGAAATAGTCCTCTGGCGGAACCAAACGGTTGCCGACCAGCCGGTCGGAAAAGCCACCCTCGAAGGTATGTTCCAGCAAATGCGCGGCATTCGGAACGTGGCCGGTCCCGCAATTCGTGCAGAAATAAACGAGCCATTGGCGGAACGGTTCCCGCGTGCTTGGGTACGGGGCCGCATGAGTGATGCCGGGCTGTCCGCAAATGGGGCATGTGCTCTGATTGTCGGGCAGCCGGTGAAAGGCGACGACCCCCAACGTGTCTGCGGGCAACCGGCCGGACAGGCGAAAGTACCAGTCTGACCCAGAGATCGAGGCGGGCAGGGCCGGCGCGGCCCGAACGATCGTGCGCCGAAGCGCTGTTTTGAGAGATTTCAGGGCATCCATCGGCGGTAGCTGTCGTCAGTTGCCATGCCGGTTCACGCGAACCGACCGGCGGCGCTCGTCTCGCCAAATTCAAGCGGGCCGTCAACCGTAATGCGCGACCGGCGTGCCGGCCAGCGCCGACATGTTCAACAGGCCACGGGCGGTGATCGAGGGGGTGACGATGTGGGCGCGGTTGCCCATGCCCATCAGGATCGGCCCGACCTCTAGCCCGTTTGCCTTCATTTTCAGGATGTTACGCACTCCGCTGGCGGCGTCGGTATTGGCGAAGACGAGGCAATTGGCCGGACCGTTCAGCCGGCTGCTGGGGAAGATCCGGTCGCGCAGCACGACGTCGAGTGCGGCGTCGGCATGCATCTCGCCCTCGTAAGGGAAATCGCGCGGCGCGTCGTCGAGCAGCGCCAGCGCGGCGCGCATCCGCCGCCCGGTGTCGCAGTCGAGATTGCCGAATTGCGAATGCGAACACAGCGCGATCATCGGCTCGGCCCCGAACCGGCGGATGTGGCGCGCGGCGGCGACCACGGTGTCGGCGATCTGCCCGGGCGTCGGTTCGGGATGGACCTGGGTGTCGGCAATAAACAGCGGCCCGTCTTCGAGGATCATCAGGCTGAGCGCGCCGATCGGTTTCAGATCGGGCGTGCCGAGCACCTGTGCCACGTAGTTCAGATGCCACAGATACTGCCCGAAGGTGCCGCAGATCAGGCTGTCGGCCTCGCCGCGATGCACCATGATCGCGCCGATCGCGGTGGTGTTGGTGCGCATGATCGCACGGGCGAGGTCGGGGGTGACGCCGCGGCGTTCCATCAACAGGTGATAGGTGGTCCAGTAATCGTGGTAGCGCGGGTCGTTTTCGGGGTTCACCACGTCGAAATCGCGGCCCGGGCGGATCGGCAGGCCGGCGCGTTCGGCGCGCGCTTCGACGACATCGGGCCGGCCGATCAGGATCGGGCGGTCGGTAGTTTCCTCGATCATCGCATTGGCGGCGCGCAGCACGCGTTCGTCCTCGCCCTCGGCAAAGACGATGGTGCGTTCCGCGGTGGCGGCGGCGTCGAAAACGGGCCGCATGATCAGCGCCGAGCGGTAGACCGACCCGTCGAGTTTGGCTTTGTAGGCGTCGAAATCGGCGATCGGGCGGGTGGCGACGCCGGTCTCCATCGCCGCGCGCGCCACCGCGGTGGCGACGACGCCGGTCAGGCGCGGATCGAACGCCTTGGGGATCAGATAATCGGGGCCGAAGGTCATCTTTTCGCCGCGATAGGCGGCGGCGGCCTCGGCGCTGGTCGAGGCGCGGGCGAGCCTGGCGATGGCATCGATGCAAGCGAGCTGCATGGCGTCGTTGATCTCGGTGGCGCCGGCGTCGAGCGCGCCGCGGAAGATGAACGGAAAGCACAGCACGTTGTTGACCTGGTTCGGCGTGTCCGACCGGCCGGTGGCGATGATCGCGTCGGGATTGGCGGCGCGGGCGTCGTCGGGCATGATCTCGGGCACCGGGTTGGCCAACGCAAAAATGATCGGGCGTGCGGCCATCTTCTTGACCATCTCGGGTTTGACGACATTCGGTCCGGACAGACCGAGAAACAGATCGGCGCCCTCGATGACGTCGTCCAGGGTCCGGGGTCCGCCGGGCTGGGCATAGTCGGCCTTCTGCTGGGTCATGTCCTCTGCCCGGCCTTCGTGCACCAGCCCGTGCAGGTCGACGAGCCAGACATTTTCGCGCCGGACGCCGAGCTTGAGCAGCATGTTGAGACAGGCAATACCGGCTGCGCCGCCGCCGGTAGAGACGACCTTGATGTCCTCGAACCGCTTGTCCGCCACCCGCAGCGCGTTGGTGGCCGCGGCGCCGACCACGATGGCGGTGCCGTGCTGGTCGTCGTGGAACACGGGGATATTCATCCGCGCGCGGCACAGCGTTTCGACGATGAAACAGTCGGGCGCCTTGATGTCCTCGAGGTTGATCGCCCCGAATGTGGGTTCCAAAGCGCAGATGATCTCGGCGAGCTTCTCTGGGTCGGATTCGTTTAGTTCAATATCGAAACAATCGATTCCGGCGAATTTCTTGAACAGGACCGCCTTGCCTTCCATCACAGGCTTCGCCGCCAGGCCGCCGATGTCGCCCAGACCCAAGACCGCGGTGCCGTTCGACACCACCGCCACCAGATTTCCTTTTGCGGTATAGCGGCTTGCGCTGGCGGGGTCGGATTTGATCTCTAGACAGGCCTCGGCCACGCCGGGAGAATAGGCCAGCGACAGATCGCGGCCATTGGCCAGTGGCTTGGTGGCGCGAACCTCGAGTTTTCCCGGTTTCGGGGTTTCGTGATAGGTGAGCGCAGTCTGGCGGAAAGAGTCCTGGCGTTGGTCGGTCACTGAGTCGGGCCTTTCGGTTCGACAGATAGTTTAACGTTAAACTATCTGTCGCTGGTCGAAAGCGCCGGTGTGTCGCGGCGCAGCGTCACCCTGCGCCAGCCGCGCCGATCAAGCAAGGGGGCAGGGACCAAGCGGCATTTGCACGCGGCCCCTGCTGAAGTCAGCCGCCGTCGGTTTCCGGGCAGCGGCACATTTCCGGGTTGGCGCCGCAGGCCGCGGCGGAGGTGGGGCAGGCCACGTCGCCGGGACACATTTCGCCGGTGGTGCTGTTGCAGAACGTCTGCGTCGCGGGACGCTCGGCCGTTTGCGGCGGGGCGGTCGACGGACCGCCGGGGCAGAACACCATCTCGTACTGCACGCCGCCGTCGCATTTCACCAATCCGATGTCGTCGTCATAGGCATAGGCGTAGCTGTCGCAGACCTCGTGCACGTCGGTGGTGTATTGCACCGTCGCTGCGGGACCGGCCCGGCAGTCCGCCGCGCTGACGGGCGGGGTCGGGCAACAATACAACTGCGCCTGTGGCGAGGCCGGCTGCAGACCGCCTAGCTTCTCCGTCCAGCCGTTCCACTGCCCAGAGGTCAGCTTGGAACAGGGACTGAAGCAGCCGACCACTTTGCTGTCGTCCATATAGGCGGTGTATTTCATCATCACGTCGGTGACGCTGACGCCGTTGATCGTATCGTAGGTGCCGTTCGTGCTGAGGTTGTTGTTGCTGCAATAAGTCTTGGGATCGAGGCTGCCGCAAGAGATCTTGCTGACCTGTTTGGGGGGCGTGCTTTGCGTCATGCAGCTGCCGCTGGGGTCGTTCTTGACGTTGATCTGATACGGGAAGGTGTAGCCGTCGACGGCCGAGGCATCCCAGTAAGTGCTTGAACCCAAAGGCTTGCCGTCCGATGGGTTACTGGCGCACCCGGTGCCGCCGCTGAGCGTACAGCCGAAGGTGCCTTCGAATTTCGAGTCGATGGGCGCGTCGTAGATGGTCTGCGTCGTCTGCCAGCCGGCCTGCTGGGCCGCGGGCACGCCGGCGCTTTCGCCGACGCCGCAATTGTAGCCATGCTCGTTGCACGAGTTCTTGGCCCAGAACCGGGTGGCGGCGATCCCGGCGTCGGGGATTGGGTAGTCGTAGGACATCTGGTCGGGCACGTTCACCACGATCGGCACGCCTGGGACGGTGTGGATGAAGTCCTGCTCGACCCAGATGTCGTATCCGCACAAATTGGTGACCCGCAGGCGCTCGGTCTGGGGGCTGGTCGGGTCGGTTTGCTGGGCGAGCGCCACGGCCGGGACCAAAAGCGCGAAGGCAAGAACCGCCGGAACGGAATTGAGCATAACGAACTACTCCTTTGGTTGTAATATAGTGACGAGACCGTAGCATCGGTTGTGAGTGCTGCCTAGCCGCCGAATGCTGCCCCTTGCATCGTCTTGCCGCGCGCCGCAGGCTGGGGGCAACCAGGTGAAGGGGCCGGCGATGTCACTCATCGATGCCGCAAGAGAGGTGCGCGAAAACGCCCATGCCCCCTATTCGGGCTTCAAGGTGGGCGCGGCCGTGCGGACCGCGTCGGGCAATGTCTATACCGGCTGCAATGTCGAAAACGCGGCCTATCCCGAAGGCACATGTGCCGAGGCCGGGGCGATTGCGGCAATGGTGGCGGCCGGCGAGACCGACATCGCCGAGGTCGCGGTGATCGCCGACAGCCCGGACCCGGTGTCGCCCTGCGGCGGCTGCCGCCAGAAACTTGCGGAATTCGCCGGTCCGGAGGTCCTCGTGACGATGGCGACCTTGGCAGGGACGCAGGCGACGGCGACGATTGCCGCGCTGCTGCCCGGCGCGTTCAAGAAATCCCATATGGACGCGGGCTGAGATGGATGCCCGGGCGATCCTGGCCAAATTGCGCCTTGGCGGGCGCTTGAGCGCGGTCGAGATCGGCTGGTTCGTGGAAGGCTTGGCGAGCGGTGCGGTCGACGACGCGCAGGCCGGCGCTTTCGCAATGGGCGTCTGCCGCAACCCGATGACACAGGACGAACGCGTGGCTTTGACCCTGGCGATGCGCGACAGCGGCGAGGTGATGACCTGGGACCTGCCGGGGCCAGTGGTGGACAAGCATTCCACCGGCGGGATCGGCGACTGCATCTCGCTGACGCTCGGGCCGGCGATGGCGGCGCTCGGCGCCTATATCCCGATGCTGTCGGGGCGCGGGCTGGGCCATACCGGCGGCACGCTCGACAAGCTGGAATCGATCCCCGGCGTGTCGACCGAGGTCGACGCCGACAGCTTTCGCCGCATCGTGCGCGACGCAGGCTGCGCGCTGGTTGCGGCGAGCGATCGGATCGCGCCCGCCGACCGGCGGCTCTATGCGATCCGCGACATCACCTCGACTGTCGAGTCCATCGACCTGATCACCGCCTCGATCCTGTCGAAGAAACTCGCCGGCGGCGTCGATCCCCTGGTGCTGGACGTCAAGGTCGGCTCGGGCGCGTTCATGAAGACGATGCAAGAGGCCGACGCCCTTGCACAATCGCTGGTCGGCACCGCCAACGGGGCGGGCAACCCGACCGCGGCGCTGATCACCGACATGAGCCAGCCCTGCGTGCCGTCCGTCGGCAATGCGCTGGAGATCATGGAGGTGATGGTGTCGCTGACCGAGGACGGCGCCGACACGATCCTCAGCCGGCTGACGGCGGAACTGGGCGGCGAACTGTTGCGCCTTGCGGGGATGGCCGAAAGCCGCGAACAGGGCGCGGGCCAGGTGATGGACGTCTTGGCCTCGGGCGCGGCGGCTGAGCGGTTCGGCCGTATGGTGGCCGCGAAAGGCGGGCCGTCGGATTTCGTCGAACGCTGGCGCGACCGGCTGCCGGCGGCGCCGGTGATCCGTGCAGTGCCGGCGCCGCGGACCGGGATCGTGGCTGCGATGGACGGCTATGCGCTTGGTATGACGGTGGTGCGGCTCGGCGGCGGACGGGCGCATGCGGACGCGCGCATCGACCCCTCGGTGGGCCTCTCGGACGTGGTCATGCTGGGCGACGCGGTGTCCGAAGGCGATCCCTTGGCGGTGGTGCATGCAAAAGACGAAGACGCCGCCGAAATGGCGGTGGCGGCGTTGGTGCCGGCCTTCAGCGTCGGCGAGGCCGCAGTGACGCCGCCGCCGCTGTTGCACAAGGCGGTCGCCTGATGCCGCGCGCGTTTCTGGTGGTGCTCGATTCGGTCGGCTGCGGCGGGGCGCCTGATGCCGCCGCCTTCGGCGATGCGGGCGCAAACACACTGGGCCATATCGCGGCGGAATGCGCGGCGGGCCGGGCGGAAGATGGCCGCAGCGGCCCGTTGCGGATGCCGCATCTGGACACGCTGGGGCTCGGCGCCGCAGTTCGTCTGGCCAGCGGCGATCCGACGCTGGGACTGCAGGCTGTGCCGGACGGGCTCTGGGGCGCCGCGACCGAGGTGTCGCGCGGCAAGGACACGCCCTCGGGGCATTGGGAGCTGGCCGGCGTTCCGGTGCCCTGGGACTGGCACACTTTCCCCAATACCGATCCGGCCTTCCCCGACGACCTGGTGGCCGAGGTCTGCCGCCTGGCCGGCACCGACGGCATCCTGGGCAACCGCCATGCCAGCGGCACCCTTATCATCGAGGACGAGGGGGCCGCGCATCTCTCCACCGGCTGGCCGATCTGCTACACCTCGGTCGACAGCGTGTTCCAGATCGCCGCGCATGAAGAGCAGTTTGGGCTCGACCGACTGATGGCGCTCTGCCAGGGGTTGGCGCCGCGGCTCCATTCGATGAAGGTCGGGCGGGTGATCGCGCGGCCCTTCGTCGGCTCGGTCGCCGACGGTTTCACCCGCACCCCGAACCGCCGCGACTTCGCCATCGCGCCGCCCGGCCCGACGCTCTGCGACTGGGCCGCGGGTGCGGGGCGGCCGGTCCATGCGGTCGGCAAGATCGGCGACATCTTTTCGATGCGCGGAATCACGGATGTTCGAAAAGGCAAAGACGTTGATCTTTTCGAACATTTGATGGCCTTGGCGGCCGGCGCTAAGGCCGATTCCTTGACCTTTGCCAACTTCGTCGAATTCGACAGCAGCTACGGTCACCGCCGCGATGTCAGCGGCTATGCCCGCGCACTGGAATGGTTCGACGCCGCCCTGCCGCGGTTTCTCGATGCGCTGCGGCCGGGCGATCTGGCGCTTTTCACCGCCGATCACGGCAACGATCCGACCTGGACCGGCACCGACCACACCCGCGAGCGGGTGCCGGTCGTCGGCCACGGCCTGGGTCGAAGCGAAATCGGTCTGGTGGGGTTTGCCGATGTCGGCGCCTCGGTCGCCGCCCATTTGGGGATCCCGGCCCAAGGCCCGGGGCGGTCGTTCCTATGAGCGTCGCCGATCTGCCCAAGGTCGAGCTGCATCTGCACCTCGAAGGCGCCGCGCCGCCGGGCTTCATCCGCGGGCTGGCGGCCGAAAAGGACATGGACATATCGCACATTTTCGACCCCGATGGCGGCTATGCCTACCGCGATTTCCGGCACTTCCTCGAGGTTTACGAGGCCGCGACCGCGACCCTGCAAAGCCCCGAGGACTACCACCGGCTGACCCTGGCGGTGCTGGAGCAGAGCGCGGCGAACGGTGTGGTCTATTGCGAGACCTTCCTGAGCCCCGATTTCTGCGGCAACCGCGAGGTCTCGGCCTGGAAAGACTACCTGCAGGCGATCCGCGAAGCCGCCGAGATCGCCGAGGCCCGCGACGGCATCGTGCTGCGCGGCATCGTCACCTGTATCCGGCATTTCGGACCCGAAAAGGCGAAGCAGACCGCCCGTTGCGCCGCAGAAACCGCGGGCGACTGGCTGGTCGGCTTCGGTATGGCGGGCGACGAAAGTAGGGGTAAACCGGGCGACTTCTGCTACGCCTTCGACGTCGCGCGCGAGGCGGGGCTCGGGATCACCGTGCACGCCGGCGAATGGGGCGGCGCGGCCAGCGTGCGCGACGCCATGGTGGCGCTGCGGCCGTCGCGGATCGGCCACGGCGTGCAGGCGATCGAGGAACCGGCAGTGGTCGCGCGGCTCGCCGATGAGCAGGTGGTGCTGGAGGTCTGCCCGGGCTCGAACGTGTTCCTCGGCGTGTTTCCCTCCTGGCAAGACCATCCGATCCAGCGTTTGCGCGACGCGGGCGTGCCGGTGACGGTCTCGACCGACGATCCGCCGTTCTTCCACACTGCGCTGGCCGCCGAATACGATCGCCTCGCCGAGACCTTCGGCTGGGAAGCGAAGGATTTCCGCGACATCAACTTGACCGCCGCCCGCGCGGCGTTCTGCGACGAGGCCACCCGCGCGCGGGTGATCGAAACCCTGGAGGCTGCCTATGCTTGACCATCTGACCGTCGTCAAACATCCGCTGGTCCAGCACAAGCTGACCCTGATGCGCGAAAAGGACACGCCGACGGCGGTGTTCCGCCAACTCTTACGCGAGATCAGCCAGCTTCTGGCCTTCGAGATCACCCGCGAGCTGCCGATGACGACGAAACGCATCGAGACGCCGCTCTGCGAGATGGATGCGCCGGTGCTCGACGGGCCGAAGCTGGCGCTGGTATCGATTCTGCGCGCCGGCAACGGGCTGTTGGACGGCGTGCTGGAGCTGATCCCGTCGGCGCGGGTCGGCTTCGTCGGGCTTTACCGCGACGAAGAGACGCTGCAGCCGGTGCAGTACTACTTCAAAGTGCCCGAGGGGCTCGCCTCGCGGCTGGTGATCGCCGTCGACCCGATGCTGGCCACCGGCAACTCGTCGGCGGCGGCGGTGGACCTGCTGAAGGGCGCCGGCGCGACCGACATCCGATTCTTGTGCCTGCTGGCCGCGCCGGAGGGCATTAAGCGGATGAAAGCGGCGCATCCGGACGTGCCGATTGTTACAGCATCTGTGGATGAATGCCTGAATGAATCCGGATATATTGTTCCCGGACTAGGGGATGCGGGCGACCGGATGTACGGTACAAAATAGGCGATCCGCCCCCTTTACGGAGCCAGTATTCTAAGGCATCCTGCCACAACATCTTGTGTGGGGCCACAGAATGCTGAGAACATCGACCTTGACTGCCATCGCGCTGATCCTGGGGCTAGGGGCCGCCGAGGCCCAGTCGCTGCGCAACGCCGACGAACCCGCGGAATTTCCGCCCGCCAGTTTCACCGGCAAGCAATATGTCGACAGCAAGGGCTGTGTGTTCGTGCGCGCCGGTTTCGACGGGGCGGTGACCTGGGTGCCGCGGGTGTCGCGGCAGCGCAGGGTGCTCTGTGGGTTCCAGCCGACCTTCGCCAAACGCACCGCGCCGGCCGAACCGCCGGTGCGGGTCGCCGCGGCCCCCACCGTAACGCCGCCGCCGCCGAAACCGCCCAAGCCAGCGCCCGCGCCGGTCGTCACCGCGAAACCGCGTCCCACCCCCGCGCCGCCGCCGCGAAGGGTCGTCGCCGCCGCGCCGACGCCGTCCCCGGTCCGTGTGGCGCCCGCGCCCGCTCCGGTGCGGGTCCAGGTGGCGCCGCGCCCGGCCCCGGTGCGGGTTCGCGTCGCACCACCCGCGCCGGCCCCGGCCCGGATCCAGACCGCGCCGCCGGCGCCCTTGCGCAGCACGGGCGTGGCCAGCGCCTGCCCCGGCGCCTCGGCGATGAGCCAGAAGTATCTGCGCAGCGGCGGGCACCAGGTGCGCTGCGGCCCGCAGGGCGACCACCCGGCGAGCTACTCCGCGCCCGAGACCGCGCGATTGGCCACGGCCTCGGGCGTGATCCGGGTGCCGACGCCGCCCAAGATCGTGCCGCCGCCGGGCTATAAACCGGCCTTCGACCAGGACCGGTTCAACCCCTATCGCGGCCAGCAGACCCGCGAGGGCTTCGTGCAGATGCGGTTGGTCTGGTCCAGCGGCGTGCCGCGGCGTCTGATCGACCAGACCACCGGCCGCGACGTCACCAAGCTGTTCCCGAACCTGCGCTACCCTTTCACCAGCCTGCAGCAGCAGCGCCGCTATGTCGCCGCCAACGGGCCGGTGGTGTCGGCCAAGAACCCGCCGCCGGCGAAGGTCCGGGTGTCGACCAAGGCGGTGGCGCCCGAGACCGCCGCGCCCGCGGCACGCACGCCGGTCCGGGCGGCGCCGTCGGGGCACCGCTATGTTCAGGTCGGCACCTTCGGGGTCGAGGCCAATGCGCGGCGCACCGCGGCCAAGCTGCAGGCGATGGGCCTGCCGGCGCGGCTGGCAAGTTACACCAAGCGTGGCAAGGTCTACCGGATCGTCGTCGCCGGCCCCTACCGCGACGCGGGCGCCCTGCGCGCCGGCCTGACCGCGGTGCGCCGAGCCGGCTTCGCCGACGCTTTCACGCGGAAATAGCCCGGGCCGAAAGGGGTTGCTGAGCGCATCCGACGAAGATGTGGGCCTGTTGCGGGCACTGACCCCTTAGAGACAAGCCCCGCCATCGCCGACCCGCGGGGTGGCGAACCAGCGTTCGACCGGCAGTGCTTTATGGCTGTCGCATCCGTAGGACCTGGAGTGGTGCGCGAGGCTCGACCAATCGCCGCCCCACGGGGGCGGGTCGGCGATGGCGGGGCGGCCTGCGGCCTTGAGTCCGCGCCTGTGCGTCGCGCGAATGCTGTCTGTCGGCCAAGACCGACCCCCAGACCAGCCGACCCCGTCACTCGCCGCAGATGCCCTGCAAGCTGACCCAGTCGCCGTCGGCAAGCACAGTGCGGCCGCCGCCGGGAGGGACGGGATCGGCCTCGATCAACGCCAGTGTGGTTTCGCCAGAGATATCAAGGGCATAGGCGTAGGGCGTCGAGGACACGACCGCGGCCGCGAAGCGCTGCAGCAGGGTCTCAGGGTCGATGGCGGCAGGTGCGGCAGTCATGACCACCTCAGCAAAGACGGCCAGATCGGCGTCCTGCACATCGCCGGTGGTCAAGAGCCGAAAGGCCGTCACCGGTCCGGTGGCGCGCAGCAGCGTCTCGACCGGATCCTGTGCCTCGGAGCGCAGCGCCTCGGCCAAGACATAGCCAGCGGCGGCGTCGGGATCCTCCTGGTCCTCGACCAGGGCGCGGTTCAACAGGATCAGGCCGCCGGGCAGATGCGCGGTCTCGGCAATGCCGCCGGGCAGAACGACAAGGCGGCCGGGTCGGTCGGCCAGCAGCCGGGCGTAGAGCCGGTTGAGCGCGCGCCGTCCCAACGCCGTTTCGCAGGGTGCGCCGGCCACGCGCCGGATATCGCCGAGCAGCCGCGCGCCCAACTCGGCGCGCTTGGCCTCCGGCACCACGCCGGCGGTGTGGCGGACCAAAGCGTCGGGCAGCCAGAACACGGCGAGCGCCAGCACCGCCGCAAGCCCGCCGCCAAGCAGAAAGAACCGCAGCCGCCCGGGCTGCGGCCGGCGCCGGGCGATGGCGCGGCGTACGGTCTCGATCGCGTCGACCATCATGTCGTCGGCGATTTCGAGCTCTTCGGGCGAATCCTCTCCCGGACGGTAGAGCGCGGGTCTGGTGCCCTGGTTCAAACGCTCCACCGCGGGCAGCGACCAATGCGCCAGCGCGCGATTGGCCATGTCGTAGATCACCAGCGTGGCGTCGCCGACCGAGACCATCACGTCGCGGCGCTGATCGCCAGCCGAGGCGCGCCAGACGCCAGGGGTCTCCAGCCGTTGATACTCGCTCAGCGCCGTCATGTCTGCGGGCGGGGTCTGCTCGATGGTGTTGTTTTGCCCGACGATACCGCAAGATTTGGCGTGTGCCAACATTGGGCTGGTGCGGGTCCGCGGCTGCCAGTGCGTGCTCGGTCACGGCGAGGGCGCCGGTCCCCGGCGCGGTCGCGGCGAAACAGGCTTGGAGCCGGGCCCATGGCCAACCCGCGGGGTGGCGAAGCGACCTCTGATCGGCAGCGCTTTATGGTCGTCGAGTCCGTAGGACATCGAGCGGTGCGCTGGTGTCGACAAATCGCCACCCCTCCGGGGCGGGTTGGCGATGGGCCCGGCGGGGCTGCGCCCCTTGATTCCGTGCCCGGGGCGGGCACCGACGGCACCTGCTAGGCAACAAGCGCCATGCGCGATCCCGCGCCCTACAGCCCCTCGGCCGTCTTCCGCAACTCGAATTTCTGGATCTTGCCGGTCGAGGTCTTCGGCAGGTCCTGGAACAGCACCTGCTTCGGCGTCTTGAAGCCGGCGAGGCGTTCGCGGGCGAAGGCGATCAGCTCGTCCGCCTCCGCCGTCTGGCCGGGCTTGAGTTCGACGAAGGCGCAAGGCACCTCGCCCCATTTGTCGTCGGGCTTGGCGACCACGGCGCACAGGAACACCGCGGGGTGCTTCATCAAGACGCCTTCGACCTCGACCGACGAGACGTTCTCGCCGCCCGAGATGATGATGTCCTTGGCGCGGTCGGCGATCTTGATGTAGCCGTCGGGGTGCTGAAACGCGATGTCGCCGGAATGGAAGTAGCCGCCGGCAAAGTCCTTGTTGGTGGCGTCGGGGTTTTTCAGATAGCCCTTCATCACCGAATTGCCGCGGATCATGATCTCGCCGGTGGTGGCGCCGTCCATCGGCACCGGCGCCATGGTTTCGGGCGCCATCACCGCGATGTCCTCCATCATCGGCATCAACACCCCGGTGCGGGCCTTGATGGCATAGCGGTCGTCGTCTGGCAGCCCGCCCCACAGCTCGCCGTGCCAGAGGCATTCGGTGACGTGCCCGTAGGTCTCGGTCAGGCCGTAGACCTGGGTGACGTTGAAGCCCAAGGGCTCGATCGCCTGCAGCGTGGCGGCGGGCGGCGGGGCGCCGGCGGTGAAGACCTGCACGATGTGGTCGAAGGGGCGGCGGTCGGCGTCCTCGGCGTTGACGATGGTGTTCAAGACGATGGGTGCGCCGCCGAAATGCGTGGCGCCCTCGTCGGCGATGGCGTCGTAGATTCCCTTGGCGGTGACGTTGCGCAGGCAGATCACGGTGCCGCCCAAGGCCGGGATCATCCAGGTGTGGTTCCAGCCGTTGCAGTGAAACAGCGGCACGATGGTGAGGTATTTCGGGTAGAGCGTCATGCCCCAGCTGATCACGGTCCCCAGGGTCATCAGATAGGCGCCGCGGTGGTGATAGACGACGCCCTTGGGCCGCCCCGTGGTGCCCGAGGTGTAGTTGAGCGCCAGGCTTTCCCACTCGTCCTCGGGCATCACCCATTGGAAGGCCGGGTCGGCCTGGGTGAGCAGGTCCTCGTAGTCGGGGTAGCGTCCGGTGGCGGGAAAGCCGGCCGGGGGGTCGGCGACCTCGATGATCTGCGGGCCGTCGCCGTCCATGGCGTCAATGGCGGCCTCGGCCAAGGGCAGGAACTGGGTGTCGACCAGCACCGCCTTGGCCTCGCCATGGCCGACGATGTAGGCGACGGTGTCCACGTCGAGGCGGATGTTGATGGTGTTCAGCACGGCGCCGCTGGCGGGCACGCCAAAATGCGCCTCGGCATGGGCGGGGATGTTGGGCAGCAGCGTGGCCACGACGTCGCCGGGTCGGATGCCCATGGCGGTCAGCGCCGAGGCGAGGCGGGTGCAGCGGTCATTGTATTCGGTGTAGGTCTTGCGGTGGCTGCCGTAGACCACGGCCAGGTGATCGGGAAACACCTTTGCGGCACGGCGCAGGTGGCTGAGCGGCGTCAGCGGCACGTAGTTGGCGCGGCGCTTTTCCAGCCCGGTTTCGTCCACCATCCAACCCATGGCCGATCCTCCCTATGATCTCCCCGACAGGCCAGGGAGTTTTACCGCGGTTGCGCAGATTGGAAAGGGTGAATTATGGGGGCATATGCAGAGCTTGCCCGCCCAAAGACCGCTTGCCGCCGCCGGGTCGATCGTCGCTGCAATGGCGCTCATTGGGCTGATCGACAACCTGGTCTACTCGCTGGCGGGGATGAGCGGCATCTGGCAGTTCCACCTGGTCCGCGCGCTGATGGCACTGCCCATCATTGCTGCTGTGGCCGTCCTGGGCGACCGCCGTCTCTGGCCGCGGCGGCCCGGACCGGTGGCGGCGCGCAGCCTGATCGTGTCGGTCTCGATGGTGTTCTACTTCGGCTCGCTGGCCTTCCTGCCGGTGGCGCAAGTGGCGGCGGGGCTGTTCACCGCGCCGATCTTCGTTCTGCTGATCTCGGTGGTTTTCTTGGGCGAGCGGGTGAGTTGGGCGAACGGCCTGGCGGCCTTGGGCGGGTTCGCCGGCATCATGCTGGTGCTCCGGCCCGAAACCCAGGCGGTGTCGCTGGTGACCTTCATGCCGGTGGCCGCCGGGTTCTTCTATGCCTGCGGCGCCATTGTGACCCGGCGCTGGTGCGGGAGCGAGGGCACGCTAAGCCTGCTGGCAGCGTTCTTCGTGGTAATGGCGGTCTGGGGTGCGGGCGGCTGCGCTGTGTTGGCCTGGCTGCAGCCCGAGGTGCCGGAGGGCCCCGCAGGGTTCCTGCTGCGCGGCTGGGTGTCGCCGAGCCAGGACTTCCTGGGACTGACCGCGGTCCAGGCCCTGGGGGCGGTGGCCGGCGTTGGGCTGATCATCCGCGGCTATCTGTTGGCGGATGCGTCTTTCGTGTCGGTGTTCGAATACGTGCTGCTGATCTTCGCCGCGGCCTGGGGCTATGTACTGTGGGGCCAGACCCTCGATGCGGTGCAGGCCGGCGGTATCGTCCTGATCATCGCCTCGGGCGTGCTTCTGGCGCGGACGGTACGGGCTGGATGAGGCCCAGATGTTTCGCGCGCGAAACATTCCGCGCCGCAGAAGGTTAAGCCGCAGCGCGGCAAGTCGTTGGATTCGCTCGCGTGCGCGTTAACCACTGGGGCGGCGGCGGTCCGCTGCGCTGGCGCGTGGGGCCGGGCTGGGCTAGGACGGAGCCATGATCATCTCGCGCGGTCGGCGCTACATCTTCGTGCATATCCCCAAGACCGGCGGGACAGCGCTAAGCCTTGCGCTGGAGGCGCGGGCGATGAAGGACGACATTCTGATTGGCGACACGCCCAAAGCTGTGAAGCGGCGGCGGCGGCTGAACGGCATCAAGACAGCCGGGCGGCTTTGGAAGCATTCGACACTTGCCGACATCGACGGTCTGGTGTCGCTGGATGAGCTCGACACGATGTTCCTCTTCACGCTGGTGCGCAACCCATGGGACCGGATGGTCAGCTACTACCACTGGCTCAAGGTACAGGATTTTGACCATCCGGCGGTGGATCTGGCGCGGCGGTCCGGTTTTGCCGCATTTTTGGCTCATCCCCACACGCAGACGACCGTCGCGGCGGCACCCTATGGAAGCTATCTGATCGATGCGGCAGGGGTCGAGCGGGCGGCGCATTTCATCCGGCTCGAACATCTGGCGGAGGATCTGCAGGCGGTGGAAGCGCATCTGGGGTATCGATT
>JAAUYB010057646.1_pt1 | contig 32102 bp, 7 predicted proteins | sample 7278071 | NCBI WGS metagenome assembly JAAUYB01 (sample SAMN14350121, study PRJNA611818) | marine sediment metagenome | isolation source: surface marine sediment (1.8m) | place: French Polynesia: Moorea | collected 2018-08 | reverse complement strand
TAGCGTGCACACAAGCGAAGCGACGAAGGAGCAAGCGCGAAGCGTTTCCCTGGGCGCGCACGCTTCTAGCGTGCACACAAGCGAAGCGACGAAGGAGCAAGCGCGAAGCGTCTCCCTGGGCGCGCACGCTTCTAGCGTGCATCCAAGCGAAGCGACGAAGGAGCAAGCGCAAAGCGTTTCTTCGAGTACTGAAGGTGCTATTGAAGAAACGACCGGTCACGGACACACCGCCCTGCACGACCTGGCGACCGCCGAGGCGCGTACACCCTTCGATCTACAAAACGGCCCCCTGTTCCGCGCCCGCCTCATCCACCTGGACAACGACGATCACCTGTTACTGCTGACCATGCACCACCTGATCACCGACGGCTGGTCCATGGGCGTGCTGCTGAATGAGGTCAGCACATTCTACAGCGCCGCCCTTGAAGGCAAAAAAGCGGACCTGCCCGAACTCGATATCCAATATGCCGACTTCGCCCTCTGGCAACAAGAACTCCTGGCCGGCGACAAGCTGGACGCGGCTCGCGCCTGGTGGAAGCAATACCTGGCCGATGCACCCAAGCAGTTGAACCTGCCCGTGGACCGACCGCGCGGCGCAAACTCGGCCCACAACGGCCGGGCGATCCACTTCCACTTGGACGACCGCCTGACCGCATCGCTGCACAAACTCAGCGGACGCGCCGAGGCAAGCCTGTTCATGATCCTGCAAGCGGCCTTCGCCGTACTGCTCGCCCGGCATTCCGGCCAGGACGATGTGGTAACGGGCGCGACTTCGGCAGGTAGGAATCGGGCGGAGACGGAAGGGCTGATCGGCCTGTTCCTCAACACCCTGGCCCTACGCACCGACATCGGCGTCAATCCCACCTTCGAAGACCTGCTGGCAACCACCCGGCTGAACATCCTGGAAGCCTTTACCCACCAGGACCTGCCCGTTGAGGCGGCGCTGGAAGAAGCGGGCTTGCTGGGAGGCGCCTTCCAGGCCTTCTTCATCTTCCAGAACACGCCCCTGGACGCCCTGCAACTTCCGGGTTTAACCATGGAACGCCTGGCGGGCAAGCCTGAAACGGCCAAGTTCGAGCTGACTCTGGAGATGGAGGAAACCGAGGCGGGACTCACCGGGTTCTTTGAATACGATACCGATCTGTTCGAAGAGGCGACCATTCAACGCCTGGTCGGCCGCTTCAAGCGACTACTGGCGGCTCTGGCCGGGAATCCCGCGACCCGGGTCTACGACCTGCCGATTCTGGAATCCGCCGAGGAAACGCGCCTGCTTACCGGCTGGAATCAAACCGAAACCGGGTTTGCCGACACGCGCCCGGTCCACCTTCAAATCGCCGACCGCGCCGCCGCGAATCCGGGGGCGATCGCCGTCAAGGCCGTCGGCGGCAGCGCCCTGACCTACGGCGAACTGATGGAAAGAGCCGGGGAGATCGCGGCCAGGCTGTGCGGTCTGGGCGTGACGGCCGAGGTTCCCGTGGGCTTGTTCTGTGATAGAGCGCCGGAAATGATCGTGGCCCAACTTGGCATTCTCCTCGCCGGCGGTGTCTTCCTGCCGCTGGACCCCAACTACCCGAGGGAACGCCTGGTCTTTATGCTGCAAGACGCCGCCTGCCCGGTCGTCATCAGCCAACCGCATTTAACGGGCCAACTGCCCGCCGATATCGCCCATGTGTTGACCGTGGACGAATTTGGCCGCCCCCCGGGCGGCGCCGCCGCGGTGCCGCCGCCCGCAACCGTTCATACGGAACAAACCGCCTACCTGATCTATACCTCGGGCTCCACCGGCAAACCTAAGGGCGTGGCCGTACCCCATGGCGCACTCACCAATTTCGTATGCGCTACCGCCGAGCAGTACCAGCTGACTCCCCAAGACCGCGTGCTGCAATTCGCCACCATCAACTTCGATACTGCCATGGAGGAAATCTTCCCCGCGCTGTTATCCGGCGCGCGCCTGGTGTTGCGCAACGACGAAATGCTTTTGTCAAGCGACAACTTCCTGGACCGCTGCATCGCCGAGGAAATCACCTTCCTGGACCTACCCACCGCCTACTGGCAGCAGCTGACGGCCGACATGATCGCCGCGGACCTGGCCTTGCCGAAGAACCTGCGCGTGGTCATTATCGGCGGAGAACGCGCCGCTCCCGACACCGTACGCGCCTGGCGCAACCGGGTCGGCGCGGCGCCGCTGCTGATGAATACCTACGGACCCACCGAGGCTTGCGTGGTGGCCGTCGCAACCGATTTATCCCGTCCCGAACCGGGCGACGAGGTCATCGGCGAGGTTCCCATCGGTACGCCGCTTGCCAATGTGCGCGCCCATGTGCTGGATCGTTACCTGAGTCCGGTACCCGTCGGCGTTACGGGTCAACTCTACCTGGCCGGGGCCGGCCTGGCTCGGGGCTATCACGGCAATCCGTCGGCCTCAGCGGAAAAGTTCGTACCCGATCCCTTTCATTCCGAAAGCGGTCGCATGTACGCAACCGGCGACCTGGCGCGACGTCTGCCGGACGGCCGCTTGCAGTTCCAGGGGCGCGTGGACCGGCAGGTCAAGATTCGCGGCTTCCGCATCGAGTTGACCGAGGTAGAAACCATCCTGGAGCGTCACCCCGACGTGCGTCAGGCAGCGGCCGTGTTCCAGGAGTCCCACCAACGCCTGGCGGCCTTCGTCCAACCGAAAGCCGGTATGGACCCGGCGGCTCTCATCGCCGACCTGCGCCGCACCATGCGCGAAACCGTGCCCGACTACATGGTGCCGGGTGCGTTCGCCACGCCGGCAACCCTGCCACTGAACGCCAACGGCAAAATTGACCGCAAGGCTCTGCCCATGGACGCCCTGGGCGGCGCCGAAGCAACCTACGTGGGCCCGCGCACCCCCGTAGAAGAGCAACTGTGCGCCGTTTGGGCCGAGATCCTGCAAGTGGAACGCGTGGGCGTGCAGGACAACTTTTTCGATCTGGGCGGCCATTCGTTGTTGGTCACCCGCATCGTCTCCCGCATTCGCGCCGTATGGCCCGTGGAACTGAGCCTGCGCTATTTCCTGGAAGACGCCACGGTCGCCGGACTGGCCGGCTATATCGAGGCAAGCCTGTTTACGACCAACTACGAGGACGCCCCCGCCGAGGACGACGAGGACCGTGAGGAAGGTGAGATTTGACCAGAAGTATCGGTGAACTGCTGTATGACTTGCGTTCGCGCGGAATCAAGCTTCGGGCCGAGGGTCCCAAACTGCGTTTCGACGCGCCCAAGGGCGCGCTGATCCCGCCGCTCAAGGCCGAACTGAAGGCGCGCAAACCGGAAATCCTCGCCTACTTCCACAAGGCCCAAGCGTCAAATCAGCCGGGCCTGCCCAAGGTCACCCCGGTCACGCGGGACGGCGACCTGCCGCTTTCCTTCGCCCAGCGCCGCCTCTGGTTCCTGGACCGGATGGAGGGTCCGAGCCCCGTCTACAACATCCCCATCGCCCTGCGTTTTCGGGGGGAGCTGAACCTGGAAGCCCTGCGCGCCTCGGTCAACGCGATTGTGGATCGACACGAATCCCTGCGCACCGGTTTCGTTGACGATCGCGGCCAACCCAAGCAGGTCATCGCCGAGCGCTTGGACGTGAACCTGACCGTGCACGGGGCCGAAGGCGCGGACGAGACGACGATCCGTCAGGACATGAACCGGGCTTCGCGGGAACCCTTCGACCTGCGCACGCCGCCCCTGCTGCGCGTGGCCCTGTGGCGACGCGCGGCCGATGATCACTTCCTGCTGGCCGTCATCCACCACATCGTGGCCGACGCCTGGTCGGTGGGCATTATCGTCAAGGAACTGGCCGCCAACTACCGGCATCATCTCGAAGAAACCGCCGTCAACCTGCCGCCCATGACGGTTCACTATGCCGACTTCGCCGCCTGGCAGCAACGCGTCATAAGCCATGACCTTCTCAAGCAACAGCGGACCTGGTGGGTCAAGCAACTGACCGGCGCGCCGTCCCTGCTTGAATTACCCACCGACCGGCCTCGACCTGCCGTGCAACGTTATCACGGCGCAACCGCCCGCTTCACCATTCCCCATGAGCTGACGACCCACCTGGATACAATAGCCCGGAAACATCGCGCCACCCTGTTTCAGACGTTGCTGGCTACTTGGAAGATCCTGCTTGCCCGTTACAGCGGCCGCGACGACATCGTGGTGGGCAGTCCCATCGCCAACCGCAACCGCACCGAAGTGGAACCGTTGATCGGCTTCTTCGTCAATACGCTGGCCGTGCACACGGATCTTTCCGGCCAATTGGACTTCGCCCGCCTGTTGGACCGGGTGCGCGAGGGCGCCACGGCCGCCTATGCCGCCGAGGACCTGCCCTTCGACAAGCTGGTGGAGGAACTGCACCCGGAACGCAGCCTCAGCCACGCGCCCATCTTCCAGACCATCTTCATCCTGCAAAACGCGCCCCTTGAAGACCTGACATTGCCAGGCCTGACCATGGAGCGACTGACGGTGGAACAGGGCACGGCCCGTTTCGATCTGACCATGGAACTGGAAGAACGCGACGGCTGCCTGTTGGGCACACTGGAATACAGTACTGATCTGTTCGACGCCGCAACCGCCGAGCGTATGGCCCGTTGTTACAACCGCCTGCTGCAAGGCGCCGCAACCGACCCGACCACGCCGATCGCCCTGCTGCCTTTGCTGGATGAGGAAGAGCGCCGCCGCATCCTGGTCGACTGGAACGACACGGCGGTCGAACATCACGGCCCGCGGTGCGCCCACTCCGGTTTCGAGGCGCTTGCAGCGGAGCACCCCGAGGCGCCGGCCGTCCAGGTCAAGGGCCGAATCTACAGCTACGGCGAACTCAACATCCTGGCCAACCGCATCGCCCGGCGCCTGATCAAACTGGACGTGGGCGTGGATGACCTGGTCTGTATCTATATGCACCGCGCCTACCCGGTCATCGCGGGCATGTTGGGCATCATGAAAGCAGGCGCGGCCTATGTACCTCTGGACCCGGCCTATCCGGCCGAACGCGTCGCCTACATCTTGGACGACACCAGGGCGAAAGTCGTCCTGACAAGCGCGGACCTCGCCGCCGATCTGGAAAATTACGACGGTGCGCTGCTGGACCCCGCCGATCCTTCCCTGACTGCCGAATCCGCCGATAATCCTCCCTGCCGCGATCACGCCGAGAACCTGGCCTATATGATCTACACCTCGGGCTCCACCGGCCGGCCCAAGGGCGTCATGGTGCACCACGGCGGCCTGGCCAACCAACTGCTGTGGCGGTGCGAGACCTTCGACCTGGGCAGCGATGCGCGCGTGCTGCAAGGCATCCCCCTTACCTTCGATCCCTCGGTCTGGCAGATCTTCTGGCCGCTGACCACGGGCAACCGCGTCGTCCTGCTGGAAGGCGACGAACACAAGGACCCGGTCTACATGGTCGACCTGATGAAACGCGAGCAGATCGCGGTTACGGCCATGGTGCCCTCCATGCTGGAAACCATGCTGGAAGTAGACGCGATCAGGGAGTGCATCGCCTTGCGCCATATCAGTTGCGGCGGGGAGGGCCTGTCGGTGGCCCTGCAGGAGCGCTTCATCGACATCACCGGCCGAGACGATGTCTTGAGCGTGGTCTACGGCCCCACCGAGGCGAGTATCGACGCCACCTCCCGCCTGTGTCGCAAGGGCGGACCCAAGGACATCATCCACATCGGCCGGCCCGTCACCAACACCCGCATCTACCTCCTGGACCGCAACATGCAACCGGCGCCCGTGGGCGTTCCCGGAGCCCTGTACATCGCCGGGCCGGGCCTGGCTCGCGGCTATCGCAACCGTCCGGGCCAAACCGCCGATGTCTTCGTGCCCAACCCCTTCGCCCGTCATCGGGACGATACCCGTTTGTACCGTTCCGGCGACCTGGCTGCCTGGCTGCCCGACGGTCAACTGAGCTTTCTGGGCCGGATCGACCACCAGGTCAAGGTGCGCGGCTTCCGTATCGAATTGGGCGAGGTGGAGAGCGCGCTCAGCGAAGCGCCCGGCGTGACGCGCGCGGTGGTTACCATTGGCAAGGATGTATCCGGCAACAATCAGCTGGTCGCCCATGTTCAGCCCGCCGGTGAAGGCCGGCCCGCCCTGGACGAACTGCGCACCGCCCTGCGCGAGAACCTGGAAGCGCGCCTGCCCGGCTATATGGTGCCCGCGATCTATGTCTTCCTCGAAACCTTCCCGCTGCTGCCGGGCGGCAAGGTAGACCGCAAGGCGCTGCCGGAACCGGATATGGAGCACGATGTCAGTCGCAAACCCATGGTCGCCGCCCGTAACGACATGGAACAACAGCTGACCGAAATCTGGTCCGCCGTCCTGGAACGGAACGAACCCATGGGCATTCACGATAACTTCTTCGAGATGGGTGGTCATTCCCTGCTGGCCACGCGCGTGGTCGCTCGTATCCGCGAGATCTTCGACGTGGAACTGCCCGTGCGCGTGCTGTTCACCGCGCCCACCATTGTCGAACTGGCCCAAACCCTTGCTACGACACCGCGTCTTGATAGTCATTGGGGCGTAGCAGGCATTGAACGCGCACCGCGTGGGCAGGGAGACGGCCCGTTCGATTTTCCCCTGTCTGCTTCGCAACGCCGTCTCTGGTTCCTGGACCGCCTGGAAGGTTCCGGCGCTGCCGCCTACAATATTCCCCTGGTCCTGCGCCTGGAGGGCCGCTTGGATGTGCCGGCCCTGCGATCCGGTTTCGAGACGCTGATCGCCCGCCACGAGGTACTGCGAACAGTGTTCCCCACCCGCGATGGCGAACCCGTCCAACGCGTGCTGCCGCCGAGTCCTTTTGAGCTGCCGGTAATCGAGGCCGCCCATTGGGAAACCGAGATTCGCGAGGCCCGGGTGCGCGAGCTTGCGGCCGAGGAGGTGGCAACCTGCTTCAACCTGGCCGAGGGCCCGTTGTTGCGCGCCGCACTGGTGGTTTTGGGTCCCGAGGAACACGTGCTGATCGCCGTGGTGCACCATATCATCGCCGACGGCTGGTCCATGGGCATCATCGTCACTGAACTGGCCGCCGCCTACAGCGGCGAGGCCAAACCCGAACCGCTGCCCATCCAGTATGCTGACTTCTCGGTCTGGCAACAGGACACGGGGGAAAAACAGGAAAGTCAACTGGACTACTGGCGCAAGCAACTGGCCGGCGCGCCGGCGTTGCACGGCCTGCCGACCGACCGACCGCGCCCGGCAGTTCAAAGCTTCAAGGGGGCTCGTCATCACTTCAACCTGGGCCGCGAGGTAACCGATCGCCTGACCACGTTCTGCCGCGAAACCGGCGTGACAACTTTCATGGTTCTGGAAGCTGCCCTGGCCGCATTGGTCTATCGTTTCGGCGGCGGCGAAGACCTGGTGTTGGGCACCGCGATTGCCAACCGCAACCGCAAGGAGACGGAACCCCTGATCGGCTTCTTCGCCAATACACTGGCCTTGCGTCATGACCTTTCAGGCGATCCCGACTTCGCCGAACTGTTGCAACGGGTGCGAACCGTCGCGCTGGAAGGATACGCCAATCAAGACGTGCCCTTCGACACCGTGGTCGACGCGGTACACGCCGACCGCAACCCCGCCTACAGCCCGCTGTTCCAAATCATGTTCGCGCTACAGAACGCCCCGCTGGGCAAACTGGAACTGCCCGGGCTGACCATGAGCCCGCTGGAGGCCGATCAGGTCACCGCCATGTTCGACCTGACCCTGTCGATGATCGAGAAGGACGGCGACCTGGAAGGCCGGGTGAGTTACAGCACCGATTTGTTCGACCGGGAAACCGTGGAGATCCTTTTCAGGGCCTATCGGATCATCCTGACCGAGGTCACCCGGGATGCAAGCCTGAAGCTGTCGCGCATTCCGTTGCAAAGCCGCGAGGAACGCGCCGCGCTGATCGAAGCCAGGCAACCCAACGACGAGCCTGAGGTCCGGTTTCAGTTAGCGCCGTCGGACGAGGCACGGCGTCTGGCGACGGCCCTGCTGAACCGTGGATTGAAGTCCGGCGATGTGGTCGGCCTGTGCCTCCGGGACCCGCAACATATCGCCCCCTGCCTGCACGCGGTTCTTTCGGCGGGCGGCGTCATCCTGGCCTTGGAACCGAACGATCCCCCGGCCTTCAATCAGATGCTGATCGAGGAAGCGGGCGCCTTGTTCGTCCTCGGAGACGATCATAGCTTCGAGGGCGTCCAACAACTGAACCCGGCTGACGATTGGCGCGAGATTCAGCCGCAAAATCTGCCGAAAATCGACGAAAACGCACCGGCTGTGACAGCCCACGGTATCACACTCAGCCGCCGCGCGCTCGCAGGACGTTGCGCCCACCTGGCCGACATGTTCGATCAGGTACCCCAACCAACTTCCGTAGCAGAAGAAGGCGCCATAGAACAACTCCTGGCAGCAAGTTGCGAAGCAACCCCCTGGGCGCGCACGCATCCTGCATGCATGCAAGCCGAGAATCGCCCCCAGGGCGAGGCGAGGCGAAAACCCTGGGCGCGCACGCATCCTGCGTGCATGCAAACCGAGAATCGCCCTCCGGGCGAGGCGAGGCGGATGGAAGATACGGAAGAAAAAACCCAAACCGAAAACACCCACCCATCCGAAGCACGCAGGATGCGTGCGCGCCCAGGGGGGGATGAAACCCAAACCGATAACACCTACCCATCCGAAGCACGCAGGATGCGTGCGCGCCCAGGGGGGGAAACCCCCGGGATAACCCTCTTGGAGACCGGCCTCTTCCTAACGCAAGACAACACCGGACCCACCGTCTATCTGCTGGACCAACACGGAGAACCCGTCCCGGCCGGCGTAACCGGCAACATCCACGTCGCCGGCCGCTACCTTGCCGATTCCCCCTCAACGATCGAAGACCCCTTCGTAAGCGGCCGAAGAATGATCGATACCGGCCTCCGGGGCCGCATGCGCCATGACGGAACCTTGCTTGTCACTGAAACGACCACAACTGCACTGACCATCGAAGGCCGACGGGTCCAAACGGATAAGGTTCATGCGGCGCTACAGGCAATCCCGGCAGTCACTGAGTCAGCTCTGATGGTTCGCCGATCCGAAACAGACGAGTTGATCGCCTACGTCGCCCTGAGCGAACCCAAGGACATCAGGGAACTGACCGCCGCGCTTCGCGAGAAACTACCCCAAGCATGGCTGCCCGGCGGCATCGTCCCGCTGACCCGCCTGCCCCGCCGACCCGACGGCGCCGTAGATGAAACGGCCCTGGCCGGTCTGCCGGTCCTGGACGAAGCGCTTACCCAAAACCTGGAAGCAGGCCTGAAGCAGCAAGCGGGTATCACCGATGCGGCTGTCACCGTGGAAACCCGGCTCCAGGCACCGCCCGTCCAGCACCTCTCCGACCTGCTGCCGGGCTGGAGTCCGGCCGGCAACACCACGGCCGTTAACGCGGAAACCGAAAAGGCGGACGCCGGTGTCGAGGACATGCAAACCGGCAAGCCCTCCGTGAACATCGGCCCGGAAATCACCCTGCCCGAGGACGCGCCCGCAACCCTGCCCGAGGCCCTGCGCCGCGTAGTCACTCAATACCCCGACCACGGCACCGGTTTCCTGGACGCCGACGGCAATTGCGACTTCCAAACCTACGCCGAGCTGTTGACCGAGGCTGAATACCTCCTGACCGGCCTGCGCGAACTGGGCTTGCAACCGGGCGACAAGGTCATCTTCCAACTGGGCCGTAACCGCGATTTCGTCGTGGGTTTCTGGGCCTGTGTTCTGGCCGGGGTCATTCCGGTGCCGATCACGGTGCCGCCGGTCTACCGCGAAGACAACGCGACCGTCCTGAAACTGAAGAACGTCTGGGCCATGTTGGACAAGCCGCTCGTGCTCACCGGTAACAACCGGGCCGACGAGGTGTGCAACGTGGCCCATCTGTTCGACCTGGAGGGTTTCCGCGTCGAAATCATCGACGAGTTGAAACGTTCCGAGCGCGACACTGTCTGGCATCAACCCAAGCCCGACGACATAGCTCTCTTTTTGCTGACCTCGGGCTCCACCGGTTTGCCCAAGGCCGTGCAACAACCCCACAAGAACCTTTTGGCCCGTTGCGCCGGCACCGCGATCGCCAATCACTTCACCCCCGACGATATCTCGCTGAACTGGATGCCGCTGGACCACGTGGGCGGCATCGTTATGTTCCACCTCCGCGACGTCTTCACCGGCGGCAACCAGTACCACGCCCATATCGACCCCGTTCTGCAAAACCCGCTGAAGTGGCTGGATTGGATCGATCGTTACCGTATTACCGCCACCTGGGCGCCCAACTTCGCCTATGGCCTGGTCAACGACCGCGCCGACGAGGTGCGCCGGGGCAACTGGGACCTGAGCACCCTGCGCTTCATCCTCAACGCGGGCGAGGCCGTCGTGGCCAAAACCGCGCGCACCTTCCTGTTGCTGCTGGAGCAACACGGCCTCTCGCCGCGCAGCATGTTCCCTTGCTGGGGCATGTCGGAAACCTGCTCGGGGGTTACCTTCAACCACCGCTTCTCGCCCGCAACTACGAGCAACGACGATCCTTTTGTAGTAGTCGGCGAACCCATTCCCGGCTTCGGTTTCCGCGTTACCGACGGCAAGAACCAACCCGTGCCCGAGGGCAACGTGGGCCGCCTCCAGGCGAAGGGCGCGAGCGTCCTGCCCGGCTATTTCAATAACCCTCGGGTCAACGCCGAATCCTTCACCGACGACGGCTGGTTCGACACCGGCGACCTGGGCCTGGTAGAAGACGGTCAGTTGACCATCAGCGGTCGCGGTAAAGAAAACATCATCATCAACGGCGTCAACTTTTACGCTCACGAACTGGAGAAAGTGGTGGAAGAGGTCGAGGGCGTGGAAGTCAGCTTCACGGCCGCCTGCGCCATCCGCACGCCGGGCACCAATACGGACCAGGTGGCTGTCTTCTTCAACGCGGACGGCACGGCGGAAGCGGAAATGCCCGCTTTGCTGGGCGACATCCGTCGCAAAATGGTGCGGACCGTGGGCATCGATGTGGATTTCCTGATACCGGTCAGCAAGGAGACCATTCCCAAAACCGCGATCGGCAAGATCCAGCGCACGCAACTGGGCAAGCGTTTCGGCGAAGGGGAATTCAACAAAATTCTGCGCAAGGTGGACCTGCAACTTGCCAACCGGAACACCCTTCCGGCCTGGACCTATCACCCGCATTGGGCTGCCGAGAAGGCCGAGCGGGGCGGAAATGGCCGTGGGTCAATCCTGGTCATCGGCGGTTCCCCGGATCTGATCGAAGAGATATCCGCCGAAGGCCGTCACGTGATCCCGGGTACCATCGGTACCTTTTCCGGTTCAACAGATGAAATCGGTGCGATCGTTTTAATGTGGACCGAAGCCGACGATACCGACGCCCTGCACCAATTAATTCGCCTGGCCCAAACCGGTGCCGCTTCCCAAGCCGCGTTACGACTGCTGATCGTTACCGAATGCGGCCAAATGGTGCAACCCGGCGACAGGGTTGACCCGCACAAAACCGCGTTGCCAGGACTGTTGCGCGGCATTGCCGCTGAATTACCTCAGATGGATGTTACCCATTTGGACCTGGAGCCGGTTAATAGCCGTGACATCCTCCGCGAGTTGAACAATCCGGTTATCCGATCCGTGGTTGCCGTGCGCGACGGCCGGCGTCTGGTCCGCGCCCTGCAACCGGTCGACCTGACTCAAGCCGAACACCAACCGCTGCCCTTCCGGGAGGGCGGCTTCTACCTGGTCACCGGCGGCCTGGGCGGTCTGGCCCCCGTCTTTTGCCGCTACCTGCTGGAGACCTGGAAGGCGCGCCTGCTGCTGGTCGGCCGCACCCCGCTGCCGGTGGGTGATCGACGACGCGAGGCACTGGATAAGCAGGACGCCGTAGCGGCTCGTATTGCCACGCTGCAAGAATTGGAAATGATGAGCGGCGAGGTTCGCTATGCCGCCTGCGATATCGACGATCGAGCCGCCCTGCAAGCCCTGCTCAATGAAACCGAACAAAGCTGGGGCCGACCGGACGGGTGCCTCAACCTGGCCGCAACCTACGCATCCCGCCCCCTGACGGAGATAGACGCCGATCACCTGGAAACGCTGCTGAAGCCCAGACTGCAAGGCAGCCGCAACCTGCCGAAAATCCTGCCGCAAGGTTCCCTGTTCTGCGACTTCACCTCGGTCAACGGTTACTTCGGCGGTCCCGGCGTCATCGCCTATGCCGCAGCCAACAGTCTGGCCCAAGGCATCGCGGCCCAAGCCGCCGCCACGCACCGTGTTTACAGCACCGCCTGGAGCATGTGGGACGGTCTGGGCATGGCCGCCGGTTTCAGCGACACCGAACGTGACATGACCCGCGCCCGAGGCTACCACCTGATCGGCGCCGAGCAGGGCCTCCACGCCTGGTTGGCCGCCCTGGCCGCCGGCGAGAGCGAACTTCTGATCGGCCTGGACGCGGCCAAATACCCCATGCGCACCGAGATGTCGGGCGCCGGGTTTTTTCATCGACAACTGACTGCCTTCACCGCCGGTCGCGCCGCCGCTCCCGAGCACGCCGCCGACCGCTTCGGCACCCCGGTTCCCATGGTTCACATCCAGGTAGACGAGATCCCCCGCGACGCCGAGGGACATGTGGACCACGGACGCCTGCGCGCCGCCCTGACCGCCACGGGCATTACCGCGTCGGCGCCGCCGCGTACGGCAACCGAGAAGAAGCTGGCCGTCATTTGGCAGGAACTGCTGGGCGGTACCCGTCCCGGCATTCACGATAACTTCTTCGAAATGGGCGGACATTCCCTGCTGGCCACTCGCGCCGTGTCCCGCATCCGCGACACCTTCGGTGTGGACATCGCCCTGGCCCAACTCTTCCAAACGCCTACCATCGCCGGACTGGCCCCCATTTTGGAAACGGGCGGCGAGGCCGATGCACAAGCGCCTATCATGCCCGTCCCGCGCACCGGGCCCGTGCCCATGTCCTTCGCCCAAAGACGCCTGTGGGTCATCGACAGGCTGGACCCGGGCAACAGCGGTTACAACATCCCCGCCGCCCTGGTCCTGCGAGGCGACCTGAACGCCCGAGCCCTGGGTGAGGCCCTGCAAGCGGTCGTCAACCGTCACGAATCGCTGCGCACCACCTTTGCCGAACGCAACGGCGAACCCGTTCAACACATCGCTGAAAACCTGACCGTGAACCTGTCCGTGACAGATCTGCGCGACCAGGCGGACCCTACGGCCCGCGCCCGCGCCGCCGCCATGGCGGAAGCCCGCGAACCCTTCGACGTGACCAGCGGCCCGCTGCTGCGCGCCGAACTGCTGCAAACGGCCGATGATGCCTGGGTCGCCCTGTTCACCATGCACCACATCATCTCCGACGGCTGGTCGATGGGCGTCCTGATCGGTGAGATTACCGCGCTCTACAAGCAACTGATCGCGGGCGAGGAAGCCGCGCTCCCGGAATTGCCAATTCAATACGCCGACTATGCCCAATGGCAGTTGGACCGTGAAAACGTGCTCGCGGACCAACTGGATTGGTGGAAGGAACAATTGGACGACATGCCCGCCCTGTTGGAACTGCCCACCGACCGGCCGCGCCCCGCCGTCCAAACCGGCAACGGCGCAAGTCTGGCCTTCCAACTGGACACGGCTGTCGCGGAGAGTGTCGAGGCCCTGGCTCAGCGCAAGGGCGCCACCGCTTTCATGGTTCTGGAAGCCGCTTTTGCCGCCCTGCTGTCGCGCTACACCGGCCGCACCGACATCCCCCTGGGGTCTCCGATCGCCAACCGCAACCGCGCCGAGACCGAGCCCTTGATCGGTTTCCTGGTCAACACCCTGGTCCTGCGCAACGATTTATCGGGCAATCCCGATTTCCTCACCCTGTTGGAACGGGTCAAAACCGGCGCCTTGGGCGCGTTCGGCAATCAGGATATTCCCTTCGAACGCGTGGTCGAGGCCCTGCACCCCGAACGCAACATGGGCTTCAGTCCGCTTTTCCAAGTCATGTTCAGTCTCCAAGACGATCCCGGCGGCAGCCTGAATCTGCCGGGGGTGACCGTGGAACCCCTGGAACTGGAACACAAGGGCGCCAAGTTCGACCTCACCCTGATGCTGTCGCGCAACCTCCAAGGCCTGAAAGGCACCTTCGAATACAGCACGGATCTGTTCGACAGAACCCGCATCCAAAACATGGCCGCTCATTTCGACACCCTGCTGAAGGCGCTGCTGACCCGACCCTCCGAACCCGCAGCGCATCACGACCTGATGGATGCCGAAACCCGACGCACCGTCCTCGAAACCTGGAACGATACCGCAACCCCGTATCCTGCCGACCAATGCGTGCACCGGCTTTTCGAGGCGGCAGCAGCCCAAGTTCCCGCCGCGATTGCCCTGGAAATCTGCGACAAGACGCCGCACACCATGACCTATACGGTTCTGGACACGCGCGCCAATCACCTGGCTCACTACCTGCGTGACCTGGGCGTGGGCCCCGATATCCCGGTGGGCATCTGCCTGGCTCGCGGCTTCGATCAAATCGTCTCCCTCCTGGCCGTGCTCAAAGCGGGCGGCGCCTATGTACCGCTGAACGAAAAAGACCCGACCGAGCGCCTGAAGGGCATGTTGGACGACCTGCAACTGCCGGTGATCATCGGCCGGTCGGAAACCCTGGGCGCGCTGCCGCCTCACCATGCTCAGACGGTTGATCCGGAACGCGATGCCGAAGCCATAAGCGCCTGTCCTGCCGATCCGCCTCACAATGACGCGACGCCGGACAATGCGGTCTATATCATCTTCACATCCGGCTCTACCGGCCGGCCCAAGGGCGTCGTCGTACCCCATCGCGGCGTCACCCGACTGCTCTTCGGGACCGATTATTTGAGCCGTATGGGGACAACGCTCCACCTTGCCGCTGTCAGTTTCGACGCCTCCACCTTCGAGATCTGGGGTGCCCTGCTACACGGCCGAAAATGTGTGCTCTACCCGGACGTCCTGCCCGAACCCGTCGAGTTGGGCCGGGTGCTGCGCGATCACGAGGTGGAAACCCTCTTCCTCACCACCCAGTTGTTCAACACCATTCTCGACGAGAACCCCACCGCGCTGCAATCCGTGCGCGAGGTATTGACCGGCGGCGAGGCCCACACGCCCGCCTACCTACGCCGCGCCCTGACTCTGCTGCCCGAAACGCGCTTGTCCAATATCTACGGACCCACCGAGAGCACCACGTTTTCCACCAGCTTCCCGGTCAAACAGGTCGCGGAAGACGCGGTTTCCGTGCCCATCGGCGGGCCCATAGGCAACACTACGGTGTATGTGTTGGACCGCAACTTCCGTCCCTTGCCGCCGGGCATTCCCGGCGAGCTGTGCATCGGCGGCGCGGGCCTGGCGCGCGGCTACCACAATCGACCCGGCCTGACCGCCGAGCGCTTCGTGCCCAATCCCTTCGGCCGGGGCGACCGGCTTTATCGAACCGGAGACCTGGCGCGGTTCCTGGAGGACGGTTCCATCGATTTCAACGGCCGCATCGATCACCAGGTCAAGCTGCGCGGCTTCCGCATCGAGTTGGGTGAGATCGAAGCGGCGCTGACCTCCTTGCCGAACGTCGCCCAAGCCGCGACGGTCTTGTGGGAAAGCCGAACCGGGAACAAGCAACTGGTCGGCTATATCCTGCCCGAGGGCGACCCGCCGGCCGGCCGTGACCCGCGCGCCATGCTGACCGACAAGCTGCCGGAATACATGGTGCCCGCCTCCGTGGTGGTGATGGACCGGTTCCCGGTCAACAAAAACGGCAAGCTGGACCGCAAGGCCCTACCGCAACCCGATGAGTTACACCAGGAGGCCGTCCCGCCGCGCACCGAAACCGAAAAGGCGCTGGCCGAAATCTGGTCTGAGATCCTTGGATATGATCGCCCGAGCATCCATGCGGACTTCTTCGAACTGGGCGGGCATAGTCTGGCCGCTACCCGCATCGTCGCCCGCGTACGCGACCGGTTCGGCGTGGACCTGCCCCTACGCGATCTCTTTACGAATCCCACCATCGCGGCCCTGGCCGAGCGCGTGGCTCAAGCCGCTGAAGGGCGAGCGGTCGTCCCCATTGAAGCGATTCCTCGCACCGGCGAGCCGCTACCGTTATCGCCCGCACAGCAACGACTCTGGCTTGCCACCCGCCGGGAGGATGTCGCCGCTTCCTACAACATCCCCACGTCCTTCCGGCTTAAGGGTAACCTGGATGTGGATGCGCTGAGAAACGCCTTCACCCACCTGGTCGCCCGCCACGAATCCCTTCGCACCGTGTTTATTACCGTGGAGGGCGAACCCCGCCAGTCGATCCTGGAGCCGAGGCCTTCCGAATTAATCGTTACCGATATGACTTCCGAATCAGAAAGAGAAAAGGCGCTCCGGACCGAAATCGACGGGGAAGCCGCTTTCCGTTTCGACCTGGAACGCGGTCCGCTGCTGCGTGTGCGCCTGCTCCAAACGGCCGCCGATGAATGGATTCTGCTGTTGACCATGCACCACATCATCGCCGACGGTTGGTCCGTCGCCGTGCTGGTGCGCGAACTGATCGGCCTGTACCGGGGTGAGGAACTGCCACCCTTGACCCTGCAATACGCCGATTACGGCCTGCATTGTCGACAACACCTGGAGCACGGCGCGCTCGCTGAGGGTCGCGACTTCTGGCGGCAACATCTCGAGCACGCGCCGCCGCTGATCGCACTGCCCACCGACCGACCCCGGCCGGCGCATCGCCTGGAAGCCGGCGGCGAGGTGCGCATGAACCTACCGGAGGAACTGGGCGAAAGTCTGAACGCCCTGGCTCGGAACCACAACGCAACCCTGTTCATGGTGCTGCAGTCCGCTTTCGCCGTGCTGCTGCAGCGCTACGGCGCGGGCAACGACATCGTCATGGGCGCCCCGCACGCCAACCGCGACAATCCAGCGCTGGAGGGCATGATCGGCTTCTTCGTCAACATGATCGCCCTGCGTATCGACTTGAGTGGAAACCCGACCTTCGGTCAATTGCTGGATCGCGTCCGCGAGACCTCGCTGAACGTGTACCGTCATGCGGACGTGCCCTTCGATCAGGTTGTTGAGACCCTGGACTTGGACCGCAACCCCGCCTATACGCCGGTCTTCCAGGTCGCCTGCATGTTGGACAACAATCCGCACACCACGCTGCAGGTACCGGGTCTCACCCTCTCCCCCGTGGAGCAGCGCAACGACACCTCTAAATGGGACCTGATGCCGGCCTTCTCCCAAGCGGACGAACAACTGATCGGCGGTTTCCGCTACAGCACGGTGCTTTTCGATCACGAAACCATCCAACGCATGGCCGTCCGCATGGAGCGCCTGCTGGAGGTTTTTGCGCAAAACCCGAATCAGCGGCTCTCCGACCTGAACCTGATGAGCCCTGAAGAACGCACCACTGTTCTCGAAACCTGGAACCAGACCGCCGCCGACTATCCCCAAGACCGTTTCCTGCCGCAAATCATCCGCGAGATTGCCCAAACATCCCCAAAAACGCCCGCGCTACACTTACACGATGAGGTCATCACCTACGGACAATTACAAGAAAAGGTAGACTTACTTGCCCGTCACCTGCAAAGCCTGGGTGTGGGTCCCGATGTCACCGCCGGCGTTTGCCACGAGCGCGGCATCGATTTGGTGATTGCCCTCCTGGCCGTCATGACCACGGGCGGCGCCTATCTGCCGTTGGATGTGAAACTGCCGCCTGAACGTCTCGGCTTCATCTTGAAGGACGCGGGCGCGCCCGTGCTGGTAACCCGACGTGAACTGTGCGACCGCTTCCCGGACGGTTCCCTGGAGGGCATCGAAACGGTTTTCAGCAACGAACCGATTCCCAAGGCGGAAGCTACGGCCTTCCCCCGAATCCATGCCGACCATATGGCGTATATGATCTACACCAGTGGTTCCACCGGCAAACCCAAGGGCGTCATGGTGACCCACGGCGGCTTCGCCAACTACCTGAACTACTGCGCCGAAACCTACACGGGGGAGGCGCGGATGGGCAGCATTTGCCACGGTTCGTTCGCTTTCGACGCCACGGTCACCGCCATCTGGTTCCCGCTGGCCCAGGGCCGACCCGTCCACCTGATCCCCGAACAGGACGAGATAGAAGCCCTGGCCGATGCGCTTTTCCGTGTCAACGCGGGCGTGGTCAAGATTACGCCCGCGCATCTGGAGGCTGTTGCCCGCCTGGCTCCCGAACCGGACGGCATCTGTCAAACGCACACCTTCGTGATCGGCGGTGAGGCGCTGACCCACGCGCATCTGGACTACTGGCGACAACACGCGCCGCAAACCCGTTTCATCAACGAATACGGTCCGACCGAAACCGTGGTGGGCTGTTCCATCTTCGAGAGTAGCGAGGCGGGAACCGGCGCGGTGCCCATCGGCAAACCCATCGCCAATACCCAACTCTACGTGCTGGACCCGGCGGGCCGACCCGCCGCGCCGGGGGCACCGGGCGAACTCTATATCGGCGGTCAAGGCCTGGCGCGCGGTTACATGGGCCGCGCCGGCCTGACCGCGAGCCGCTTCGTGCCCGATCCTTTCGGTCAAAAGCCAGGGGGTCGCTTGTACCGGACGGGGGACCTGGTGCGGGCGCGGCAAAGCGGGGACCTGATCTTCATGAACCGCCTCGATGACCAGGTGAAGCTACGCGGCTTCCGCATCGAATTGGGCGAGATCGAAACCGTGCTCACCAACCACAAACGCGTGGATCAGGCCCTGGTGCTGTTGCGTGAGGACCAACTGATCGCCTACGCCGTCTCGCACGGCCCGCACGATCCCCAACTGCCCAAACTGCTCACCACTCACCTGGCCGAACACCTGCCCGAGTACATGGTTCCTTCCGCCGTCATGATGCTGCCGGAGTTCCCGCTGACCGGTAACGGCAAGATCGACCGCCGCGCCCTGCCGCAACCGCATGCGGCGGCCGAATCGCAACGCATCGTCCCGCGTAACCCTCTGGAAGACATGCTGCACGAACTGATGACCGCAATTCTGGGGGTCGACGAGATCAGCGTTCACGACAACTTCTTCGAACTGGGCGGCAACTCCATTCAGGCCATGTCGCTGATCAACAAGGTCAAGAAGAAACTGGGCGCGCGCCTGAAACTGAATGTGCTCTTCCAACGCAACACCATCGCACAACTGGCCGAGCACCTGGCCGAGCTTTCGCCGAAAGCCGCTGAACTCGCGGGCAAAGCCGGCGACAAGCAAACCGCGATACAGGAAGACCCCATCCCGCGCCTGCCGCGCACCGGCAAGCTGCCCCTTTCCTTCGCCCAAAGCCGGCTGTGGTTCCTGGAGCAACTCTCGCCCGGCGGCAGCACCTACAACGTACCCCGCCCACTGGAACTGAAAGGCGTCCTGAACCTGGAGGCCCTGCAACAGGCGGTAACCGCGCTCATCCAACGCCACGAACCCCTGCGCACCACCTTCCAAACCCGCGACGACGAACCGGTCCAGGTCATCGCGCCGGAACCGGCCACCGGCCTGGAGGTCGTGGACCAAAGCCGGCAAGATCGACCCATGGACGCGATTGCCGCTTCAGTGCAGGCAAGCGCCACGGCGCCCTTCAACCTGGCCGAGGGTCCCTTGTTCCGCGCCACCCTCTACCGCGCGGCCGACGATCACCACGTGTTGCTGCTGAACGCGCACCATATCATCACCGACGGTTGGTCCGGCGGCATTCTGGTGCGCGAACTGAGCGCCCTCTACGCGGCCTTCAACGAGGGACGGCCCTCACCGCTGCCGCCGCTCCCCGTTCAGTACGCCGATTACGCGGCCTGGCAACACCAACAACTGTCCGGCGAGAACCTGGAGAAACAGAAAACCTATTGGCAACAACACCTGGCCGGTGCGCCCGGTCTCCTGGAGATCCCCACCGACAAACCCCGCCCGGCCAAAATGGGCTACGCGGGCGCAACCTTCGAGTTTGGGGTGAGCCGCGAACTGACCGCGCGGCTGAACGATTCGGCCCGGGCACACAAGGTCACCCTCTACATGTTGCTGCAAGCCGCCTACGCGGTCCTGTTACACCACTACAGCGGCATGGACGACATCCTGGTCGGCACCCCGACCGCCGGCCGTAACCGCGAGGAGATCGAACCGCTGATCGGCTTCCTCGTCAACACCCAGATCGTGCGCAACAACCTGAGCGGCGATCCCGCCTTCAGCCAACTGCTGGAACGGGTGCGCGCCGTGGTTCTGGAAAGTGCGGAGTATCGCGATATTCCCTTCGAATGGGTGGTCGACGCGGTTCAACCCGAACGCAGCATGAGCCACGCCCCGCTGGTGCAGGCGGTCTTCTCGCTGCAAAACACGCCCCGCGCCGAGATCGATTTACCGGGTCTCACCATCAAACGCTTCGGCTACGAGCAGGTCAGCGCCAAGTTCGACCTGAACCTTGCCATGGGCGAACTGAACGGCCGCCTGGGCGGCGCCGTCGAGTACAACACGGACATCTTTACGGAACAGACCATCGCAAATATGGCCCGCCATTTCGTGAACATCCTGAAGGCAGTGATTGCTGATCCCTTCTGCAAGCTGAGCCGTATTCCCTTGATGGACGAGGCCGAGCGGGCGCTGATCGACAGCTGGAACCAAACCGGCGAACCGCTGAATCAAAATGCGACCCTGCCGCAACTGGTGGCCGTACAGGCGGCGAATACACCGGACGCCCCTGCCCTACGTTTCGAGGGCCAAGAGCTGACCTACCGAGACATGCTGAAACGAGCCGATCACCTTGCCGCGCAACTGGCCGAACTGGGTGTGGGTCCCGAAACCTACGTGGGCCTGTGCTGTGAGCGTTCCCTGGAAATGCCGATCGGCATCCTGGCCATATTACGCGCCGGCGGTGCCTGGCTGCCGCTGGACCCGACGCTGCCGCCGGATCGCCTGACGGACATGCTGAAAGACGCCGGTGTCGAACTGGTGTTGGCCCACGCGCCCACGCTCGATGTTGCCAACCAACTTGGCGCAACCGTCAAGTCCATCGACAGACCCATGACCGATAAACCGCGCCGCGCACCCGAACCCGGCCTGAAACCCGACCACCCCGCCTACATCATCTATACCTCCGGTTCCACCGGCAAACCCAAGGGCGTGGTCAACAGTCATCGGGGCATCGTCAACCGCATTTCCTGGCTGAACCGGAGCCTGAACATTACCGCGAGCGATCGTTTCCTGCAAAAGACGCCGTTCAGTTTTGACGTTTCGGTGGGTGAGTTCTTCAATCCGCTCACCACGGGCGCTTGTCTTGTCCTGGCGAAACCCGGCGGCCACAAGGACCCGGTTTATCTGACCCGCATCCTGCGGGACGAAGAGATTACCAACGTCCACTTCGTACCCAGCATGCTGGAAGTTTTCACGGCCTCCCGACCGCCGCAACTGCCGCACCTGCGCCGTATCCTGTGCAGCGGCGAAGCCTTGAACCCGGTACAACCGCACCGCCTGTACGAACAGGGTGTCATCGGCCGCGATGTACCGGTCCATAATCTCTACGGGCCTACCGAGGCCGCGGTCGAGGTGACCTGGTATCCCTGCGGACCGGAAACCACCGCTGTTCCCATCGGCAAACCCATCACGGCAGTCCGCACCCATGTATTGGATCGTTCCGGCAACCCTTGTCCGGTGGGCGTGCCGGGCGAACTTTGCCTGGGCGGCGTGCAAGTGGCGCGAGGCTACGTGAACCGACCCGGCCTGACCGGCGAACGCTTCATCCCCGATCCCTTCAGCGAAGAATCCGGGGCCCGGCTCTATCGAACCGGCGACCTGACTCGTTGGCAACCCGACGGTAATCTCGCCTACCTGGGCCGGATCGACCGCCAGGTCAAACTGCGCGGCTTCCGCATCGAACCGGGCGAGATCGAGAACCGACTGACCGAGGCGCCGGGCGTGGCGAGCGCGGCGGTGATGATCCGCGAGGACATGCCGGGTTACCCGCAACTGATGGGCTACGTGGTACCGATCGAGGGTGCAACGGTTGCCGAGGAAGACCTGCGCAACCACTTGCGCGGCAGCCTGCCCGATTATATGATCCCGGCCGCCGTTTTGACCCTGGACGCCTTACCGCTCAACATCAGCGGCAAACTGGACGTGAAGCAACTGCCTGCGCCGGTTTGGGAAAGCCGAACGCAAACCTACACGGCCCCGCGTAACCCGGACGAAGAAGCCATGGCCGAGGTCTGGGCGGAGATCCTGGGCGTGAATCGCGTGGGCATGAACGACGATTTCTTCAGCCTGGGCGGCCATTCCCTGCTTGCGGTCCGCCTGATGAGCCGCATCCGCGAACGCTTCGGCGTAGAACTCCCCCTGGCCGCCCTCTTCGAGGGACCCACGGCGGCATCCCTGACGGCTCTCCTGAAGCGCGATCAAACCGCCTGGAGCCCGCTGGTGCCTATCCGTACCGAGGGCGACAAACCCCCGCTGTTCGCCGTCCACCCGGGCGGCGGCAACGTACTGGTCTACGGCCCCCTGGCGCGACACCTGGGCGACAACCAACCCTTCTACGGTTTACAAGCCCGGGGCCTGGAAGAAGGCTGGGAACCGTTGGAAACGGTGGAGGAAATGGGGGCGCTGTACCTGGACCACATCAAATCGGTCCGGCCCCAAGGACCCTACCACCTCATCGGCCTCAGCCTGGGCGGCGTAATCGCCCTAGAAATAGCGCAACGCCTGAAAGCAGCGGGCGAAGAAGTTGCCTTCCTGGGCCTGCTGGATACCTTCGCGCCGAAAGAAGACATGCCGATCCGCGACGAGTTGGACCTGCTGGTAGGTTTCGCCCAAGCCCTGGCCGAATCGGCGGGCGGTAAGCTGACCATCGACCCGGATACCCTCCGCCCGCTGAACGAAGAGGCCCGCCTGAAGCTCATCATCGAAGGCGCGGCAGCCCAAGGCGCCCTGCCGAAAGGAACAAGCCCGGACCAGGGCGCCCGCCTATGGAAGGTGAACCGGAGCAACCGCCGCGCCAACGACAACTACGAGGTCAAACTCTACGACGGCGCCGTGACCTTATTCCGAGCCCAAGAAAAACTACCGGACGTCAACCAGGACCACGCGGCGGTATGGCAACGCTACGCCGCCGAAGGCGTCAGGGTCATCGACGTCCCGGGAGCCCACACCACCATGGTCGAAGACCCCCACGCAAAAACCCTGGCCATGGAACTAATAAAATCGTTGAAAACGAACTGACTCCAAAAAGCAAGCACGCAAGCCAAGAATCACCCTTCGGACGAGGCGAAAACCCCCTGGGCGCGCACGCTTCCAGCGTGCATGCAAGCCGAGTATTGCCCTCCGGGCAAGGCGAGGCGGATAGCCGACCCAAACTAATAAACAACATCTTACCAACCCAATACCTCACGCTTATCTCAGAAGATGCACGCAGGATGCGTGCGCGCCCAGGGGGAAACCCGCGATGCTACGTGGTAGTTTCACCCAACCCATGCTCCTTTTCAAACGCGGCAAGATTTTTTTCCCAATCATCCGTAGGAATACCTAACTCCTTATGAAGATCAATAGCTTGCCTTAGAAGTTCGATTGCCCTGCCTGCCTCCCCAAGTTTTGCCAAGATACTGCCCTGATTCCAAAAGCTGATCGCCAAACCGGCGCGATCGCCTAATTCCTCCATAAGCTCCTGATCTTTTTTTACCAGCGTCATGGCTTCTTCCAACTTCCCCCAATCACTCAAGATACTTGCTTGATTGCAGTAACATTTCGCAAGGTTGGGACGATCCCCCAATTCCATAAAAAGCGCCTGAACTTTCTTATATAGTGCCATGGCCTCTTCCAACTTTCCCCATTCCCTCAAGATCACTGCTTGGTTGCCGTAGCTTTGCGCCAAACCTGCGCGATTGCCTAATTCCTCGAAAAACACATCCGCTTTTTTATGAAGAGCCATAGCCTCTTCCAACTTTCCCCATTCCCTCAAGATCACTGCCTGACTGCCGTAGCTACGCGCTAAGCCTTCCGAAAAGTCCAACTTTTCTGTAAGCACCTGTACTTTCTTGTATAGTACCATGGCTTCTTCCAACTTCCTCCAAGAGAACAAGATGCCTGCCTGGTTGGCGTAGACTGCAGCTAGATTGGAGTGATCACCCAATTCTTCGAAAAAAACCTCCAAATTCTTGAGCACCTTCATTGCTTCTTCTAATTTACCCCAATTGCGCAAGAAGCCTGCCTGGTGGTTGTATCCTACTGCCAGGGTGGCTATATCCTCAGGAAAACAGTCCATGGCAATCCCAGAAAGATTTAGAAATAACTGGCCATGACCACGCCATGAGCAATACTCGCCAAATGTCCAATTGACCCATTGTTTTAGTCTGAGATCGTCCCGGTCTGCCAAACACCGGACCGCTTCTTCTGCCTGGGGCAGCCAGCGGTCTTTTTGGATGAAGTGGGTTTGGTCCGTCTCATCGGTATAGACCTGCTGAACCAGAGAGAGAAAACGTTCGCATAACTCCAAGTCATCTTCCCGGTTTTGCACCACCTCTCTCACCAGCACATGTAACTCGAATGCTTTTTCCTCGCCCTCCACCGCGTCGCACCAGGACCAGGAACACAGTTCCTCCAGCAGCATTTCCAAATGATTCGGGTCGGCGCCGTCCAGGCGTTGCAAGAAGCTCAGCGGAACCGGTCCAGGGGCGCATTGGGCCAACAGACGTAAAACCTCTTTTGCCCGCTCATCCTTGAAATAAGGATCGGCCAGGTTGAAGACTGCTTCCAAGGTGCGCAGGTCGCGGCAATCACCGCCGGCATCCAGGCGGGACAATTCCGTTTCTCGAATATGTTTTGCGGACCACCTGGGCGGAAAGATCATCAGGTTCAAAGCCAGGCGTAAGGCGATGGGCATGAACCCAAGGCGTTCGGCCAGAGCCAGGTAATCCTCTTCACTGTCTTCATGGTAATCTTCCCTCAATACCTTGCGGAACAGTTGCAGTGTTTCCGCTTGAGTAAACGCCTCCAAGTGAATGGGCGTCAGTTGGATGTCGGGGCGGTCCACGACCAGAGCCTTGCCGATCTCGCGGTTGCGAGTGGTGATGATGAAGCAAGAAGGACTGTCGTCGGGCAGCAGCCACTGGGCCGCGTCGCGGTTGGTCAGGTTGTCCAGCAGGATCAGCGTACGGCGGTCTTGTAGAATGCGGCTGATGTGTTGTCGGGCTTCCTGCTTGTCCCTGGGTTCGTCGATTTCCAGGTTCAGGCGGCGGGCCAGTTGTACAGCGAAGGCCGACGGGGTGGTGCGGGTCATGTCGAATTCGTAGCAGCCGTCGGGGAAACGGTCGCGGCAGAGGTCTCTGGCCTGCCTGGCCAGGGTGGTTTTGCCCACACCGCCCGCGCCGTCCAGTTGGAATAGGCGTCCCGTGACCGTTTGCACCGAACCCGGCTTTTGAAAACCGTCGATCAGGGTTTGCAGTTCCAGCTCGCGACCCACGAACAGTTGTTTCGATTTGGGCTTGCGCCGAGCATCGCCGGCAAGGAGGGAGAGTACGGTTTCTATGTCTTCGAATTGGTTGAACCAGATGGGTTGGATGCCCAGAATGCTCAGGCGTCGCCGCATCAGTACCAGTTCATCGCTCTCGGGCTGTCTTTTGAGTAGAGCGAAATGGGGGCGCTTATCCGCCAGGTCTTCCAATATCATCATGGTCCGATCCTCGCCAAGGGAGCAACCGATGAATAACAAGCTGTGGTTGGTGTAGAGACGGCGGAGAAGCTTCGGCAGAGGTTTGCCCCCATCGTAGCGTTCCGCATGACCGTAGGCGGACTCGTATTGTTCTCCGGTTAGAATGATGGAGGCCATATTGTCCAAGCCGCCGTGAATCTTCAGCAGTGCGTTGGGCGATTCCAAGGTGATCGCCCGATCCAATTCTTCAGGCCGGTCCCCGTGAATTACGTATAGGCTGCCGGAGGCGCCGGACTCGATGAGGCGATCGAAATTGGTGGTGATCTTCCAGCCGGGGAAGGCTCGATGCACCAATTGCTGCTTGCGATGCATGGCTTTATCGGCCTTCACGTCGAAGTACTTGGCGAACAGTTTATCGCGCTGCCTTCCCCTGGTCGCTCCGAACAACAGCCGAGCCATGCCTTCCAAATTACCGGCATCGTTTAGTTTGCGGTAGGTTCTATGATCCTCTTTTAGAAGATAAGACGCGGAATCCTTGTAGTAGTCTTCCAGAAAAGGTTTCCAACCGGGACAAAGCGGTATGCTGAACCCGGCGCCCACAAAGGGAACCAATCTGTCTTTGCAGCGCAAGAGTTCTTGGAAGGCGGTTTGTTCATCGGAACCCTGGACAAATTCCGGCAGGTGCATGCTGGAAAACCCCGACATGAAGATGGTGCCTCATTCTAACATGCGGAATCTGTTCATGTTTCGGTTCGATGATGAGTCCCGAGGAATCTTCACGGGCGAGGGGTGGCGGTTCTGAGAATAATTGGCGTCGGCCAGGGCGACTCTTCTGTGGCGGGAGATTCCCCCCTGGGCGCGCACGCTGCCGGCGTGCTCTCAAGTCTAGAATCACCTTCCGGGTGAGGCGAGTGGCTCGGTCTTAACTTGTAAGTAGCTTTTTACTAAATTCTTAGCTCATGTTTTTTCCACGCAATGCACGCAGGATGCGTGCGCGCCCAGGGTTTTCGCCTCGCCTCGCCCGGAGGGCGATTCTCGGCTTGCATGCACGCTGAAATGTGCGCGCCCAGGGTCCGCAAATGTCTTCGAAGTGGAGATTCTGAGAAAAAATAGCGTCGGCCGGAATAGCCCTTTCTTTCGCGTTGAAAAAGGGTTGGGGGCCGGGGCGACCCCTCTTACTCGCTGAAAGAGACAGGGCGTCTTTCTCTGCCGTATTTATCTCTTGCTTCCGAAAGCCTATTGACTCGGACAGTGACGCGTTGCGACGGACCGAATCGGTTAGATTCGGTCCGTCTTTGGGTATGTTACTCCTCCGTTACCGGGGTTGGGGAGTAGTAGAAACGTTCGTCGTAGATCTTGCCGTCACGCCACTTTTGGACCGCGACCTGGGTGAACTTCAGGCGGCTGCCGTAGTGTTCGGTATGGAAGTCCATCCACCATTGCACCATGGACAGGTTGTCGCCCACGCTGACGCCTTTCAGTTCCAGGCCGTACCATTTGGTGTTGTCCACGAACTGTTGCTCGCGCTCCAGGTTGGCGGCCAGGCCCACGCAGGGGTCACCGTCGTTTTCGGCCATGACCAGGTCGTCCGTGTAGAACTCGTTCATGGCTTCCATGATCTTTCCTTCCTGAATCATCTGGTTTAAGGCGTTAACACGTTCCAATACGTTACTCATAGGTTCTCCTTGTCTTGATTAAATCAACTTGGCGTCGGCTTGGATCTCCACCATGGAGGGGCCGTCGTGGGCCATGGCCCGCGCCATGGCCTCGTCCAGTTCGGAAATCTTGGTGACCTTGATGCCCAAGGCGCCGCAGTTATTGGCGAAGGCCGCAAAGTCGGGGTTTTTGAGGCCGGTCTTCCAGATCTCGAACTCGCCGGCCAGCTGTTCCTTGGTGATTTTGCCCAGTTCGTTGTTGTTGATGAGGATGTGCGTGATGTTCATATTGTACTTGACCGCCGTCAGCACCTCGCCCATGTACTGGCCGAAACCGCCGTCGCCGGTCACCGCGATGCTCTTGCGGTTGGGTGCGGCCGCCCAGGCGCCCATGGCCGCCGGGTAACCGAAGCCGATGGAGCCCAGGTAACCCGACATGAGCACCGATTGGCGCTTGCATTCGAAATAGCGGCCGAAGGAGTAGGCGTTGTTGCCCACGTCTACCGAGATGACCGCGTCCTCGGGCGCCGTGCGGGTAAGCGCGGCGAAGATGGCGGCGCTGTTGACGCCCTTGCCCAGATCGTCCACCTCGCGCCGTTTCTTTTCTTCGAGCCAGATGCGCCGGCGATCGGCCACTTCCCCGCGTTGATCCACCGCACGGGTCTGACCCAGGTTTTTAGCCAGCAACTCGGCCGTGACGCCGACCTCGCCCCAAACGGGCACATCGACCGCGTGGAACTTGCCCAGCGCCATGGGATCGAAATCCACCTGGATGATGGGTTTCTTGGGCGTGATGCCCGTGTGGTTGGAGAAGCTGGCGCCGAAGACCAGCAGCAGGTCGCATTCGTTCATAAACCAGCTGGCGATGGGTGTGCCGCTACGGCCCAGGACGCCGCAGCCCAGCGGGTGGTTGTCGGCGATCAGGCCCTTGCCCTTGAAGGTGGTCAGCACCGGGGCGTTGAGCTTTTCGGCCAGGGCCGTGATTTTGTCCATGGAGAAACGCGCGCCGTGGCCGACGATGATCACCGGGCGCTCGGCGGCGCGTAGCTTTTCCAGGGCCTCGCCCAGGGCTTGCTTGGGCGGCGCGATGGTGTTCAGCGTAACCCGGCCCTTGGGACCGGAAGCCGCTTTGCAAGGCGGTACTTCCATCTCCTGGACCTCGTTGGGCAGGATCAGGTGACCGACGCCGCGTTGAATGACGGCGTTCTTCAAGGCCAGGTTGACCAGTTCGGCGTGCTTGCTGTCGTGGAGTACGGTTTGACTCCAGGCAGCCACGGCCTCGAAGGTGGACGCCAGGTCCACTTCCTGGAAGGCGCCCGGACCCAGGACCTGGGTATCCACCTGGCCGGTCAAAGCCAGGACGGGTGCGCGGTCCACATGTGCGTCCCACAGGCCGGTCAAGAGGTTGGTGGCGCCCGGTCCGGCGATGGCGAAACAGGCGGCGGGTCGGCCGGTCAGCTTGGCGTAGGCGGAGGCGGCGAAGGCGGCGGCGCCCTCGTGGCGGATGCCGTAGAAACGCAGCTTGCCGGCCTTTTCCTGTTTGCGCATGGCCTCGGCAAAACCCAGGTTACTGTGGCCCACCATGCCGAACACGGAATCGACGCCCCAGTTGACCATGGTCTCCACCATCACGTCGGAGGTGGTGCGGGCCGCGGGCGCGTCCTCGGTCAGGCCCACGTAGATACCGTCCTCGCGGACTTCCACGGGGTAGGTGGGCACGCCGTCGTCGTAACCGCCGGGCGATTTCCCGGTTTGCGGGTGGAAGTCCCAACCGTGCCAGGGGCAGCGCAGCCAGCCTTTCTCGATGGAACCCTCGCCCAGGGGACCGCCCTGGTGGGGGCAGCGATTGTCCAGGGCCGAGTATTTCCCCTCGAAATGGGTCAGGGCCATGCTGAGGGTGCCGGCGGTAACGGTTTTGACGCGACCCTCGGGCAGTTCGTCCGGCGCGAGTACTTTGGTCCAGCTGATTTCGGACATGGATGTATCTCCTTACAAAGGGGTGACGCCGGCGTAGGCCACACCGGTCAGGTAGGCGACTTCCCGTTTCCAGGTGGTCAGGTCGTTCCGGTTGAAACCGCTCAGGTGGTCGTGACCGCAGGCCCGAGCCAGAACCTGCATCAGTTCCACGGAGGCGTTGAAGAAATTGGCCAGGCGTTGTGCGGCGGGATCGACCACCAGGCGTTTGCGCAGGTGCGGCTTTTGGGTGGCGATACCCACGGGGCAGTTGTTGGTGTGGCAGGCCCGCATGGCCACGCAACCGATCGCTTGCATGGCCGAGTTACTGACCGCTACGCCGTCGGCGCCCAGGGCCATGGCCTTGGCAAAATCTGCCGGCGTACGCAGCCCCCCGGTGATGATCAGGGTCACATCGCTATTCCCCGTATCGTCCAAATACTTCCGGGCTCTGGCCAACGCCGCCAGGGTGGGTACGGAGATGTTGTCGCGGAAGATGAGCGGCGCGGCGCCGGTGCCGCCGCCGCGTCCGTCCAGAATGACGTAGTCCACGCCGATTTCCAGGGCGGCTTCCAGGTCCTTCTCGATGTGCTGGGCCGACAGTTTGAAGCCGACGGGGATGCCGCCGGTATGCTCGCGAACCTCTTCGGTGAAGTTCTTGAAATCCGCCAGGGAGTCCCAATCGGGGAAACGCGGCGGCGAGACGGCGCTCTGACCTTCCTTGAGGCCGCGCACCTCGGCGATTTTACCCTTCACCTTATTGCCCGGCAGGTGACCGCCGGTGCCCGTTTTCGCGCCCTGGCCCCCTTTGAAGTGGAAGGCCTGCACCTTTTGGAGCTTGTCCCAGTGGAAGCCGAAGCGGGCCGAGGCCAGTTCGTAGAAGTAGCGGGAATTGGCTTCCTGTTCCTCGGGCAACATGCCGCCCTCGCCGCTGCAAATGCCGGTACCCGCTATCTCGGCGCCGGTGGCCAGGGCCACTTTGGCCTCCTCGGAAAGGGCGCCGAAACTCATGTCCGAGACGAAGATGGGGATCTTCAGCTTGAGCGGTTTTTTCGCACGCGGGCCGATGACCAGGTCGGTGCCCACGGCTTCGTCTTCCAACTTGGGCACGCGGTGTAACTGGGCGGTGATGAACTGGAGGTCATCCCAGCCGGGCAGGTCGGTGCGCAAGACGCCCATGGCCGAGACCGGGCCGTGATGGCCTACGTTCTTCAAACCGTTGGCGGCCAACTCGTGAATGGTGTGCATGGGCGATTCAGGGGGAATGCCGTGGATATCCTGGTAATTACCCTGGTAGGCCTCGCGATTGTAGGGCTGCGGGTGCTTTTCCGCCCAGGCGGCTACCTCGTCGCCGTCGGCGTAGACATTGCCGTCTTCGATCCAGGTATTGAATTTGTGCAGGGCTTCATTGTTATTGTATTCACTGACGCCTGAATCCAGGCGGTAATCCCAATTATGCAAACCGCAAATCAGGTTGTTGCCTTCCACGCGGCCGTCGGCCAATAGTGCGCCGCGATGCAGGCAACGGCCGTACAGCAGACTGACCTTGTCATCGAAACGGGTCAAAACCAGGTCTACGCCGGCCAAAAGGACAGGAGAGGGCTTTCGATCTTCCAGCTCAGCGAAGACCGCAATCTTTTGCTTGTTCATTTCACCTTCCAAGGAACTTAGGAATACACATAGGGTGTTCACATTTTTTCTTTCATTAACAGGCGGGCCGAATTATAACATGGCCCCGCGCTCCGAAAACCCCCATAAAACCGGGTTTTCGGAAAGGACTTGGCCGGCATATATCATCAGCAACAATACGGGCTGTGCGCCTATTCCAACAAACCGAAGAATGGGTGTTCGGCCGGGCTCATAACTGCTTTTTAAAGGGTCGGCGCAGATCAACCCAGAGCATCGGCGACCATGAGCAGAGTCAGGACGTGCAGGCAGACCGCAACGGGATACAGCCAGGGGCACCAGGTACGGCCCTTGGGATGGATGAGGCGCGCGGGTCGGCTGCCCACCTTCAGGGAGGTTCCGGCCCATTCCCGATTGAAGAGGAAGCCGATACCGCTCAGCAGGGCCGCGCTCATCAGCATGGCGGCCGCCAGCAGGGAATTGGCCAGGAAAAGGGAGGTAGCGTGCGGTTGGAGGAAAAGAAAGGCGGCCATGCCCCCGATCATACTCAACGACATGGCGGCAATCAGGAATTTCTCGAGAGAATATGACGTGTTCATAACCAGTACCTCTTATTAATGATAGCGGATTCCACGGCAAATTCGGCTCGACAAAGCCGCCCGGGGTCACAAACGTTTCGAATCGTGGAAATGGAACCGGAACGTTCGACGTTGCCGGCAACACGTACCCGGTCTAATCAATGGAGCCCCGGGCGGGCTACCCCGGGCGGTCCACCGGTCAATTAAAATACCGCGGCGGAATACCTCGGGCGATTTGCCGGTCAATCCGCATGGGATGACCCGAGCGAACGACCTGAAAAAGCATGGTCAAAAACCCGGCCCAAGGGCCGGGTTCCCGGTGTGTTCTTACCAGCCGCAACCAAAAGTGCTGTAAGTAACAATGTACCAGTTATATGGAGCGCTGGAAGAGATGTAATAGCAATCCACAAAACCGTAAGGAGTGAAATTACAGGCATAGTTGGAATCGGCCCCAAGAGATTGGGGGCAGCAACCGCCACAACCATCTGCTGTGAATACAGGGCCGGCCATCAGGAACTGGGAAAGACCCAACGTCATCACGCTAAGCAAAGAAAGAGTCAAAAGGATTTTTTTAATCATATGATCTACCTCTTTTGAGAATTGAGTTAAATGAAAGCATTACACCTCGGGCATGAGTTGGTATTATGGCTCACG
>JAAUYB010012939.1_pt1 | contig 32108 bp, 13 predicted proteins | sample 7278071 | NCBI WGS metagenome assembly JAAUYB01 (sample SAMN14350121, study PRJNA611818) | marine sediment metagenome | isolation source: surface marine sediment (1.8m) | place: French Polynesia: Moorea | collected 2018-08 | reverse complement strand
TCATCTTCTTTTCTCCGTGTGCGCGTCCTATGCGCGTCTTGAGGTGGTGAAATGGTGAGTAATGCAGAGTAAAAGGGACTCTACACGGGTTGCCATGTATACGGATAAACCGTTCATATAAAACCACTTAGACGAAACAAGAGTGAACGGGCGTAACCATGAGTAAGGCTGTTACAAGTAATGGAGCATGTAGAAGGCGATACCATTGATCGCTGGTGTGTGCAACACAAGGCCGGTACTGCCGACGTGCTCCAACTATTCCGCCAACTCTGTGAAGCGGTCGCCTATGCCCATCGCAAGGGCATCCTGCACCGCGACCTGAAGCCCGCCAACATCATGGTCACTCAGGACGGCCTCGTCAAACTCATGGATTTCGGCATCGCGGGCCAGGCGACAGATGATGAAGGCGAAGCCCTGACCGGCGCCTTCGCACCCATGACGCCCGAATACGCCTCACCGGAACAATATCACGGCGGCGAGGTCACCTCGGCCTCCGATGTCTTCGCACTCGGTTTGGTTCTCTTCCAACTACTCTGCGGCAAGCGCCCCCGTGAGGCGCAAGGGCAACATGCCGCCGGCCTCCACAACCTCGCCGAAGCCCAAAGCAACAGCCTGTTAAGCGACGCGGCAACCCTGGTCGCGGAACTCCTGGCGCCAAACCCTGCCGAACGGCCCGACTGCGATGCGCTGATCTCCCGCCTCACCAACCTGCTCCACGACGGCGTACCGGCCGGAGGGGCGAGCCCGCATGCCGTGCACTACGATGCCGTGGTGTGGCATCACCCCGAGGCGGCCGCCGCCGTGGAGGATCTGGCCAGGCGGCTTCAAGACGAAACCGGCCTGAACCTGTGGCTGGATGCCTGGTATCGCGGCCCCGGGGAAGATCCTGCGACCACCCTGATCACCGCCTGTGGTCAAACTGATTGCCTGCTGGTTCCCATCACCCGCACGGGGGGCGAACCCTGGTCGGACCCTAACCAAAGCGAAGCCTTGTCCCAATTCATGAGCGGCGATACCTGTCGCGTGGTCCCGCTGCTCTTCGCGGATGCCGAACGACCCGAGCGGGAAAGCGTGCTCCCGGCCTTCCTCAGACGCCGCGCCTGGGTCTCGCTCAGTGAAGCCGCCTTTCACACCGAACTCAAGGCCCTGGCCCGAACCCTGCGCGGCGACCCGCGACTACGCGTCGAAGAAACTCCTACCGACACCTGCCCCTTCAAGGGCCTGGAAGCTTTTCGGCAAGAAGACAGCCGCTTTTTCCGCGGTCGAGAGGCCGTGACCCAACGCCTGGCCGCCCACATGGCGCGGCATCGGTTCCTGGCCGTGCTGGGTCCTTCGGGCAGCGGCAAATCGTCGGTGGTTCAGGCCGGCTTGATACCGCTCCTGGCCCAACAAGGCAACGGTATCGTACTGTTTACCCCGGCCGCGCATCCCATGGAAGAACTGGCCTTTGCCCTGAGCGCTTTGGTCCCCGAGCAGAGCCGAACGGAAACCCTGGTGGACCGTCTGAATCAACACCGCCATGTCCTGCACTTTATAGCCCGCGAGATCGTTGCGACGGGCGGCCCCGCCGAACTGGTGCTGGTGATCGATCAATTCGAAGAAATCTTCACCCTGGCCCATGACCGAGAGGAAGTGAGCCGCTTCCTCGATGCCCTGCTGTCTGCCGTGGAAAAACCCGATGCGATCATACGCGTGGTGCTGACTATGCGCTCCGATTTCCTGGGAAAGAGCGCCCTTTGGCCGGACCTGGACGACTTCATCACGGAGCAGATGATTCACATCAAACCCATGGACCGGGAAGAACGATACCGTGCCGTCACCGAACCCGCCCACCTGGCCGGCCTGCAATTCGAAACGGGTCTGGTCGAAAAGATCCTCGACGATCTTCCCGACGAAAGCGGCGAACTGCCCCTATTAGAACACGCCCTGCTGGAACTCTACCGACGCCGGGTCGGCAAACTGCTGACAGCAGCCGCTTATACCGACATCGGCGGCATCGAGGGAGCCCTGGCCAAACGCGCCGAGACCGAATACCAGGCCGTCAGCGAGCGCGAACAACATATCATCCGCAAGATGTTCACCCTGGCCTTGATCCATCCCGGCGAGGGCGCGGAAGACACCCGCCGCCGCGCCGAACGCCGGGAACTCAAGAACATGGGGGACGACGAAGCCGAAGCCGAAGCCCTGCTGCAACGGTTGATCGATGCCCGCCTGCTGACCGCCTTCCGCGATGAGACACGCGGCGTGGATCAAATCGATGTGGCCCATGAAGCCCTGATCCGCAAATGGAGCCGTATCAAACAATGGATGGCCGAGGACCGCGAAACGGCGCGCCAATTCAACCGCCTGCGCGCCCTGGCCAGGGCATGGGATGAAGCGAGCCGGGATGAGGATCACCTGTTGCGCGGCGGCCCGCTGCTTCAAGCTGAGGAACTGGCCGCGCGGACATCGAGCCGGCTGGGTCCCCTGGAAAAGGCCTTCATCGAGTCCGGCCTCCAGACCCAACGCAAAGCGGCGCGCCGGAAAAAGCTACGCCGGGGTACGGTTCTGGGCCTAAGCCTCACCGCATTGGTCATCACCGCATGGCTGGCGCTGAATTGGCGCGGCAGTCTCCAAGAGGCCCAACGGCAAGCACATGCCGCCTCGAATGTAGCCCAATTCCTGACCGATATCTTTCAAGTCGCGGAAAAAGACCGTGGCGCGGGCCGTCAAACCACCGTAGAGGAAGTCATCGACCGCGGCGTCGAACAATTGAAAAACCAATTACTGGACCAACCGGAAACCAGGTTCCGGTTGCTGATGAGTATTGGTCGGATTTATGACCACATGGGTCGCTATGAAGAGGCGCTGGCGCACCAGGAGGAAGCGCTCAATCTAAGCGTGGGTTCCCTGGAACAACGGGTGGCCCTCCTCAACCAGGCTGCCGTAACGGAAATCCGTCGGGGCCACTTCCAGCAAGCCCAGAAACGAGCGGAAAAGGCCTTGCACCATGCCCGAACCAATCTGGGCGACCATACCGCCACCGCCGATGCGCTTTATATGCTGGGAACGGCGCACTCATACATGGGCAATTATTCCACGGCGGAAGGCTTTGCACGCGAAGCCTTGACCATGCGCCGACAACTCTTTGGGCAGGAACACACCGCTGTCGCGGACAGCATAAATCTCCTGGCAGGTCTCCTTCGGGCTCGGGGGGACTCCGCCGCCTCCGAACCCCTTTCTCGCGAGGCGCTGGCTTTGATGCGGAAATTGCTGGGTAGGGAACATCCCAGCGTGGCAACCGGTTTAAACGACCTGGCTCTTCTTCTCCACGACAGGGGGAAACTCACTGAGGCCGAACCCCTTTTTCGCGAGTCGCTGGCTATTCACCGGAAGCTCGAAGGGGAAGGTCATCCCCACGTGGCAATACTTTTGAACAACCTGGCCGATCTACTGGCGGAAATGCGACGCTTCGACGAGGCTGCCGGTTACCAGGAAGAAGCACTGGCCATATACGCCCAAAAGCCGAATCCCTGGCGGCAGGCCGTTGCCCAATCGGTTTACGGCCGCATCCAAGCAGGCCTGGGCAAGACCGAAAACGTACAAACCGAGATGGAAGCCGCCTACCACCTCCTGGCCAAAGAAGAAGGCCCGCATTCCATGTACGCCCGAGACGCCCTCGCTCGCCTGGTCGAGGTTTGCGATTGGATGAAGCAACCCGAACAAGCCGCCCGCTGGCGTCAAAAGCTGGAAGAAGCCGAAGCCGCCCTCTCCCGCTGACCTCCCGTCATCCGCGTTTCCCCGCCGGGTATCAAAGGCGTTCACCGGTCGATCAAGCGGGCGTGGACCAGGATTTGTGGACGTAGTCGATGGTCGTGGCGGTGCCGATTTTGTTCTTGCAGGCGTCCAGCGCATCCTCCCGGAAACCACCGGTGGCCAGGATGCAGGGCTGCACGATGCGATCCGGGTTTTCCCTCGCGAAGCCGGCAGCGCGTTCGGTCAGGGTGGTGATGATGTCGCTGCCGACGGGCTCCCGGTGTTTTTTGACCTCGATGATCAGGGTGCGGCCGTCTGTGCTGTCCACCCGAAGATCCACCTCGCCTGATTTTCCGTCCGGGGCTTGCACCACGTAACGCGGGTAGATACGGGCGATCTCGAATTCACGATCGTCTTGGATACCCGCAAAGTAAACCGAGGGTTTGAAGCGCTTGCGGGTGCGCATATCGTTTTCCAACTGCATTTCGGCAAAGCGGCCCATCAGGTGGTTGAGCTTACCTTGTAGAGACTTCTTCTCGCTGGTCAGTCGGGCGATCTCTTCGTGGATGCCCAGTTCCGCTTCCGGGTCCAACTCGGCCAGTTGCGTTTTGAAGCGCTGCTTCAACAGCAGGTAGAAGGTGCCGTCCTTCAGGGCGAAATAGTAGTATTCCTCGGGCGCTTCGCGAATCAACTCGCCCTCGCGCAGCATCTCCAGTTTGGCGTGGATTTCCTGTTCGGAGATCTCCAGAGCCAGCTTTTCTTTGAGGATCGCGGGCGAAAACTCCTGTTCCGGAAATCGGTTCATATAGAGCAGGATTTTCTTGGCGTGGCGCTGGTTGATGCGCGTCAGGGCTTTGTTCAGCCAGGTCATGAAATCGTAGGACAGATCGGAGCCGCGATTGCCGGTTTCATAATCGATCACGGCGGCAACCCCTTTCAGGGTGGTGAGATCCCGGTTAGGACATTGGCTGCGGACGGCGCAGGCAATGAAATGAGGGTCGGAAAAGCAAAGCCGGTTGAGGACGAGCGCCGTTTCGTTGGTGATGGGTTCATCATAGACCTCGGCATAACGGTAGACGGCTTCCAGCCCTTCTTCATCGGTCAGGTAGGGCGACATCCAACGCTTGCTCAAGCGACCGGCTTCCAGGTAGGTATCGATCGCTTCGATCAACCAACCCACGGCAGAACCCGCTGCCAACATGGGCGCGATTTTGGACTCGGAGAGTTCGTGGTAACTACCGGGGATGGATTCGTCGAGGATCGTTTTCTCTTTGTCGGTGTAGACATAATGGCTCAGGTTTTGGAACTCATCGATCATGACCACGAAACGGAGGTCGTGAACAGAAGCCAGACTGTGGGGTGCATGAATGGCCAGGTCCCACATCAGGTCATGAAGGCCTTTTTCGAAAAGGTCGGGTAATTCACGCGCGGCCTGCACTAAAAGATCGATGTCATGTGTTTCACCATAGGCCGCAATAGCTTCTAAGGACAAGGATTTACCAACCGGTGTAACATCCCGCTCCCGAAAAGAAATGAATTGAGAAGCAAACGTTTGGAAGTAATGAATGGCCAGATTGGGATACCAAACCTTGCGTTCCACAATCTCCAAATAAAAAGGAATCACCGGGCCGTCCGCGCTCCAGAGTTGGTTGAACAGACGTTGCATCAAAGCGGTCTTGCCCGACTTCTTGCGGGCCAGGATGGCAAGGGACTTGGATATGCGTTTGGGAATGCCGCTGACCCATTTGTGGTACCTGGCAAATTCAGCCGCTCTGCCCACCATCAGGCTCGAATTCCCAAGACGTTCCTCAAGGGGATACTGCATCTTTTCGATGTTCAAGCTCATGCTCACGGCTCCCACTTCATGTTGTCCTGCCAAGCATAGCATAGGCGCACCGCTTTGAGGTTATTGGGGTAACGACCGGCGGATCTGCACCCGGCCGGCGCCTTGGTTTACCCCGCTTCACTCCGATGGAACGATCAGGCCGACAACCCGACGTAAATTGTTGCCTGATCGGAGAACCCTGCATGGACCGGCCCAAACCCCCGGATATGGATCTCATCGACTATCTGCTTAACACGCCGGCCAAACAACCGTAACGGCCGTTTTCGGATCGGTTTACTTTACCCATCCTTTGGATCGAGCGTGGCTCACGGCCGTTTCCGTGTCGGGAACCAGCATCATGGGGATGTCGCGTTGCGCCAAATTCGTCGCGAAGCCCTTGACCACGGTGTCTTTTTCCTCGCTCGTCACATCGCGGATGTACACGGCCATAATGCGATCTGGATATTTGAGGGCGATGCGGTGGTAGATCTCCGGATCGCGCTCACCGCTGTCGCCGATGAGGATGGCATTCAGATTCGGGTAGGTCTCGAGGATTCGGGTAATCTGCCGGTCCTTGTGACTGTCGTCCTTGAGGAACTTGCTTTGGTCCAGGCCGAAATCGCGCAGCAGGATCGGGCCCTCGGGGATCTGGTTCAACGCCATGAAGTCCACCAGGAAATCGTAGAGGTTCCACGGGCTGTTACTGACGTAGAAGATGGGGTTCACGGGCCTGTCGCCCGAGCCGTGCATCAGCGCCGTGTAGAATTCGGCGACTCCCTCGAAGGGCAGGCGGGTTCGGGCGTTCTTCAGCAGGGTGTTGCGGAACATTTCCAGCAGATCGGTTGCATTGGTGCGCATGATGGTGTCGTCGATATCGCTGATCACAAGGAAGGCGGCCTCGGGGGAGGGAATGAGCACCTTGCCGACCTCAGCGGTGTTGTTGGGATCATTCGCCAGGGCCAGATGGACAGGAACGATATTGTCTTGGGGCTGGAAATCCTCGGGCTTTAGGTTAATGTGAAAATAACCTTCCGTATCGCTTTCCACTTCCTGGTAGGCGCCTTCAAAGGAAACCGCGACCTTCGCTCCGGCAACCTCATCGCTTTCGAAGCGTTTGTACATATTCCACAGGTTACGAGGTATGCTGTCGCCGGCTCTTGCCCTGCGAATGCCCTTGTCCCTGAGGACCCGCCCGGTCAATTGAATCGCCTCTCGGGTGCCGTAGCCCGTGAAAGGCACCACCTGGATACTCTTCTCGGAAGTCAGGTCTACCTTTTCGACCAGGCGATCGACGCTCTCTTCCACCACATAACTCAGCCCCTGCAATACCTTCTTCCAATTGGAAATCACCGCGCACGCTCCATGATATTGTTGTACGACATCATCCTAGCAGGGTCGCGCTGATCTCGGGCCGTGAAAATACAAGGAAGCCTGTTTACACATCGGAATGGTTTCTAATTAATCACGCCGTTTTGCCGGCAACCATGCCACATAAATTAACCGCGAAGTATTTAGCGGATAGCACAAACAAACCATATGGTTCACCGGATGCAGTCGGCTTCCGAGCCCGGACAGCTTGTATTACGTACCTTGGGACCATTCCACATGGATTTCCGGGGTTGCCCTACCCGACATCCACCGAAAAAAATGTAGCCCGTGAAGGACGATGATTAATGTTATTATGGTGAGATAACACCTTTGCTTGCCACACTTAGAGATAATGTGATTAAATTGAACCCAAACCGGGTCGTTAAATGTAAGAAAACCAACGCGAGAAACAAACCGGAGCGGACGATGGCTAAGAAGAGCGTGATGATCATCCTGGGCATGGCCCTTGCTGCCTTAAGTGTCGGTGCATCAGAGGTTAACGAGGGGAAACGCGGTATTTCCACTTTCAACTGGAGCGGCGCCGGCGGAGACGGGTTATGGAGTAACCCGGCTAACTGGACCTCGGTGCCGGATGCCTCCGGCCAGATTCCAGGCGTGGGCGGTCAGGTGGGCGTACCTGCTTCGATCGACCTGATCGGCACCTATACGGTGACCCTGGATATCGATGTTGACCTGGACCAGTTGACTGTCGGTGCGGCTTCCGGCACCCAAACCCTGTCGGTCGGGGCGGGGCGCATCATCGATTCTGCCGGGGTCGATACCATCACGGCCAACGGCGTCATGATTCTGGACGGCGGCACTTACAGGGAAGCCGCGGGAGTGCGCGGCGCATTGGGTTTGACCATCAACGGCTCCCTGGAGGCCGAGGATGCGACCGTCGACCGGCCGCTTTACAACAGCGGCGTACTGATCGCCCGCGGCAACACGGTCTTTCAAAGTACGGTCAACAACCAATCCGGCGGTAACTTGCGCATCGAGGCGACCGCCTCCAAAAGTGCCGATATCGTGATGCAGCAGGACTTTACCAACGCCTTCGGTTCCACCACCCGGTTGAACTCGGGTTTTGCGGGTTTCAACGCCAACCTGTCCATCATCAGCGCCGGCCGGGTTCTTTCCAACAGCGGCACCGTGATCTCGGAAGGTTCCGAGGGCACGCGAGTGATCAACTGCGTCTTGAGTAATATCGGCGGCACGATCCAGGTAGACTACCCGCTTCTCATCCAAGACGCATCCGGCGGCGGACATTTCCACGACGGCAGTATCGTGGTGAACAACGAGGATTTGATCATCGACTTGTTCAGCGGCTCCCTGGGCATGGGCAGCACCACCCAGATCGATATTCAGGGCGCCAACGGCCGGTTCAACCTGAAGAACGGCACTTTCAACAGCGACGGCATGATCCTGTCAAGCGCACGCGGACCCGGCATCGCCGTATTCGAAAACGTGACCGTGGAAGGTTTCCTGAACATCGATATCGAGATGTATTTCAAGACCGTTACGATCGGCTCGTCCGCCGGCTTTACGGTTAATGCTACCGCTAATTTCGAGGCTCTAAACAGCGTGAACGCCGCCGCCGGTGTAACCAATAACGGCACCATAAAAGTGGTCGGCGAGGGCGGCGCGTCCAGGCTTGACTTCAACACTACCTGGACCAACAGCGGCGCCGTCACTCTGGATTCCGTCGACGGCAGTGAGGCCGTTATCGGCGTGAGCAGCGGCGATTTCATCAATGACGGCACCCTGAACGCGGAAGACAGCATGGCCGCCGGCGGTCTGCGTCGCTTGGAAGGCCGGCTGGTGAACAATGCCTCCCGAACGATTACCGTCAACGGGATGTTCAAGGTCGATAAGATGGACGCCATGCATGTGAACAACGGCACCATCGATGTCAACGCCGGGTATTTCGAGGCGGATCAATCGGGCACTTCGCCGTCCTTCGCCAATAACGCCACCATCGACGTGGTGGACGGCGCCACCTTCCACGTTTTGAATGGAACCTTCACCCAAAGCGGGCCCGGCATGCTGGTGGACACCACGACCGGAGCGCCCTCTGCTTCCACGCCCCAATTCCACTTCGAGAATGCCTCCATCAGCGGTTCCAACCTGACCAATACCGTACTGATGTACCTGACCGCAAGTATCATCGATTCCGATGCTTCCATCGACAATCAGGGCGTCCTCAAGTGCTTCGGCCTGGTGGATGTCAACGGCCAATTGACCAACGATACGAGCAACTCCTTTCTAAAAGTAGTGGGAGAATCTACCGGCGACGGACACCTACGCATCAACAACCTCTTTAGCAACGATATGGGCTCCCTGTACCTGGAATCCAACGATGCCGGCTTCAGTGCTCGCGTCGAAATCTCGGGCGGGGCCACCTTGACCAATGGTTTCAACGGCACGATCGTCTCCGACCCCGGTAACGGCGGCGGCCGTTTCATTGAGGGTGTTCTGAGCAACTTCGGGATTTTGGATGTCAACTACGACCTGACCCTGACTGAGCCGGCGGGCGCCGCGCACGTCAACAACGGCACGGTGAACTGCAACAGCGGGCGTTTTTATGTACCGGCCGCCTTCAACACCGACAGTTTTACCAATAACGGCACGATTAACATCATCACCGGCAGCAGCATGCAGATGGACGGCGGCATTTTCAATAACGCCGGGGTCGTGAGTAACAGTGCCGCATCGCCGATCCGCGGCATCATTGCCAACGACGGCTTGATCCTGGAGAGCGCGGAATTCCAAGGCAGCCTGACCACCGGCGGCACCACCTTCCTCATCGGCGCAACCATCACCGGCAGCCTGACCAACAACGGCACCTTCATCGTTCACGGCAGTAACCAGGTAGACGGCGCCCTTACCAACGGCGGGACCGGAACCTTGTGGCTGCAAGGCAATTCGGTCGACGGAGACGCTGTATTAAACTATGTCGGCGCCGCTATCAATGACGGCCTCTTCAAGCTGGACTCGGTGGACTCGGGCGCAACCGCCGCCATTGTTTCGGGCAGCGCTTTCAATAATAACGGCGTGTTGGAAACCTCCGGCACTCCGGGCATGAATCGTCAGATCAACGCGTCGCTGAACAACAGCAACGACTTCAATGTCCAGGTGCCCACCCTGATCAACCGCACCGGCGGCGCCCATTCCAACGGCGGAACCACCACTGTAATGGGCGGTCCCTTGACCGTGGACCTCTCCGGCGGCGGCGTCTTCACCAACGGCGGAACCCTGACCATTCAACCGGGCAACGGCGCGGTCTTCAACGGCGGCACTTTTGCGGCCTCCTCCGGGGTGATCAACGACGGTGGTGTTCGCGGCTCCACGCCCCTGTTTCAGTTGGACACCATGACGGTGCAGGGCGGCACCCTGACCACGCACGTCAATGTCTTGACCCAACTGCTGGACGTCAACTTTGCCGCGAGCGGCAACCTGGACAACCGCGGCCCGCTGGAAGCCTACAAAACCAATACCTTCAACGGCACGGTCACCAATGCCCTCGGCGGTGTCTTCAACATCGGCGGCAGCAGTGTCCACGGTAACGCGATCTGCACCATGAACGCCGGCATGACCAACAACGGCACATTGGAGTTGGACACCAATACAAGCGCCCACAACGCCGTACTCAATGTCACCGGCAGCCTGGCCAATAACCTCAATCTCAATTCAATCGGCGATCCCGGCAGTGCGCCGCACGAAATCAACGGGCAGTTGACCAACGACGGCACCATGACCGTCAATCACGATTTGAACCTTTCCTCGGCTGACCTGGATCACACCAACAACAACCAGATTGCGATTCCCACCGGTACGCTCAATGTCATCGACACCAACGCCGCCGCGCCCGTTGCCAAATTGATCAACTTCGGCATACTGGGCGTAGACGGCGTGCTCGGCTTCCAAGACGCCGAATTGGACAACAACAACGTAAGCATGATGATCTTCGGCGTCCTGTCGGGCAACGGCACGGTCAACGGGCCGATTTCCAACAGCGGGTTTATTGCGGCCGGTAACTCGGCAGGCACGCTCAACGTCAACGGCGACGTCAGCTTTACTCCGGACGGGCATCTGGTCGTGGAAATCGAGGGCGATACCCCCGGAACCGGTTATGATCAGTTGGTGATCACGGGCAACCTGGCTTTGGACGGCTTCCTGGACGTCCAGTTCATCGCGCCCTGGGAGCCGACACCCGGTGAGATCTACATCCCGATTACCTGGACCGGCAGCGTGGCGGGTGACTTCGGCACGATTCAAGGCAACGTGGGTCCCAACGGCGTGTTGTTGGAGCCGAACCTGACATCGACCACCTATGAACTGGTCGCGACCTCCGGCGATATCTTTTGGACCGGCGCCGTGAACGACGACTGGCAAACGGCCGGTAACTGGAACCCGGCCGTCGTGCCCGGCCCGATCAACAATGTGGTGATCGACCTGGACGGCACCTACACCGTCAATATCAATGCCGCCGTAGACATCAACGGCCTGGCGGTCGGCGGCCCGAGCGGCGCCCAGACCCTGGCGACCAACGGCAATGTCATCGGCATCAGCGGCCCGATGGTTGTCGGACCCAATGCGATCATCGACATGAACGACAGTATGATCACGGACAACACGGCGTTTCGCGGTCTGCCCCCGAGTGTGGACAACAACGGTTCGATCCAGGTACGGGGTTCCTCGGTAATCGAACCGGCGGTGACCAACTTTGCCTCCGGGATCATCAGCATCGACGGCGATTCGGCCATGACGCCCTCTACCCTGTCTCTGTTACAGTCCATCACCAACGCGGGCCTGATCGAATTGACCAGCACCGCATCGGCCGATTCCGGGCTGAGTGTGGACGGCGATGTCAACAATACCGGCGTCGTGCACTTCAAAGCGGGCGTGGGCGGCGATCGCTTTCTGGACGGCGGTCTCTCCAACGATACCGGTGGACAGGTGATCGTAGACGCCGTGACCACCGTCACCCCCGATCTCCCACCGAAACTCATGACCGCGCGGGGTTACCTGAAGACTACCGAGACGACTCTGGCCCTGTTCAGCTTCGACGGCGAGGGTGATCTGGCCCGGGACGCCACGGACAATCAACGTCACCTTGAGCTGTCCGGCTTGACCCGCGCGGAGAGCGCCTTCGGCAGGGCGCTGGTCGTGGACCAACAAACCGGTCTGGGCTTGGGCGACCTGGTCGATGAACTGGCGCAGCGCAATGAATGGACCCTGGAGTATCTTACCTACGCCGATGAGGGTATGCAGGACCCGCTGCTGGTAGTCACCGGCAGCAATCTTGACAACAGCCGGGCGAGCCGCCCCGGAGACGGGCGTTGGCATTATCATGCGGTGACCTGGGACGGCGAATTGCTGCGCTTCTGGCGCGACGGCGAACTGACGGAAGAGCGACCCGGTCCCCTGAACCTGGCGCGGGCCGTCGCACCGCCGCGCCTGATTGTGGATGCTCAAGGCGATGCCCGTGTCACCGGCCTTGTGGATGAACTGAAACTTACGGACGGGGCGATCGATCAAGAAAGTGTCGCCGCTACCTGGCGCCGCTTGGAACTCATGAATCCGATCGAACTGGACCCGGCCCTGAACCCCGACGCCATTCAATACGTGAACATCAACGGCGAACCCATGCTGGTCGTCAATCGTCAGGGCGATACACTCTACTTGCGCGGCAATTCCATCACGGATCGGGTTGAAAACGTCACCTACCGCACCTACGACGGTCAAACCGGCGCGCTTTCCGGCTATCGGGTTCAGCAAGAGGGCGCCATGCTGCTGTTGACCGGCGGCGAACGGGTGGCGATCGGTGTCGGCGGGGTTATCAATACCGCGTCCATGTCCCTCAACACCGGCGGTTCCCTGATCATGAACGGCGGCGTCCTCGATCACCAGAACGCGGGCGTCATCAACGGCAGCGGCACGATCGATGCGACCGCGGCAACTTTCTACAGCGACGGCATTCTGGTCCCCGGATTCTCCCCGGGGGGTATCGATATTCTGGGTGACGTCACCTTCGGCAGTACTTCCCTGATCATGATGGAAATCGCCGGCCTGAGCCCGGGAGCGGAACACGACCAGATCAATATTACAGGCACCGCCGCGTTGGGCGGGCAATTGGACGTCGACACCATCGACGGGTTCATAGGTTCGCCCGGTGAGTCAGTCAACCTGATCAACTTCGGCAGCAGGTCCGACGACTTCACCGGGGTCACCCTGCCGTCGCCGCGTAACGGTATCGGCTATACCGACGATAACGGACCGGGTTCTTTCGACTTGGATATTGTTGCCTTGAATCCTGTCAGCGGTATTCAGGTCTTTCCGATCGACGCACCCCAAAGCCAGGTCTACGGGATCGACGCCCTCAACGGCAATCTGAATGGAATCGCTCCCACCGGTGTGGGGCCCGGCGAGCCGGGAGTCAGCTCGGACGGCAGTCGCTTGTACGTGCCCAACTCCAGCAGCGGCACCGTGACCATCGTGGACACCGGCCTGAAGAGTGTACTGGGCACCATCAACGGTTTCAACACTCCGACCTCGGTCGCGGTTCTCCATGGCGGCAATGAAATCTGGGTTACCGACGGCGGCCAGGTGCGTATCGCCGACCTCATCAGCAACACGGTGACCGATACCTTGGATAAAACCTGCTTCGACACGGCGGTGGAACGCGTGGCTCACAACCGTTCTACGGGCGAAAGCTATGTGATCGGCAAGTCCGGCAATATCTGTGTGCTGGACACCGTCAGCAAATTCCAAACCGGCAGTTTCAGCGTGCCCGGTGTCGTCTCCGACGCCGTCCTGACTCCTGCCGGTGACTTCCTCTACATAGGGGCTACCGGCGGTACGGTCTACAAGGTCAGCACTTCCGCGGGCACCAACACACCTCTGGCCGTGGGCGGCAACCCGACCGGGGTGGACATCACCGGCGACGGTTCCCGGGTTTTCGTGGCCAACGGCACCGGCAACGCGGTCATCATCGACACCGGGACCAACGGCATCACCAGCGTTCCGCTTGCGGGCGCCTCCAACCTGATGGATGTGGCCGCGGTCAGCGGCGTCGACCGCGCCTGGTTTACCGTGGGCGGTTCCGGAACCTTGTTTCCGCTGGAGATCAGCACGGCCACGCCCGAACTTCTTCAGAGCTACCCGGATGCCAACTTCACCCGTATCGTCAGCAACCAGCCGCCTCAGGAGTTCCCCGGCACCTTCCGCTTCTCCTTGAAGAACGCCTACAACTTCCGGGAGGACACCGGCACGGCTGTCATCGAAGTGGAACGAGTCGGCGGAAGCCAGGGCGCTTTCACCATCCAGGTAACCTCGGCGAACGGTACCGCCCAGGCCCCGGGTGATTTTGTTGCGGTCAACGAAACCCTGTTCTTCGCCGAGGGCGTCACCAGGCAAACCTTCGAAATCACGATCAACGACGACCGTTTAATCGAGGGTCCCGAGGATTTCGACCTGTTGCTGGGTACGCCGGTCTCGGCCGGACGCGGCATCTTCACCGATACGGTTACGGTGACCATCGAAGACTGGGAGGAAGGCAGCCTGTCCTTCAGCGCCCCTACCTATAACGGTTTGGAAAGCGATCAGACGGTGACCGTGAGGGTCAATCGTACCGGTGGGACCGACGGCACCGTGCGTGTGGATGTGGCTGTGCCGGGCGGAACGGCGACCCTAGACCAGGATTACAGTTTCGGTACCTTTACCGTTAATCTGGCCGACGGCGTCACCTTCAGCGACGTAGAAATCGATTTGCTGGACGACAATCTGGTCGAGGGCCCGGAAACCATCATTCTCGGTTTGGAAAACCCGACCGACGGCGCGATCATCGATCCCCTCGCTGATCAGACAACGGTGGTGATCGAAGATGTGGAAATCGGCGAGATTCAATTCGCATCGCCCATGTATTCGGTCGATGAGAACCTGGGTCCGGCCGATATCGTGCTGCAACGCGTCGGCGGCTCCACGGGCACATTGGCCGTTGTCTTCAACACCGCGGACGGCACGGCGGTTGCCCCGGATGATTACGGCGCCGTATTGGATCTGGACGTGGTCTTCGCCGACGGGGAAACCTTGAAAACCGTGCAAATCCCAATTGTCGACGATGAGGATTTGGAAAATCCGGTTGAAACCGTCTTCTTGTCGTTCTTCCCGGGTGGTTTCACGCGTGGAGAAGCCTTGGATACTGCCGTCCTGGAGATTCTGGACGATGAGCGGCCGCCGGTACCCGGTGAGGTGCGTTTCACCGCCGAAACGTATGACGTCATCGAGGGTCAAGACGCCATGGTGGTGGTAGAGCGAGTGAACGGCAGCGACGGCACTATTGTCGTGGATGTGTCCACCCGCGAATCCGAGGGCGGCGCCCAAAGCGAACTGGATTTTGTGCCCGTTACCACCACGCTGATTTTTGAAGACGGCCAGGTGGGTCCGGTTACAGTGCCTGTTTCCACCGTGGACGATGAACCCTACGAACCGGTGGAAAGCTTCGAGGTTGTCCTGACTCTGTCGGAACAACGCAACATCGGCACGCCCTCGGTCGCGGTAGTCAACATCACGGACGACGAGCCGCCGCCCAGTCCGGGCATCCTCTCATTCGCCTTTGCCGACAACCTGGTGGATGAACCCGACGGCGAGGTTACCCTGGAAGTTCGCCGCCAAAACGGCTCCGCGGGCGAGGTCTCGGTGACGGTTCAGACCCGGGACGATACCGCAACCGCCGGCGATGACTACCTTGCCCGGAGTATCGAGGTCACCTTCGCCGACGGTGAGGACGGCGTGCAGACGGTTACCGTCCCTATCTTGAACGATTCGCGGGGTGAGGTCACGGAACAGTTCTTCGCCGATCTGATCGATCCGACCGGCGGCGCAACCCTGGGTGAAATCTCGCAAACCCGAGTGGTCATTCGCGACGACGACCAAAGGACGGTCGCTTGGGTCGAAGCCGCGGTCGATCTGACTGAGAGAAGCATTACCCTGATCGTGGAAGCCGCACTCGATGCGCCGCTGAACGATGAACTCCGCGTGGACATCGTTGCGGGCGGCAGCGCCACGCGCGATGTGGACTATCGATTATCGGCTTCCGAGCTGGTTTTCCCGGCCGGCAGCGACAGGGCCGATGTGAGGTTGACCATTATCGACGACGATGTGGTGGAAGGTAGGGAATTCATCGTGTTGAACCTGGTTTCGGACGGCTCCGTTCGCATCGGCAGGCCCGAACGCTTTACGGTCGCCCTCAGCGACAACGACTTGACGGAAGTGCGTTGGCAAAACGCCTTTACCAACGTCACCGAGGGCAGCGCCGGCAAGGTTTCGGTCACGGTGAACGCGGTTCTGGCCAATCCTTTGACCCAGGCGATCGAGATCCCCTACACCGTTTCCGGCGATGCAACCCCGGGCGTGGATCATGACCTGCAAGACGGCATCTTGTCCTTCCCCGCCGGCGAGTCCAACGCGAGCGTGACCTTCGAGGTGCTGGACGATAACATCGAGGAAATGCTGAACACCCTGGTGCTGAGCCTGGAGGAAGGCGACGGCTACCTGTTGGGCATCCCCTCGCAGCACCAGGTCCGCATCCGCGATAACGACCGCGCCGTCCTTTCCTGGACCCTGGAAGAACAGATCCTCACCGAGGATGACGAACCCAAGCGCGCCCAAACCGTCCAAGCCGAGGCTGTTCTGAGCAATACGGCGGAATACCCGATTACGGCCGACTACAACGTGGGCGGCAACGCGCGCCGGGGCCAGGACTTCCAATTGGAGCCGGGCACACTGACCTTTGAACCGGGACAGACCTCGGCAACGATCGAATTCACCGTGTTGGGCGACCTGATTCCCGAGGCCGAGGAACAGATCATCCTGGATCTGATCCCCTCGGATCAACGCCAGGTCGAAATCCGGCGCCAGCGCGTGATCATCGCGGATAACGACCAGGATGTCGAGGCGCCCGATACAGCGATCGACTCGCCGGAAAACGGCGCCGAGTTCCGCGTGGGCGCGACGGTAGACCATGCCGCCTCGGTGATCTTCCTGGATACGTTCGAACCCTTCCGCTTCTTGTGGGAGCGCTGTAAATCGGACGGCTCCGACTGTCATCAGTTCGAGGGTCAGACCTTCACCGACACCTACGACGAACCGGGTCTTTACATCCTCACCTGTTTCGTCACCGATGCGCGCGGGGTGGCGGACCGAACCCCGGCTCAAACCCGTATCCGCGTTCTACCCAACCGCCCGCCCAGGGTCACTATTGTGGATCCGGTCAACGAAACCTTGGATCTTCCGGTCAATGCCACGCTCACCTTCAGGGGTCAGGCCGTGGACCCGGACGATGCCCTGACCAAGGACAACCACCTGAAGCTGGACTGGTTCTTCCAGAAACCGGTCCCGGAAATCTTCACCGGCAGTCCCGAATTCGAATGGACCTTCGATGAACCCGGCACCTTCAACCTGGTCTTCCGCGCCACCGACGAGGAAGGTGCGAGCGGCGCCGACAATATCGTGATCAATGTCTTCGAGGAAGAACCGCCGCTAAGGGTGCGAATCGCCATGCCTCAGAACGGCGATACCTTCCAGGTGGGCGAGGAAATCAGTTTCATGGGCGTCATGGAGAACGCCCTGGGTAAAGAGGACGACCTGATCCAAGGCTGGACCTTCGGCGACGGCACCAGCGGTTTTTCGGGGCCCAATTCTACGCACATCTTCGACGAGCCGGGCCGTTACCGCGTGCGTTTCCTGGTGCGCAATCAAGACCGAAGCTTCGTGCTGGAAGACCAGATCGTCATCAACATCCGCAACCAGGACCCGCCGGTGGTGGACTTCAGTTTCCCCACCGACCTGAACCTGTTGCCGGGCGGCGGCAGCGGTAAAGACGAACACACCGCCGACGCCTTCTTCAGCGCCCTGGTTCGCGATGACAAGGGCAACGAGGATTTAAGCTTCGTTTGGGAGTTCAATACCGGCGAAGGCGATGAAAGCCGCCGCTACCACGAAACGCCGGGTCGTTTCCCCTTCGAGGAAGAAGGCAACTACACGGTTTCGGTCTGGGCGGTGACGCCGGAAGGGGTTACCTCCAACGTGGCGGTGCGCACGGTTACCGTACGCAATACCGAAGACGCCGACTTCGAACCCAACGATACCGACGAAGACGCGCCCACCATTACCCCGGGTGAATACGGCAACCTCAGCCTGGACGGCGACCCCGATATCTATCGGGTAGAGGTAACCGACCAGGGCCAACGCCTGCTGTTCCGCGCCGAAACCGAGGGTCAGGTTCGTCTGAACCTGTATAACGAGGACGGCGATATGCTGATCGAGAACCGTATTCTGGACGGTCAGGGTAATGTGCAATTGCCGGGCTTGGAACCGGGCGTCTACACCATCAAACTGGAGCAGGTGGACGCGAGCAAGGTCGGCTTGAACTACAGTTTCGGCGTGTCCGTGCTCAATCCCGCACTGTTCTTCCCCGATATCCGCGTGGACAGCGATTTCGAAACCCAGGTCGGCGTGGTCAACCTGACCAGTCAGCAGGCTTCGATCGAAATCATCGGCTACGATGCCCAAGGCAATATCGTGGACGAGGTACCCTACAAGCTGTCAGGCAAGGCCCGTACTCACCTGGACATCACGAGCCTCTTCGGCGACAACGCCGAGGACGTCTCCTGGGTACAGGTGGATTCCACCCATACGGTCACCGGCTACTCGCGAACGGAAGGCCGGGACCGCGAGGAAGTCTACGCGGTCAGCGGCAACGACAAGCTCAGTTCGGAACTCTATGTGCCGCATATCGCCGAGAAGACCGACCAATGGTTCACCCGCTCAGCGGTGATCAACGGCAGCGACTTATCCTCCGTCTCCACCATCGATACGCCCGGCCAGGATGCGGCGTTGCAATTGACGGAAGGGTTCAGTAAGGATGACTTCGAGTTCATCGACCGCTTCGGCGGCACCCTGGAGGAGGCCAGTGAGTGGGCTGTCTTTAAGGATACGGACGAGCAATCGACCCTGGCCGGTGTCGAGGTTTTCGGCACCAAGGACGGCAACCGCGTTGTCGCCGGATTGGCCCTGGCCGATGCGAGCAAGGACAATCCCAACTTCACCTTTGTGGCCAACAACCTCTACTTCACTCACATCGCCCGTGGTGATTTCTACACCGGCATCGCCCTGGTCAACATCGGTTCCTTCATGCAAGGGGCTCGCATCGTGGGCTACGACGTGGACGGCAATGTGGTGGATGAGGTCATCCGCACCCTGGAAGTCAATGAAAAGATCGTGGAAACCGACGACCAGTTCCTGGCCGATTTCGAGAATGGTGAGGAAGTCGCCTGGGTCCTGGTTGAGGCCGACGAGGACGTGGTCGGCTTCGAACTGTTCGGTACCAGCGACGGCGAGACCATCGCCGGCCTGGAAGCCTCTACCGGTCTGAGCCGTGAGCTGTGCTATCCCTTTATCGATACCAATACCGAGGTGGCCCACGGCATCTCCGTCATCAATGTCAACGATACCGTCACCACGCTTACCTTCATCCTCTATGACGACGACGGCAATGAAATCGCCGGTCCCGTCGACATCCTGGTCAACGGCAACGGTAAATTGATCAGCACCATCCCTGATCTCTTTCCCGAGGGCGCAATCAGCGACACCGAGGTGCCCGGCTGGTTGTCCGTCACGGCAGACGCGCCGATCGCCGGCTTCGAACTGTTCATCAACACAAGCAACAACAAACAAATGGGGGCCATTACCGCTCAATAAACCGCTTTTTCGGTAATCGGGGTCACCAAACGGCCCCGAAACCTCTTGATCTAACCGCGGAACTAGCTTAAGGTACATGAAAATAAGTCGATATCCGCTTATGGATGCATGTTGGACCAACCAAGAGGAGCGACCATGTTCAGGATTCTTTTCATTCTGACCTTTTTTGCCGCCGGCGCGGCCCATGCCCAGTTCACCTACTATGTCCACGAATTGAAATGGGACGACGAAACCCGCTCCTGGCTGGGTATGGTCAATCCCGGCAATACCACGCAACGGGTCGCCGTGACCTGCTACAGCGACAACGGCTCCGAACTGGGCCTGTTCCAAATGGATTTGCTGCCGCGTCGCAGCCGCGAGATTTCGGCCGAGGAATTGATCATCGACGGCAACCCTACCTGGACGCGTATCGACAGCACGGGGCAGATCGCCGGTTATGTGCGCTACAGCGATGTGCAAGGCGGCCGCATGTCCGCCGCTCCGTTCAGCTATTTCTCAGGGTCCGAAACCTGGCTCCCCCAATTGGGCAGTCCCGCGGACGATGTGGGCGCCCGCACCATCCTGGTCAATACATCCGCCACTCAGGGCAATGCCTATTTCAATCCGGTGCGTTTGGTGGATGATCAACTGCAAAAAACCGGCGATCCGGTCGCCGTTCCCAATTTCGGCGCACCCTACCAACGTGCGGATCTCGCCTACGGCAGCGCTTTCGAGAGGACGGACAACCTGGTCTGGGATCACCTCTCTGCCGATGGGAATCTCAGCCTCAGCGCGGCTCATCATTTCATCGGCGACGACAATGCCGCTATCGTTTTGAACCGCACACCCAACCGGCGCATGATCGTGGGCCCCCTGCAACCCCGACAGGGCAGCACCTGGAACAAGCTGGTGCTGGTCAATACCTATCCCGGCAAGTTGCCCGTTTCGCTGACCGCCCACTACGGTTATTACGGCGACACCGACCTTGTGTTGAACGGGCCGGTCACCATTGAGCTGGATATGGAAGCCTACGAACAGCGCACCTTCGATATCGACACGCCCACGCAATTGAACCTGCCCGCCAATGCCACCTGGTACGAGGTCATTCCCCACGAAGGCGGGCTCATCGGCTATCAACTGTTCGGTACGGAGGACGGCAGCATGCTGGCCGCGTTGGAATCCGCAACCGTGCCCACCAGCTTGAACACCCTGCCCTATACGCCTTCCACCAACGAACTGGCCACGGATATCGCGGTTATCAACCCCGGTGATACCAATGCCTTCGTCCACATTTTGGGTTTCGACCACAAGGGGCTGAGGCAGTCCCAGGTCATCAGCAGGCGCCTGCGACCCTTCGAGAAGTGGGAAGTGGACACCGACAGTCTGTTCGGCAGCCGCGCTCAAAGAGTGACCTGGGTTCAAACCATGCAAAGCCGGGGCGAATTGATCTCCTACAGCGTGATCAAAAGACGAGACGGCAATGGTATGGCGGCGCTGCAGGGCATTCCTTCCTACGCGAAGGCCGGCGACCTGTTCAAGGCCGATTTCGATCATCTCAACCTGACCTCCATGGAAACCCAAGGCTGGGAGCACATAACCTTCAACGAGGGCGGCTTCCTGGAACCCGGCGAGATTCTCGCCCTGCGCAGCCGATACGGACCCGAACGCAATCTGCCCGGCGAGTTCTACATCGAGCATTCCTTCGACGGCGTGGACGGCTTCTTCTACCTGGGCTATGACCCTTTCAACAGCGACATCATCGCGGCGCGCGGCAACGGCGAGGTGGAACAGGTGGCACTGGTTTCACCCTGGGTGGAAGTCCCCCAATTCGGCACATGGTACGTTTCCTATTACATGCGCTTCTTCAACCCGGAACTGAGCACTCGCCTCAGCAACTACGGCCTTGTGTGGCAGGAGGACGGCAGCAAGCAATGGAACTGGTTCGGCCTCAACGGCCGTCAACTGCTGAACCCGGACGGCATCGTGGGCGGTCGCTGGGCCCCCATCCAGTGGCGCAACGAGATCGTGACGGTCACCGACTGGCTGCCGTTCCAAACCACGCTGCCCGATTCGGTCAGAGGCAAACGCATCCGTCTTGGTTATTACTACGAGTTCGACCCGGACCAGATCGACGACAAAGCGCCCTGGTTATGGCTCGACCGCGTCCGCATCACTACCCAACCGCTGAAGCGCTACCTGTATTACGGACCCCTGGGCAGCGGCAGCTTCGAATACAACCCGGAGTAAAAACTGCCGGCCCGGCTGGAAACCGGAGCAAAGTGCCTGAACAAAGACTTATTTTTTATTTTTTCGTCAATAAGCGCTTGACGCGACCTCATGCAATTAGCTATGATTCGGCGCGTTGGCCAGTTAGCTCAGTCGGTAGAGCAGAGGACTGAAAATCCTCGTGTCGGCGGTTCGATTCCGTCACTGGCCACCATTCTCCTTTTTCTGCCTTAAAAAAAATCTCCGATTGATGGTTGGACCGTGACCAAAAAAGTAGTCACTCATTTAGAGTTAGAAGGTTTCACCAAGGTCGCGAGCGGTAAAGTAAGAGAAATCTTCGACCTCGGCGACAGTTTCCTCTTTGTTGCGTCCGATAGGATCTCCGCTTTCGACGTGGTTCTGCCCAACGGCATCCCCCACAAGGGCCAGGTTTTGACACAGCTGTCCAAGTTCTGGTTTTCCTTCTTGGGCGACAGTGTAGAAAATCACCTCATCAGCGCCGATCCCAAGGATCTCCCGGCGGCTCTGGCGCCCTATCACGAAGAACTGGAAGGCCGGTTCATGATTGTGCGCAAGCTGGAAATGATTCCGGTGGAATGCGTGGTTCGCGGCTACCTGGTTGGAAGCGGTTTCAAGGAATACCGTCAGTCCGGCACGGTTTGCGGCATTCGCCTGCCGGAAGGCATGGAGTGCGCTCAAAAGCTGGAAACGCCTATTTTCACACCGGCGGCCAAGGCTACCGACGGGCACGATGAGAATATTTCTTTCGAGAAGATGTGCGAGATGGTCGGCGAGGACCTTTCCAAACAACTGCGCGATTTGAGTATCGATATCTACTCTCGCGCCGCACAGCACGCCGCCGGTCAGGGCGTCATCATTGCCGATACCAAGTTTGAATTCGGCATGTTGGACGGCCGCATCGTTCTCGCCGACGAAGTATTGACCCCGGACTCCAGCCGCTACTGGCCTGAGGATGAATACGTTACCGGTAAGAACCCGCCCAGCTTCGACAAGCAGTTTGTGCGCGATTATTTGTCCACGCTTGATTGGGATAAAAACCCGCCGGGTCCGACCTTGCCGGATGAAATCATCAGCGGTACCACCGATCGTTATCTTGAAGCCTATCGCCGTATTGTCGGTCACGATCTTTAACACTTATTTAAAAACGCCCCCGGGCGGTCACAACCAACCCCTATCCTGTGATATGGTTTAGACAGCTATCTATATCGGGAGTCCTGAATGGTCACCCTCATCTGTGCACTGATCTGCCTCTTGGGCCGGGAAGGCGAAACCTCCCCACTCGAACGGGCAAAGGCATTAAAGGCACAGGGTGATTTCCTGCAGGCGGAGGGTCATTACCTGGATCTGGTCCTGACCGGTGACAACGCACTCCCCGTCGCATTGGATCTCGCCGAGATTGCCCTGGTCAGCGGCAATATCGAGGGTAAACAGCAGTTCTACCAATCCTTGCTGACCCGCAGCCGGGAATGGCGCGGCGCGGCCCTTCTGGTGCTCAGCATCCTTCATGCAAGCGAACGCGATTTCAACGGCTTTCGCAACTACGCGCGGCTGTGGTTTACGGAATACAACCGCCCTCACTGGATCCGCTACAACCTGACCTATTACCTGGCCCGTTACACCGAGGAAGATCCCGAGTCACTGAACCTGACCGCCGCTGAACGCGCCTGGTTCGACGCCTGCCGCGTTCTGCCTCCGCAAAGCCGTTACCCGGACGTTGCTCATGCCGACCTGCCCTATTACCTGGCCAATCTACACCTGCTGGAACAAACCGGCTCGTTCGTCATTCCGCCGCCGCCGCTGGACGACGGGCCCCTGGACCGCTACGTTGCCGCCCTCCTGCGCATCCACGAGGCGATCAATCGCGAGGATCTGGCCCCGGCTGCAAAAGCCCTGAACGAATACCGGCAGACCGGGCGGGACCTGGGTCGTCTGGACCTCCATCTCATCTACACGGAACTCATGCTTCGCTTCTTCCAGGTCAGCGAAATGCCCGACCGCGAGGCGCGCACCCGCACCAATCTGATGCGCTGGCAAAAGTGGTCTCTGCTTCCCCTACTTGCTTTGCCGGACTATCATATCCCGCCCAAGCAGATCCAAGCCGGATCGGAAACGACCGAAGTGGAGACAGCACCCCCGGTCGCCGAAACGCCGGAGGAAACGCAAGCGCCCGTCATCGAAGCCCCGACCGAGGAGACACCGGAAACCGTCGCGGTTCCTCCCGAGGACGATTACGCGAGTCTGGACCGACGTCTGCGCGGCGGCGAGAAGGGGCTGGAGTTCAAGATCAGGGCACTGCCCTCCCGCACCACCTATCGCAAGATCTATAAGAACTACCTTCTCGGTCTGCAATATCTGAACAGCGGTCTTAATGGTCGCGCCGAGGAGCATCTCTCCCTTGCTTTGAAGCTCATCGAGGACCTGCCCTTCCCGCTGCTGGAAACCAAGATCCTGATGGGCATGGCGCGTTACTACGAGGCCATGGACGATAGGGACAAGGCCGACTGGTATCGCATCGATGCCGTACAGATTTGGAATGCCCCTGAAAACATCCCCGTCTTCAACAATAAGGTCGGACCGGACGAGGTATCGCCGCACCAGGTCCTTATCGACCGGGCCTTACTCAGGGCTACAAAAGAAGACGTTACCGGGCAATTGCTGTATTACAGCGAACTGGATACCTATATCCGTCAGCGTCGGCACGCCTACCGTCGCGGCGCACTGGCGCGTAATCCCATCATCGATAATCAGATTCAACAATTAGGCGGCCAGCTCTACGGCATGGTGGACAACCTGGCCACGAACCCCGACAGCAGCGCAACACCCACTCGGTTCAACCAGATCCTGGAGGTCTGGAACAGTTCATGGAGCCAAAGCCTGCCCTGGTACCTGGACGCCGGTATTCCGTCCATGAATAAGGTGCAAAGCCTGTTGAAGCAGCGCGAGAACCTGATCGCGTTCGTTGAAGGAGACACCAATCTCGGCGTACTGTTGCTCTCGAACAGCCAGGCCTTTGCCCTGGACTTGGGCAGCAAGCGGACATTCCTGAATCTGAATGAAGAGGAGCGACTGGGTTTTCTCAGCAGCCGCCTCGGCCCGGTTTGGGATCGGGAGGGCACTCTCTTTTTACACCTGCCGCCTGCCTTGCGAAATGCGGGGATGATCGAAACCTTCCGCAAACGCATGGAAAATCCGCGGCGCCTGCGCCTGCTGCTCTCCCTTAAATCATTCGCGGGCACGCTGAAAATGGCCTCGCAATGCAACGACGGCCTGATCATGACCTCCGGGTTTATGCCCGATATGGGCTCGTCCGGACAGAAGGCCCGCTGGGAGACCCTGGTCCTGCGCGGATTGCCCAGGGACCAGATGGAAAAATCCCTTAGCAATTACGGCCATCTTGTTTACGCCGGTCAATTGAAGCTTGAAGAGAACGGGCTGCGGCTGGGCCCACAAAACCTTGACTTTTTCTTTCACCAGATCGTCCATTATAATTCTAGTCTTTGCAGCCTCACGCTGGTGGCTACCAATACCACCGCCTGGGGCCCGGTTCTCGATGAACTCGCATTGATCGACCCAGGCGCCGGCTTTGCCATCACTTTAATCGACGAACCGGACAAGCTCAGCAACACGGACATCCTCAAAAGAACGCCGGGATTAATGGTCCCTTGAGGTTTGTGAGTCGTGGAGGCCATTCTTGAGAATAATTGTGACCGGCGTTGCCGGCTTTATCGGTTCGCACTGCGCCCAAGCTCTTATTCGAGCGGGCCATCGCGTCCATGGCATCGACAACCTGAACGACTATTACATCAGCAGCTTGAAGCGTTACCGCCTGGAACAACTGAAACTCGCCGGCGATTACGCCTTCAGTCAGATCGATATTTGCGATCAGGACGCCATGACCGAGGTTTTTCGCAACTTCCAACCCGAGGCCGTACTTCATCTGGCCGCGCAGGCCGGCGTGCGTTACTCCCTGACCCATCCCTTCGTCTACGGCGACACCAATTTCACCGGGACCTTGAACATCCTGGAGTGCTGCCGTCACTTCGGCAAGCCCCGCCTGGTCTACGCCTCCTCCAGCAGCGTCTACGGTGGAAACACCAAGCTGCCCTTCTCTGAGGACGATCGCGTGGATACGCCGGTATCCCTGTATGCGGCCACCAAGAAAGCCAATGAGCTGACGGCCCACACCTATACCCACCTGTATGACCTGCAAACCATCGGCATGCGTTTTTTTACCGTCTACGGCCCCATGGGCAGGCCCGACATGGCCATGTGGCTGTTTACCGACGCCATCAGTCACGGGCGGCCGATCAAGGTGTTCAACCACGGCGATATGAGTCGTGACTTCACCTATATCGACGATATCGTATCCGGGGTAACGGCATCGCTGACCGTGGACGGTTTGGACCGTTACGAGATCTTCAACCTGGGCAATAACGGCAGCGAACGCCTGATGTACCTGATCGAACAGATCGAGCAATGCCTGGGCCGGGAAGCCGAAAAGATCATGATGCCCATGCAGGACGGCGACGTCAAAGACACCTACGCGGACATCTCGCGGGCGTCGGCCAAGCTGGGCTTCAAACCGTCCACCAGGCTCAGCGAAGGCGTTCCTCGCTTCGTGGAATGGTACCGGGCGCACCCACACTTCCACGGACCCGACACCGTCACCAAAACCTGAGTTGTCCCGAGCCGGCAGCAGTCGGGCAACGTTGCCCGTCCCCTTACCACTGAGTAGGTAGGGGTCATGCAACGCTGCACATGCCCTACCTACTGAATAAGTAGAGGTCATGCAATCTTGCACATGCTCTACCTACTGAGTAGGGAGGGGTCATGCAACATCGTACATGCCCTACCTACTGAGTAGGCAGCCTATATGCAACGCTGCACATGCCCTACTTACTGAGTAGGTAGCCTATATGCAACGCTGCACATGCCCTACTTACTGAGTAGGCAGCCTATGTACAACGTTGCACATAGGCTTCCGACATGTGGGTACATCCTCGAGCCGGGGAGGTACCCATGGAAGACCATACCCTTACTTCCTGAGCCGGGGAAGTACCCCACGGAACTCCCACATGCACCTCCTTGACCCGAGAAGGTAGCCACATGCGGCATGTGGCTACCTCCCTGACGCAAGGAAGTAGCCATAGGGATACGAATAGACACTTTTTTCGAACCCAAAAACGCCGTATGAAATTGGCAACTTGCGCAGCATAACGCATCTCCAGAAATGAAAATCTGTCATCACGATTTGAGACCTCTATCGAGTATCTTTCTACCTTATTTGGGATCAAGAGAAGAAACAGTGGCAGGTGCAAGATCTAGAACTCTATGTATTAACAAGTGACTTGATGCCGATGGGTATGTGTTAACAAAAATCAAAAGTGTTCACTTTCTGGCTTCAAAAAAACCTTACTGAAAGATCGGGGGGATTTGTTTGGTATTTTTGAGCTGGGGCGAAATAGATTGCTCTTTCGATCTAACCAAGGCCCGAAATTCTACCCAATAGGGATTCTCGGTATATCAAATGTGAATCACCGAGAAATTCCAGAATTGAAATATACCTTTAATCTAAACTTATATTTTACAGTGACTTTTGTATCTCTTTGTCTAGCTTCACGGTTCGATGCAAATTCCAAGATGTTAATTTTTTCCCAAAAAGGAGCGCTGTTAAGAGATAATAGGTTGAGGTTCGGCCCTGATGAAGATGCAGATTAACTTTCAAAACCATGAATATCGTGTCCTTGACTCGAAAAGCAGTGGTCGTCGACAAAAGATCCAGCATGCTCTTCTGATTATGAATTTGCCTCATGACCTTTCCATTACTTACACCGCAACCGAAGTGATAAAATATTCCTTTCCAAATGTACCGATCGAAAGATTAAGCAAACTCCAAGATTCATTATCTGCCCTTGCATCGTATCATCAAATAAAAGGAACGCCGGATAATATTGATAGCAATGGTAATATTGTGAGAGGCTCTGACGGTCGAAAATCAGCACGTTGGAATTTTAAAAATTGGGAAAAGATCATAAGTGATCCGGTCTGGAATCAGGCTGTCAGTTTAAAGAATCAACTCTTGTTTCAAGTGGACTTAATGCAAATGAATCTAACGTGTAATTGTATCCCTTCTGTCTTCATGGATATACAAACACTGAAACCGTTCTATACATTTGAGCCATTAGTCGAAAAGCCCAAGCTTCCTGCTGAGTCCAGAAAGAAAAGACAGAAAATTCAATTTGCAATAGGATTTGTTGCCGCTATTTTCCTCTGTATTCTCTTTCCTTTTAACAAAACAGAAACAAATCATATAGATGTAGCAATCAATGATTGGCAAAGCCACTTACAAAAAGAGGTAGATACCACCTTACCTCTTTCTGAATATCTGACGTATTCAATCGAAAAAGAACTTTCAACTTTACCGAAGCCACCAAGTTGGGCGACCTGGGAATCTAACTGGAAAAGCGACGATCCTCGTTCGATTGAACCACCAAATCGCCACCTCTTTTTAGCAGGGTTTCCCTAGTCAGTTTCTTTTTCCGGTTCTGAAGGTTGAGGTTTGGAAGGGGTTTTGTTTTTTCCGCTCTTTTCATCCTCATCTAAAGGGTCGGGTCCATCTAATGGTCCTAATGCCATGCTTCTCCCTCCTTATGGGCATGGGTGATTTTCCAAGATTTCAAAAACTTCAAGCAGATTTCCGTCTCCGACTGAACTTTTTGCCCAATTAATAACATGGTCCTTTCGCATGTTATATTGCTTACTATCTTGCCCGCAACTTGCAAGTCTAGCTAATAATGCGTTATTGTAGGCATACACTTTGCCTTCTTGCTGATCGTGATATTTTGAAGCTATATTCGCAGCTATGTTATATGCATCTTGTGGTTTTCCCATCATAAAATAAAGCATTGCAATTTTTACTTCTGCGGAATCAGCCGCCATTGTTTGACCCGATGACAAATATTCTTCTTTTGCCTTCTGACAAAAACTGAAACATGCTTTGTAGTCACCTGCAAGGAAGGCAATTTCAGATTTAACATCATAATAAAAACCGAGATCTCTTGGCTTTTTCAATTCTTTATGGATACTGAGTGCCTTTTGGAGGTAAGTTTCTGCATTTGAGGGGTTTTTGTCCGAAACCTCAACAGCAGCTAATAGAAGGTAAACAGAATATATGCCAGTACGGTGATTAATTTTTTGGTATAAGTCAGTGCAGATTTGAAGGTACTTTCTAGCTAAAGAGTAGTCATTTACTTTTAAACCGAGGTTGCCCAGTAAATAGCTGGTCCTAGCTTGTAGTTTAATGGAAATATCTTTTTCCGATAAGTATAAAGCATCTTCAAGAGCACCCGAATAATTCCCTGATTTGTACCTGACCCAGGCTCTTCCAAATAGGTATTTGGGATTATCATAGGTACGCCCAAGTGTTTCAAACCAAAAAATAGCTTCATCTACTTCGCCCCTTTGCATAAGCTTAATTCCAAAGTCATAAGGGGTCATACCATTTGATGTAATGATTTCAACAGCAGAAGCTACATTTTTGGAATCACCGCTCACAACTCCTCTGATGGTTGAGTTGTTGAACAGATCTTGGGATTGAGTCGCAAATAAAAAAATGAATAATAACAAAGCACCCTCCCAAAGATTCTCGGTGTACTATCGAGAATGGCCTTCAAAGAAGAATCTATCTATAAATGCTAACACAGGTTTGGAACAAAAATTTGTTTTTTTTGAGATTATCTCAAAAAAAATTTACGATAACCCTAATTTTTCTAATTATTTAGTGAAACCGAGAATCGTTTTTTAGATTTTCCTTATAGCATTTGATTTTAGCGGTTGCTACATTCTTCATTGTCCAACCGATACCGGACACCCCTTCCCCCTTGGATCTATGGAAGGGAAAAGGGCCTGGCCCCCCAGGCCCTTACTATCACCGTCACGCACGGCTTGGAGGTTCGGTCACCCACATTCTCCATACAGGCTGATTCTCTGAGGGGAGACGCGGAAATGAGGGTTCTCAAATCATCATGCCACCGTTTGAGATCCCCCCGTTCCGTCATACTCCGCACCCCATCGGAAGGTAAATAGTTATGCAGGGAGAAAAAACAGGCATATGGTCGGTGGTTGGGTTTGGGTATATGGTTTTTTCTCCCTGCCTGCCTCATGGGAACGAGGGGATCTTTCATCAGGGAACCAGTATGAATTGTGAAGGCCCCTCGTTCTTCTTCCTTTTCTGGAAAGCTTTCAGCGGACGGGAAGGAACGACTCTATCTTTCTCATCCTCTCCGTGTAGATGGGGAACTCCCTCTTCTCTCATAAGCGCGACGGATCTTGCTTGGAGCCGCCGGTAATGGGATTGGCTGGACGTCCCATGAAGTACGCTCATATTATCCAAGCACTGGATGAGTATGAGTTGTACTCTCCGGCTACCATCGCTCGCTTTGCCGAGGCTAACGGTTTATTGCCGATCGTCGAGCATGCGTCCCAACGGGTCAAAGTCGCCATGGGCCGCTTGAGAAGCTACCATTCTTTCCCCAAAGGCGGTGATGGATTAATTCACTTACCTGGCCAATGTCCCAAGCCTGGCTGGTATGGCTGGCGGTGGAAGCTTCTCATTCTGGAGAACGGGGATGAAAAGGAACCGCCATAAAACCGGCACCGTAACATTCCGCTCTTGCTTTCAGTTTTCCATACTCCCAAACTATTCGGATTCCCCAAGACAAGGCCGGTTACCCAAATCAAAACAAATTTCTCAGGAGAGCGTCTGTGGAAACAATGTCTGTCATGGCTATTCCTAAATTGACTACCTTTGATGAAAAGGCGCTTCTCGATCTCATAGGCCACCTAAATCCGTTTGGTTTAGCTTTTTTAGGTTTGACACGCTTCGGCTCTTCCACGGAACTCCAACAGGCAACCCGGCTCATTCGTCAGATTACGAACAAGAAGATTTGGTGCTTTTTTCCCGATGAGGATGATCTTTCTTTTGGTATCGACCATTTTAGCAAGCACTTCTACATCCCGATGAGTTTCGGTCGGTATCGGCAGTTTGAAGCCGCTTCCTTTTTTACATACCCTCAGATCCAGGTGGTATGCTTGAGAACCTGTATGGTCGATCAACAAGGCAGGGTTGTTCCCAGATTCTATTCCAAGAAACACATTATGTCTATATTGGAACTGGCTGACGAAACCTGGGCAAAATTTGAAGCGATGCACCCCTTTAGTGAGTACTGCTATCGAATGGTGTTTACCAAGCATGACCTGGCAAAGCCTTTCATGGAAAATATACCCGCTTTTCGTAAGAGTGTCGATTTTCTCATGCACTTGGAAGGTATGAGGGCGCACACATTGGCAGACAAGATGTTCATTGTTGGTTCCCATGCTGAAAGTGTTCTTCATTTCCACCTAGAAGGCCCAAAAACGACCATCACGTACTATGAATACTTCCACCCCAGTTGGTACAACATGGATAGTGCGGTGATGAGGCAGGGGGCGAGGAGGGGGTAGTTGGATTTCATAAGATTTTTCAAGAATAAAAGCATGAAGGAGCGTGGTGAGTGTGTCCCATAGCATCCAGGTACACAACGCCCTACGGGGTAGGGGGAATGGGGGGACGTTACCCCGGGTAGGCCGCGATGACGGGGTCATCACGACCAACCCGGGGCTGATAATACACAACACCCTTCGGGGTATAAGAAGACGGCAACAAAAGTAAAAAGGGCAGCGCCTTGTAAAACCCCAGGTCATGTGGCATTCAGGCAACGCCAACATCGGGCCTTTTCGCATTGGGTGAGGGTTGAGCGATTCAGGTTACGGGTAAACCCGTGATCGGAGATGACGGTAGTACTTGGTTGTGATTTGTGTCCGTCGCCAGGTATGTATCATGGCTCCACAGCACAGAAACAAACGGAAAATCGCATTTCACAACCAAAAGCATCTAGATGCGATGTGTCTGAGAAGATATGCCTTGTTTTACTGATTCAATCGTTGATGATTGCCGCCACGGGTCGAGGGTTTTCCCCTGATTTCTCGATTCAGCTTGCCGAGAGAGGCACAATCTGCCCGGATTCCTCGATTCCAAAAGTCGGGGCGCAAAGAATCAGTTCTCATTCTTTGCTCCTGACTTTTCCGGGTCAAGGACCTACAACTGATTTCTTTCACATTACTTTTAGGGGAGCAAAGAATCAGTTCTCATTCTTTG
>JAAUYB010037264.1_pt1 | contig 32215 bp, 31 predicted proteins | sample 7278071 | NCBI WGS metagenome assembly JAAUYB01 (sample SAMN14350121, study PRJNA611818) | marine sediment metagenome | isolation source: surface marine sediment (1.8m) | place: French Polynesia: Moorea | collected 2018-08 | reverse complement strand
TTTTGGGCAGCTCGACCGGCACACCGACGGTCAGAAGCGGCGCGGCCACCATGAAGATGATCAACAGCACCAGCATCACGTCGACAAAAGGGGTGACGTTGATCTCGGACATCGGCTGCGCCCGGCGACGCCGCCGCGCCCGGCGGCCTCCGCCGCCACCGCCATTGTTCATTACTCCGGCGCCCATGGCTCAGGCGTCCAGCTGGCGGCTGAGGATGGTGGAAAACTCATCGGCAAAGGCCTCATAACCGCCGATGATCCGGTCGCTGTCAGCCGAGAGCTTGTTGTAGAAAATCACCGCCGGGATCGCCGCCAGAAGGCCCAGACCGGTGGCCAAAAGCGCCTCGGCAATCCCCGGGGCAACCACCACAAGCGAAGTGTTCTGCTGCTCGGCAATCTCGATGAACGAATGCATGATGCCAAAGACCGTGCCGAAAAGCCCGATGAACGGCGCGGTCGAGCCTACCGTGGCCAACACCGGCAGCCCCTTTTGCAGGGTTTCCGCCTCTTTCTGGATCGCCACGTCCATGCTGCGCTCGATCCGCGAATGCGCGCCGGGGATCAGCCCGCCATCTTCGCGATGTGAACGCCGCCATTCGGTCATCCCGGCGACAAACACCCGTTCGGACTGACCTTTCGGTTCCTGCCCAATCTGTTCGAAAAGCTCGTCCAAAGGCTCACCCGACCAGAAGGACTGATCGAAATGGGTCGAGGTGCGCCGCGCCTTGCGATAGCTCAGCAGTTTTTCGATGATGATCGCCCAGGCCCAGATCGAGGCCGCGATCAGCATCAGCATGACGATCTTCACCGTCAGCGTTGAGCGCGCGAAAAGCCCCCACATGGAGAAATCAATCTCCTGCGCCAGGGCAAGGGTTTCTGCTTCCATGAGACTGCTCTTTTTTGGTCGGCCTCTGTTCGAGGCTCTGGTTACCTGCCTGTCTAACCGATTTGCAGGGGAAAGGCCAACACATTGGCGTCATCTGTGCCCCTGAATGCGCGATGGGCAAAGTTCCGCTTTTGGCCTGCAGCGCCTAATGCACCTGCTTGCGCAACCCGGTCGGCAGCCGCACCGGCGCGCCATCCAGCGTGACGCAAACCGCCGTCACTTCGGCGCGAAAGATGCATTCCTCGCCGCGCATCACCTCTTGCCCCATGATCAGCCGCACACCGGTCATCGACCGGACCACCGTGCGCACTTCGAGCATGTCATCGTATTTCGCCATGCCAAGGTAGTCTGACTCGATCCGCCGCACGACAAAGACGATCCCGTCCTCCTCACGCATGGCGTTCTGGTCGAGCCCCTGCTCCTTGACCCAGTCACTGCGCGCCCGTTCGATGAACTTGAGGTAATTGGCGTGATAAACGATCCCCGCCATGTCGGTGTCTTCGTAAAAGACGCGGATCGGGAAACGGTGGGTCATTGGGCGCTCCTTACGGCTTGCGCACCCTCTAAGCAGCTTGGGCCAAACCCCGCAAGGGGCGGCGCTTAGCGTTTGCGCCGGCCCCCGGCGCTGCGGCTGTGGAACTCTGGCGGGCGTTTGGCCACCCATTTCAAAAACCCCGCCATCCGCGGATGGCCGCGCAGCGTGTCGACCGTGTTGTAGTCACGTGCCAGCTCGGCCTCGGTGAAGGTCGCGTGGATTTCGGTGTGGCAGATGTGGTGCAGCAGCACGGTCGGCCCGCCCTTGCCGCCCTTCAGCTTGGGGATCAGGTGGTGCAGGCTTTGGCGCACATGCGGCGGGATCGGGCGCCCGCAGAGCGGACAGATCGGGTCGGACACACTCACCTCTTGCCCTCATAACGGCTTGCGGGGCATGAGTGTGGCGCAGCATCCGCAACGATCAAGGGGCAAAACACGATGGAGTGGGACCTGACCGGCCAGCCGGAGATCGTCCAGCGTGTGGTCGAATATGCCCTGCAGGGTTGGGAGATTGCGCAAGGCTGGTTGCTGTCACCCGCGGCCTGGTCACAGTTTGCCCTGCTCGCTGCGGCCTTTGCGCTGGCCTGGCTGGTCAGCCGCCGTGCCGGCCCGGTGCTGACCCGCTGGCTGACGCCGAAGGAGGGCGCAACCTCGGTCCTCGCCACCGCGCGGCGGTTCCTGCTGATCTTTGTGCCGCTTCTTCTGCCGCTTCTGGCCTGGCTTTTCACCGGCATTGGCGAACAGGTCACCCGGTCGCTCTTTGGCTCCGGCGCGGTGATCGCCTTTGGCAAACGAGTCTTCCTCTTCATCGCCGCCCGCATCCTGGTGCGTGAGATCATCTCGGATCCGTTCCTCAAGGTGCTGGGCAAGTACATCCTGTTGCCGATCATGGCGCTTTACGCGCTGGGGATCCTCGACGACGCCACCGCCCGGCTGAACGACATGACGATCAGCCTCGGCAATATCTCGTTCTCGGTGATGGCGCTGATCCGCGGGCTCATTGCCGGGTCGATCCTGTTCTGGCTGGGCCGCTGGTCGAACGATCAGACCGGCAGCTACATCCAGAAACAAGAGGAGATGCCCCCCGCCACCCGCCAGTTGGCGGCCAAGGCGGCTGAGCTGACGATCTTCGGCCTCGCCTTCCTGCTGCTCATGAACATCATGGGCATCCCACTGACGTCTTTGGCGGTGCTGGGGGGTGCCATCGGTGTAGGTCTGGGCTTTGGCCTGCAAAAGATCGCCTCGAACTACATCTCGGGCGTGATCCTGCTCTTGGAAGGCCAGGCCACCGTCGGCGATTATGTCGAGCTCGACAACGGCGAGTCCGGTACCATCGTCAAAACCACCGCCCGCGCGATGATCCTGGAGACTTTCGATGGCCGCTGGATCGTCGTCCCGAACGAGGATTTCATCACCACACGGGTGATCAACTATTCCGACCAGGGCAGCGCCAACCGCTATACCGTGTCCTTCTCGGTCAGCTACAAGGCCGACATCAACCAAATCCCCGGCATCGTCGGCCCCGCCGTCGCCAAACACCCCGCCGTGCTGCAAGAGCCCGAACCCCCGGATGTGGAGCTGGCGGGGTTTGGCGAGTCCGGCGTGGATTTTGATGTGGAGTTCTGGGTCAACGGGCTGGATGACGGTAAAAACAAATACACCTCCGAGGTGCGGTTCCTGATCTGGAACGCCTTGAAAGACAACAACATCGAAATCCCCTACCCGCATCGCGTTGTGGAAATGCGCGATCCCGCCGCCTCTTGACCGACGCGGTGGTCATTGGTGGCGGTCCGGCCGGTCTGATGGCCGCGGACGCTTTGTTGCAGGCGGGGCGCGGGGTGATCTTGGTCGAGGCCAAGCCCTCGATCGGGCGCAAGTTCCTGATGGCGGGCAAGTCCGGCCTGAACCTGACCAAGATGCAGACCTTCGGGCCGTTTCTCGCCGCTTATGGCAACGCCTCGCCGGCGCTGCGCCCGATGCTGGCCGAGTTCACACCGGAAACCGTGCGCGACTGGGCCGAGGGGTTGGGCCAGCCGTGCTTCACCGGCTCGACCGGGCGGCTCTTTCCCCGTGCGATGAAAGCCTCGCCCCTGCTGCGCGCCTGGCTGTCACGACTTGAAGGTATGGGCCTGCAGCGCCGCCTGCGCTGGCGCTGGACCGGGTGGGACAGGGAGGATCTGACGTTTGACACACCCGATGGGCCTGCGCGGCTAACCCCCACGGTGACCGTGCTGGCGCTGGGTGGGGCAAGCTGGGCGCGGCTGGGCTCGGACGGCGCCTGGGCGCCAGTTTTGGCTTCTGAGGGGGTCGGGTTGACCCCTTTCGCGCCCTCGAATGCCGGGCTTGAGGTGGCGTGGTCATCGCACATGGCCAAACATTTCGGCACCCCGCTGAAGGGCATGGCGTTTCACGCTGGTGATCAAGTCTCCCGCGGCGAGGCGGTCATTTCGGCGCGTGGGCTGGAAGGCGGCGGGCTTTATCCCCTGACGCCGAGTTTGCGGGAAGGGGCGGCTTTGGTCGTCGATCTGATACCCGATCTGGACACCGAAACCGTTGCAGAACGCCTGGCCCGCCCGCAGGGTAAACAGACCCGCGCCAATTTCCTGCGCAAGGCGCTGAAACTGACGCCACAAGCGCTCGCCTTGCTGATGGAATTCGCCCGCCCTCTGCCAGAGAACCCACAGGCGCTGGCGAAACTGATCAAGGCCTTACCGATCCGCCATGCCGGCCTGCGCCCGATGGATGAGGCAATCAGCACCGCCGGCGGTGTGCCTTGGTCCGCGCTGGACCAAGGGCTAATGCTGCGCGCCCGTCCGGGCACCTTCTGCGCCGGGGAGATGATCGATTGGGAGGCGCCGACCGGCGGCTATCTGCTAACCGCCTGCCTCGCCACCGGGCTCTGGGCCGGGCGGCATGCCGCCGCTTATCGGCGCTGAGCCCAGGTGAACACCAGCGCCTCGCGCCCCGGCTGCGGATCGGTGCTGCGCACGGTAATCCTGCCTGCGTCCACACCGCGGTCGATGAGTGCCGCCCGCACCGCTTCAGCCCGCCGACGGCCGAGCTGGCGGTTGAGCGCATCGCCTTGGTGGCTGTCCGCGAGGCCCGCGATGGTCAGGTGCAAGCTATCGGTCCGGCTACAGGCCCGCGCGATGGCGGCTAGCTCTGCCAAAGGCGGAGTTGCACCCAGCGCAGGTGTGAATTTGCCGGGTTGAAAGGGCACAGGAGCAGCTTTGGCCATTGCGTTTGTGCACGCCTCCGCTTTCACCGGGACCGCAATCTCCGGCAACCAATAGCCATCGGCAAACACCTGCGCGTGCTGCAAGATCACATGTGTGCGGCGGGTGCCAGACAAAGGGGCTTCGGCAGTGTCAACGACCCAGGTTACCGTGTCAGGCGTTGTTGATGCGATGGCGCTGCGCAGCACGGCGAGGTCCGCGCCCGGTGTCGCTTCAACCGTCAGATCGGTGCCCGTTTCAGCAAAGCGCAACGACAGGACATCGACCTCCGCCAGCACCGGCGCCAGTGCTTTCAAAGCCGCAAGCACCCCGCTCCCGTCACCGCTTGGCGCCACCGTCGGCGTGCCTCTCACCTGGTCGAGACCCAACGCCCCGGCCAGCGCCGCGGGCGTCAGATCCGCGGTCAGTTTGCCTGTCACCGCCGCCCCCGTCGCCGCGTCATAACGCAGGGTGAAATCCGGTGGACGGCCGTCATCTGCGAGCTGCGCCTCGAAAGACCCCGCTCCGCCCAATGCTGCCGCCGCCCGTTGCCGCGCCAAAGGATCGGCCGCAACGCCGCGCAGGTGCTGCTCTTGGGGGCCGATCTCCAGCACCCCGCTCTGCAATAGCGCGAGGGCATCCAGCCCGGTCCAAACCGGCCCGGCCCAATTGTCGAGATCGGGATACGGTTGGCGCGTGACCTGCATCGCCGCGACCGGGGCGCCCAGGCTCTCCGCCACGCGATCCAGGTCAAAATCCTGCGGCACATGGCCTGTGATCTCCACCTCTGCACCGGTCCAAGTGACGCGCAGGCCCAAAGGCGCCCCGCTATCCGCCGGCACCAACGCCAGCGTCAGCGCATAATCCTGCGGTAGCGCGTCCTGCAACGCCTCCGCCCGGGCGAAGAGTTCCGGACTGGCCGGACCGCCCGACAGGCTCACCAGCCCCGGCGCCACGGTCAGACTGCCCGAAGGCAGTTCGGCAAAGACCGGCAGCGCCAGCGCCACCGCCTCGGCAAATCCCGGCTGGTCGAGCGGCAGCGGGGCGGTGTCGATTTGCACCTCCTGCCGGTCCCCCAGCCAGTCCAACATCTCCAAAGACCAATCCGGCGGCACCTTGCCCGTCACACGCTGCCCCATCAGCGGGTCGCGTACAATCTGCAAACGGTACGGCGTGCCATCGTCAAGCGCCTCGACATCCAGCACCAGCGTATACCCCTCCGGCAGCTCGGCCAAAGCCGCCCCGATCTGGCGTTTGGTGACCGGCAAATGCACCTGTCCGCTCAGCCTCGCAGAGCGATCCTGCATCTCCCACACGCCGTGCTCCATCCGCATCAGCGCCGTGGCCCCGCGATACGACAGATCGGCCCATTGCGCATCCGGCACCCCGGTGGCGAGGGTCAGGCCAGGCTCCCCCTCCCCGGTCAACTCCCCCAACCGCGCGGCCTGATCGAGGCTGGCAACGACCCCCTCAAAGCGCAGCCCCTCCGCATCCTTCTCGATCCGGAGCACAAAAGGCGCCGCCTCCGGCAGCAGCACCCGCTCGTCAATGACCTCTTCGACACCCTCAAGCGCCGCGAGCCGACCAACCAGGTCACCTCGCAAGGTCTCATCCCGCAGCCGCCCACTAATCGTGACAGTCCGGCCCGACACCTCGACAGAGACTGGCCTGGGTTCCTGGTAAATCTCGCCTTCCGCCGCCGCCCGGATCCCGGCCGTGACCAAAGCGTTCTCATCCGGCACGCGGAACACACCCAAGGCCACAACCGCCAGAATGATCGCGATGATGGCAAAGAAATCGCGCATCCCGCGGCGTGCCCGTTAGATCGCTGCCTTACGGCTTTCCTCAAGGTAGATCTCACGCAGCCGCTGCGCCCGCGCACCCGGTGTCCCATCACCCAGTGTCACACCGTCAATCTCCACCACCGGCATCACAAAGGTGCTGGCCGAGGTGATGAAGGCCTCATCGGCGTCCTTGGCCTCATCAATGGTGAAATTGCGCTCTTCCACCTGCATCTGCGCCTCTTTGGCAAACCGCAAGACGGCCGCGCGGGTGATCCCATGCAGGATGTCATTCGACAAAGCGCGCGTCACAATCGTGTTGCCCTTGATGAAATAGGCGTTGTTGCTGGTGCCTTCGGTCACATGCCCGTCCTGCACCATCCAGGCGTCATCCGCGCCGGCCTTCTTGGCCATCATCTTGCCCATCGACGGGTAAAGCAGCTGCACGGTCTTGATGTCGCGACGGCCCCAGCGTACGTCTTCGATGGAGATCACCTTGATCCCCTTCTGCGCTGCCGCGCTGTTGGCGAGGCCCGGCTTGTTCTGGGTAAACAGCACCAGCGTGGCGGGCGTGGTTTCCGGATCGGGAAAAGCAAAGTCGCGATCCGCCGGCGCACCGCGGGTGATCTGCAGATAGACGAGGCCTTCCTCGATCTCGTTCACACGCACCAATTCGCGGTGGATCTCCAGAAGGTCGTCAAAAGCCGGCGGTTTCGGCATGTCCAGCTCGATCAGCGACCGGTCGAGCCGCGCCAGATGCCCCTCGAAATCGATCAGCTTGCCGCCCAGCACCGAGGTGACCTCATAAACCCCATCCGCCATCAGAAAGGCGCGGTCAAAGATCGACACCTTGGCCTCGTCTTCGGGCAGATACTCTCCGTTCACGTAAACGGTGCGGTTCATGGGCGGGTCTCCTTATCCCCAAAGGTCGGGTGTGGGCGGGTGCACTCCGGCCGCGTCATAGCGCAGCGCTGCGTCTCGGTCTTCGGCCAGAAGAAGCGGCCCGTCAAGGTCCGTCACTGCCGCGCCTTGCGCGACCAGCACTGCGGGCGCCATGGCAAGGCTGGAGCCGACCATGCAGCCGACCATGATGCCATAGCCCTCCGCCTGCGCCGCGGCCTTCAGCGCCAGCGCTTCAGTCAGGCCGCCCGCCTTGTCGAGCTTGATGTTGACGGCATCGTATTTGCCCTTCAGCGCGGGCAGGCTAGCCCGGTCATGGCAGGACTCGTCGGCACAGAGCGGCACCGGCCGCGGTAGGCCCTCGAGGGCATCGTCGTCGCCCGCAGGCAAGGGTTGCTCAACCAAGGCAACCCCCAGCCGCTGCAGATGCGGGGCGAGATCGGTATAGACCTCGGCGCTCCAGCCCTCATTGGCATCGACGATGATGCGCGCCTGGTACGCACCGCGTCGCACCGCCTCCAGCCGGGGCATGTCATCCGGCGTGCCTAGCTTGATCTTCAAAAGCGGGCGAAACGCGTTCTCGCGCGCCTGCGCCTCCATCGCCTCAGGCGTATCTAACGACAACGTATACGCGGTGATCTCCGGCCCCGGCTCCGGCAGACCGGCGAGTTGCCAAACCCGACGACCGGCCCGCTTGGCTTCCAGATCCCAAAGCGCACAATCCACCGCATTCCGCGCCGCCCCGGCGGGCAACAGATCCGGCAACACCGCGCGGGTCACCTCTTCAGGCAACACCGCGATCTCCGCTGTCACCGACTCCAACGTCTCCCCATAACGCGCATAAGGCACACACTCCCCCCAGCCACGCAAATCCCCATCCTGCACATGAACCGTCAGCACCTGCGCCTCGGTCCGCGACCCGCGCGAAATGGTAAAGGCCTGGCGCAGCCGGAACACATCCCGCGTCACCTCGATCTGCATACGCTCCTCCGATCGCTCAACGTCCAAGCCCACGGGATGGCGGGCGGGGCGATGGTGCCAAAGGCACCGAGCGGCGTCCCGCCATCCCCCTTACAGCGCCGCCAAAGCCTCTGCCAGACGGCCCGCACCGTGCCGGAACGGGTCCACCGTCGGCAGGCCCAGACGGCCCTCGACCTCGGCGCAATAGGCCTCTGCCTCTGCCGCCCCCATATGCTGGGTGTTGATCGACACGCCCACCACCTGGCAGTCTGGATTGGCCACCTGAGCCAACGGCAAAGCCATATCGCGCAGCGCCTCCAATGACGGCAAGCCATAGCCCGGCAAGCCCCGCATGTGTTTGCGTGTCGGCTCATGGCAGAGGATCAGCGCATCCGGCTGCCCCCCATGGATCAGCGCCAACGTCACCCCGGAAAACGATACGTGATAGAGGCTCCCCTGCCCTTCGATGATATCCCAGTGATCGGGATCGTTATCCGGTGTCAGCCACTCCACAGCACCCGCCATGAAATCGGCCACCACCGCATCCAGCGGCACCCCGTCGCCAGTGATCAGGATGCCGGTCTGACCGGTGGGGCGAAACGTGCTCTTCATACCCTGTTTGCGCATTGCCTGGTCCAAAGCCAGCCCGGTATACATCTTGCCCACCGAACAATCCGTTCCCACCGGCAACACCCGCTTGCCGCGCCGCTTTTCGCCATTGGCGATGGGATAATCGACCTCGGGCACCCGCACGTCATGCAAGGCCCGCCCCGTCGCTTCCGCCACCGCCGCCAGATCAGGCTCATCCCGCAAAAGGTTGTGCAGCCCAGAGGCCAGGTCAAAGCCCTCCTCCAACGCCGTCACCAGCACCTTTTTCCAAGCCTGCGAGATCACCCCACCGCGGTTGGCCACGCCAATCACCAGCGTCTTGGCCCCCGCTTCCCGCGCCTGAACCAGATCCATCTCCGGCAGGCCCAGATCGGCGTTGCAGCCTTCCATCCGGTATTGGCCGACGCAGTTTTCCGGGCGCCAGTCGCGGATGCCTTGGGCCACCTTTGCCGCAAGCCCATCCGGGGCGTCGCCAAGAAACAAGAGATAGGGTGTCTGGATCATCGAAACCTCCGCCGCGCAGCTGCCATCCGTCGCAGAGTAGCCTGCCCCGCCGCGCAGTCGTGCCGAATTGCGCCTCACCGGAGGGCGCCAATTGCAAGATTTGTGCACGTTTGGACGCAATTGTCGAAGAAGCTTGCGCATTGCGGATTTCACCCGACCCAACCGGCCACCGCACCCCAGACCCAAAGCGCCTTATGCCGCAGCGCCGCATTGCTTCTGCCGCATAATTTTGCTTGCGCAGCAATCCGACATAAAATAATCCGCATACCAACGTATACGCAATTTCCTTACCGAAAGGCGCTGACATGAGCTTTCGCATCCAGCCCCCCGCCCCGGCCGTTCCCAATCGCTGCCAGCTTTTTGGCCCGGGGTCGCGGCCGGCGATCTTTGAGAAGATGGCTGCGAGTGCGGCGGATGTTATCAATCTCGATCTTGAAGATTCCGTTGCCCCATCGGACAAGGACAGCGCGCGCGCCAATGTGATCGAGGCGATTGGCGGTATCGATTGGGGGCAAAAGACGCTGTCGGTGCGGATCAACGGGCTCGACACGCCCTATTGGTACCGCGATGTGGTCGACCTTTTGGAACAGGGCAGTGAGCGGCTGGATCGGATCATGATCCCCAAGGTCGGCTGTGCGGCCGACCTCTATGCCGTGGACGCGCTGGTGACCGCTGTCGAGCAGGCCAAGAACCGCAAGAAATCCCTGCAATTTGAGGTGATTATCGAATCTGCCGCTGGGATCAGCCATGTCGAGGAAATCGCCGCCGCGACGCCTCGTTTGGTCGCCATGAGCCTGGGTGCGGCGGACTATGCCGCCTCGATGGGCATGGCCACGACGGGCATCGGTGGGACGCAGGAAAACTATTACGTTTTGCGGGATGGCACCAAATATTGGGGGGATCCGTGGCACTGGGCGCAGACCGCCATCGTGGCCGCCTGCCGCACCCATGGAGTGCTGCCGGTGGACGGGCCTTATGGCGATTTCAGTGACCCCGAGGGTTTCCGCGCGCAGGCGCTGCGCTCGCTGACGCTGGGCATGGTTGGCAAATGGGCGATCCATCCCAAGCAAGTTGCTCTTTCCAATGAGGTTTTCACCCCGACCGAAGAGGCCGTGACCGAAGCGCGTGAGATCCTGCACGCGATGGAAGAGGCCAAGGCCAACGGCGAAGGTGCCACGGTCTACAAAGGCCGGCTAGTCGATATCGCGTCGATCAAACAGGCCGAGGTGATTGTGCGCCAGGCCGAGATGATCGCCGCCCAGTAAAAAGCGCTTAAGGCGGCGCACGCGGTGTTCAACCGGGTGCGTTAACTAAGCAGAAACCAGCAATCCGTCCGATTCGATGCGATTTCGGGACGGATTGCTGCGCTTTCGAATCGCCCCCACAGACGCCCAAATCAGCAATACGTCCGATTCGCCCCGATTTCGGGACGGATTGCTGACATCGCCGCTCTGCTCGGCGTCCGAGCGCCCCGTCGGCGGAAAATTCTGCGTGAGGCAGCGAAAAAACCCTCAGGACCAGATCAGCCGCGACACGTGGTAGAACACCGGGGCGGCAAAGATCACGCTGTCAAGCTGGTCGAGAAAGCCGCCCTGCCCCGGGATCAGGTGGGACCAATCCTTGAGCCCGCGGTCGCGCTTGATCGCGGCAAAGACCAGGTTGCCGAACATGCCCGTCACCGAGGCCAGGCCGGCCATCGCCGCAGCGCCGAGCACCCCAAAAGGGGTGATCCAGGCCAGCAACCCGCCGATCACCACCGCCGAGGCAACGCCGCAGATCATACCTTCGAGCGTTTTGGGGGAGAGGCCCGGCGCGATCCGGCGTTTGCCGATGCGGCGGCCGGCGAAATACTCGATCAGGTCGCCTAGCTGCACGACCAGCGCAAAGAACACCAGCAAGAGCACCGACCGGTCGGCGTAGCCCGGCATGTCGATGGTGATCAGCGCGGGCACGTGGCTGATGCAGAAGACACAGATCATCAGGCCCCATTGGGTTTCCGCCACGCGGGCGAGAAAGCGGCTGGGATCGCCGCGCAGAGCGCTGACGATGGGCAGCAGAAGGAAGGCATAGACCGGGATGAACACGGTGAAGAGACCCGTCCAACCCAGCCCGACAAAGAGGTACTGCAAGGGCAGGATCACAAAGAATGCCAGCGCCAGCGACAGGTGATCGGCCTGGCGTTTGTAGGCGAAAGTCAGGAATTCGCGCAGCGCCGCAAAAGACGCAAAGGCAAAGAGCAGGATCACCCCGAACATGCCGGATAGCACCGCCAGTGCCAGCAGCACCACCATCGCCCACCACGAATGTACCCGCTGCATGAAGGTTTCCAGCACCGGGTTGATCTGGTTGTCGGGCACGCGAAGGCGCATCGCCTCGCCAAAGATCGTCAGCGCCGTGAGCAGCGCCACGACGCCGGCGCCGAGGAACAGGATGTCCCCAACGGTATCGGTCATCTGGATCATGGCTCGGGGTCCGGTTTCGGCGGGGCGAGCGCCACGAGGTCGCGTGCGGCGCGGGCGAGGAAGGCATCCTTGGTCTCATTCGGGCCGACATGGATCGGCGTACCGAAGGTGACGGTGCAGATGAGCGGCAGCGGGATAATCTCGCCCTTGGGCATGATCTCATTGAGATTGGCGACCCAGGTGGGCACCAGATCCACATGCGGGCGGGCCTTGCCCACGTTGTAGAGCCCGGCGCGGAAGGGCAGCAGCGGGTCGTCTGTCATGTTGCGGTTGCCCTCGGGGAAGAGGATCAGCGACGATCCTTCATCCAGCGCCTCGAGCATCTTTTCCACCGGGTCCTCGACGCGATGATCCGGGCGACGGTCGATCAGCACCGCCTTGAAGACATCGCGCCCGGCAAAGGTGCGCAAAGGGTTTTTCAGCCAATAGTCAGCCGCCGCCACGGGCCGGGTCTGGCGGCGCATCGGGCTGGGCAGGACCGTCCAGATCATCGGCATGTCGGCATTGCTGACATGGTTGGCGTAATAGATCCGTTGCCGCGGCACCGGTTCGATCCCGCGCCAGTCGCCGCGCACGGCGGTGATGAACCGGGCGATGAAGGCCAGGATATGCCCGACAATGCGCGCCGCAGCCCAGCGCGGCAGAGATATGCGTCTTTCCATATGTTCAGTCTTGACCAAAGCACGCGCAAAAGCAAAGGCCGTGGCTGGTGGGTTATGCTCTTGTCTTTCGCGCGTAGGGCTGTGCAAGAACGGGGCGCGGAACGGGAAAGGTGCGCCGATGACATGGGAGTTCTTTGCGGCAATGGCCATCTTTGCCCTGGTGACGGTGATCACGCCGGGGCCAAACAACCTGATGCTGATGGCCTCGGGGGCAAATTTCGGGTTTCGCCGCAGCATTCCGCATATGCTGGGGGTGGGTCTGGGCTTTCCGATGATGCTTGTGCCGGTGGGGCTGGGCGTGATGCAGGTGTTTGACGCCTGGCCACCCGCGCACACCGTGCTGACGGTGCTGTCGGTGCTGTATATGCTCTGGCTGGCGTGGAAGATCGCCCATGCTGCGCCACCCGAGGCAACGCAGGCTGAGGGGCGGCCGCTGACGTTTTTGCAGGCGGCGGCGTTTCAGTGGGTGAACCCCAAGGCCTGGTCGATGGCACTGGGCGCGATCACTTTGTATGCCGCGAGCCGGGATGTGCCGGCGATCCTGTGGGTGGCGGGGACTTATGTGATGATGGGCTGTATTTCGACCACCAGCTGGACGGTTCTGGGGCTGCAGCTGCGCCGGATCCTGACGAACCCGGCGCGGCTGCGGGTGTTCAACTGGACCATGGCCGCCTGTCTGGTGGCGGCGATGGTGCCGGTTTTATTGCCCTGATGTTATTGCCGTGAGGTGAGCGGTGCGCAGATCTCGGTCACCAGATCGGCGGGGGCCACGTCTTTGGGATCGTTGAGGTAATTCTCAAAGGCCGGGGCATCCGCCGGCTCTTCGCCCGACGTGGGCAGCCAGTGGCCATAGAGGTGATCCCAGGCGGCTTTCAGGCCGGAATAGGGGCCTTTGTAGGTCAGCACCGCGTGGCGGCCGCCGCCCATGTCGATGCCGGTCAGGTCCTCAGGCATCTCGAAACCATCGGCCACGGTGATCCCGGCATCGCTGGTCAGCTCGGCCAGCGGCACGGAGGTCGGATCGTCGTAATAGATCCCCACCATGCCCCGCGCCTGCGGCCAGTACCCGCGCGCGGTGAAGACGGTGGCGAGCTGTTCGAAGGCGCGCCCGATCTCGGCATAGTCACCGATATGGCGCAATGCGGCGAGGCGCAGGGGTGGCAGATCGCGGATTTGGATGTCGTACATCAGGGTCTCTCCTGTCCTGAGGGTCAGACCAAACGCGCCGGGGCTGCCGGCCTTGCGGTAGACAGCGGGCGTCTGGCCATGGATCTCGCGGAAGGCGCGGGCAAAGCTTTGCACATTGCCGTACCCCGTCCGCTTGGCAACCTCGGACACAGTCCAGTCGGTCTGGATCAGCCAGATCGCCGCCCGATGCGCCCGCACCCGGCGCACGGCCTGGGCGCAGGTTTCGCCGGTCATCGCGTGATAGACCCGGTGCCAGTGAAACCGCGACATCGCCGCCACATCCGCCAGCGCATCCAGCGATAGATCGCCATCGGGGTGGTCAAAGATGTATTGCAGCACGCGGCGCAGCCGGGCCTCATAGCTCTGGGTCATGTCATGCCCTGTCATCCTGGGTTGCCCCCTCTGCATGCCGCATGTGGCAGAGACAAATCTTGCTTTATTGCATCCCACCCGCGCCCGCGCCATATAACGGCAACACCAAGGAAGACCGCGATGACCCACTACCTCGACTTCGAAAAACCCCTTGCCGAGATCGAAGGCAAGGCCGAAGAGCTGCGCGCCATGGCCGCCGCCAGCGAGGAGATGGATATCGAGGATGAGGCTGCCGCACTTGATGCCAAGGCCTCTGACCTGCTGGCCGATCTTTACAAAAAGCTGACGCCCTGGCGCAAATGCCAGGTCGCGCGGCATCCGGAGCGGCCGCATTGCCAGGACTATATCGAGGCTTTGTTCACCGAATACACGCCGCTGGCCGGTGATCGGAACTTTGCCGATGATCACGCGGTGATGGGTGGTCTGGCGCGCTTCAACGACCGGCCGGTGGTGGTGATCGGGCACGAAAAGGGCAATGACACGCAAAGCCGGATCGAACGCAATTTCGGCATGGCCCGGCCCGAAGGCTACCGCAAGGCCGTGCGGCTGATGGAGATGGCCGATAAGTTCGGCCTGCCGGTGATCACGCTCGTGGACACCCCCGGCGCCTATCCCGGCAAAGGTGCCGAAGAGCGCGGCCAGTCGGAAGCGATTGCGCGCAGCACCGAAAAATGCCTGCAGATCGGCGTGCCGGTGGTCAGCGTGGTGATCGGCGAAGGCGGGTCCGGCGGCGCGGTCGCCTTTGCCACCGCCAACCGCGTGGCGATGCTGGAACACTCGGTCTATTCGGTGATCAGCCCCGAAGGCTGCGCCTCGATCCTGTGGAAAGACGCCGAAAAGATGCGCGAAGCCGCCGAAGCGCTGCGCCTCACCGCACAAGACCTGCACGGCCTCGGTGTCTGCGACCGGATCATCCCCGAACCCATGGGCGGCGCCCATCGCGACGCAAAGGCGACGATCACCTCCGTCGGCGCCACGATTTCGGCGATGCTCGGAGAAATGGACGGCCGCAGCCCCAAAGACCTCATCATCGCCCGCCGCCAGAAGTTCCTGAGCTTGGGCGCCAAGGGGCTGGCGGCCTGAACCCACTTTCAGTCAAGACACAGGCATGGATGCCGCGTTGGGTGAACGCAAAGATGGTGCAACGTCGCACTTTGACTGCTTTGAGCCCAGAGTTGTCACCTAGCTTCTAAGCAAAAATGCCCGTGCCCTGCACGGGCAGCGCCCGAACCGCCCCCACGGGGCGGGCGCTTCTCGCCCACCCCTCGGTTCGGGCGCGTTGCGTTGTTTGAAAACCGAACGGCCGCAAACTGCGCAAACCAAGCCTGGACACTGGTTTGGATACAGAACGCGGTCTCGCTACGGGTACGCAGTTCGCAAAACATTGTGCACAGGGTCGTGAAGCGCTGTCAGGGGATCGTTGCGTGACAAGGTGGGCCGTTGGCGATGGCGGCAGGGCTCAGCCTGTCGTTTGTGCTGCTGGGCGTGGGGATTACCGCCTTTGGCGCGGCGATTGGGCTGGATACCTATGTGATTGCGCGGGTGGGGGCCGGGTTGATGGTGCTCTTTGGCCTCGCGCTCTTGCTACCGCAGGGGGTTGCGGTGATGTCGACGACTGCGGTTCACACCCAACGCTGATGGTTAAACGGCGATGTCACGCGTTGCGACACGGGCATGTTAACGTTCCGCTGCATTTCCTCTTGGCATATCGGCCCCACGCACCTTAGTTTGGGCGCCCATGTCCAACTCGTTCGTTGCGCGGTGAGGCGGGCCGGAGCCAGTGATTCAGGGACAATCCGCCATGTCGGCCGCCAAGCTTTTCACCTCGATCCTGTCCATTTCCCGCGTGGTTGCGGACTTTCAGTCGGTTGGCATTCGGCTTGAGGTGGGTGACGATTTTGAAGACTATCGCCGGCTGCGGCTGGCGCAGGATGGCCGTGATCCCATGTATCCGATGTTCGACATCGCGGCGTCTTATATCGACCACAGCAACGGGTTCTGGATTGCCGGGTTCAACCCGGATGGTGCATTGGTCCATACCCAGGCTTTTCGGCTACTGGACATGAACGAGGTCACGCTACGCGAGCATCTGCGCACGCACCGGTTGAAGTACATCACACCGGGGACGAGCCCCGAGCCGGATCGCACGCTCTTCACCGGTCCGCCGGGGCTCGACGTCATCACCGGGCGGGTCGTTTATCAGGGGGATTTCTGGCTGGGGCATGGACGGGGCGGGCGCAATCGGCTGCATTTTGTGCCGCTCTTGTCGCGGACGGGGTATGAGATTGTCACACAGCTTTGGGCACCGGATTATGTCTTTGGCCTGGTGCCCTCACGGCTGGCGGCACGGGGTCTGGCGCCGCGTTACGGCTTTACCCAGATCGAACCGGGTGTCTGGCGCGGGCCGCGCAATGAGATCACGGATGAAGACACGCTCTGCTGGTTGAACGCCGCGGATATCGGCACGCTTCTGGCGAGTGAGCCGCCGTCCATCTCCCCTGCCACCGCGCGGCGGGCGTAAGAGGCGGTGACGGACACGCGGTCGATAGCATCGGAGCGGCTGCCGCTTTGGGCGGTGGTCGGCCCAATCGCGGCAAGCGCTGCCTTTGTGCTGGAGCTGACGCTGACGCCGCTTTTGCTGCCGGCGATCCAGGTGGCTTTTGCGCTGTCGGACAGCCAGCTGGCCTGGGTGTTCAACGCATATGGGGCCGCGGTGGCGGCGGGGGTGCTGTTGGGCGGCTGGCTTGGGGACGGGTTTGGCATCCGCAAGGTCTTTTCCCTTGGCGTGTTGGCGTTCTCGGCCGGGGCGGCCGTGGTGGCGCTGGCGGGCAGCTATGAGCTTTTGATCGCCGGCCGGGTGTTGCAGGGCTTTGGCGCGGGGGTCTTTTCGCCCCTTGTGCCGGTCTTACTGACGCGCGCGTTTGCGAACCGTCCGGGCAAAGCGTTGATACTCTGGGGCAGCCTTACGGGGTTCTTGGCGGCCTTCACCCCGATCCTGTTCAGCGCCATTGTGGCCGATACCGGCTGGCAGGCGGTGTTTGTGCTGTTTGCCGTGGTTTCCCTTGCGGCGCTTTTGGCGACGGGCAGCGCGGGATCCGCCGGGGCGATCACAGCGCCGCAACGCGACGTGCGGGCATTGATCCGGGCGCGCGACCTCTGGCTGATGTTTGCCTATATCGCCACCACTTACGGCGCGATCACCTTTTACCTCTTCGGAACGCCGCTTTGGTTGGCCGAGGCCGGCCATGATCTGCAGGCCACTGGCGTCGTGTTGACGATCTTCTGGCTGACCTTTTCCCTCAGCAGCATGGGGTTGCGCAATCTGGTCGACGGCCCTTATGCGCGCCGCATCCTGTTGGGCGCGCCGTTCCTGATCGCGGCGAGCTTCCCGATGGCGTTTTTCAGCGGCGATATCGTCTGGATCGGCGCCTCAGCGGTTGTGATCGCCCTCGGGTTCGCCGCCAGCAACGCGCCGTCAACCCAAATGGTGCTGCACTATGCGCCGGACGGCACCAAAGCGCTCTCGGCCAGCCTCGACATCACCTTCGCCCGCGCCGGCGGGTTTGCCACCGTCGCCTGGTGCGCCACTGCGGGAGTTGAGAGCGCGGCGCTGGCCATGGTCGCTGTCGCTGTCCTCGGCGCGCTTGCCCTGTTGGTGGCGCGGAAAGTGTGAGATGACGACCTGACACCAATTGGCGGCGTTTCGTAACTCCCGCAGTCAGGACGTCGATTGAAGTGTTGTACGCGAAGCGACCACTAGGGTGTCCATGATGGGTCATTTCGCCTATTTCAGGGCTTTGCCAGCGCGCATCGAAGCCGCAGAAAAACCTGCTTGCCAAGAAACATAGCGCACAGGGTCGTGATGCTCTGTCAGGGGATCGTTGGGTGACAAGGTGGGGCCAGGGCGCGTAGGGCAGAGGCATGGAATTGCTGTTTGCATATGGCGCGGGGCTTTTGACGTTGATCAACCCTTGTGTCGTACCGGTGTTGCCGATTGTGCTGGCGACCGCTTTGCAGGCCAGTCGCTGGGGGCCGGTGGCGATGGCGGCGGGCCTCAGCCTGTCGTTTGTGGTGCTGGGCGTCGGCATCACCGCCTTTGGGGCGGCGATTGGGCTGGATACTTATGTGATTGCGCGGGTGGGGGCCGGGTTGATGGTGCTCTTTGGCCTCGCGCTCTTGCTGCCGCAGGGGGCGGCGCTGATGTCGACGGCCACCGCGGGCTTGTCGGCGCGGGCGGATGCGCAGATTGACACTTTGGATCGCAACGGCCTGCGGGGGCAGTTTCTGGGTGGTCTTTTGCTCGGCGCGGTCTGGAGCCCGTGCATCGGCCCCACGCTGGGTGGGGCGATTTCGCTGGCCAGCCAGGGCCAGGATCTGGCGTGGGCCAGTGCGATCATGGTGTTTTTCGCCGCTGGTGTCTCGAGCCTGATCCTGGGGCTCGCTTATGGCACCCGCGGCGCGATTGGGCGCCACTCGGCCCGGCTGCGGCAGATGGCGCTGACCGCGCGGCCGGCGTTGGGCGGGGCGTTTATCCTGGTGGGCACGGCGCTGCTGCTCAACTGGCATCACGTGATCGAGGCCTGGCTGATCCAGACCCTGCCGGCCTGGCTGATCGACCTTTCCGTTTCCCTGTAATCGCAATGATAGGAGCCTGATATGGACCGTCGTCATTTCCTTTCCCTGACCGCTGCGGCGGCCGCGTTGCCGCTGGCCGCGCAGGCCGCGCCGATGCGCTACACACCGGGGCTGGTGCAGAAACACCTCGCCGCCGGTGACACGGTGTTTCTCGATTTCACCGCCAGCTGGTGCAGCACTTGCGCGGCTCAGGAGCGGGTGCTGACCAGCCTCAAGGCCGAGAACCCGGCTTATGAAGCCAACATCGTCTTTATCGATGTGGACTGGGACACCTATGGCCGCTCCGAGCTGGCCAAATCGCTGAACATCCCGCGGCGCTCGACGCTGGTGGTCCTGAAGGGCAACCAGGAGCTGGGCCGGATCATCGCGCAAACCGGGACGTCCCAGATCAAATCGCTGATGGATATGGCGCTGAGCGCGGCAGGCGCGTGACGCTCTAACCCTGCTGCACGCGGCGGACGGCGATGGTGGTGGTCATCGGGCCGATCAGCTCGAAGATCACCGTGGTGCCGATGGTCAGCGTGGTGATCAGCGCGGCGTGATGCGGGAAGGCTTGCGCCGCGACCAGCGCCATGCCGACCGCGACGCCGGCCTGTGGCAAGAGCGCGGGGCCGACCCAGCGGCGCTGCAGCGGGTCCATCCCGGCGAGGCCGCCGCCGACCCAGCCACCGGCCAGGCGCGAGATGATGCGCAGCACAACATAGGCGACGCCGACCCAGCCCAGCGCCCATAGCTGGTCAATCTCCAGCGTGGCGCCGGCGAGCAGGAAGAAGATCATCAGGAACGGGCGCTCGATCCGCTCGACCTGGTGAAAGGCGCGGTTGTGATGCGGCGCCATGTTGACGATCACCGCGCCGGCCGTCATGCCGGCGAGCAGGAACGATACCTCAAGCCAGAGCGCCAGACCGGCGGTGAGGAACACCAGACCCAGCGCCTCGATCTGCATCGGTTCACCCTTTTTCAGATGCCCGGTCAGGTAGGCGGCGGGCAGGCCGACAACTGCACCCAGGGCCAGAGCGCCGAGGATGTCATAGGTGGCGTGGGTCATCACATGGGCGGAATAGCCGTCACCCTCAAGCATCCCGGCCACCACCACGGCGAGGGAGAACACGATCATCCCCCAGGCATCGTCGATCGCCACGACTCCGTGCAGGATTTTGGCAAACGGGCCTTTGGCATGGGCGTCGCGCAGGGTTTCCTCCATCGCGGCAGGGGCGGTCGCGGTGGCAATGGCGCCGAGGATCAGCGCCAGACCGGGCGGCAGGCCCAGCGCCCAGAGCCCCGTGGTGACCACCAACAGCGTGATCACGACAATGGCCGCCGACACCCAGAGGATCGCCCGGCCCTGTTTGCGCAGGGTCTTGCCGCTAAGGCTGCTGCCCAAGAGGAAGGCGACCATGGTCAGGGCCAGCACGGAAAGCGGCGCATAGCCCGCCTGCAGCTTTTCCGGGATCAGGTCGAACCCGGAATGGCCCGCCGCGATGCCAAGCAGCAAGAGCAGCGTCACGCGCGGCACGCGGGTGCGATGGCCCAAGGCGTCCGCCCCGAGACCGGCGAGGAACAGCGCGCCGATCGTCAGGAAGGCGGGGGCCCATTCCATCGCCCTACCCCGCCAACATCCGCAGCCCCTGCGTGACGTCCGAGCGTACGGCGAGCCGCAGCCCGGGTTCGTCCCCAGCCTTGAGGGCTGCGATGATCAACCGGTGATATTGCGGCGCCTCGGTCCGGCGCAACCGGCCGTATAGCGCGCGCATGGTGGGGCCCAGCTGCAGCCAGACGGTTTCGCACATCGCCAGCATCGCGGGGGCCTGGGCGCGCAGGTAGAGCGTGCGGTGGAACTCCAGATTGGTGCGGATATAACCCACCGCGTCGCGGTTGCTGACCACATCCGAGATCGCCGTGTTGATGGTCTGCAGTCGGTCGATCAGCGCCATATGCGCGCGTGGCAGGGCGCGGGAGGCAAGTTCCACCTCGATCAGCGCGCGCAGGGCGGCGAGTTCCTCGATGCGTTCGTTGCTGAGCTCGGGGGTCGAGACGCGGCCTGAGGAGGACATCGACAGCGCGCCTTCGGCGACCAGCCGTTGCACGGCCTCGCGCGCGGGGGTCATCGAGACCTCGAATTCCTTGCCGAGGCCGCGCAGGGTGAGTGCCTGACCTGGGGCGATCTGGCCATGCATGATGCGGGTGCGCAGCCCGCGATAGACGCGGTCATGCGCGGAGGGGGTGGTTTCCGGTGGGCGGCTGACGGCTTGCATCCCGTAATGTGATCACAAACCGCCGCTTTGCGTCAATGGCTTTGCCGGGGGCCCTATTCCCCCGGTGTGGCGTTGGCCAGCGACTCTGGCAGGCCTGTGATCGGCGCGCCCCCCATGGCGTTAGGTTTCGAGCGGTAGACCGCGTCATGCGTCAGCAGCTGGTGGGTGGCCGGCAGGTGGCGCGCCGGGACGTGCGGAAAGAGGTGATGCACCAGGTGATAGCTGTCGTAACGCGGGAAAAACAGCCAACCGATGGCCCGCGGCGCGAGGATGTTGCGGGATTTGTCGAGCTCATCCGCGCCCCCGACAAGGCCGGCATGATCCATGCAATCCGCCCAGTAGTTCAGCGCGGAATAGATCAGCGCGAAGGGGAGGATCAGGAAGAGGATCGCGGTCAGCGGCGCCATGAACGCCAGCGCCAGTACGGTCAGAAGGATCGCCCCCTTGAGCCCGCTGTAGAGCGCGCCATCGCGGCGCGACAGGTTCAGATGCAGGTAATAAGGCAGATGACGGCCGATCAGCGGGGTGAAGATGTGGCGCAAAAGCACCCGCCGGGTCAGCGGGTCATGCAGGGCCAGATGCTCGATCCCCTGAAAGTCGAGATCCCTTTGGTAATCGCCGACATGGCTGTGATGCGACAGATGCTCATCCCGGTAGTCGAGAAAGCTGCCCATCGTCAGCGCCGAACAGACCTTGCCGATCAGGACGTTCTGGGCGCGGTCCTCAACAAAGCTGGCATGGGAGGTTTCGTGCACGATGTTGTTGAGCGCCCGCAGGCGCGTGCCGATAAAGAGCATCAGCGCGGCGGCGAGCAGGACGGACCATGCTGACAGGCCGGTGCCGATCACCAGGTGCCCCAGCCCGGCGGCGAGCACGATCTGGCCGACAAAACTCCCGACGATGACCCACCCACGAAGGTTGGAATACCGGCTCAGCCCCTTGAACCGGGGGTTGTATTTTTGACGTAGTTCGACTGCTGACACCCGGCTGCTCCTCCTCAACGTGAGAATCTCCCTTTTAAGAATAGTTAACCCGAATTGCCGAAGGGTCGGCCAAAAATTAACCAGTAGGTACATTTCCGCTGCTTCCACCACACCGGGGGTTGTGTGCGGGGTGGGCCGTTTTGATTGCGTAGCGGGTCTATGGCACCGAACTGCGCGGCTTGACGCAGCGCAGAGGGGGCGTCAGCGTGAACGCAACGAGGGGTGTGCAGAGGTGGATCAATGCAGACCAAAGAGGAAGCAACCGATGTCCTGGTGATTGGCGGCGGCACCGCTGGGTTTGGGGCGGCGGTGGCGGCTGGGCGGCAGGGGTTGCGGGTGACGCTGATTGAGGCGACGACCAAGATCGGCGGGGTGATGGCGTTTTGCCCGGGCATGCCTTGGGGCGGCGGCTATCCGCAGGACCAGATCATCGGCGGGCTGATCGAAGAGCTGACCGAGCTCCTCGCCGCGATGGACCCTCCTGCCGCCGAAAAGCGCGCTTGTACGCTGGAGAATTTCGGCCCCGAGATCATCTATGACCACGACCTCGCCACCCTGACCATGTTCGAGATGCTGCAAGAGGCCGGGGTGCGTGTCCGGCTGGGGGCGATGGCGTTGGAGCCAGTCATGGCCGGGGATCGGATCGCAAGGGTACGCTGTTGCGACCGGAACGGCGCGTTTGAGGTGGTGCCAAAGATCGTCATCGATTGCTCAGGCGACGGCGACATCTCGGCCAAGGCAGGGGTGCCTTATGTGCTGGGCGATGCGTCGGGCAACATGATGGCGGTGACCATCTCGTTCCACATGCTGGGGGTCGATTGGGAGGCAGCCTTTGCCGATCCTGATCCGTATTTCGAGGCCTATGCCGCCCGCGGCGTGGCCGAGGGACGGCTGCATCCTGACCTCGCCAAGCTCTACCTGATGCGCGGCTTTCACCCCGGCACTGTGTTCTGCAATTCCGTGCATGTCCGCGGTGTCGATGGGACCGATCCGGTGGCCGTGGCCGCGGCGACGCAGGAAGGCCGGCGCCGCTGTCATCAACTGGCGCAGTTCCTGCGCAGCGATGTGCCGGGGTTTGCAGCGGCGCATATGGCGATGCTGTCGCCAACCGTGGGGGTGCGGGAGACGCGCAAGCTTCAAGGCGTTTATCGCGTTACCGGGCAGGACCTTGCCCGCGCCACCAAGTTCCCCGACGGGATCGTCGCCTGCGACAACCCGATTGATGACGTGATGCGCTCGGACGGGGACATGACGCATGAGGCCGCCATTGCCAAGGGCAGCTATTACACCATCCCGTTCCGGTCACTGCTGCCGGCTCGGATCAAGAACCTGATGTTCGCCGGGCGTATCTTGTGCGCAGACCCGGTCGCTTTCGCCTCGGTCCGCGGCATGCCGCAATGTATGGCGATGGGCCAAGCCACCGGCACCGCCGCCGGTTTGGCGTTGCGGGAGGGTGTGGCGGTGCAGGACGTGCGCATTGAGGCCTTGGTGGCGTCGCTGGCCGCGCAGGGGATCAATCGGTTGACAGTGCCAAACACACAGCCCAACGCCGCCTGACACGCGCAGACAAGTTAGCCGGGCTTCCTCGCCCGAGACCCCGCCATCGCGACCTGCATCCCCTGCAATGCGCGATATCCTGTCAGCGTTGTAGCAACCCGGGATCACTGCACTGGGAAGTCATCCTCACACCCACCTTCGCGATAGACGTCGGCGGTGCAGCAGTGCAGGCCGCCGCCGAAGGCTTAGGCGTCGCGGAGCTCGACTTCGATCACTTCCATGCCAAGCCTGCCCATCTGTTCGGCTTTTTCGACATACGAGTTTGCAAAGCAGCCAGATTATGCAATGGCCGCTTTGAGCCCCGCATGTAGATTGCTGCAGGATGTACGATTGTCTGCTATCGATGATCGCTATCGTGCCTAACCGAGGGTTCGGTTGACGAATAGCTGCGTTTTTGTCTTGGTCAAAGGCGTTTGAAGATGCAGCGAACATGCACCGAGTCGGTTAGTCCTACGGTTTTGGCCAAGCGGAATGGATAGAGATGCAGACTACCATATCATATGCCAAGACAGAAAGAGACCTGAGCGGGGTCGCGGAAATAACGCGTCGCTACCTTGAATGGGACATTGGAGAATTCGAGAAAGTCTCAGGGATTTCTCTGGACCTGAAAGATTACTTGTCCAACACATTGGACAGTCTCGACGATTACATGCCGCCCAATGGCCGCCTCGTAATGGCGCGTGATGAAGTTGGTTCTCTCGTTGGACTGGTTCTGCTGAAGAAGCTTGGCAAAGGTGCTGGTGAGATCAAACGGCTATACGTGGTACCAGAGGCTCGCGGACAAGGTGTTGGTCATAAGCTGATTGGAACTCTTCTCCAGGAAGCTCGGCAAATTGGCTATGATCGGCTATTTCTAGACACCGCGACTTATATGCCTTCCGCGCATCGCCTGTACCGAAGTTTCGGCTTTCGCGACACTGATGCCTACCCGGGAAGCGAGAACGACGAAATAGTCCAGAAATTCCTGATTTTCATGAAGTTGGAATTCTGACCGCGCCAAGGATTTTGATTATGCAGTGAGCCCTGCTTCGCTAATCAAAAACCATCTGAATTTGTTACCAAAGCGGACGGACGTCCTGGCAGATCGAACGGCAGCCTTGTTCCTCAGAGCGGCCCCTCGCAAGCGTCAGACCAGCCCCCTATTGCACCGGGAAGTAATCCGCACACCCGCCTTCGCGGTAGACGTCGGCCGTGCAGCAATGCAGGCCGCCGCCGAAGGCGTAGGCGTCGCGGAGGTCGACTTCGATGACTTCCATCCCCAGTTTATCCATCTGTTCGGCCTGGTGGACCTCGGATTTCTCGACGCAGACGGTTTTGGGATCGAGCACGAGGACGTTCATGCTGAGCCAGGTCGAGGAATAGCACAAGGGCGGCGGCGTGTTGTGGGCGGGCTGGGCGGCGTCGAGGATTTGCCAGTCGTTGGCCTCGAACATCTTGCGCTGATCATCGGGCAGGCGGCGCTGGGGGTTGTTGAGGATCAGGCCCGGGCGCAGCGGGGTGAAGGTTGCGTCAATGTGGATCGGGTAGGGATCGCCGGGGAAGTTGACCGCGTGCACGCGATGATCGGGGAAGTGCCGGCGCAGCCATTCGATCCCCTTGAGGTTCGTCGTAAAGCCATGCTGCACCACCAGGTCGCGGCCAAAGCGCAGCACGTCGGCGGCGTCGAAAAGCGGCTCTTCCTCGGTGGTGACAAAAAACTTGTCCGCCGTCCATTGCAGGCGCTTCTCTACGCCGATGTGCTCGCTGAGATAGTCGGGGTGGTAATCCGCGTCGGTCAGGCGTGGTTTCGGCGCGCATTCGTGGCGGAAGTTGGGATCCTCATCGAAATAGCGCTGCATCAGCGGCCGGTAGTTGAGGTATTCGAACCAGCGGCAACGATAGGACATCGTCGCCTCGAGCATTTCCGACCCCACGGTCAGCAGCACGTCGCGCGGCGGCATGCAGCCGAACTGGCTGGCGGTGTGGAAATCCGGCGTGGTGACGGGCAGCGCGTGGTCGATGGGGGTGGGCCGGTCGACGCGGATACCGCGCGCCTCGAGCTGGGCGGCGAAGGCATCCAAGAGCTCGTTGGCGCGGTCGATGGTGTCCTGCGGGCGGCGGCCCCACTGGCCGCGCATGTCGCTGTCCTCGGGCACCTTGGCGTCGAGCGCGGGTTCCTCGGGCGGGATGTGGCAATCATCGGCGCGGCCGACAATGACGTGCTTCAGCGGATCCCATTCGTTCCAGCTGTTGACGACGGTTTTCTGCATCTGCGTTCCTCCCCCGCTGCGTTTTTGCCCTCCTAGGCGCAAAGGCGGGGAGGTACAAGGAGGGGAATGGGGAGGCTGCGGATGCGGGATTTTGAGACGGAGCGGTTACGCGTGCGGGATTGGACACCGCGGATGCAGGAGGCCGCGCTGCGGCGCGGTTTGCGGGATCTCTTGACCCCGGCCGTGTTGGCGCATCTGCCGCCGCCCTTGTGGCCGGAGGCCGATGACGATCTGTCGGCCTGGGTTGCGGCGCGGCAGGCGGAAAGCCAGGTGATGCTGGTTTTGGAGCGCGAGGATGGGGCGTTGCTGGGACTGCTGATCCTTGCGGACCCTGATCGGTCCGGGGACGTGCCGGTCCAGCATGTCGGCTATCTGCTGGGTGAGGCGGCCTGGGGCCAGGGCTATGCCAGCGAGCTGGTCCGCGGTCTGGTGGACGTGGCGCAAGGGCCGCTGCGGCTGATCGGTGGCGTGGCGCGGGACAATCCGGCCTCGGCCCGGGTGCTGGAGAAGGCCGGGTTTGCGCGGGATGGTGACCTGTCGGGGGCAGAGACGGACCTTTACGTGCTGGACATCGTCTGATCCGCGCGCTCAGAAGCGGTAGCGGTGCAGGTGCTTGCCCTCTTCCCGCAACCAGCGGCGCGGCGCCTGCCAGTTGCCATAGAGCTGCGTGACGGTCTGCCAGAAGGCTGTCGAATGGTTCATCTCGGCCAGATGCGCAACCTCATGCGCGGCGACATAATCCAGCACCTCGGGCGGGCAGAGAATCAGCCGCCAGGAATACATCAGCCCGCCCTCAGACGTACACGACCCCCAGCGCGAGCGGGTGTCGCGCAAGGTGATCCGCGCGTAGGGCCGGCCCAAGGCCGACGCATAGCGATCCGACGCCTCGGCCAGCCGGTCCCGCGCCCGCGCCCGCAGCCAGCCCTTGACGCGCGAGGCAACGCGATCGGGCGCGCCGGGCACGTGCAGCGCATCGGGCTGCAAAGCGATCTGCCGCCCGGCCCCCGGAGCAACAAGACGCACCACCCCCTCCACCGGCAACAGCGCGCCATGCGCCACGGGCACATCCTCTTGCCGTTGCTCCAGATGCCGGCGCAGCCAGGGTTCCTTGTCGCGCAGAAAGGCGCGGCCCTCGGCCTCGGGCACGTGGCTTGGCAGGGTCAGCGTCACCCGCCCGTCCAGCTGCGACAGGCGCAGCGACAGCCGCCGCGCCCGCGATGAACGACGCAGCAAAACCGTGATCGGAGGGTTGCCGTCCAGCGTGATCTGCCCCATATGCCCTGCCTGAATGCCCGGTTTGCCAAAGGCTTTGACACCACCTTCGTGGTATGGCAATTGGCCCGGATTGTCGACACGACCCAAGAGTTAAAGGGGATCCCCATGCCCAAGGAAGAATGGGGCACCAAACGTGTGTGCCCGACCACCGGCAAGCGATTCTATGACCTGAACCGCGACCCGATCGTCAGCCCCTATACCGGTGAGGTGGTCAACCTCGACACCGGCAAGCGCAGCATGATCGCCGCCGATGCCGCCGACGCGGCCACCACCAAGGCCAAGGTCAAAGAGTCCGAAGACGCCGATCTACTGGACGATGAAGATGATGTCGATGTGGAACTCGACGATGACAGCGTTCTCGAAGACGAGGATGACGACAACGTGTCGCTCGACGATATCGCCGACGTGGCCAGCGACGACGACGACAGCTGAGCACACGAGAATCTGGCCGCGCGGGGGTTTTTCCGCTTGAACCTGCCCGCGGCATTGCGTAATCCAGCGCACAATTCGGGGCCTTAGCTCAGCTGGGAGAGCGCTTGCATGGCATGCAAGAGGTCAGGGGTTCGATCCCCCTAGGCTCCACCATATCACTCCAGGCAAATCCTTGACTTGGCAGAGAAACCGCGCGTTGAGCCCGCGGCTTCCAAACGCGCAACATCGTCCCAGTATCTGGCACCATCGCCGCTGGTCCCTTTCCAACTTCAGTTTCCGTTTGGAACGAAGACCCGTCGTTCGCGGACGTCGAAGCTTCAAACGAGTTGCAGGCCAAGGTTACCATCTCGACGCAGGCTGCAACCGACGTTGACGACGCTCCGGCACTAAGCGGTCGTTGGTGCAAACCGCAGTGAAACACCGGAGAGAGCCGATACTCGCATTTTTTCCGTTGGGCAGAATGCGTTTTAAAGGGCGGAAAATGAACTTCACTATTGGTGTTATGTTGCTAGGCGACCTGACTCTATCCGGATGTTCAGATAACCCTCGATAGATCTGGTCCGTTGCTGTGCCTCAAAGCTGCTTCGAGCCAACGGTGCGCAAAAAAGCGAAGGGAAGGATTGGACGCTAAGTGTTGGAAACGGTCGTCGTTTCGGAACCCGAACGTCTCTTCAAGATATTTCCTGTTCGCCGCGAAACGCCGTCCTACCAGCATCCCCTCACCGCCAAAAACCCGCACCACAGGGTTCATCGTTCCAATATTAAGGCTTTACGGCGCGGCTATCGGGCTCCTAACCTGTGGGTACAAAAAGGTGAAAAACCCAGGGAGGATCCAATGAAATCAATTAAATATGCATTTGGTGCATCGGTTTTTGCACTCACGCTGTCCGCCGGCGCTGCTCAGGCCGACAAGCTGACCTTCTATTGTTCGGCGCAGGAGGACTGGTGCCAGCTGATGGCGCGCAGCTTTGAGGAAGCGACCGGGATCGACGTCAACATGACCCGCAAGTCCTCAGGCGAAACCTTTGCCCAGATCCGCGCCGAGGCGTCGAACCCAAAAGGGGATGTCTGGTGGGGCGGCACGGGGGATCCGCATCTGCAGGCCGCGGAAGAGGGGCTGACGATGGAATACATGTCACCCATGCGCGATCAGCTGCATCCCTGGGCCATCGCCCAGGCCGAAAGTGCCGGCAACAAGACCATCGGCATCTATTCGGGCGCGCTTGGCTATGGCTTTAACACCGATCTGGTTGCGGCCAACAATCTGCCCGAGCCTGCCTGTTGGGAAGATCTCTTGAAACCCGAATACAAGGGCCATGTGCAGATGGCGAACCCGAATTCGTCGGGCACCGCCTACACCACGCTGGCGTCGATGGTGCAGATCTTTGGCGAAGATGGCGGCTTTGACTACATGAAGGGGCTGCATTCCAATATCAACCAGTACACCAAGTCCGGCTCGGCCCCGATCAAGGCCGCGGGGCGTGGCGAGAACACCATCGGCATCGTCTTTATGCATGATGCGGTGAAACAAGCGGTCGCCGGCTTCCCGATCAAGGTCGTCGCACCTTGCGAAGGCACCGGGTACGAGATCGGCTCGATGTCGATCATCGACGGCGCGCGCAATCTGGATGAGGCCAAGGCGTTCTATGACTGGGCGCTGTCGCCCGAGGCTCAGAACCTTGCCCTGCAGGTCAACGCCTTCCAGGTGCCGTCGAACGTGAACGCGGAAACCTCGCCCTCGGCGCCGGACATGTCGATGATCAAGCTGATCGACTACGACTTTGCCAAGTATGGCTCCAGCGACGAACGCAAGCGGCTGTTGCAGAAGTGGGATGAAGAGGTCTCGACCCTGCCGCAGTAAGCGCAGATGCGCATCGCCGCCTCTGAACGCACGACCCACCCGGTCCTGATCTTCTGGATCGCCGCCGGGTGGGTCGGCTATTGCCTGCTGCCGTGGTACGGGGTGGAGGACGGCTTTTTTTCGTTCCAGTGGCTGATCGATGGCTACCCGTTTGACGAGGATTATGCGCCCGCCGCCTTCCTGATCGCGCAAGGCGAAAAGCTCTGGCTGGCGCCTTTGCTGTTGCCGCTTTTGGCACCTTTGGTGATGCTGGGGCGACGCAAGACCGATCCGCTATATGCGCCTGTTCTGATCATCGCGGGGGCGGCGGGCTTTGCCTGGCTGATCGCGCAGGGCTTTGGCATTGGCATCAGAGGGTTCAACTATGCCTGGCTGACGGCGCTCTTTGGCGATCTGGGGGATCGCCAGTTCGGCATGGGCTACGGCGCGATGCTGCTGGCATCGTCCTTCCTGTTCCTGCTTACCCAAGGCATCGCCGCGCGCGGTGCGATCAACGGCGATGTCTTTGTAGTCAGCGCCATCGGCGGCGTGATCGTCATCGTCGCCACCTTTGTCTTTTTCCCCATCGCCCGGATGCTGATTGCGGCCTTCATCACGGATGATGGCGGCTATGCGATTGGCGCCTTCTTTTCGAAATTCTTTGATGACCGGCTTTGGGGCCTTGGATGTTTCTGGGGCGCCCGTTGCGGGGCGGCGCTGAACTCGCTGTTCCTGGCACTCTGCGTGGCGACGCTGACCACCTGCCTCGGGCTCACCTTCGCTTTGGTCGTCACCCGGTCGGGGTTCCGCTACAACCGCGCTTTGCGCGCGCTGACCGTGCTGCCGATCATCACGCCGCCTTTCGTGATCGGCCTCGCGCTGATCCTGCTCTTTGGCCTTTCCGGCACCGTCACCACCTTTGTCGCCGACCTCTTCGGCACCCAGCCGACCCGTTGGCTCTATGGTCTGCCGGGCATCATGATCGCGCAGACGCTGGCCTACACGCCCATCGCGTTCCTTGTCCTGATCGGTGTCGTCGAGGGCGTGTCTCCGTCGATGGAGGAAGCCGCGCAGACCCTCCGCGCGAATAGATGGCAGACCTTCAAGACCGTGTCCCTACCGCTGATGCGCCCCGGGCTCGCCAATGCGTTCCTGCTTGGTTTCATCGAGAGCATGGCCGATTTCGGCAATCCGCTGGTGCTGGGGGGCAATTACGACGTGCTGAGCACCGAGATCTTCTTCGCCATCGTCGGCGCGCAATACGACCAGGGCCGCGCCGCCGTCTTTGCAATCGTGCTTTTGTTCTTCACCTTGAGCGCCTTCTTCGCGCAGCGCCGCTGGCTCGGCAAGAAAAGCTACACCACCGTCACTGGCAAGGGTGATTCAGGCGTGCACCCGCTGATGCCGCGCCGCCTCGCCTGGCCGGTCTTTGCCATCGCCGGGATCTGGGGCACCTTCACCATCATCGTCTACGGCATGATCGTTTATGGGTCGTTCGTGGAGCTTTGGGGCGTTAACAACAACCTGACCTTCAAGCACTATATCACCGCCTTCTCGGTGGGTCTGAATGAGCATGGGCTGCACTGGTCGGGCTCGGCTTGGGACAGCTTTTTCACCACCGTCTTCATCGCTGCCACCGCCGCGCCGCTCACCGCCGCCGTCGGCCTCACCACCGCCTACCTGCTCACCCGCCAAAGCTTTACCGGCAAAGACTCGTTTGAGTTCGGCACCATGCTCAGCTTCGCCATCCCCGGCACCGTGATCGGCGTCAGCTACATCCTCGCCTTCAACGTCCCGCCCATCGAGATCACCGGCACCGGCATCATCCTCGTCGTCAGCTTCATATTCCGCAACATGCCCGTCGGTGTCCGTGCGGGCATCGCCTCCATGTCCCAACTCGACAAGAGTCTCGACGAATCCTCCCTCACCCTCGGCGCCAACTCTTGGCAGACCTTCCGCAAGGTGATCCTGCCGCTTCTCCGCCCCGCCATCCTCGCTGCGCTCGTCTTCAGCTTTGTGCGCGCCATGACCGCGATCTCAGCGGTGATCTTCCTTGTCAGCGCCGAATACAACATGGCCACCAGCTACATCATCGGCCGGGTAGAGAATAACGACTACGGCCTCGCCATCGCCTATTCCACGACGCTCATTTTCGTGATGCTCAGCGTGGTGGCCTTCCTGCAATTCATCGTCGGCCGCACCCAGATCGGCCGGCGCACCCAGTTCGTGACGGGGAGATGACCCATGGCTGACACCCAGATCACCGGCAAGGCCGCCCCGGTCGCCTTTCGCGACGTGACCAAGGCCTACGGCAAAGAGGTCACCGCTGTCGATAATGTCAGCTTCGATGTCGAGGCCGGCAAACTGGTGACGCTGCTTGGCCCGTCGGGCTGCGGCAAGACCACCATGCTGCGTATGATCGCCGGGCTTGAGATGGTCACGGCCGGCACGATCCTGATCGGCGACAAGGACGTCACCAAACTGCCCGCCACCGACCGCGATGTCAGCATGGTGTTCCAGTCCTACGCGCTCTTCCCGCATATGAGCGTCTTGGAAAACGTGGCCTACGGCCTTGGGTTTTCAGGTTTTCCCAAACCCGAGGCGCACGCCCGCGCCCATGCCGGGCTCGAGCTTGTCGGGCTCAAGGGCTACGACGCCCGCCTGCCGTCAGAGCTCTCCGGCGGCCAGCAGCAGCGTGTCGCCGTGGCCCGTGCGTTGGTGCTGGAACCGCAGGTGCTGCTCTTTGACGAGCCGCTCTCCAACCTCGACGCCAAGCTCCGCCGCCAGGTCCGCGAGGACATCCGAGGCATCCAGCAGGACCTCGGCCTCACCGTCGTCTACGTCACCCACGACCAGGAAGAGGCGCTCGCCGTCTCCGACGAGATCGTCGTGATGCGCAACGCCCAGATCGCCCAG
>JAAUYB010201634.1_pt1 | contig 32306 bp, 44 predicted proteins | sample 7278071 | NCBI WGS metagenome assembly JAAUYB01 (sample SAMN14350121, study PRJNA611818) | marine sediment metagenome | isolation source: surface marine sediment (1.8m) | place: French Polynesia: Moorea | collected 2018-08 | reverse complement strand
GGGTATTTCCGCTCCAGCTCGAGGAGCCATTCTTGGAGTTCGGGGTCGTTCTGCATCGTCTCGACCAGCTTCTTTAGATCCTCGGTCCGGCTCAAGCTGCGCTCTTCCTGGAGCCGCAGCCGGGCCAGGACCATCCGGGTCATCTCGGTATTGGTGCGGACCTGCTGGAGCAGGTCGGAAATGGTTTCCGCCCGGGGCCGCGCGGTGCGGGCGATGTACCACACCGACGCGCCCCAGACGGCTATGAAGACCAGGAACCACGCCCGCAGCTCGCGGGGTGTGATCGGGAACCGTTGCATCGGTCCCCCTTTCAGGCCACCCCGCACGGGCAGGCGTTGAGCATGCGGAGGTACTCCGCGTAGGCCCACGCGATCCAGATGGAACGCCCCGGCTCCTGCATCGGATCGGACGCGGCCAGGGCGGTGACGAGGAACGTGTACGCGGCGTCGTGACAATCCATGCACTCGTCCGAGGCGCCGGCCGGGTACTTCAGCCGCACGGGCATCGTGCCCGGCTGCTGGCCCTGGAACTGCTCCATCCTCTCGCGGAACGCGACGACCTCGGCTTCGGTGGGCGGGTTGCTGGGATTTTCTAGGCTCATGGACTGGTCCTTTCGGTTGGGCAAATACTAATCGTAGGGAAACCAACCTACAACCAAAGTTGGCAACTTCCCCAAACATGAGGAATCCGGCTTGCGTTTTACGCAGTTCTGTGGATTTGCGGCGTGGCAAGCGTGGTAATTGTGGCCCCGGTTCGGGGGCACCGGGCTTATTTGCGATGTCGCAAGTTTTTTCGTTTGCTTGCTTGCGTTGTCGCAAATGAGCGGGTACAATGCCGATAGACAGATAGCCCGGCGACGGGCGGAAAGGTTTGCACGATGGCGGACAAGTATTACGCCCTGGATTGCATGTGCGGCGGGTGCGAGTCCTGCCTCCACGCTCAGGGCGTCCGGCCGTGCGAGGCCCACGGGGATTTTGATTGTGACGAGTGCGCTTGTCCCGACTGTCTGTTGTACGTCGAGGATTGCAAGTGCGAAGGGGAAGACGATGGGTGACTTCCAGACCCGATCCGTTGTATGCACGTCCGGCGAGACCGCCGTACGCACGGCGACCGAGCGGGCCGAGCGGGACGGCGAGCCCTACGTGGTGTCGTTCGCCCTACGCGGTGCGGGCTGGTGCGTCTCACCGTTCCGCGTCCCCGTGCTCGAGGGATGGCTCCCGTGGCTGGTCTGCAACGCGGGCGGGGTGCTCATCCGCGGGAAGGCGAAGCGGAAATGAAGCTGTACACAACCGCCGAAGTCGCGGACATCCTCGGCGTTTCCTCAAGCCGGGTCCGGCAGATCGCCGATGAAATGGGTATCCGCCCGTACGTCGCGGCGCCCAGGGCGTACCTGTGGCGGGCCTCGCACGTACTGAAGATGAAGCGCCGGCCCACTCGGGGACGGCCGAAGAACTGAAAGGTTCGCACGATGAGCTACACCGGACCGGCAAACAAGGACGAGGCGCGGGCCATGCTGATCGGGGCCGCGGAAACCCTGATCCTGGAGGCACGAAGCCTCGCCCACAAGCTCAACCTGAAGATCAAGTCGCACCCGGGCGGCGAGCAGATCGAGGGCTTGCGGCGGGTTACCGCCCTGCTCGCCCTGTACGACCGCGTTCGTGATCGTGCCGATATGCCGATGTACGTGGAACGGTACACCGCCTGGTCCCGGCGCGTCACGCTGCGATGCCCGGACGCCACGGTCGGGGATCTTGTCACAGAAGAGGTTGTGCGGGCGTGGTGCAACGGCGTCAACGAATTCGACGCCGCGGCCATGATCGCGGACAGGCATGCGAAGCGCGAAGCCCGGAACGCCGTGGCCGATCGGTTCCCCGCCGACGACGGCTTCGTGGAACGGGGGGCGCTGTGATCGTTCACACGTCCGAACTCATGGCCCAATGCCCCCGGCAGGCCAAGCTGAGAATCGAGGGCAAGGAGCACGCCCAGGCGGAGACCGCCCTTGTGCGCGGGCTCGTGGCTCATAAGTGCCTGGAGCACGGGTGCTCCGTGGCCGAGGCGTGGGATGCGGTGATGGCCGATCTGATCGACGAGGGGCGGGCCGTAACGGCCGCGGTCGCGGCGGGTCGGGAGACGATCGAGTCCGAGGTTGCCGATGTGGTGCTCCGGTATCTCGGGCGCATCGCGCCACTCATGGAGGAATTGGTTGGCGTCGAACTGCCCGTGTCGATCGAGATCGGCGTAGACGGCATGCCGGTGGTGTTTGAGTCGCACATCGACAAGCTATACATCGGGGCAGATCCGCTCACGGGCGAGCGGTCCGCGGTCATCCTTGATTGGAAGTGGCACCAATCCGCTCCGACCTCGGCGTACCTGACCCGCAACCTCCAGCTCGGTATGTACCAGTACGCGGTGATGCACGGCGGCTTGCACGTTGACGGCTGGCCATGGTCGCTGCCCGAGGATCTGCCCCTTGCGTGCTACTGGGTGCATCTCCCGCACCTGAAGCCGTACGCCCGGAAAACCACGGTGAACAAGGACGGGGCGGACGTGACGTACGCCAAGGGCGACGAACGCCCGATGCGTCGGGTCTGTTACGCGGCGACGGTGACGGATTGGGGGCGGCTCGAGGAGGGGTTCGCGGAGCGGGTGAGGATGATGCGGGCGAACTTCTGGCCCGCGATCCCGGAGCCGACGCGGTGTTTCATTTGCAGATCGTCCTACGCCTGCGCGGCGTGGGGGAATTACGCCTGATTGGAGGTTCGCACGATGAGCGATGAACGGATCAAATACGAGACGATCCACGCGGCGATAACGCGGATCAAACACGAAACGATCCACGCGGCGATGGTCGCGGCGTTCGGGGAGATGCCCGACGTTGACCGGGACGGGGTGAACCCGCATTTCCAGAGCCGATACACCACGCTCGGCGCGATGGTGCGGGCGGTGCGTCCGGTGCTGGCCCGGCACGGGCTGGTGCTGATCCAGGTTCCCGCCTTCGGTGAGGGCTGCGATCTGGTGGGCATCGCCACAACGATCCGTCACGAGAGCGGCGAGTCCGTCGATTGCGGGACGGTCGTGGTGCCCACCGGCAAGGCAACGGCCCACGGCATCGGCTCCGCGATGACCTATGCACGGCGGTACGGGCTCGCCGCGGCCCTGGGCATCGTCGATCAGGACGACGACGACGGCAACGCGGCGACGGCGGCGGCGACGAAGCCGAGCCGGCGGGAGCCGGCGAACACCGCGAGCGGCGGGGCCCAGGGGTTTCGCGCCGCGGTCGCGGCGGCGGGTGCCGTCGCCCCCGACGACATCAACGAGCTGTGCAACAAGGTCGCGACCCGGCTCGGGATCGACAAGGCGACCGCAACCCAGAGCGAGTGGGCGGAGGCTATCGGTGTGGTACGCGGGCACGCGGACGATCTGCTCGCGTGGGTGGGTGCTTCGCCAGGGACGGGCACGGACGGCACGGAGCGGAACCTTGTAGCCGATGCCTGACCGCTCATCGTGCGTGCTCGCCGGGTGCGTAGCCCGGCGGGCGCATTTTAGACAAGGGGGCAACATGTGGAACGAACTCACCAATGAACAACAGGCCGAGCACGATCGGTTTTTCGCGGAGCAGATTGCTCTCGGCCGGTCTACGGATCGCATTGACCAGGACCGTGTACGGCACGCTGTCAAGGGCATGTATGGCGCACTCGGTAAGCCGGAACCTGTGTGCGTGTTTGTTGACGGTCCAGCTGTGGGGTGCGTTTGGTCCGCAGCGGTAAAACAAGCTCATGATAAAGGCTCGCTCTGGGAATCGCTCAGGGGCTCGCTCAGGGGCTCGTTCGGGGGCTCGCTCGGGGACACGCTCAGGGAATCGCTCTGGGACTCGCTCGGAAACTTGCTCAGGGAATCGCTCAGGGAATCGCTCAAGGTCTCGCTCAGGGAATCGCTCTGGGGCTCGCTCGGGGACTCGCTATGGGACTCGCTCAGGGAATTGCTCAGGGACTCGCTCGGAAACTCGCTCAGGGAATCGCTCTGGGAATCGCTCAGGGGCTCGCTCAGGGGCTCGCTCGGGGGCTCGCTCGGGGGCTCGCTCGGGGACACGCTCAGGGAATCGCTCTGGGGCTCGCTCAGGGGCTCGCTCGGGGGCTCGCTCAGGGACTCGATCGGGGGCTCGCATGAATATTGGTGGCAGTTTTATTGGTTTGTGGCGCAGTATGTAAGCATCGATCCCAACGACTTTCAAAGACTTGAATTGTGGAGAGAAATGCAGCATGCTGGCTGGTGGTGGGCATGCGAGGGCGTGTGCATAATTTCAGACCGGCCGCGTGTCTGCGAAGTGAACGAAGACGGGCGGTTGCACAACGAATCCGGTCCGGCGATGGCGTTTGCGGACGGCACGGAGGTTTGGTCGATCGGTGGCGTGCGTGTGCCGAAAGACGTGGTGATGTCGCCCGGTTCGCAGACGGTCGAGCAGATCCGCGGAGAGCAAAACGAGGAAGTGCGGAGGATTCGCATAGAGCGGTTTGGGTGGTCGCGGTATCTGACCGAAGCCGGCGCGTCCGTGATCGACGCCGGGCAGGACGCGGACGGCATCCAGCAAGCGCTGATGCAGATTGACGACATCCGCGTGCTGTGCTGCGCGTGCCCGAGCAGCGGGCGCGTGTACCACATCGAAGTAGATCCCACCACTCTGGACGTAAGGCAGGCGCAGAAATGGCTCAGGTCGGATAATGAATCGCTGCGCGGCGTGACGTGCGACGGAGAATCAGTACGGACAATGGACATGCCGATAGCGCAGGCTTGAAAGGAGCAGGCGATGAGCGATGCTGTACAGGCGTTCGAGACGATCAAGGCGACGGCGGACAAGGCGAGATGCATGGGGGCGAGGCGGTGCCCGGCGATGGCTCCCGGCGACGTGGCGAGGCAGGGTGACGTGTACATCCGGTGCATCGCCGGTGTTCCCGACGGCGCTGTGAGGGTCGCGGAGCCGGGGTCGCAGGTCGCGCCCGGCAACACGCCGGGGTCGAGGCACCGCATCCGGGAACTGTGCGACGTGACCGTCTACACGCTGGCGAGCCCGAACGCGCTCCAGGGGCCGGTGATTGATGCGCCCAGGGGTTTCGTCCTCGACCACGGAACCGGCGGCGAGCAGGACCACGCGACGATTGAGTTCGGGCCCGGCGTGTATCTCGTCACGTTCCAGCGCGCCTACGCGGACGAACTCCGTCGCGTGCAGGACTGAACATCGGCCCGCATAGCCGCGCGTGGCGTAGCGGGCAGCTCGGGCCGGGCTTGTCGCCCGGTCCAGGCTTGGATCTAACGAAAGGACGAACGATGCCGATTGAAGTGTACGGACTGGACACGCTGCCCGGGAATGGGGGGGACGCACTGGAGAACGCGATGCATGACGCCATGAACAACGGCGGCGGGTGGTTCGGCGCTCCGAAGGGTTCGCGCGTCAAGCGGGCGTTCATGATGGCGGCGTCGAGTCGCAACGAGATCGGCAAATGGATGCTGATGCGGAAGCGGACAAAAGAGGGTACCCGCGTCATCGTCCGGCCGGCATGAAAAACGCCCCCGCGGGTTGCACGACGCGGGGGCATGGTCCGGGTGATCAGGCCCGGAGGACGGTGTGTCGGTTGCGATACCGAACGGAGTCCGGTATCTTGGGAAAGCTCGCGGGGGCTTGGCAACCTTTCCCGCGAGCGGAAAGGTGTACCCGTGCAGAATAGCAGGACGCCGCGTGCCGGACAACACCGCCGATCGGGGGCGCTCCGTGGCCGATGAGTGGATCAAGATGCGGCACGCGCTGCATCACGACCCCGCCGTTATCCGGATGTCCGTGGACACCGGGCTCGACGTGTACGCCGTCATCGGCCGATTGCACCGGGTGTGGTCCTGGGCCGATCAGCACACAGCGGACGGGCGGATCGAGGGCGTGCCCGCCGAGTGGGTGGACGGGTACGTCGGCCACCCCGGATTCGCGGCGGCGATGGAGTCCGCCGGCTGGCTCGAGGTTGATGGGCCCGATCTGGCGCTCCCCCACTTCACCCACCACAACGGGGTATCGGCCAAGCGCCGGGCGCTCGACGCAAGACGAAAAGCGGACGCGAGACGGACAAATGTCCGCGAAGTGTCCGCATCGGATGCGGACAGAATGCGGACCAGAGGAGAGGAGATAAGAGAAGAGAAAGAACAAGAGTCGGCTGCGCCGCCTCTTGTGCCAGAAACCGAACAAACGGCGGAGAAGGAGGAGGCCCCCACAGTTGGGGATCAAATCGCCCAAGAGTTCGCCGAGTGGTGCGGGATGTCGCTCGCCTCGGTCGGCGGGTACGGCCGGTCGATCGTCCGCGAGATCCGCAAGTGCCCGATCGACGGGGCCGACGACCTCGAGGTCTGGCGGGCATGCCGAGCGGTCGCGGAGTCGGTGGAGCGGGGCGAGCCCAGGGCCGCGGCCCGCCGCCGGGATTGCGTCGTCGGGCTCGTCCGCCGGGCGATCGATGACGGGGCGTTGCCCGAGGTGTACGAGCGGACACGCGAGACGTACGCGGAGCGCGACCGACGCGAGACGCTGGCCAAGCGGGACGAGCAGACCCGGCGGATCGCCGAACAGCTCAGATCGGAGGGGATCGAATGAACATCACCGGGGAACAGGCGGCAAAGCTGATCGCCCAGATGGAGTCCCATTCGCGGTACGTCGCGGATCTGACCAACGAGGCCAAGGCGGAAACCGCCCGGCGCATCGTAACGATCGACGTGGGATACGAACAGGCGCTCGCCGCGGTGAACGAAACCGGGCTTGGACGTCGGGGCGGGCAGGCGATCCCCACGGCGGCGGATTTCCTGTCGGCTATCCGGAACTGCCGGCCCGAGCAGCCGAAGTCGGACCCGCTCAACCGCTCGCCCCGATCGGTGGACATCACGGAACCGGGATCGGCGTACATGAGCCCGGACCACCCGCTCGCGTTATTCGAGCGCGACCCGCACGGGGCGGTCGAGCGGTATCCTTTTCTGGTGAGGCCCTGGACAAACCCAGCAAACGGGATGCAGCACGCCCGGTATGTGGACGCCCGGCGGCACGTCTCCGCGATGAACGCGCACCGTTCGCGGCGGACGGGCGGGCCGCTGCCGCACCACCACCAGACGAAACCGCGGGACATCCGGGAGTTCCTGGAAAATGGGGCAGACCAATGACCGAAACAGGTGGACGATTGCCAGAACCCATAGAATCCGCTCTGCGGCCGTTCGCGCCGCCGGGGTCCCAGCACCCCACTCGGGGCCAGCAAACGCCGCGCACAGAGCCGTACAGCCCCACACGGGACGCCAACCCGCCGCCTTGCGAGCAGCCCGCCCTGCCGTGGGTCGATCCCCGCAAGATTGCCCACAGGCACGATCCGGCGACCAGCAAGGACGCGGCCCAGGCCGTCACCCGAACGGGTCGGGCCTCCCGCAACGTGGATCGAGTGGTCGCCCTCGTCCGCGCCCATCCCGAGCGGACCGCCGCCGAGCTCGCCCAGTATGTCACGCTGGAACTCCAGGAGGTCCGCCGGCGGCTGACCGACGCGAAACGGCTTGGCTTGGTCGTGATGGCTCCATCCCGCGTGTGCTCGGTGCGGGGGACGAAACAACACACCTGGGGCGTGGGGGGTGGGGCGTGACCACCAGCCGCGAAAAGGGCAAGCAAGGTGAACGCCTCGCGGCCCGCGTGATGGAGTCCATCACCGGCGTTCCGTGGCGGCGGACCCAGCAATACAACGGGGCGGGGAAGGTCGGGGATGTTGAGCCGCTCGAGGTGCATCCCACATGGTCGATGATCCACGTCGAGGTGAAGAACGTGGACGTGATGGGCCTCGGCAACGTGTATTGGCAGAACGCGCTAACACAGGCGACCGCCGATTGCCCGCCCGGCCGCATCCCGTGCCTGCTCTGGCGGGTTTCGTCGAGACGGTGGGCGGTGACGGTGTGGGACCATCTCGCCGGGAGCTGGGCGACGTACAACGCGGACCAGAGCCGCGGGGCATTGGATCGGGCCGTCCGCGAAATGGTGCCGCCGGAGATGAGGTCGTAAGCCCGGAAAGGAACTGGAAATGAGGACGGCATGAAAGTTTATTGCACGGTCGGAAGGGTTCAGGGGTACACGCCGACCGAGGGCGTCGTCGCGTGCGACATCATCAGCGAAAGCCGGCTCTGGAAAGTGGGCGACCCGTGCGACGTGGACGTGTCCGTGTTCAAGGATGATCCCGGGTGCAAGCTGTACGCGCTGTCATACGACCGATACCGAAAGTCGCTGGACAACTACAACACGCACGGGCCGGTGTGGATCAACGCGGAAACCGGATGGATGGCCGTTGACCCGGAGCACGGAGAGTGTCGGGCATCGCTCCGGTATCTCGTTGCGGACTGTGCGAGGATGGTCCGCGACCGTGGGCGCGAGGTCGTCGGCTGCTATCAGCAAAACCCGAAGCGTGCCGACAAGACCCAGGCCCCAGCCGAACGGGACCGAGAGTGGTTCGCCGCGTCCGAACTCCCGTGCTGGTCGTTCAAACTGCCCTTCGGCCCGGTCGATCTGGCCTGGACGCTGGAGGTTTCGCCAAAGCTGATGCGTTACTCGATCGCTGGAATACCGATCGGCTTGATCTGCGCGATGTGGAGCGAAAAGAGCGGTTGGGAGCCGGTCGAGAGCATCTATAGCATCGGTGAGGCGGTCGGCCAGATTAACGAACAGGTGCCCATAGACCGCTCGGTGTTGATCGCGGGCGGCGGGACGAGCAACAAGCCGGAGTGGGAGAACACGATGGGTCCGAGGGTGGACGCCTTCATGGAAGGACTGAACAGTGGCAGTCAAACCAAGGAAACCCCACCGGGGCTAGACAGGGAGAAGGCGTGATGACTGTGCAGGTCGCACCAATCGAAATACTCCGCGAGGAGCTGGACGAGCGGGGGATCGCGTTTGACGAGTTTCTGTCCCTGCTGAGCCGCCCCCGCTCGCGGTCTCTCGCCATGCTGAAAGGCGAGTCTCCGTTAACTGCGAGTATGGCCACGGATCTTGAACGGCTCTTGGGCGTCTCGGCGATGTTCTGGTTACGTCTCGGGAGACGGTATCGGGCGTGGGCCGTCGAGCGAGCCGCGAGCGAGGAAGGGTGAACATGTGGAACGACGCACTAGAACAGGCGGTCCAGTTGCTACGCGACACGGCCGATCTGTGCGACAGGTGGGCCGAAGAATCGAAGTCCGGCGGATGGTCAACGCATCAGGTAGACGAGAACCGCGCGACGGCCGACAACCTACGGCGGCAGGCTTCGGTGTTTTCGCGGGCGATCGAGTCAACACCGCCCACTGACGGGGAAGGGTGAACGATGAAGATCAGCGAGCTTGAAGATGCCCCGGCTTGGTTGGTGGAAGCCAAAACGGAGAACGCCGACGTTGTGATGCGCGACGGATTAATTGTGTGGCTCGGCGGCGAGTGGCTCGGCGGGTATGCCTATACCAAGAATCCGCCTACGGGCGGGGAAGGCAAGACATGAAACGCACCGACTACATCCGGCTCGCCGCGCTCGCCGTGGCGTGCTGGGCGGGCGTGACGCTCGCGGTGCTGCTGATCGGAGGTTGACGTGTATCCGTTTATCAGGCGAAACTGGCGTAGGTATCCGTTCTGGTTTAACCGGCTCGATGGGCTGGCGCGTGGCCTGCTCATCGCGTTCGGCCCAATCGGTGTGTGGTTCCCGGAAAGGCGCAAGGTATGGAAATCATCGTGATCGGCGGGCTCGCGTGGAGCATCATCTCGCTGCTGCGTTCCCAGTGGACGTGGGCGGGCGCGGCGCTCTGACCTCCAGCCACTCCGTCGCCGAGGGTAAACGGCGGCGGGGCTTTTCTCTCCTCAGCCGTCGCGCCCATGCCGGGCGCGGCGGCATTGGCAAGTGACGCGATGAAGGCCAGCACCACCAAACTCGCCCGCAGCCGCAAGCGCCGATGGCCTGGCGTGTCCGAACTCCGCGTCTATCGTGAGCTGTGGGCGCACGGGTTTTTCTCCCTGGGCCCGGTCGCGGCGGCGCGCGAAGCGGACAGGGCGGCGGGCGACATCGCGCGGAGGCGGGGCGGATGACGGCGTACTACAACGACAACGACCCGTTCGTTTGCGCATGGCTGCGGGAGCTCATCAAGGAGGGGCATATCTCGCCGGGCGACGTGGACGAGAGGCCGATCCAGGACATCGATCCCGCCGATCTGCGCGGGTACACGCGCTGCCACTTCTTCGCGGGCATCGGCGGGTGGGATCTGGCGTTGCAGCTCGCGGGCTGGCCAGACGACCGGCCCGTGTGGACGGGTTCGTGCCCATGCCAACCGTTCAGCAACGCGGGCAAGCGGGAAGGATTCGACGATGAGCGACACCTCTGGCCATCTTTTTTCGCCCTCATCTCCGAGCTGCGCCCTCCAACGGTCTTTGGCGAACAGGTTGGGGGCCCGGCTGGATGTGAATGGCTCGCCCGAGTATTCGATGATCTGGACGGCATCGGCTATCGGGTGGCGGGAGCCGATCTCCCGGCTTGCTGCGTCGGCGCGCCGCACATCCGGCAACGGTTGTTTTGGGTGGGCAACGCCGAGCGCTCGGGACTGGAAGGACACGCCGGGCATGGCGACCCACACGGACGATCGGGGCAGGCTGGATCAGTTGCCCAGACAGGCCGTGTGCGTTGCGTCGAGCCCACCCGAGACGGGGGCGAGCGAGAAGTCTGGAGGCGGGCCCCGGCTGAACCCGCGCTTTTCCCTGTGGCTGATGGGATACCCAACCGCGTGGGCATCTTGCGCGGAGCGGGTAACGCCATCGTGCCGCAAGTCGCGGCAGAATTTATAGGGGCCTACCTCGAATGCGAGTGAAGCCAGAAACCCCGGTTGCGGATCGCGCGGAGGCGGGGCGGATGACAGCACACCCACCGTATGTCTGGTTCGGCGGCAAGCGGCCGATCGCCGCGCAGGCCTGGGCCGCGCTCGGCGATGTCGGCAACTACGTTGAACCGTTCTTTGGCGGCGGCTCGGTGTTCCTGCTCCGCCCGGAATGGCACACGGTCGGCACCGAGACGATCAACGACGCGGACGGGTTCGTGTGCAATTTCTGGCGTGCCGTGCGAGCAAAGCCCGAAGCCGTGGCGGAGGCGATGAACTGGCCGGTGAACGAGATCGACCTCGAGGCCCGGCACCGCGAGCTGTGCCGCATGCCCGAAAAGGCCGAATTCCTGGAGCGCATGAAACACGACGCGGACCATTACGACGTGCGCCGCGCGGCGTGGTGGTGCTGGGGCCTGAACGCCTGGATCGGGGGCGGTTGGTGCGGCGGCGAGTACGTGCCCGGCGGCGTGTCGAAGGGCGCGGGCGTATGCGACGGGGCGAACAAGCGCCCGCACCTAGGCATTGCGGTGGGCGTCCACCGCAAACTCCCGCACGTGGGTACAGGCCGGGGCGTCCACCGCAAGCTCCCGCACCTGGGTAATCCGGGAACTGGCGTCCACCGCAAGCTCCCGCACCTGGGCGATGCGGGCCGGGGCGAACGTGCGCGGCGGCTCGGCGTGCTGACCGCGTGGATGCACGCGCTCGCGGACCGGCTCCGAAACGTCCGCGTAAGCTGCGGCGACTGGGCGCGGGTCTGCACCAACGGGGCGTGCGCTCACGGCGATACGGTTGGCGTGTTCCTCGATCCGCCGTACTCCGGCGAAACCGGGCGGGATAGCGACCTCTACCGGCAGGAGTGCCTGTCCGTCGCGCACGATTGCCGCGAGTGGTGCGAATCGCGAACACGCGAAACCGACCCGCGATGGTCGTGCGCCAAGGGCGGCCGGTTCCGGGTGGTGCTCTGCGGCTACGAGGGAGAGCACGAACCGCTGGAATCGTTGGGGTGGCGCGTGGAGGCGTGGAAGGCTAACGGCGGATTCGGGAACTCCGGCGACGGCGATGGGCGCGAGAACGCGCACAGGGAGCGGATATGGTACTCGCCGTCGTGCGAAGTGCCCGAAACATCGCACACGCTGTTCGATGGCTTCGGATGAACCACGGCTCTACCGCGTGACGCAGGAGTTGCGGGGGCTGAAACAGGGGACGCTGTGGACGAACAAGACGCAACGAAAACATACCTGATCCACTCGCCCGATACGGGCACCGTGAAGATCGGGGTTAGCGTCGAACCGGAGAAGCGGCTCGGCGGCGTCCAGACGGGCAACCCGCACCGCTTGGAACTGCTCGCCAGCATCAGCGGCGACCGCGAGCGAGAACTGCACGAAATCCTCAAGACTGACCGCCTGTGCGGCGAGTGGTTCACTGTGACCGACCGCAACCGGCAGACCATCGCGGATGCGTTCGGCATCGAACCGCGCAAGCTCGGGCATCTCAAGAAGCCGAAACCCCGCGCCCCGGTCGATCTGGCCGATATCCTGTGGGGCGAGGCTGGGGTCGTGGACATCACGCCCGCCCCGGACGACTGGATAGAGAAGCTGGTGGGCGAGGTTGATCGGTGGTGGGGCGGGGAACTGGCCGAGACGATAGAGATAGACGAAGACGGGGAGACGCAAGGTGACGCATGGGACGTGGCGCAGAATATGACCGCGTCACTATGCCACTGTTGGGGCAACGAGACGAGGGCATACGCGATGTGGTCGCGGCTCGTCATCTCGCCCGGATGGGTGTTCGTGTTTTCGCGGTGGCCGGAGAGCTTGAACGCTATACACCGGATGGCCGAGGGGTTTCATTACGTGGCCGACCCGGTCGCGGCCGGGGTGGTGATTGTTCCCGAGTCGTCCGATGAAGAGATGGCCGCGTTTGTACTCGCGGTACTTCGGGGCGGGCCGGTGCCAAATGTGGGGGCGGTCAACGCATGGGAAATCGTCTACGACAATCAGGTCGCGGCGGGCTGCCCCCCCACCAGGCCGATCGGGTGAGCGACGGCGAAGGGGAGAAGTGGCAGTTTCGCGGCATGGCAAGGCGAGGCATGGAAAACCGCCGGGGCTCACCCTCCCGGCGGTCTTCGCGTTTTTGCCTGGCCCCCACTTCGCTTAAGCGATGCGTGCGGGGCGATCTGGATTCAGGGGTGCAATGCGTGGTTCTACCATGTGACGCGGGGGCTGGGCCTATTCACCCGCAACACCCGGGATTGTTCATCGGATCGCGTGCCATGTGCTCCGCGATGCCGGTGGAGTCCGGCGGGGCCTGGGCGCCGGACGGTCTGGGCGGGCACCCCGGCGGCGGGATGAACAGGTCAGGCACGTACGGCGTCGGGTCGATGGCCGTATACTCGAGCCGCCGGCGGGACTCCCGCACGACCTGCCCGTTGAACACCTCTCTCACGTCGGTCTGTAGGTACTCTACAAAGAACCGCGTAGGGGAGAGCTGCCCCGCGGTCCGCTGCACCGTCCGTACGGTGTTCGTGGCCGGGACGGACTCGCCGCACGGGTAATCGGCCCAGGGCGTCGGCTCTGGTGGCGGAAACTCGCTCAACCACTCGTCGTACGCGGTGCCCGTTACCGTGTCGATGTCGCGGAGGTCGTATACCGCGCCGTTGAACAAGGTGGGCTGGCCCAGTATGGACCGCTCGGCGTACGCCTTGACGTAGGGGTATCCACGCCCGGTGACGGGCTGGTTCGGCTGGCCCCCGAAAAATTGCCCTGTGGTCGCGGCATACAGGGCGTAGCCGACGCCTGCGGCGTTGGGCGGATCGCCACCCAGATTGGAACCCAGATAGTCCCGCCGGGCGAACCCCTCCAGCCCGAGTTCGTTGTCTACAACGTCTTGCCGGTCCTGTTCGGTCATGTTTGGCGAGACGTAGAAAAAGCCCGCGACACCCTCGGTTTCCCGCCCCCCGTCCTGCACTCCGTCCGTGGTGTTGACCTCGGAATAGGTGTACTCGATCCGCCCGAGTTTCGGCCATTCGCCTCGGTCGGGATAGATCAAATCCCGCCCCTCTTCCACGGTCAGCGATTCATCTATGGAATCCGGGCGCCCGCTCGGGTTCGCGGGATCGGGGCAGACCCAGCCGCGAACGTGGTGGGCCCAGGTGCCGCACAGATAGACGGTTCCCCCGTCGTCCCCGGGCCCCTCGCCCGCGCACCGATTGCACCCGAACGCCTGGAACTCATACCCGCTCGCCGTGTCCCCGATCAGCCCGCCCCACACAAGTCCGTCCGGGCTCCTGGGGATGCCCTTCGGGAAGAACTGGGGCCCGAGCACCAGATCAGAGCCGGACGGCGTGACGACGTGTACAGAGCCGCCCACGACCCGTCCGTAGGTGAGGCGAGACATGCTCACGGCTCCGGGTCTCCGCACCCTCTGATACACCCGAAAGGGTGCCATGTATACCCCGTAGACTCATCCCCGATCAACCCGCCCCACACGAGCCCGTTCTCGTTGACGATGGGGTCGAGGCTTTCGTAGTCCTGCTCTCCGGTCGGGGTCTGCACCCGTATCCGGGTGATGAACGTCTCGTCGGCCGGGTCGCCGTACTGCACCCGCTCGATCACGCGCCCGTAAGTGAGTTGGGGCAGGGGGCCGGGCATATCAGATCGGGGCGGGCGACGGCGAACCGGACTCGCGGAGCTGGCCCGGCCACGTCGCGGCGGCGACGGTGTGGCGCGGATCATCGAACCCGATCAGCACCGACGCCGGGCCGCGGTTGTGCTGGGTACTGCCGTAGTTGATGCCGCGTTCGGCTTTGGACAGATCCACCGTGCCTTGCTGGTGGTCCACCGTGGCGAGCGTGTCGCACCGTTTCAGGATGACCGTGGCCCCGGCGTTGTTGACCGTGAGGTTCATCGTCGGCGCTGTCTCATTGTCGATGTCGATGGTCAGTGTGATCGGGGCGTTGACTACGATGGTCGCCTCGCGCCGAAGAATGATCGACCGGCCACCGCCGTAGATATTGAGCGACGTAAGCCCGGTGGCGTTGTACTCGAACGTCCCCGCGGCCGTTCCGTACAGGTCGCAGTTCGTGACGATCGTGGACTCCCCGACCGTCACGCTGCCCGCGTTGGCGTACAGGTTCGTGATCGTGCCGCCCTCAAAGATCGATGCCCCGGCCGACTCGTGCGTGTAGTTGTTGCAGAGGTTCGTATCCCCTTCGGCCTTGTAGTACACCCGGCACCCGGCCCCGCCCTTGTGCCAGAAGTACGCATCGGCCGAATTGTCTACGTCGATCCGGAACGGGTTGCCCGCGGCCCCGATGTCGCCGGTCCGCTGTTCCGCGACGACGAACGCCTCAATGCCGCCCAAGAGTCCGGTGTGGTCCAGGTCGTTGACGACCGCGACCGATCCACCCTCCACCGTGTACGTGTTGTCACCGGCCGCGAGACCAGCCCCGGCCCCGCCCGATGCGGTCTGCCAGCTCGCAACCGCAAAGCTGGACGAGTTCAGAACATGAAATTCCGCGACCATCGTTTTACCCCTTACGGCGTCTCACGCCATGTTATCGAAGCGTATACGTCCGCGTTTGAACTTCCGAGAGGGCGAACGGCCAGCACGCCAACCTCGGACGTGCCGTCGATCTTGATCCCCAGCTTTCTCTGGGTCCGCACTTGATCCGCGGCCGAACCGCCGACCTGCTTCCCGGACTCGAAATACCCTCCGGTCAGGATGAGCCCGGTATCCGTGACCGTGGCCGTGCCCCCGATCGCAACCTGAAGGCCGGAATCGGGAACATCGGTGAACGTAAACGTTCCCGAGATTGTCGGGTCGACGCACAGGACCCATTGAAGCGTTTTGCTCCCGGTGATTTCCATAAGGTCTATGCTGATAAGTTCTAGATAGGCACCGATGCCGGCGGTCTTGTATCGCACGCCGACCGCGGCGTAGAACGTCCCGTCCACGTTTGCGCTGATGACGCCGGTTCCCGTGCTAACCGAGCGGAGCACGCCGAAATTGTCTTGGCCGCCCTCGCTCGAGACCGTCGCACAGATATGGTCCATCGTGGACGCGGCCCCGGTCCCGTCGTTCGAGATTTCGTAGCGGAGGGGAAGGTTTGGCGTGCTCATGTACACGGTATTGAGAACGTTCGCGTTCAGCATCTCGTGCGCGTAGACGTTCACCCCGTCCACGTTGAAACCGAAACGGACACGGCCGACGCCGAGCCACTCAAAGTCGATGATAAGGATCTGCGTCTTGCTGAAGTCCAGCGTGATTCCGCTCGGTCCGGTCCCGTCCATCTTGTCGATGTTCCAGTCCGATTGGGCAACCTCGTTGTCCACCGCCGACCCGCTGGTGCTGGTGCGGCGAACAAACTTGTGTGTGCCCTCATCGTCCAGCAAAAACAGTCCGTTGTTGTCGTCGTAGATGCCCCACGAACGGGCAATACCCGGGCCGCCTCCAGACTTGTCAAGAACGCCGGTCATCAGGATCAGTTGCGACTTGCCCGCCTGATAATTGAACCGCATCAGGGTTTGCCGGACCCGTGTTCCCGCCGTGGTCGCGGCGACGCCCATGGTGGACGCGGCGAGCGCGGTGCTGTGCGTCGACGTCGTCCCCGTTCCGCTGGTTTCCTGGTCATCCCACCAGAGCGGCTGGTTGTCGATGATCTGCTTGGAGTCCAGGATCGTAAACGGGTCAGACACGCGGAACCGTCCGAAGGCGTCCGTGCTCGTGTCCGTCAACCCGTCTACGGCGTCCAGAAAGGCCCCCTCGTCCGACCCTCCCCGGTCGGACGTGTGAACCCAAACCGCGGCCTTTTCGCCCGCGTCCGTGGTGGTGACGACGATGTGAAGGAAGGACAGGTCCCGCACGTCGATCGAGTCGGTGATCGTGCGGTCATTCATGTCCGGGAAGATCCCCGGCACGAACGACACCGCGTCGTTCGGGTCGCCGCTGATCGACTTTTTGATTTCGATAACGGAGGTCGTGGCGAGCGTGGTAATCGGGATGATCTGAACGGATGCCCAGTTGACATCGCCCACCGGAACAACGATATGTGTCTCGGTCCCGAGGTCGACGTCTGGATAGGGAATAACGGGCATCGTCTAGCCTCCGATCCCGGGGAAGGTCTGCCATGCGTCCGCGTCAACCCGGCTGTACCGCGGCACGGCCTGATACGCCGGGACCGGGTTCTCGGGTGACGCCACATCCCGCACGATGCGAGACTCGCAATATGGAACGTGTGTGTACCGCGTCGTCCCGCTCCCGATGTGGCCGACGCCGGACAGGCCGGGCGGGGGCTGAATGTTCGGAAGAGCCGTCACAAAGAGCCGGTCGCCGTTGCTGTCTTCCGGCGAGAAGCCCCGGGAGTTCTGTATCTCCGCAAACAGCGGGATAGACACTGAACCGATGAGCGGGTTCTCTTCCCACCCGGCCGGGAGGGATGAGGGCGTGTTTTCGACGCCGCTGTCGTAGAGCCATTCATAGTCGATCTGATAGGACCGCTCGCCGTTTTGGGTCTGGGTCCACCGAATATCAATTCCGCGGAACAGCAACGCCAGTCCACCGATGACGTGGACCGTGTTGGATTCAAGCATCACCGACTCAATCGTGCCGAAGCCGATCGCGTTGGACAGGCCCAGGCTCGACTCCAAGCCGTTGACCGAGTAGTTCACGCGGATCGTCGGGGTCTCGAGCGTTTCGTCCGCGCTTTCCCATGCAAAGCTGTTCGTCCCGATCGTCTGCCCGGTCGGGTTGCCGTCCCCGTCCGTCTCCTGTGTCTCGGTGCGGACCGCGTACGACTCCAGCCTGGGCACGGTGACGGGCGCCAGTTCGGGCACCGCGGAGAACGCTACGTCTACGCCGGCCACGAGCTGCGTTGGGTCGGCGGGCTGGCCCGCGTACTCAGGCGGTTCGTACAACCATGTCAACCGGGTAAGCAGCGTACCCGGGTCGCGGGTCGCGCTGATATTGGACACGTACAGGTTTGCGCCGGTTGGGTGCCGGTCTCCGAGCACCGGCAGCCCGAGCAGGGCCAGTTGGTCCTGGAGCGCGTCGCCCTCGTACGCGGTGATTTCGTCCGTAAACCGAGACTCCGAGCGGGTCAGCTTGCTCCGCGTGAGGGCCTGTGCGATGGATCGGGCAAGAATGCCGGTGGTGGTCATCGTCGGCTCTGCTTCCGGCTAATGTCCTGGGCGGCGGTCGCGGCCTGCTGGACCAAATCCTCCAGGCGCGAGAACGCCCCGCCTGACAGGGCGGCGCTGAACGATTCCGCGGCCTGTTGGGCGGCGGACGCGAACGCGGCCGCGTTGGCCTCGGCGATCTGTTCGGCTACGCGGCGGGCGGACTCGACCCGCTCTTGTTCCGCTTTTCGACGTTCGGCCCGTTCGAGGTCGCGGGCCTTCATATCCGCGTCCATCTTGGCTTGCATCTCGCGGATAATCCGGTCGACCTCTTCCTTTTCTTGCTTCTTCCGCTCCCGCTCCTGGGTCTGGGTCAACAGCTTGCGCTGTTCGTTGAACTTCTGAGTCAGCCGGTCGATCTGGTCCTCCGCGGCGCGGACCTGTTCTTCTTGCGTCACCGCGACATCGGTGAACAGCGAGGCGATGCCGCGGGCGAGGGCGCCGACGGCCGACTCCCCCTTTTCAAATTCCTTGATCGTGTCCTCAACCGCCCGCTTGTTGGCGTTGTACTGCTGAAGGAGTTGTTTCTGGCTCACGATCTGTTCGTCGGTCTCGCGGTTCCCATTGATGAGCGTGTCCGTGATCGCCTGGGCGTTGCGGTCGATTTGCCGGAGTGCCCGCTCGAACTCGCGGCCCCGGTTGATGAGTTCCCCGAACTGATTGATGATGCCCGCCAGAGACGTAGCAACGCCTACGGGGATCAGCAGCTTGCCCAGCGTAGACTGGAACTTTTCCGCGCCTCCAAGGGCGTTGTCTAGTCCCCGCTTGGTTTTCTTCGTTTCCTGTTCGGCGGTGTTCCCGAACCGCTTGAACTGCCGCCGGGCCTTTTCGAGACCTCGGGTAGAGATTTCGATGAACGCTTCTGCTATCTTGTTGGCCATGCCCTACCCTCCCGAAAAGACGGATAGCGGTTTCCCAAACAAGTTGCAGAAAGGTTCGCAATCATGAACAAGCAGGTCTCACAGCAAGAAGAGGTCGCCCGCGGCGTCGTGCGTGGTCTGGTCCGGTTTGTCGGGCTGGTGGTATTCATCGCGGGTGCCGTCATCGCCGGACTATTCGTTATCCACCATTTCGGGTGGATTCCTGAAATCAACCTCTAGACCGGAATCAGCAGCCCAGACCCCTGGAGCGTCATCGACCCGCCGATCGGGGCGTCGTACGTACGGCCGATCTGAATCGACGACCACGCGGCGTCACCGGTGAGCGTCCGGCCCGTCGAGGTCTGGAACACGATTTCATCGAACGCCGGCGCGGGGATGTTCTCCAGCGTGCCCGGCAACGCGACCGGGAACAGCGGGGAATCCCCCTTGATCTGGATTGCCCCGTTGGACTCGAAACCGTATTGAATTTCCGTCACGCTGCCTCGCTGCCGGACAACGTTCATCGACGTAATCAGTATGGCCGCGGCGACCACATCGTCTTCGGTCGCCTCGTCGCCGATCTTGAACGTGGCTGTGTCGCCCACGCGGGGCACCTTCAGGGCGACCGTATCGTCCACCCGAGCGGTGTACGTGCCGGTGCAGCTCGTCACGTCCGCGAGGATGTACGTCTCCGCCTCGCTCTGCGTGTCGTCGGTGCTCGCCGCGAACGGGGCCGCGATGGTCAGATCGAACCCGTAGACGTTCGTGAGGTACAGGCCCGACCCGGCCTGGGTGATGTACGCCCCGGTCGGGTTCAGGCCGTGCTGCGGCGTGCTCGGGAACTTGAACGGGGCGTTCACCGTCCACGAGTACAACCCCACCGCGGACGCCTTGAACGCGAGCCCGTCCTCGGTCAGATCCGCGATCGCCGCGGTGCTGTTCAGCGTCGCCCCGTCGATAGCGACTTGGCCGAGAAGGTCGGCCGTACTGTTCGATCCGGCCGAGGTCAGCGAACCCTGAAGCGAATTAACAGCCGGCATTGTCAGCCCTCCGAGACATACGCCCCGTACTGGAACGTCTGCGCGATGTGTGTGTCGTCCCGCCCGCCCGTCGCGGCCGTGATCCGCCGAAACGCGGACGTACCCAGACCGAGAACGGTCGGCACCCAGCGGTGCAGCCCATAGGTGGGCGGGGTATCCGTGCCCGGGTCGGCGTTGCCCTGGATGCGCTCCTCAACGGTCCTCATCGTGTCGCGGTCCGCGTCAACGTGGGTCAGTGTAAGAATCTCAATCACCATGTTCACGTCGTCAGCGTCGTCCGTGCTCTGATCCTCGATCGAACAGCCGAACACGACCACGGGGAGCGTGTCGGCCTTCGGCATGTGCTGCGGCGGAATGTTCCCCTCCCACACACCGGCGGCGTAGGTGGGCACCAGATCGGCCGCGAGGCGGTTGTAGACCGTGGCGTTCAGGCTGCCCATCGTCGGCTTAGCCACGGGTCACCCCCCGGGCCATCGCGCGAGCTGTTTTGCGGGTAAACGCACGCTCGAGCCGGGCATCGTGCTCAACGATGACAGGCCGAAGAAACGGGCGTTCGGCCATCCTGGACGTGCCGAGCTCGAGGAACCGGCCATATTTCAGATTGGTCCCGAAGCCCCACACGCCCCGCCGGATGCGGGCAAATCCGATCGAGTTTCGGAGCGTCCCGGTCCGGATGCCCGGTGGGCTGCCCGGCGTCGAGGCCCGGTAGATATTTCGGCCGGTCGGCGTCTTGCCGATCGCCGCCGCGCCGGAGCCAGGCATCGACCGGGCCGACAATTTGGACGCCTCGAACGCCGCGGCCTCTAGACCCTCGTCTATCGCCTTCTGCATGTCGCGCATAAAGGCGTCGGTGTTGTCCACGAACCGGCCACGGCTCACGGCTGCACCTCCAGGGGGACCGACTGGACGCCGTCATCGAACGGCGACGCCGGACCCTTGCATTCGTACCGGGTGGACCCCACCACCACGCGGGCGTTCGCAAGGATCGTCAGCGTCGCCCCGTCCGCGTCGTGCGTCGGGAAGTACCCGATGAACTGGCGACGGGTGCGGTGTACGTCCCCGACCCCGTACTCCATCGCCTCGGTCCCGCCCGTGGGGTCGATCCGGCACGGGAGGTTGGTCGCGGTGTCCGTGTAGCTCGTTACGCTGGGCGAACCGTCCGCGTCCTGCCCCTCTACCGGGGTCTGGATCGTACAAACCCGGTTCCAGACGCCTGTGGGCTTGCCAGCGATGGGGGGGCGGAGTCGGGTCACTTCAGTTCACGCCTCATCCACGGGGCCAGCAACGCATGCACGCGCCCGGTCAGTTCGTCCGCGGCGGCGATCGCGCGTTGCAGCACGCCGGCGCCCGCCTGGTTCAGGTCCATTTCGCCCCGGCCCGCGCGTTCCCACCACCAATCCACGATCAGATAGCACGCCTCCGCCAGATCCGCCGGGACGGTCGCGTATCCGCCGGTGTATTGGACCTCGATGTTCCCGGTCCCGATCGCCCAGTAAGCGTCCAGGCTCGTCCCGCACAGCAGGCCCCCATGCGGGCCGTGGTCGGTAGGCCAATGCCCGCCGCCGCTGAAGCGGACCAGTTCGCCGTCCCCGGCGACGTAGTACCCGCTCGAGGTCACGGTGTCCCCGTACGTGGCGGCGCCCGACGCGACCGACGACAGGTACGCAACCGACGTGATCGAGTCCACGGGCCACTCGCGGAGCCGGATCGTGCTGGTGCCGGTCCCGTCGTACACCTCGGTCCGGGCCGCAGACTCAAACCCGTTCGCCATGTCCCGCCCGCAGTACCGCCGGACGTACGCCTCGGCGGCGGGGACGGCGACGTCAAGCCGGGTATCGAAGTCGATCCCCGCAATTCCCCGGCTGGTTTTCCAGTCTGCCGCGGTGATGAGGGCCACGATCAGTCCCCTTTCGAGTCGCCTTCGGCCTCACCCTTGATCGCATTGGCAATCATCTGGGCGGCGACGTCGTCCCTGTCGGTCTCGGCTGGTTCCACCGGTTCCGCGGCCTTCGTCACCTTCGCGGGCTCGCGGACCTTCCGGCGGCTCGGCTGGGCCGCGGGCTTCTCGGTCACGTCCTTTGCGAACCCGTCCGCAACCAGCCGCTTGGCGATCCCCTCGGAAACTTCGACGGTCGCCCCCCTCGGAAACCGCTTCCATCCCTTCAGCAGCTTAACCTTGCGCATCCCAGTCCCTTTCAAATTCAGAATCAAAGCCCGGCCGGGTCTGTGGCCCCGGCGCGGGCGTGGGAACTGGTTACACGAACAGTTCCGAGGCGCTGCCCCGCTCGGTGGCCGAGCTGGGGGCTTCGTTGAGGTGGAACAGCTCGATGTCGCACGTGGAGTACCCGCCCGCTGTGCCATTACCAAAGACGATGTCCACGGCAAGGAAATTGTCGATCGAGTCGTTCCGCAGATCGACGAACCACACCCAAACGGTGTTGTCGTCGGTGGCCTGCGGCAGCCGCCCGTTCCCGGTCGTGCCGGAGTGGGCGGAGCCCGCAACCACGGAGTACGTCGAATCGGACGCACCGCTCGCCGCGGCCGGGCCGCTGTAGAGGGCGAGGGACGTAAGGTCGATGTCGGTCGCGCCCAGCGTCACCGTCACCTTGGCGAAGCTCGCATCGTTCCGCTCGACGGAAACCGGGTTGGCGTCCGCGTACGCCCCGACCGGGGCGTCATTGTTCACGATCGCCTGGGGCTGACAGACGGTTGTTCGGCTGAATGCCTGTGTCTGGATCATGTGTGTATCTCCTGCCCCATTCGGGGCCTGTGTTCAGTTCAGCGAATCCCGATCAGTCCTGGAGGGCGACGACCATCGACCCGGTGTCCGGGTCGCTCACGTCGTTTACGTCGTGCGCGTTGAACGCGAGGCGACGCACCGCACGGACGGCGACCTGGTTGTTCTCGAAGTAGCGGTGTTCGGAGGTCTGGAGCGATTCCCCGCCCAGCACCTCGCCGACCTTGCTCGCGGCGTCGAAACCGCCGAACAAACAGACCTTGGCGTCACCGGCGTACACGCGCGGCATCTTCGGCGTGAACCACACCGGGTAGCCGTTCCACGTCGCGTCCGCGCCGTCGGGGGCCTGCCGGAAGCCGCGGTTGAGCATGTCGCCCGTGTTCCCGCCGGCGCTCATGGCGAAGCGGTCGAGCACGGAATCGAAGAACGGGCGCGAGCAGATGAACCCGACGCGATCGGAGGCGTCCCACGTCCGGTCCGAGACGAGGGCGATGAACTCTTGGATCTGGGTGATGGTGAACTCACTCCACGCGGCCGTGAGCCCGGCGTCATACGTGGTATTGCTGCCGATCTTGTCGAGCATCCCCTCGAACGACGGGGACGAGCCCGTAGCCGAGCGGGCGAGCAGGAAGTTGAGGTCGCTGAACTTCCCGTAGGCCCGATCGAACGAACGGCCGATGGCGCCCGCAATGTCGATGGCCGAATCGTTGAGCAGGGCCAGCGACATCCGGACCAGGCCCCGAACCTCGCGGGTGTTCATCTCGACCAGATCAAGCTCGGGTTTGTCCTGGTCGGTATCCGCGAGGTTTTCGCCGATGACGGACACGGACACGTCGTCGATCAGGCGGGAAGCGGTCGTCTGCCCAATCTCCATCGTGGTCACGCCGATAGCCCGGGTGCTCGCCCCGTACTTCGCCCGGTTCTCGATCAGTTCGCTCTGGAGGATGACCGGGACGGTTGCCCCGCCGAGCAGGTTGTTGCCCGTGCCGAGCGCCTTGCAGTTCTCAACAATGGCGAGGTCGTTGTCCCGCTGCCCGTAGTCCTTGCCCTCCATGATGGTCGAGCGGGCCCACGCGCCCAGGTACTCCGCGAGGTCCGGGTCCGCGACCGGGGGCGTATGGCCCCGGTAGCTCTTGCCCTGGGCCGCGGCGTTCGCGTACGCGGCCTTCTTGGCGTTGATGCCGGAGCCGATCGAGGGGCCGGCACCGTGGCGGGCGAGCTGCCCGGCCTTGATGCTGCCGACCGGCTTGCGGGCCTTGGCCTCTTCCTCTTCCTCTTCCATCTTGTCCGCGTTGGTCTCTGCGGGCCCCGCCGCCTGCGGAGACGTGATCTCGACTTCTTCCCCCGCGTCGGCGGAAACTTCGATGGTGACGGTCTTGGTGAGGATGTTCTCCAGTTCCAGGCCGGTCACGCCGGCGAGGCTGATGTCCGGGTCTTCCTCGATCGCCTTGCGGGCGTCGGCCGGCTTCATGCCCCGCAGCTTGACGAGGCGATCGGCGGGGTACCCAGCGCTCTCCAGCACGGAGAACAGTTGTGTTCGGTTCTTGATCTTCATTTCGGGCGGTCCTCTGAAAAGAACTACAGTCCTCGTCAGAAGCTGCCCGGTCCGGACTTGGGAAGGCTCTCGCCCGGTCCCGCCGGAAGGTTGCCGGTCTGCCGTCGCCGGTTTCGGCATGTCGCCCGCCATCGGGCAAAGACGCGCCCCCGCCTGGCAGTGGATCGCGCGTCGGAAAATCGGAAACCCGCGGACCCCAACGCCTGAAGCCCGCGAGCGGTTCGCACAACAATCGGCCTGAGCCGAAGCTGCACCGGGATTGTACCGGATACCGGACGGGGGGGCAACGCGGCCGCGGATTCCACCCCGATCCATTGCGGTCCAAAAGCGGTTAACGGCGATCCATTGGCGATCCAATGGGGGGCGTATCGGGGCGTATCGGGGGCGTATCGGGGGCAGCGCGGTATCATCCGCGTATGCACGACGTGTGCCGGTCCATCACCTCGCACCGCAAGATCTGCGCCCGATGCGGGCTCGCGTCCGACGCCCCGGATTGGGCGCGGGGTCGGTGCCGGTGCGCGGGGCGGTCTTGGAAGCCGAAGCCCCGGCCTATTCGGCATTGGCGATCACGCCGAAGGGCGTAAGCGTCCACCGCTTCGATTTCGGGGCCACTTCCGGGACCGACTGGCATTCCACGTTGCAGGGCATCGCCGTCACCGACAGCTCGATCCAATGCCATTTCCGCACGATGCTTGAAAACGACTTGCCGCCCCCGTACCGCTCGAGTTCCTCATCCGTGGGCGGCCCGGCGTCTAGGGCGTCAAACCCGATCGACACCCCAACCCCGAAATCCTCGGCGTCGTTGAGGACCTTCTCGCCCTTCTCGCAACGCGAGACGCCGAACTGCACAAACCACACCCCGTCTACGAGCTTCGGGAACCCGGAGCGAATCCCGCCGATGCTGTCTTCGTACCCGTACCAATGGTCCAGAAAGACCTTGCGGTTCTTGGCGATGTAGTCGAGTTGTGCGCCCTCGGGCACCACGACCTCGTCGTCACAGTCAATCGCCGCGGTGTTCGCCCGGACGAGGATGTCCCGGTTCCGCCCGGACCGATCGACGGTCACGTCCTTCGCGTCCACGTTGCCGCGGACCATGCCGGGCGTGCCCTTGAATTTGTACCCGGGGTGGTGGGCGACCATCTTGTCTAGCAGGGCTTTACGGTTCATTCGTCATCCTCCAGCACCGCCTCCAGGGCACACCGGCAGTTCGGCCTGTAGGGCGGTGACAGGTAGTCCCGGCTGTACGTCTCGCGGGTCCCGTCCGCACCCCGCACGGTGTCCCCCGAACGAACGAACGGCTGTTCCAACGGGATTCCGCCCTCCGAACTCTTCTCGATCGCCAGGTGCACCGACGACGCACCCGGGGCCGTCCGGCTCACCTTCCGCTCGACCCCGACCAACCGATACCGCTCCATCTTGCCCACGTTGAGGCTGCGGTTCGTCTCGGTGCGGGCGATCATCTCCGAGCGGTACGCGGAATAGCCCGTGTCTTCTTCGATGGCGTCCGCAATCTGGGCCGTACTCTGCCCTTCCTCGATCCCCGTGCGGACGAACCGCTCGATGTCCTGGGCGGTCGTGTCGCTGATGTCCCGGCTCATCTCGCGGACGAAACTGGTGTAGATCGCCTCCACGGCCTCCGCGTTCACGATCTGGAACGGGTCAAGGTCGGCGTTGTCCTGATCCACCTCCACCCCGCCCAGCCGGAAACCCGCTTCGTACAGCCGCCGCGCCGCGGGCATCATGTTCCGGGCGAGCTGATCCTCCATCGCCTCCAGGTCGATCTGGTCGCCGGTACGGATCGACCGGGCCGTCTCTTCCTGCACGTCCCGGAAGTACTCCTCGAGCACGTCCCGATACTCCCGATAGGCCGCGTTCGCCGCGTCGGTCGCCCGTGCGGCCTCGGAGCCCGCTAGATTGTCGTCGGGGATTTCGAGGGGGGCGTTTTCGTCCACGGCCTTGGTGCAGCCGCACGGCGGCCCGTTCTCGGTGTAGAACGTCGCCCGCTTGTGGTGCTCCGCGATGCCCGCGAACTCCGGCCCGTCGTCCCTCGGCGGGGGGAGTGCCGGGACGGACCCGCACGCGCACGCCTCCGGCCCCCCCGCCTTGATCTGCGCCGGCTCCCCGCTGTTCAGGGTAAACGAAAACGGCTGGGGCGACGGCGGGAGCTGCCCGGACTCGTCCACCGGAACACCGTTGATCCTGTACACGTCGCCGTCCTCACCGATACCGCTCATGTTCCGTTCCGCCCGCACCTCGTTGATGTTCCGCACGCCGGACCGGAGGTCGATCTCCGCAATCTCCGCCTCCGCGCGGGCGTCTTCGAGAACCGGGTCGTCATAAGCAAAGAAGTACTCGCCGGGCTCGATCCCGAACAGCGGCAGCACCATCCGCGTCAACTGCTCCGCGTCCGTCACGAGGCGGGGCCGCACGGCGCCGGCCCAATACGCATCGTCACCGGTCTCCGCGGATGCGTACGCGGACGCCTTGTTGTTTAGCACCGTCTCGGGAATCCCGTACGCCTGCCGGACCCGGGACTCGTGGTAGTTGATCCGCTCGATGGACTGGAGCTCTTTCCCAGCCTTCGTCATGTCCACGAACGACGCACCCGACACCGCCAGCATATCGGCTTTGCCACGGACTCCCCGCGTCGCCGTGCGGATGTCCTTCATGAGCTTCGACACCGCGTCAACCGTGGGGTACACCTTGTCTGAGACGCTGATGAGCCCCGGCGGGATGTTCCCGTTCTCGATCATCTCAAGATCAAACTGCGTGTTCTTTGAAAGCACCTGGGCGGAATCAAAGCAGACGTGCAAAGGCCCGTAGCCGTGGTATGGGTCGGTCGGGTGGATCTGGTGCTTGTAGTCCAGCACGTCCTCGGGCGGAATTTCAATCACACCCGTCCGCTCGCGGCCGTAGGCGTACGCACGGACCAACCCCTCCCCCTCCCCGGGAAGGGGCTCGGTCGCGTGTGCGTACATCGGCCAGATTTCCGTAACCCCGCCCTCGCCGTTGACCAGGGCGTCGAAGTGCTGACCGCAAATGTTCTTGAACCAGAATCGCAGGTGGGCCGCGTCCGTGCCCGACATCGACGGGTTCGGCCGGCGCATCAGGTCCAGAGCCGGGTGGTCCGTGACCTCCGCGACGTTCCCGCCCGTGTCGGCGTACTGCGTCGCCTTCATATTGAACAGCCGGGCGCGGGCCTTCCGCATTGCCTCCGAGACGAACAGGCCCACGCGGTTCTTGTCCGACAGATACCGCCTAGTGCGGACGTCGATCGGGGCTGCCTTCCCCTTCCGCATAAGCTGCCGCATTATCTCGACCGTGCCCACCCGGTACAGGCGTAGCGGTTGCTGGGCGCAATCGGTGGCGAGCGTGTCGGCGCAGATGCCGGGAAGCCCGTTCGATGAGGCAACCAGCTGGCGGGCGGTGATGTTCGCCGCGAGCCGGGTACGGTTCCGCTCGGACAGCGTGACCGTGGCGGCGGCGTACTGTTCGCCCTCGATGGCCTTGGTGTTGCCGGGCCGGTTCTTTGTCAGCCATCCGAACATTTTACCACCCCGCATCGCTCCACATGTGATCGTCGCTATCCGCGCCAGACTCGCCAACCGCGGCAACGGGCGGCGTCGCCGTCCCGTCAACGTGCCGCACAACGTAGCGTAAAGGATCAAGGGCGTGGTTGTTGAGGTCGCGCGGCTTCTCTTTCAGGCCGTCCGGCCTGGGCATCAGTTCGTAGCTCTCGAACTCCCGGATCGTGTTGGTGCAGCACGGGTCAACGGTCAGCGACCCCGCGGCGAGCCTCGCACGAACGAGGTTCACCCCGAACTCGATCGAATCCGGACCCTTCTCGCACCCGAACGCCTGAACGCCCGCGTTCCGTAGCGACTGGATCAGGCCCGGCGCCGCCGAGTCCACGATCGTGTCCGCGTGCTCGCCCCCGAACTTGCGGACCCGGCGGATCTTCTGAGGCTCCACGAGGCCGGGCTCGTAGACCTCGCGGGAGACGTGTAAGTGGTTGTCAGGAAAGACCTTGACTTCAAGCACCGTGAACGGGTCGGTGTACCCCTCGTCAACGCCGAGGTACACGGTGTCGGCCTCGCCGTCCATCGTGCGGACATGCCGGTCGCGGCTGAAGCCGTCGTACACCAGACCTTCCGAACCGCACCACTCGCCAAGGTACATCCGGCGGTAGTAGAGGCTGCCCTCGTGCCGGGCGAACGACGCGAGGTAGTCGGCGGGTAGGTACGTGTTGTCCGGGGTCCTGGTGAGCACCAGCCGGCAGTTCGGGTCCGGCGTCGTCTTCTCGGGCGAAAGCCCCATCATCCGGGCGAGCCAATGCGAGGGCGTGCCGGGGTTGGTCGCGCTCGTGACCTGGAGCGGGAGGCCGATGTCCAGGCGTACGCGGTCATCGACGGCGTTGTAGTCGTTGGCTTGCAGTTCGGTGACTTCGTCCACCCCGGCCCCGGAGAGGTTCATCGACTGGACGGATTCGGGCGTCTCGATGCCGCTGTACAGGATCGACCCGCCCCCGTTGACCCGTATCTCGCACTCGTTCTTGTTGTGCGTGTACTGGCCCGGGGGCAGGACGGGCGGGGCGTTGCCGTCGCCCTCGAGCAGCGTTTTCAGCGTGGATTTCCGGAGTGCTACGAGCGTCTTTCGGAACAAGCCGAACCGAGCGTTCGGTCTGCCCGCGACGTGGACGAGGGCGACGATGCACAGGAGCCTCGACTTTCCCGCGCCGACCGCGCCGGAATAGCAGCGGTGGCGTTCCGGGGCCATAAGCACCTGCGCTTGCTTGGGTAACAGCTTGTGTTTCACCTCGCCCATCGGATGCGACACGGCCCATTTCTGAGATTTGCTTGACTTCGGGTAGCGATGCGCGCCTACCCTCCTACGTCCGTAGGACTACTACTCACGTCTTTTGGGATCTCGACCACCACCGTCAAAGGCTTTCCATCTTGCCCGGTGTGCTCGTGTTTGTTCGTCTCGCTGTGCGTGCGCGGTGCGCGGATGCGTTGCAGCCGATCGGTGATGTATGAAGCCTCACGCAGCGCGTGGACGCGGACCATTTCCCTGGTCGTCTCCAGCTCGGAGCGGTATCGGTGCTGGTCGTCCTCAAAGGCGTACGCCGATGCCTCTCTCGCGCGCGCGAGGTTGTCCGAGAAGTCGGGGTGTTTCTGCATCCACAGATACACCGTTGACCGTGCCGGCATGTCTGCTGGTTCGCAGACCTCGACCATCGACTTGCCCTCGGCGATGCCTTCGCAGATTCGTTTCCCCACTTCGGGCGTGTATTCGTCTGGGCGTCCGCGCGGCATAGCTATCGGTCCCTTGATCTATCGCGTTTTCGGGTCAGGTCGTTCACGTCTACGTCTAGGAGTTGCGAGCCGATGGGCAGGCTTCCCGAGTCCACGAGGTTCTGACTGCTGTTGTTGATGGTCACACGCCAATCGTCGGTGTTTGTGACGCCTCCGGAGATGAGCTCGAGCTCTACGGTGGTGGTGTTTGAGAGGGACGCGGGCTGGGAAGTGGGGACGAGGATGTTGTTTTTGGAAAGTGTGAACATGCCGGCGGTGGAGGCAGCGGATACGGCTTCGGAGAACGTGACGGTGACTTTGTTTCCCTTGACGGCGCCTTCGGCTGTCGCGGTGACGGCGGACGAGAGGAGGGCGCCGACGGGTTGGGGTGTAAAGTAGGTGAGGGAATAGTAGTCGAGGACAAGGTCTGATTTGGTTGCGGCGTCGGCGGTGTCGGGTCGGTAGACGGAATCGAGGGTTCGATTGGCGTCGGTGTTGCTGGCCCATCCGGGCTCGAGCCCGGCCTCTACGGCCGCGGACGAGCTGTAGCCGGTGGCGTTGATGTCGAAATATCCGAGTGCGGACGATTCCTTCCCGCCGTGTGTGAGTGGCCAGGTGCAGCCGGTGGAGTTGATGGTGTTCCCGAGGTCTTGCGCGGCTGACCAGCCGGTAGCGGCGGTTTCGTTGATGAAGAGACAGTCGATGGCGGTGATGGTGCCGCCGTTGGGCCGGAAGTAGCCGAATCGTCCGTCGTTGCTGGTGGTTTGGTAAATGACTGTGTCGTTCTTGGCGATCATCTCGCCGGCGGCGTCTTGCTGGCGGTAGGCGTTGGATCGGTCGGTTCCGCTGGAATTGATGTGTGACTTGACGATAAGGACGTTTGACTCGCTGTAAATGTCGTGTTGCTGGGTCGGGGTGATGTCGTCGGTGTAGACACAGACGTTGAGCTGGCCGGTTACGCCGGTGTTACTGGTGATTTCGCAGGCGGTGACGACCTGGGTTTGGTCGGTGGTGGCGGACGAGTCGTCGGCCATGACGCCGGCCCCGACGTAGCAGCCGACCGCCCCGCATTGGGTGTTGGTGCGGAATCGGATGCCTACGTCGTTATTGTCGTATTCGTTTTCAATGTAGCAGATTGCCCACCAACATCGGGTTGCGCTGTTGAGGGAGTAGACGGCCCGGTGTGATGAGGTGGAGCCGTTGCGGTCGATGGTGCAGCCGAGCCAGAGGCCGGTATCGTTGCCGGAGTCGGGCGCTACTCGCTCGTTGTCGGTGCTGTTCGTCCAGTCGTTGCGGAGGGACAAAAGGCCCGTGAGGGTGCCGGAGCCGCCGGCCTCGAGTTTCATCAGGTCGAACGAATCGGTGGTGTCGGTGCGGCAATCAACGACGACGAACCCGACGCGGGCGGCACCCGATCCGGTCGTGAACGTGTTGTGATCGGCGACCCCCGAGGTATTGACGAAAACGGCGTCTGCGATCGTGATATTGTCGCAGGATCGGAAGAAGGCCCCGTAGGAGCCGATGCCGGACGAATCCCACGAATAGGTGGAGCCGTCTACGCGGCACTTGACGACGATGTTCCCGCCGATGCCGGCCGCGGCGGTCTTGAACCAGTCTCGGGACGCGGAGGTGGTGACGAGGGTGGTGTTCGGCTCTACGAGGAAGAGGAAGTCGGCGTCGCCCTGTCGGTCGATGTTCGTATAAGCGTCGTCCCAGGATTGGTAGGCGTCTTCTTGGGTGGTCCCGTCGTTGTTGCCGGTGGTGAGGTCGGGGTTGATGTACAGGGTGGTGTAGCCGGACGTGTCGGCAACGACCGCGACGGAGGTATCCGAGTCGCTGGCCCCGGTGACCTTGTTGGTGAGTGTGACCTGTACGGTGTAGCTGCCCGCGACGTTGGCGTAGAGGCAGAAGGTGATGGAGGCGGGCAGGGCTTGGCCCGCGGCGTCCCAGCCGTTCGCGCCCAGGCCGCCCGTGCGGTTGTCGTCTACCCGCATCGACCACCCGTCCGGTGCGGAGGTGACGCGCCACTCGATCGCGTAGTTCTCGAAGTCGTTTGCGCCTTCCAAAGTCGATGTTCCGCAATGGAAATAGAGGCCGCAGTATTGGCGTTCGGTTAGGGTTGGGGTGACTTTGGTGATCGTGGCGATTGGGGCCATCGTGGCTATTCCTGTCCGTCGTCATCGTGCGGGTCTTTGATGTCGGGGAGGTCCGGCAGATCCGGGAGCCTGGTCCCGGCGTCGGTGGTGTCGGCCGTGGTCGCGGTCTGGTTCTCGCCGTATCCGACCGTGACGGTCACGGGCGACAAGTAGGTGGGACGGACGCAGCCGGACAGCGAGCCGAGAATCAGCGCGGCCGGGATGGCGTGACGGGCTCTCATGGTGGTCCGGGAAAGTATACCGCAAGATCCGGGGGCGGTGCTAGACTGTTTGGGGTTCGGTTTCCTCGACTGGGGGTGGCGATGGCGGACAGATCGACAAGCCAACCGAACGGGATGGGCGGCTGGCTCCGCTGGAACGCGATGGGGCTGGTGCAGGCGGCGGCCCTGGTCGTGGTCCTGTTCGCGGTGATGCGGGTCAACGTCCAGGGCAACACCGCCAAGAACGGCGAGCAAGACGCGGCGATCCGCGAGATTGCGGCGATCAACCGAGAGACGGCCGCGGCGCTGGAGCGGATCGCCGCGCGTCTGGACGCGCTGGAAAAGCGGCAGGACGACCACCACGACGCGATCGAGTACATGCAACGCCGTCTGATCGAGAACGGCTAGGGGTATTTC
>JAAUYB010122576.1_pt1 | contig 32350 bp, 24 predicted proteins | sample 7278071 | NCBI WGS metagenome assembly JAAUYB01 (sample SAMN14350121, study PRJNA611818) | marine sediment metagenome | isolation source: surface marine sediment (1.8m) | place: French Polynesia: Moorea | collected 2018-08 | reverse complement strand
GGAAAAGACCTTGCGCCATGTGGATCCCGACGCTTTGATCGATCAGTTTTGCCTCAACGCGATTGGCCCGGCTTTAGTGCTGAAACACGCCAAGCCACTGATTTCGCGGGAGAAATTTTGCGTTTTTGCGGCGCTGTCCGCCCGCGTCGGCAGCATCGGCGACAATCGCAAAGGCGGCTGGTACAGCTATCGCACGGCCAAGGCGGCGCTCAATCAGCTGATCCACAGCGCCGCGATCGAGCTGGCGCGGACGCATAAACACCTGGCCTGCGTTTGCCTGCATCCCGGCACCGTGCAGACGCAATTTACCGAGAAATATCTGGGCCGCCACCCCTCGGTCCCCGCGGCTGAGGCGGCAGAGAATTTGCTGCGGGTGATTGATGGGCTGGGGCCAGAAGACACCGGCAAGTTCTATGACTGGGCCGGGCAAGAGGTGCCGTGGTGAGCCGTTTGATCCTGATCCTCGGGGACCAGCTTTCGCCCGACATCGCCGCGTTGAAAGCCGCCGAGAAAGCCAGTGATTTCATTGTGATGGCCGAGGTTGCGGATGAGGCAAGCTATGTCCAGCACCACCCGAAAAAGATCGCCCTGATCTTTGCCGCCATGCGCAAATTTGCGGCCGAACTGCGCGCCGATGGCTGGGACGTGCGCTACACGCAATTGGACGATACCGACAACACAGGCTCGATCGTGGGCGAGCTTTTGCAGCGGGCGGATGAGACGGGGGCGACGGAGGTGATCGCCACGGAACCCGGGGAATGGCGGTTGATTGCGGCTTTTAACGATGCGCCTTTGCGGATCACGCAAGTCGAGGATGACCGGTTTATCGCCTCGCACGGGATGTTCGATGACTGGGCCAAAGGGCGCAAGTCATTGAGAATGGAATACTTTTATCGCGAGATGCGGCGCAAGACCGGGCTTTTGATGGAGGGTGACGCGCCGGAAGGCGGCAAGTGGAATTACGACCACGACAACCGCAAACCGGCGCCGGAGGAGATCACGTTTGACGGGCCCTTGCGGTTTGAGCTGGACGCGACGGTGGCCGAAGTTCTCGACCTCGTTGAGGCGCGTTTTGGCAATAGTTTCGGGCAGTTACGCCCGTTCTGGTTTGCCACGGATCGGGCCCAGGCGCGGCAGGCTTTGGCGCATTTCATTCGGCATGGGCTGGCGAAGTTCGGCGATTATCAGGACGCGATGCTGGAGGGGCAGAAGTTTCTCTATCACGGGATGATCTCCCCCTACATCCATATCGGCCTTTTGGATCCGCTGGAGGTCTGCCAAGCGGCTGAAAACGCGTATAAAAATGGCGACGCGCCGCTGAATGCGGTGGAGGGATTCATCCGGCAGATCATCGGCTGGCGGGAATACATAAGGGGCATCTATTTCCGTGAGGGGCCGGACTATACCAGCCGTAACGCGTTGAATCATCAGCGAAAACTCCCCAGCTTCTTCTGGGGCGAGCAGACGCAGATGAACTGCGTGGCGCAGGCGGTGAAGCAGACTGAGGAGGAGGCCTATGCGCACCACATTCAGCGCCTGATGGTAACCGGAAATTTCGCTTTGTTATCAGGTATTTCGCCCTATGAGGTGCATGAGTGGTACCTGCGGGTTTACGTCGATGCGTTTGAGTGGGTGGAGGCGCCGAATGTGATCGGGATGAGCCAGTTTGCCGATGACGGGATCATCGCGTCGAAACCCTATGTGTCGTCGGCGAATTACATCGACAAGATGTCGGATTATTGCGGCTCTTGCCACTATAAGGCGAAGGTGAAGACGGGTGAAAAAGCCTGTCCTTTCAACCTCTTGTACTGGCATTTCCTGAACCGACACCGGGGCAAGTTCAAAGGCAATCCGCGGATGGGGCAGATGTACGCGACCTGGGATCGGATGGCCGAAGAGCGGCGCGAGACGATCCTGAGAGAGGCAGACGCTTGGTTGGCGCGGATGGACGCCGGAGACCGGGTTTAAACCGGCGCGCGGTTCGTTAAAGGCGGGGGATTAACCCCTTGGCAACCAGCAATCCGTCCTGTTTTGCCTGAGTTCAGTACGGATTGCTGCCCCCAGATCCGGCGGTTTGGGGCCCCGGATCAAGGTAAAACGTCTGATTCGACGCCAATTCGGTACGGATTGATCGGACACGCTCCAATCCGGGCCAGTAGAGCCAGAAATCGGCCCTCACAATCCAGTGACATGTCCAAAAATCGCTCTGGTAGGTGCCACGGCGCGCCCCGTCCACAACCCGACCACCGGCGGCTTGCGAAACCAGGGGTAAGTCGCCAAAAGGGGGCGGCATTTGAGAGGAGCGTCGGATGGCCCCGAAATTTGGCACAAGCGGGTTGCGTGGATTGGTGACCGAATTGACCGAGGATTTGGTCAAGGATTACACAAGGGCGTTTTTAGCGGCTTGTCCGCAGGGGACGGCCCTGCATGTGGGGCAGGATTTGCGGCCGTCGTCGCCTCAGATCGCAGGCTGGGTGATGGCAGCCGCCGAAGAGGCGGGCATGGCGGCGGTGGATTGTGGCGTGGTGCCGACCCCGGCGTTGGCGCTGTCATCGATGGGGGCCGGCTGTGCTGCGGTGATGGTCACGGGCAGTCACATTCCGGCGGATCGCAACGGGCTGAAGTTTTACGTGCCGGCGGGTGAGATTTCCAAAGACGATGAGGGGCGGATTCTGGGTGCTTTGGGCGCGCCGGCCCAGGGGGGCCAGGCCACGCGGCAGGCCCAGGATGGCAGTGGCGCCTATGTCGCGCGCTATGTCGGCGCGTTTGGGGCGGAGGCGTTGAAGGGTTTGCGGATCGGGGTGTATCAGCACAGCTCGGTCGCGCGGCAGATCATGGTGGATGTGGTGGCGGGGTTGGGGGGCACGCCGGTACCCTTGGCGCCGTCGGACACGTTCATTCCGGTGGATACCGAGGCGTTGGACCCAGAGACGCGGGCCATGCTGTCAGGGTGGTGCGGAGAGAATGCACTGGATGCGGTGATCTCGACCGACGGGGATGCGGACCGGCCGATGGTGGCGGATGCGGCTGGCCAGATCGTGCCGGGGGATGTGCTGGGCGCGCTGACCGCGCAGGCTTTGGGCGCAAAGGTGGTCTGCACGCCGGTGTCGTCGAACACCAATGTGGACCTGATGGAGGGGTTTGCGATCACCCGCACCCGCATCGGATCGCCGTTTGTGATCGCCGCGATGGAGGCGGCTTTGGCCGAGGATAAAGCGGCCAAGGTGGTGGGCTATGAGGCCAATGGCGGGTTCCTTTTGGGGTTCACCGCGCAGGGGCCGGCGGGGGCGTTGCCGCCGCTGATGACGCGGGATTGCCTGTTGCCGATCGTGGCGCCTTTGGCCGCGGCCCGCGCGCAAGGCGTGGCGTTGGCCGATCTGGTGGCGGGTTTGCCGCCACGCTTTACCGCCGCGGATCGGATCGCGGGGATCGCGACAGAGGTGTCGAAGGCGTTTCTGGCTGAGATGACAGAGAGTGCTGACAAGCGGCGGGCGTTTTTTCCGGAAATGGGAGCAGAGCAGGCGATTGACCTGACGGATGGCCTGCGCGTGACGTTCGACAGTGGCGAGGTCGTGCATCTGCGCCCGTCGGGCAATGCGCCGGAGTTTCGCTGTTATGCCGAGGCGGATTCTGCGGCGCGGGCGGCGGAGTTGGTTGCGCTACACCTGACGCGGTTAGGGAAAGAGCTTGGCTAGCGCCTCGGTCCGGCCCTTGGTCAGATCATCGATGGCGCGCAGGCCGTGTAGCAGGTGTGCGAGATGTTCGACCGGGACCATGTTGGGCCCGTCGCTGGGGGCGTTGTCGGGATCGTCATGGGTTTCGATGAAGACGGCGGCGCAGCCCACCGCGACGGCGGCGCGGGCCAGGGGTTCGACATACTGGCGCTGACCCCCTGACGAGGTGCCCTGACCGCCCGGCAGCTGTACCGAATGGGTGGCGTCGAAGACCACCGGGTAGCCGGTTTCGGCCATGATCGGCAGGGACCGCATGTCGCTGACCAGCATGTTGTAACCAAAGCTTGCCCCGCGTTCGCAGAGCAGGATGTGTTCATTGCCGGTGCTGGCAATCTTGTCGGCGACATTGGCCATGTCCCACGGGGCGAGGAACTGGCCTTTCTTGACGTTGATCGCGGCGCCGGTTTCACCGGCGGCGAGCAAGAGATCGGTCTGGCGTGACAGGAAGGCGGGGATTTGCAGCACGTCGACCACCTCGGCCACCGGGGCGCATTGGTCGGGGGCGTGCACGTCGGTGAGCACCGGGACGCCAAATTCCTTCTTGATATGCGCAAGGATGTGCAGGCCGGTGTCCATCCCCAGACCGCGTTTGCCCGACAGTGATGAGCGGTTGGCCTTGTCATAGCTCGCCTTGAAGATCCACGGCGTGCGCGCGGCCTCGGCCGCGGTCGCGATGCGGTCGGCCAGCATGCGGGCGTGGTCGAGGCTTTCGAGCTGGCAGGGGCCGGCGATCAGGGCAAAGGGGGCGACGTTCGAGACTTCGATGCCCCCGATGGCGACGGATTTCATACGATCCCCTCTTTCTGCAGCACGCTTTCGATGCGGGCGACGTCGATGGAGTTGTTGAGCTCCCAGAACACGCGGCCTTTGCCTTCGACCGGGACGCAGGTCACCGGGGTGGCGTTTTCCAGAAAGCGCAGTTGTTCGAGCCCTTCGGCCTGTTCCAGCGGGCCTTCGGGCCAGGCGGCGTAGGCGCGCAGGGCGGCGGGGCGGTAGGCGTAGACGCCGACATGGTGCCAGACCTCGGGCGGGTGGTCGAGGCTGCCGACATGGGGCAGCACTTCCTTGGAGAAATAGACCGCGGTGCCGTCGCTGCGCATGACCGCGGTGGTGCCGCCGACGCGGCCGTTCATGCGGTCGGTCACGAGGTTGGTTAGGGTTTCGGGATCGCAGCGCAGGACGGGGGTGGCCATCTGCACGGCGGGGTCGGCCATGGCGGCGACCAGGTCTTCGACAAACCAGGCGGGGGTGAGGGGGGCGTCGCCCTGCAGGTTCACCACGACGTCGGGTTCGTGATCGAGCATACCCACCGCCTCGGCGCAGCGTTCGGTGCCGTTGCGGGCGTTCGACGAGGTCATCAGCACCGGCGCGCCAAAGCCCAAAGCGGCGTCGCGGATGCGGTCATCGTCGGTCAGGACATAGACCTGATGGTCACCTTTGACGGCCTTGGCGGCCTCGTAGCTGCGCTGGATCAGGGTCTTTTTCTCGCCCGTGGCGCCAGTGAGTTCGACTAGCGGCTTGCCGGGGTAGCGCGTGCTGGCGTAGCGGGCGGGGATGAAGATGACAGCGCTCATGCGACACCGGCCCGCAGCGCGTCGTGGATGTGCAGAAGGCCGACCAGCTTGTGATCCTCTTCGACCACCAAAAGGACGGTGCGTTTGGTGGCGTTCATGATCCCGAGGGCTTCGGTCAGAAGGGTGTCGGGGCGGGTCACCAAAGGGGTGCGGGTGGCGACCTGGCCCGCGGTGCGGTCCATAAGACCGTCCATATTGCGGCGCAAATCGCCGTCGGTGATGATCCCGGCGAGACGGTCGCCGTTCACCAGGGCGGCAACGCCAAAGCCCTTCTGGCTCATGACCAGCAGTGTCTCGCTCATCGCGGCCTTGGCGGGCACGATGGGCAGCTCATCATCGCGATGCATCACGGCGGAGACGCGCAAGAGCTGCGCACCCAAGGTGCCGCCGGGGTGGAAGGTGAGAAAGCGTTCCTTGTCAAAGCCGCGATGCTGCATCAGGGCGACGGCCAAAGCATCGCCCAAAGCCATCGCCATGGTGGTCGAGGTGGTAGGCGCCATGCCGATGGCGCAGGCCTCGGGCGCGTCGGGCAAGAGCAGCACGTGGTCTGCCGAGCGCGCCAGGGTGGAGCCTGATTTGCGGGTCATGGCGATCATCGGGATGGCAAAGCGCGCGCAATGGCCGATCATATCGGCCAGCTCGCGGGTTTCACCCGAGTTGGAAATCAGGATCACCGCGTCATCGGCGGTGATCATGCCGAGATCACCGTGGCTCGCCTCACCCGGGTGCACGACCTGGGCGGGGGTGCCGGTGCTGGCCAGCGTTGCGGCGATCTTGCCCGCCACATGGCCGGATTTGCCCATGCCCGAGACGATCACCCGGCCTTTGATCGCCAAAAGCTCATCCACCACGGCATCGAAATCGGCGGGCAGTTCGGCGCCCAGCTGCGCCAGCGCCGCGCTTTCGATTTCCAGCACGTTGCGTGCGATGTCGGATGGGGACTGGGACATGAGGGCGCCTGCAAAAAACCGTTGAGGCCCGTTTAGCCAGCAACGGCGCGCTTGTCCAATGGCGCAACACATCTTTGCCCACGCGGCGGGTCCGCGTTGACAAAGCCCGCTGCCTCACGTCATGAGGGCGCAAAAGCGGCGTGGCAAAGGGGCAGTCACCATGAAAATCGCGATGATCGGGACGGGCTATGTGGGCCTTGTGTCCGGGGTGTGCTTTTCCGATTTCGGGCATGAGGTGGTCTGCGTCGACAAGGATCTGCGCAAGATCGAGATGCTGGAGCGTGGCGAGGTGCCGATTTACGAGCCCGGTTTGGACGCGCTGATGGCCAAGAATGTCGAGGCCGGGCGGTTGACCTTTACGCTGGATCTGGCGGCGGCGATCGATGGCGCGCAGGCGGTGTTTATCGCCGTGGGCACGCCGACGCGGCGCGGCGATGGGCATGCGGATCTGACCTATGTGATGGCCGCGGCCGAAGAGATCGCCAGGACGGCCAAGGATTATGTGGTGATCGTCACGAAATCGACCGTGCCGGTGGGGACCAATCGGCAGGTCAAGCAGGTGGTGGCCAAGGCCAATCCCGGGTTGGAGTTTGACGTTGCCTCGAACCCCGAGTTTCTGCGGGAAGGGGCGGCGATCGAGGATTTCATGAAACCCGACCGCGTGGTTGTTGGCGTTCAGAATGACCGCGCCGCTGCGGTGATGGAGGACATCTATCGCCCGCTGTACCTGCGTGATTTCCCGATCATCACCACCGATCTGGAATCGGCTGAGATGATCAAATACGCGGCCAACGCGTTTCTGGCGACCAAGATCACCTTTATCAATGAGATCGCTGCCTTGTGTGAAAAGGTGGGGGCGGATGTGAAACAGGTGTCCAAGGGCATGGGCATGGACAACCGCATTGGCAACAAGTTCTTGCATGCGGGGCCGGGCTATGGCGGATCGTGTTTTCCCAAGGATACCAAGGCTTTGGCCCGGATCGGGCAGGAACATGCTGCGCCGATGCAGATCACCGAGGCGGTGATCAAGGTCAATGAAGAGGTCAAGCGCCGGATGATCGACAAGCTGCTCGACCTTTGTGGTGGCAGCTTTAACGGCAAGACGGTGGCGGTGCTGGGGGTGACGTTCAAACCCAACACCGACGACATGCGCGATGCGCCCGCCTTGACCATCGTGCCGGCGCTGGTGGGCGGGGGCGCCAAGGTGCGGGCCTGCGATCCGCAGGGCCAGCATGAGGGCGAGGCGCTGTTGCCGGGGGTGAACTGGGTCGAGGACCCGTATAAGGCGGCGCAGAATGCTGACCTGCTGGTGATCCTGACCGAATGGAACGAATTCCGGGCGCTGGATCTGAAAAAGCTGGCGAAAAAGATGGCGGCGCCGCGCATGGCCGATCTGCGCAATATCTATTCGGTGAAAGACGCCAAACGCGCCGGGTTTGATGCCTATGAAAGCATCGGGCGCGCGGGGTTCGAAGCCTGATCGCTGAAATCGTCGGCAAAGGCGCCACAGGCGCGAGAATCGGGGTGCTCTGCCCTATTTCCGCCGTGATTGCCGTGTTAACCAAAATTTGCCTTGGGGGGCACAACGATTTCGAGGATGGACATGATCCGTTTCCTGTGTGCGGCCCTTGTGGCGGCGTTTGCCCTTGGCACCCCGGCTTTGTCGCAAGAGCGCGAGACGCTGGGCTATGGGCGTCTGGTCAACAACGACTCGTTTGGTGATGTGCGGGACCGCTGGCAAACCGGGTCAGTGTCATCAAGCCGGGTGCGCGGCTATGGCTGGGACGGCATGCTGCCCGAACGGGCGTTTTCGCTGATCGAGTACCGGGTTGGGTCGCAACTGGTGGCCCCGGACAACCTGCGCCAACCGGCGGCGGGGGACCGGCCGTATGGCGGGGCAATCTCGCTGGGCGTGCACACGCATTTTGCCCGTGGCATGACCGAGTTTGCCGCGGGGTTGGATCTGGTCTTTACCGGGCCGCAAACCGGGCTGGGGGAGTTTCAGACTGCGGTGCATGACGCGTTTGGCATGAAGCCACCCGCGCGCGCGGTTCTGGCGAACCAAATCGGCAATGCGGTGCATCCAACCTTTGTGGGTGAGGCGGGATCGAGCCTGACCCTGGGTGGTCGGACCGTGCTGCGCCCCTTTGCCGAGCTGCGTTGGGGCGTGGAGACTCTGGCGCGTGTCGGCGCCGATCTGACCATCGGGTCGGTTGGGCAGGGTGAGCTGCTGATCCGCGACGCGGTGACGGGCCAGCGCTATCGCGCGGTGCATGAGCGTGTGCCCGGATTCAGCTATGTGGTGGGCGGTGACATCGCCTATGTGGACGAGAGCGCCTTTCTGCCCGCTGATCGCGGCTTTGCGTTGACCGACAGCCGCAGCCGGTTGCGCGCCGGTGTGCATTGGCAGGGCGAAAAGAACGCGGCCTTTTACGGGGTGACGTATCTCAGCGAAGAATTCCAGGCGCAGCCCGAGGGCCAGGTGGTGGGATCGTTCCGGCTACAGCTGCGGTTCTGAAAAACGTTACCGTATCACCCGTTTTGTTGCGGATTTGTCACGTAAGTGCCAGTCTACCTATACGGGAAATCCCGAAATCGAGAGAAAAGCTTTGACCGCGCAAACCGGTGCGATATCCTATCTCCAATAAAGAATATAAGAGGCAGGCACACGGGTCATGGGGACGGGCTATCGAGGCACGTTCGTCATCTCCTGGTCACAGACGGAAATAGACGGCCTCAAGGCTGCACCTCCGTCATCCTTCAGCGTTGGGTCCTCGTGGGCCTGGCAAGGGGAAGCAGTTCGGATTGACGGCCCTTCGTCGATCCTGAACCTGGACCAGACCGAAGGCGAAGCAGATATCCGCAGGCGTGCGGCGCGCACGGTGCGCCGGCTGGTGGGCGCGGCGGTTACACATACCAACAATCTGGACGACATCGAGATCGAGCATCCGCTGTCCGACAGCAGTTTTGTGGTCACCAACGGGCTGCAGAGCTATACGGTCACGCTGATCGAGGTGGGCGGCGGGTCAAAGCCGCTGTTGATGTTCCTGGATGAGATGCCGCCGAAGGGCGCCGAGCTGTGGATCGTGCATCACAATATCGAGGCGATCCGCACGCAAAGCGTGGGTGAACAAGGCGGCGGGGTGATCTGTTTCACCCCGGGTACGCAGATCCTGACGCCCGAGGGGCCCAAGCTGATCGACGATCTGCGTGAGGGCGACGCGGTGCAGACCAAGGATAGCGGCGCGCAGGAGATCCTGTGGGTCGGCAGCCGGCGGATGACCGGGGCGCGGCTTTTTGCGATGCCGAACCTGCGGCCGGTGCGCATCCGTGGCGGCGCCTTTGGGATCGGCACGCCGGATGCGGATGTGCTGGTGTCGCCTGAGCATCGGATGCTGGTGCAGGGCGCGGTGGCGCGGTCGCTGTTCAACACGCCCGAGGTGCTCGTGTCGGCCAAGGACCTGATCAATGGCCACAGCGTTGTGCGCGACCGGCTGGCGCGCGAGGTGACCTATATCCACATGCTGTTGCCGCGCCATGAGGTGCTGTTTGCCAACGGGGTGGAGACCGAGAGCTTTCACCCGGCGAACACGGCGCTTTCGACGATCAGCGATGATGACCGGGCGCGGCTCTTTACCTATCTGCCCAAGCTGGCTGAGAACCCGCACAGCTATGGCGCCTATGCGCGGCGCAACCTGTCGTCGTCAGAGGCGGCGATCCTGATGCATGAGGCGGCGTAAGGGGGCTTAAGGCGCTGCGCGTCAGTCGCGCAGCTCGGAGTTTTTTACCCCCCAGAGGGCGCTTTTGGGCGCCCAGCCGCGATAGCCGCCGGCCGTCAGGCGGCACCAGTCCAGCTCACAGGCGCCCAGGCGGGCGATCACACCCAAAGCCAGTTTCGCGGTGACCTGCGCGCGCGGATCGGGGCGGGCGTGTAGCTCCAACATGTCTTGTTCCACGATCACGGTGCGGACGCCCGAGAGCAGCGAGTAATGCACCCAGCCGCCCGCGCCGTCGCGGTCCTGCACCCGGCGCCAATGGCCGTGTTCGGCGGTGATCTGCAGCGGCATGTCGCGGCGTGTGTAAATCCAGTCGATCCGGTGGGTCAGCGACGGACCGCGGCGGACATTGCCCTCGGCCGCTTTCATCGACACGTAGCGCGGCAGCGGCAGGTTGGTCACCGGGCCGCGATCCTGCCCGGCGCTGGCCGCGGTTGCGATCATAAGGCTTGTCACCAGCCCAAGGGCCCATGTCTGAAAGGTCATGTCGTCGTCCTGCCCGAGTTTTTCCGGCCGGGTTCTTGTGCCCCGTCCGCTCTTGCGACACTGTGCCAAAAAGCAGCGCTGCTGGGAAGCGAGGGGAGGCTTTGGATGCCATCAAAACGTCTGAGTGTTGTTGTGACGCGACGCTTGCCCGAAGTGGTCGAGACGCGGCTGAAAGAGCTGTTCGACGTGAGCCTGCGCAGCGAAGACACGCCGATGACGCGGGCGCAGCTGACCGAGGCGGTCAAGACGGCGGATGTGCTGGTGCCGACGCTGACCGACAAGATCGATGCGGGGCTGATCGGGCAGGCCGGTGAGCAGCTGAAGCTGATTGCGAATTATGGCGCCGGGGTCGATCATATCGACGTCGAGACCGCCCGGTCGCGCGGCATTCTGGTGTCGAACACACCCGGGGTGGTGACCGAAGACACCGCTGACATGGTGATGGCGCTGATGCTGGGGGTGACGCGGCGGATCCAGGAGGGGCTGAGCGTCATGCAGTCGGGCGACTGGGACGGCTGGGCGCCGACGGCGTTCCTGGGTGGGCGTTTGGGCGGCAAACGTTTGGGGATTCTCGGCATGGGGAGGATCGGCCAGGCGGTGGCGCGGCGCGCGGCGGCCTTTGGTATGCAGATCCACTATCACAACCGGCGGCGCTTGCGGCCCGAGATCGAAGAGGCGTTGGAGGCGACCTATTGGGAGAGCCTCGATCAGATGGTGGCGCGGATGGACGTGATCAGCGTGAACTGCCCGCACACGCCGTCGACCTTTCACTTGCTGAACGCGCGGCGGTTGAAGCTGATGAAGCCCACGGGGATTATCATCAATACGTCGCGTGGCGAGGTGTTGGACGAGAACGCTCTGACCCGGATGCTGAAGTCGGGGGAACTGGCGGGGGCGGGTCTGGATGTCTATGAACACGGGCTGCGGGGCAATCCGGAGCTGATGAACATGCCCAACGTGGTGATGCTGCCGCATATGGGGTCGGCCACGCAGGAGGGCCGCGTCGAGATGGGGGAGAAGGTCATCATCAATGTGAAGACCTTTGCCGATGGGCATCGCCCGCCCGACCAGGTTGTCCCGGCGATGCTGTGATCCAAATGTGAGGCGCCTGCGGCGCCTCGCAGGTTTCTGGGACTTGTGGCTGGCGTGAGACCGTTTGATTTGGGTTTGCAGGTTTGGCTGGCGGCGGGACAGGGCTGTGTCTGCCGTGGTATAGCTGCGCTTTAGGGCAAAGGAGGTCGCGATGATCAGATGGGGTTTGGGCTTGGTTCTGGCGGCCTGTGTGTCGGGTGTCGTGTCGGCGCAGCAAGCGGCGGATGCGGTGGCCCCCGAGGCGGCGAGCGAGACCGGGTTTGCCACTCTGTCCCCCGAGATTTCCGCGGCTTTGGACGCCAAGGCGGCGGGTCAGCCGGTGGTGGCGTCGGACTGGATGGTTGCTGCGGCGCATCCCCATGCGGTGCAGGCGGGGGCCGATGTCTTGCGCGCTGGCGGGACGGCGGCGGATGCGATGGTGGCGGTGCAGGCGGTGCTGGGGCTGGTGGAGCCGCAAAGTTCGGGCCTGGGCGGTGGGGCGTTCCTGGTTTGGTACGATGCTGAGAGCGGCGAGATCACGACGCTCGATGGGCGGGAGACGGCGCCTTTGGCGGCGACGCCGCGGCTGTTTCAGGATGCGGCTGGGGAGCCTTTGAAGTTCTTTGACGCGGTTGTTGGCGGCCGGTCCGTTGGCGTGCCGGGCACACCGGCACTGATGCAGGCGGCGCATGACCGGTGGGGCACGGCAGCGTGGTCGGGGCTGTTCGAAGCGGCCGTTGGGTTGGCCGAGGACGGGTTTGCCGTGTCGCCGCGTCTGGCCGCGTCGGTGGCGCGGGATGCGGAGCGGCTGGGGCGCTATTCAGCGACAGCGGCGTATTTCCTGCCGGGTGGGGAGCCGTTGGCCGAGGGCGACACCCTGCGCAACCCGGCCTATGCCGCGGTGTTGCGGCGGATGTCGGACGAAGGCGCAGAGGTGTTCTATGGCGGGACGTTGGCGCAGGACATCGTGACCACGGTGCGCGGGGTGGAAGATAATCCCGGCGTGCTGGCCGCGGTCGATCTGGCGATCTACGCGGTCAAGGAGCGGCCCGCCGTCTGCGCGCCGTTCCGCGAGCATGCAGTCTGCGGGATGGGGCCGCCGTCCTCCGGGGCTCTGACCGTCGGGCAGATCCTGGGGATGCTGGATGCTCATGAGGTGGGAGCCGTGGACGACCCGCAGACCTGGCGTCGGATTGGCGATGCCTCGCGTTTGGCCTTTGCGGATCGCGGGCGCTACATGGCCGACAGCGACTTTGTGCCGATGCCGACCGAGGGGCTGGTGGCGCCGGCCTATCTGGATGAGCGCGCCGCGCTGCTGGCGGGCGACGATGCCCTGCCCAAGGTGACACCGGGCAACCCGGAATGGGATCATGCGATGCTTTGGGCTGATGATGAGAGCCTGGAGCTGCCCTCGACCTCTCATATCTCGATTGTCGACAGCTATGGCAACGCGCTGTCGATGACGACGACAATCGAGAACAGCTTTGGCGCGCGGCTGATGACCAACGGGTTCCTTCTGAACAACGAGCTGACGGATTTCTCCTTCCGGTCGCATCGCGAGGGTGTGCCGATTGCCAACCGGGTGGAGCCGGGCAAGCGGCCACGCTCGTCGATGTCGCCGACGATTGTGCTGAAGGACGGCGCGCCGGTGCTGGTGATCGGGTCGCCGGGAGGGTCGCGCATCATCGGTTACGTGGCGCAGGCGATTGTGGCGCATCTGGACTGGGGGATGAACGCGCAGCAGGCGGTGGCGATGGGCCACGCGGTGAACCGGTTTGGGACGTATGATCTGGAGGAAGGCTCTTCGGTTGCGGCGCTGCAACCGGAGCTGGAGGCGCTGGGCTATAAGGTGAGCGTGCGCGGCTTGAACTCCGGCCTGCACGCCATTGCGGTTGGCCGGGACGGACTGACAGGCGGGGCTGATCCCCGGCGGGAAGGGATTGCGTTGGGGGAGTGAGCGGAACGGATTTTGCGACCACCAGTCATTGATCAAACGCAGAGCGACGGCAGTATCCGGCGTGCGCACAAATCTGGCCTCGATATCTAGGTCGGCTATGGGGTCATCCGACAGTGTTGACGGCTATGTCATCGCGCAACCTGCGTCGCGCCTGCATTTTCCGCCGGCACATGACATCACCGGAACGGGTGTCATCGATGACTATCACCATCCGGATTTGGCCGATCCGGAAACGATTGCCAACGGCGGAGAGGGCGCTGCCGCGCTTCTGCATGCCGCTGAAACCGCGTTCGACAAGAGAGGGGTGCAAGCGGCGTTTGTCGTCTGTCCGGCCGCATGGCGCTCCAAGATCGAGTTGTTGGAGAACGCCGGTTACGAGACGGCAATGGTTTGGTCGATCAAACGCTGAGCCCAAGGCGGGCAGGTATGTTCGGGGCAGAGCCGGTTAATTGGGCTAAAAGTAAACGCAGCCAGAGAGAACAAGCGACAGTTACAACGTGTGAAGAACTCTGAGCGCTGCGCCAGAACGTTTCAATTTTTGTCAGAAACATAAACCTTGTCATCTACGTGGCAGTGACAGATAGCGAGTGCGGAAATCTGAGTATTACTTATGAGATATCAGGCTCATTTTCCTTTTCGAACGCCTTTTTGGCTCCAGCCTCCCAACGAACCTTGGACGGTATCTGTGCGCAAGGCTAGAGCCTGAGCTTTATTCCTGTCCCGTACATAATGAGCTCAGCTCCGCCACCTACGACCTGAGGGTGTGCAATACGTACTCCAACGGCACCATCATACCCTCGTATGATGAGCTCTGAACGAAAGCGGCTCTCGACCTCATCCAGTGCTTCTTTGAGCAGAGCCTCGTACCGCTTCATATGCCCTCCAGTTACGTTCGTGAGCATTTCTCGAAAGTCGCGCAGGATGTTTACTGCGCGCACGTGAGAAACAACTACGATGCCACCAAGCTCGTAATCCGCTGGCACCGCTTCAATGGACAGAAGCAAAAGCTCATTCGGGTCAGGCATCCTTCGATGCCCTCGCCTTGCGAGGCCAGAACCATTTGAGACCAGCAAGGATCCCCAAAGCGACAATCAGAAGTAGAATTGTTCGCACGAGTGCGTTTGATTGGCTGACCACTCTCCAGTCGATCTCGCCTTGGAGCGTCATTGAAATACCCTTCATAAGGCTTCTAAGCCCGGGCCGTTCGACTAGCTCGATTGCGCCGACCTGATCAGAACTCGCAATGATCCCCTGAATAAGGCCACCGTTTCCAAGGATTTCTGAAGCGCGAGCGCCTCCGTCGTTGATCAGCGTCCTTACAAAGGCGATACGCTCCGCCGCGCCTTCGAGGTTGCCCAAAACATCTGCTAGGTCACGAAGCTCACGCGTGGACAGCGTGTCGCCCAAATTGTTCAGCGTGGCGGTTGGTAGGTCCAGGAGTTCATCCAGTGCCTCTTCGGGCATCTGTGAAAGCTCTTGAATGGTTTCAGCATTGTCCATCTCAAGGAGACGTTCAAGCTGTGTCACACGGAGCGTGTCGGGTTCGAGATAGCGGAACAGCTCAGCTTCCATGAGTCGATTGACGTGGCCTGGTACGGCCTCGATCCAAGCCTCGGCCTTGGGGATCGACCGCAGGGTTTGAGCCAATCGTTTTCCAGCGTCCGACATCAACATGTAACGTTGTAGTTCGCCACGATCAAATGCGTCTTTAACTGCCTGACTGCCCCCATCTGCCTGGAGCGGTCGGATGATCGAAATGAGGTCGTTGAGTTCCTCCGCAGGGTCCAGGTTCCCTACAAATACATTGAAGGGTGCCACGCTCTCGGTCAGATCAAGCAAGACACGATTGCTTTCTCTGAACCGGTTGAGCTCAGCTTCAAGTCTTGCGGCCGCATCCCTGACTTCCTTTGGGAGGTCTTCGAGCGCCTGTTCAGGAATAGCGTCTGCTATGCTCCTTATTATCTGATCACGCGTTGCAGTGTTTTTGAGTTCTTCCCTGATCAGGGGGTAAGGTCCATCGCCTCCTGCCACTAGGTCAACAATGATGAGAATGACACCCCCAACACCTGTAAAGGTGGCAAGTACTCGCGCACCTAGCGCTGTAGCAATTCTTCCCAATAGGCGAGCGAGAATGCGCGCAATAATACGCCTGCCGATCAGTAGCAGAATACCTGATATGATGGTCGCAAAGTTGAATATGACGGAAGCTTCCGCGCCCGCAGGGATTTCAGGGCTGATTGATGGCACTTCTAGTTGTGCAAAACTGGCGATCGTCTCATTGTATTTGCTGCCAAGATGAGCCGCCATGCACTCTGCAATATCAAGCTGGGTTTGCTCAGTAGCTTGTAGAGCATTGGAAGACTGCTCAATGCGTCCCGAGATCTCTTTACCGATTTCGTCTGAAAGGTCCGAGAACTCCGGGGAAGTAAAGATTTCCTCAATGACTTCTCTTGCGAGCTCCTCGGCCCAACCGGGCTGGTAGTTGGCCCGAAAAACATTGAAAAAGTCCATTAGCGACTGCCGATCGTCCAGTTTTCGGTCGATATATGTGTCGACGATAGCGGAGAACTTCCGGTCTCCGTCGACCGCGGCCCAGGAGTCGTAGACGAGAGGGTAGAAATTCGTACCCCGCAGGTAACCAGTCATATTTTTCGAAACAATGTCCGAGATATGAGTCTGAATTTCATCGCTGCTGAGGTTGGAGCAGTCTTCAAACTGAGAAGGTGCGGACTGTGAAATGGCGATCACAGGCACAATGGAAAAGAAAAGCGCACTTGCCCATGTCACTAAGCGCAAATTTTTCATTTTTGTGAAACCTTCGATTTTGAATGAAAAGCTTTTTCGGATACTAGCCTGTCGATGGAGCGTTTGAACTCCTATTTCGAAAACTGAGGCAAAAACTCGCATCGTCTCTACGAGCGGTCATCCACTTTGGTGCGGCCTTGCTTCAGTTTTGACCTTGTTGTTAGTGACACGCGATCATTTCATGACACTCTTTTGGGCAGTCTGCTACAGAACTGTGCAAAAGATGAGAAAGCCATTGAGCAAAGACGAGAGACGCGCAGGTTTATTGCCCCCTGCGCGCCTCGCTTTCTTGGTTAGCAGCTTTCGCGACTCATCAACCGATCAACTTCGTTGGAGCGGCGCTCTGCGTTAAACGCCCGTGTTCCGATGTTCACGCAGTTGTCGACGCCGCTAAATAGACAGACGCCTGCAGCGCAGATGAGAAAGACTGGCACTTGTTCTGTTTCGTCTGCTTCATTTGCTACTGCGAAACATGTGAAAAGTGACAGTAAGGTGCCGGGATACTCTTCGTACAATCGCGACTTCTCGTTCTCTAAGCTCTGTTTTTGCCTTTCCAGTTGCGCACAGCTCTGCGCGAATGAAGGTAGGGGAGCGCAGGCAATTGACACAGATGCACACGCGGCGAGGATTGACTTTAATTGCGGCATTATAGCCTCCTTGAGCAATTTGCAGTGTCTCAAGGCTCGCGTTTTCGGCACGTTTCTCGTAGCCACGTTGATGCACGCAATTGCACGGTGAATCTCATGCCGCAGGTTTCGTCCGGGAGGTTTCTTCGCTATCTGGTTCAGGTTCGCGGGTGGTCGGTGAAGGAGTTCATTGGGAAGCTGGAACAAGCCGCTGCGGATACAAACGAGGTTTTCGACCCGTTGGCACCGGGTCGTGTGGCAGTATGGTTCCACAACGGTCCTCCGTCGAACGGGGCAAGGCACAGGGCATTACTCGCTTGTTTCGACATCAAGCCAGGTTCTACCGAGCACGAAATTCTACTCGGAGAGCGCCCGTGGCATGGCGTTGGAGACACTCTGATCAACTGGCTGCATTCACTTCCTGCGAAGGTCGACAACACTATTCTCAGATTGAGAAACTGGCGTGCCCTGCAGAGGCCTGCGGAGGGTATGGTTAACGAAAGGAGAATAGTGCCGCTTGGAGGAATGCTGGACTTGTTAGTTCCATGCGGTGAGGACTGCTTATTGTTTGTTTTCAATCACTCCTATCCTGACAATCAAACAGTTATGCTGCACCCGGGTCGGCATTGGGGTGAGTGTCAACAAGAAAGCATAGATGGCCATATCTCGATTCCAAACAGCGCCTTGGATGATCGTGAAGAAGGCTTTGTAGTTGGTCCGCCGGTAGGGCCAAATGATCTATTCATAGTGATTTTTCCAGCTAAGTCTGCTCTCTTACACGTGTACGATCGTGATTTCTCGGTTCGGGAAATTCGAGATGACAGTATAGCCAAAACACTGTCTCAGTATTCCGAGGAAGTGGCTGCAGCATACGTGATCCGTTATCGGATCGAGAGTGTGTAAGATGCAGAAAACAAAGAGGGTCGCTCTACTCATAGGGAATTCTCATTACTCCGAATTATCCGATCTGAAGAACCCGGTGCATGACATCGAATTAGTCGCAAATAGTTTGAAATCGGTGGGTTACGATGTGTTCGTTGTCCCCGATGCCGATATCGAAAGAATGCTTGAGCTTTGTGTTCAGTTTGCTGAGAGAGCGAAACTGCTCCCCTCCAAGGCAGAAATCGTATTGTACTATGCTGGACATGCTATTCAGCATATGGGCGAAAACTACCTTCTACCTGTCTCAATGCGAGAAAAGGATGTGCAATGGCTTGAGCGGTCTGCTGTTTCGCTCACCTGGCTACAGGGCAAGTTGGTTGTTCCTGGTGTGCAACATACCCGTATGATCTTTGTCGACGGATGTCGGAACTACCCATTTTTCTCTCAGGTGCGCGGTGGATACAGAGGGCTTGCATTTCCAAGTTCACCACCGAACACACTGATCGCTTTTTCTACGTCTCCCGGACAGGTGGCGTTAGATGGGCTCGGGCGTCATAGTCCTTATGCGGCGTCGCTCAGTGAAAATATTGGAAAGTACGGCGAGCCTATAGAGATCATGTTGCGACGTGTTCGAAATGATGTCCACGTTGTTACTGGCGGGGCTCAGGTGCCATGGGATCACTCTGCGCTTATGAACGAGGTGGTCTTTGAGAAAGCTCAAGTGGCTCAAGATGCTCCCACCTCAGCCCAAGCGATGCGCGGTGTTCGCGAACATGGTCTTGGTCGAGTTGTCCCTGACTTTGCTCGTGAGGGCCATCTGATCCACAAGCTGAAGGCCAAAGACAGTACCGGGCGTTGGGCATATTATTTTGTGCATGTAGAGGAGAATCGTGAACAAGATTTCCTTGCAGCTATTGCTTCGAAGGGTGTGATCGATCTTGAAGACTTTGGAACGGTCGTCGCAAGTAGCTATGGTGAGAAGCCAAGTGATGAAGTCATTGATTTCTTGAGAGAAACGTATGGTTTCGATCTGCCCTATTCGGAGAAGCAACCAGCACAGGACTTCAGTCAATTAGCAGCAGACACGGGAACAGCCCCACGTTCGACGGCTTTGTCTCGACTAGCCAGTTTCATACGAAGGCGGCTTTGAACCATCCGAGTTTTCAATCGCCTGTCGGGACCGATGATCTGCGCAGTCTTCGATTTGCACATCAAAAAACGCAAAATCAAGTGTCCAGAGCCAAGTCAGCGCAGTTGAACCGGTCAAGTGTTGGGACATTCAGGGCAGCCGCTGCTCATAAGAAAATGGTCCGGACAGCAGGCAAAAAAGTGCTAGCCACGAACTTCATTAGATTTATCTATCCGCTAGAATGCTTTTTCCCGAGGCGACGCGGTGTACTACTCCCTTTTTGGAAAAGTTTTGATTTCAGCGGCTTTCCTGAGCGCGGGAAGCGCACGCGCTCAAGACAGTGACCCGATGTTGTTCTACAGTGACAATGGTCTCACTGTGCGCGGGCATTTCCAGGCGGGGTTGAACGCGGTAGTGGAAAGCAACCTGTTTTGGGATCTCGCTGCAACAACCGCGCCGGGCAGTGGGTTTGACCCGGATACCTCGTGGCTGGAAGGCTACGTCAAACCTGGCCTGAGTTTCACGTATCAGCTCGACTCTGGCGCCGCGCTATACGGCAAGCTGTCTGCCGTCGCGTCTTACACCTGGGGCACGGACGCGTTCGATACCGGTGATGTTGGCGCGGAAACCGTTGAGGAAGCCTACCTTGCGATCCGCGGTGATCTGGGCGATGGCCTTAGCTACGATCTGTCGTTGGGCGCGCGGGAATTGACCCTTGGGACCGGCATGCTGATTGCCAATGGTGCGACCAGCGGGTTTGAGCGCGGGGCGCTAAAACTTGGACCACGCAAGGCGTGGGAGATGGCGGTGATCGGGCGGCTAAAGTCCGGCAATGTGACCGGGACCGCCTTTTATCTCGACCCCAACGAGCTGCCCTCCACCGACGGTGACAACCAATTGGCAGGCGTTGATCTGCGCTATGACGACCCAGCGGGCGGTTATCTTGGCGCGACCTATGTCAGTGTGCTCAACTCCAACTCGCCCTATCCGCAGGCCGCCCCGGGCGGGATCGGCCCCCCGACCGTGACACCAGGCGCGCGGGAGGGCACCAAGACGTTCAACCTCTACGCCAAGACCAGCCCGTTGGCGGGTGTGTTGCAGAACTGGACCTTCACCGGTGAGGTTGCCTATCAGTGGAATGACAGGATCGATCTGGAGGCCTGGGCCGGGCGCGTGACCGCCGGCTATACATTTGCCACCCTGCCATGGACGCCGAGCCTGACCCTGGGCTACCAGAGTTTTTCCGGAGATGATCCGAAAACAACCCAGCTCGAACGGTTCGATCCGCTTTACTATCAGGGCAGCCCAAGTGCCTGGGCGACGGGATCAAAATCCGCCTCGACCTTTATCAACTCAAACGTGAACGCGCTGTCCTTGGCGCTGCGCGTCCAGCCCACGCGGCAGGACACGCTGACCCTGCGCTATGCGCATATCCGCGCCAATGAGTTGATGAGCCCGGTGCAGTTCGGCCAAGCAACCCGCGTGAACGTCAATGGCAACGTGGTCACCGGGGTCACTGACCATCATCTCGCCGATGACGTTTTTCTGGAATACAGCCGCGTCATCAATCGCAACACGTTTCTAACCGCCGGTTTCTCGGTCTCGTATCCCGGGGCCGCCATCGACAATGTCATCGGGCGCAGCGCCGACCCATGGACAGGAGGGTTCATCAATGTCGTCGTCAACTACTAGTCTTTTCGCTCTGAGTTTGGGGGTTGCCCTGGCCTTGGGCGCACCCACAGGTGCTGTTGCCCAGTCGGCGCCGCTGACGGCGCAAGAGTCCGACCCCAATGTGATGGGCTGGATGCAGGGTTTTCCACCGCCGCCCGACAAGCTGATCACCCAGCCCGATTCCAACTATTTCAGCTTTCCCAAGCTGCGCTGGTCGGTCTGCCACCTGCGGGAATTCCTGCCCACCGAAGAGATCAGCCGCGGGTTGGACGCCCCTGTCCCGCTCGACTACCTGCCGCCGGCGGATTTTGCCGACATGCGCCAGCAGATCGACGCGGTGACCTTCACCCCGCAGAACAGCGACGACACGATGACGTGGGAAGAGTCGCTTTACGCCAACTACACCGATGGCATGCTGATCCTGCATCGCGGTGAGGTGGTCTATGAACGCTACTTCGGCTGCCTTGATGAGGCCGGCAAACACGCCATCATGTCGATGACCAAGTCCTTCACCGGCCTGCTGGCAGAGATCATGGTGGTGGAAGGTGCTTTGGACGACACGGCCCTGGTGCGCGACATCATTCCGGAGATCGGTGACAGCGCCTTTGCCTCGGCGACCGTGCGGCAGGTCATGGATATGACGACGGGCGTGCAGTATTCCGAGGATTACTCCGACCCCAATGCCGATATCTGGCTGTACTCCGCTGCAGCGAGCCCGCTGCCCAAGCCTGCCGATTACGTCGGCCCGGACGGCTATTGGGAATACCTCCAGCAAGTGCAGCCCGAGGGCAACCACGGCGACGAGTTCCACTACAAGACGATCAATTCCGACATGCTGGGGTGGATCATCAGCCGTGTGTCCGGCAAGTCGGTGACCGAGCTTGCCTCCGAACGGCTTTGGCGCCGGATGGGCGTGGAACAGGACGCCTACCAGACGGTCGATGGCAAGGGTGTGCCCTTTGCCGGCGGCGGCATCACCGCGGGCTTGCGTGATCTGGGCCGCTTGGGCCAGCTGATGCTGAACGGCGGGGAATTGAACGGCGCACGTCTTTTCCCGGCTGAGGTCGTCGAGCGGATCAGCGCTGGCGGCGATCGCGCCAAGTTCGGGTCCGGTTTCCCGACCGTTGGCGCGGGCAGCTACACCAGCCAATGGTGGGTGTTCCACAACGAGCACGGCGCCTACGCCGCCCGCGGCGTGCACGGTCAGACAATCTATGTCGACCCAACAGCCGAGATGGTCCTCGTCCGCCTCGCCTCCTACCCCCGCGCACAGAACGGCTTCATCGACCCCACCTCATTGCCCGCCTATCAGGCGGTGGCAGAGTTTCTGCTCTCAAAACGTCCCTAGGCGATGGACCGCATGACCAGAGGTGTGACCCGGGGGTATCTGGCGAAATGCGCCTGTTACACGACGTGATAAGAAATCTGTATTCGGTTTGGAGAAGTCGACTTTTGTGATAGCGAACGCGCAACCCTTGCAGGCGCAACTTCGTGAGCTGTGTGCCAAACACTGTCGTTTTCTACTCTCCGCCATCGAGTAGAAATCCTGATGTGGTTAGGGAACGAGCCTTTAGCGAAACCGCTAAAGTCTCGGCAGGTTTTTACCCAGAAGTCTTGCGACACCATCAGGAAACGGCGGGCTTTGGGGTCCGCCGCTTTGTCTTAGCCGACGTCTTTGTAGCTGATTTCTTTGACGTCTTTGCCGGTTTTACCGCGTCTCACCAGCAGGCGGTTTAGGGCGTTGATGTAGGCTTTGGCGGAGGCGACGACGGTGTCGGTGTCGGCGGATTGACCCGTGGCGATCATGCCGTCTTCTTCGAGGCGGACCGACACGGTGGCCTGGGCGTCGGTGCCTTCGGTCACGGCGTGGACCTGGTAGAGTTGCAGGCGGGCCTTGTTGGGGTGGAGTTCGCGCACGGCTTTGAAGGTGGCGTCCACCGGCCCGTCGCCTTCGCAGGTGGCGGAGACCTCTTTGCCGTCGATCTCCATCTCAAGTGCGGCTTGCGCCGGGCCACCGGTGCCGCATTGTACTGAGAGGTTCACCAGTTGCAGGCGGTCGGCCTCATCCCCGGTGGCGGTGACCAGGGCGAGGATGTCGTCGTCATAGACCTCTTTCTTACGGTCGGCGAGTTCCTTGAACCGCACAAAGATGTCCTTGAGCTGGTTGTCACCCACCTCGACCCCCATCTGGCGCAGCTTGTCGCGCAGCGCCGCACGGCCCGAGTGTTTGCCCATCACCAGGTTGGTGGCCGAGAGGCCCACATCCTCGGGGCGCATGATCTCAAAGGTTTCGGCGTTTTTCAGCATGCCGTCCTGGTGGATGCCGCTTTCGTGCGCAAAGGCGTTTTTGCCGACGATGGCCTTGTTGAACTGTACCGGGAAGCCCGACACGGTCGAGACGCGGCGCGAAATGTGCATGATCTTTTGCGTGTCGATCTCGGTGTAGAACGGCATGATGTCGCCGCGCACCTTGAGGGCCATCACCACCTCTTCGAGCGCGGTGTTGCCGGCGCGTTCGCCGAGGCCATTGATCGTGCATTCGATCTGCCGCGCGCCGCCCTCGACAGCGGCCAAAGCGTTGGCGGTGGCCATACCCAGATCATTGTGGCAGTGGGTGGCGAACACCACCTCATCGGCGCCCGGCACGGTTTCGATCAGCCGCTTGATCAGGTCGGCGGATTCGCGCGGGGCGGTGTAGCCGACGGTGTCGGGGATGTTGATCGTGCTGGCGCCGGCCTTGATGGCGATCTCGACCACGCGGCAGAGATAATCCCATTCGGTGCGCGTGGCATCCATCGGGGACCATTGCACGTTGTCGCAGAGGTTGCGGGCATGGGTCACGGTCTGTTCGATCCGCTCGGCCATTTCGTCCATGGTCAGGTTCGGGATGGCGCGGTGCAGCGGGGAGGTGCCGATGAAGGTGTGGATGCGGGGGCGCTGGGCGTTGCGCACGGCCTCCCAACAGCGGTCGATATCGGGCAGTTGCGCGCGGGCGAGGCCGCAGATCACCGCATCTTTGGCGCGTTCGGCAATCTCGGAGACGGCGCGAAAGTCGCCCTCGGAGGCGATGGGAAAACCGGCTTCGATGATGTCGACACCCATGTCGTCCAGAAGCTCGGCAATCTCGAGCTTTTCGTCATGGGTCATGGTGGCGCCGGGGCTTTGTTCGCCGTCACGCAGGGTGGTGTCGAAGATCACCACGCGGTCTTTGTCGGAATGTGTCATGTCACTGTCTTTCTTGTCTTCTCGGGGTCGGCGGCGCGGTCAAACAGCCCTCTGAGCGGACGCGCCGGGACGGCACGCTCAGAGGCGTGTTAGGAGAAGACGCAGGCCAAGCGCAAGCGGCGCGTGGCTGCGCGCTGTGCATGGGATATGGCCAATCATCGTCATGGTGCCGAACTATACGCCGGTGAATGTAAAAGAAAACCCAAAATTCACTGTTCACGGCTTTGCGCTTTGAGCCTGCGGCGGGTTGCGGCATAGTTGCGGGAGAGGCAATTTTTCGGGTTGATCCATGTACCGACGGGTCTTTTGCGTGCTGGCTGTGGTGCTGCTGGCGCTGAACCTGCCCTTGCAGGCGGCGGCGCAGGAGCGGCGTGATGCGTCGCGCGTCTATGTCTTTGGCAATTCGCTGGTCCATCATCTGGGCGAGGAGGATCACACCAATGTGCCGCATTGGCTGGATGCGATGGCCGAGGCTGATGGGCGGCGGTTTGCGATTGACGGGCAGTGGGGGTTCTTGCGGAATTTCGCGGATGGGTTGCCGCCCACGGCGAACTGGTCGTTCCCCGGCGTGTCGGGGGCGTGGTCGCCAGACAGTGTCGGGTTTGGCCAGGCGGGCTTCGATGCAGTGATCGCGACGCCGGCGAATTTCATCCAGTACCAGCCACCCGACGCGCCCTATGACGGTGACAACGCGAACCGGGAGAGCCCTTTGGGCGCGTCCTTGCGGCTGTTTGACTGGGTGGCGGCGAATGCGCGAGACGCGCGGCTCTTTGTGTTCGAGGGCTGGGCCGAGCTGGCCGGTGTGTCGGGCACGTTTCCCCCTTCGGACGAGGCGTTTGCCCGGTTTCACGCCTTTACCCGGGCCGAATATCACGCCTGGTACCAAGAGCTTGCGGCGGGGATTGCCTTGGCCCGGCCGGGCATGGCGCCGCGGCTGATCCCGGTGGCGTCGGTGATGGCCGAGTTTTTGGCCGAAGGCGGGCCCTTGGCCGAGATTCCGGCGGCGGCGCTTTTCACCGATGACGCGCCGCATGGCACGCCGACGGCGTATTTCCTGGCCGCCATGGTGACCTATGCGGCGATATACGAGGCGCCGCCGCCGGCCGGGTACACGCCGCCGGCCAACCTGCATCCGGCGGTGGTGGAGAACTATGCCGCGCTGCGCGAGCGGATCTGGCAAGCGGTGCCGCCGCCGGTGACGCGGGCGGTGGTGGAGACGGAGGAGGCGCCACAGACGGTGGAAGCGCTGCCACAGCGCCAGCCGGTGGCCTTGCCGCCCAGCGGGGTGCGGCCGACGGGGATTCCGGCGTTGGGCATGGGGTTGAATGGCATCGCCGACTGGTCGACGCAGCATCCGTTTATCGACGTGATGAAGACGGCGCGGGATTGGGTTGGGCACCTGCCCGGTCAATGGGGCGGCGTCACCGCCGATGAGCTGCGCGCCGGCGGGCATCTGGATGAAAACGGCTGGCCGATCAGCATTCCAGAAGGCGTTGAGCGGCTGGAGTCGGTGCTGCTGACGGATCAATACGACGACGCCGAACACCTGCGTGGCGAATACGTGATGTTCTACGACGGCGAGGCAGAGTTTGAGCTGACCGGCCGAGCGCGGCGAGTGCGGCCGGAGCCGGGGCAGGTCAGCTTTCGCTATACGCCGGGGAGCGGGCTGGTGGGCATCGCGATCTCGGAGATTCCGGCCGAAAACCCGATGCGCAATATCCGGGTGATCCGGCGCGATCATCTGGAACTGCATGAGGCCGGGGTGCTGTTTAACCCCGACTGGCTGGAACGGGTGCAGGACCTGCGCGTGGTGCGCTTCATGGACTGGATGATGACCAACGGATCGCCGCAGCAGACCTGGGCCGACAGGCCGCGTATGAGCGATGCCACCTGGACGTCTTGGGGGGTGCCGCTGGAGGTGATGCTGGCGCTGGCCAATCACATCGGCGCCGATCCGTGGTTCACCCTGCCGCATATGGCCGATGACGACTATGCCAGGCGTTTCGCCGAGGTCGTGCGCGACGGGCTCGACCCGCGGTTGAAGGCCTATGTGGAGTATTCCAACGAGGTCTGGAACCGGATCTTTCCGCAGGCCGCCTGGGCCGCGGCCGAGGCGGATGCGCTGTGGGGGGAGTCCGACACTGGCTGGCTGCAATTCTACGGCCTGCGGGCGGCGCAGATGATGGACATCTGGACCGAGGTGTTTGGCGACGCGGCCGATGACAGGCTGGTGCGGGTGGTCAGCACCCATACCGGCTGGCCCGAGCTGGAAGAGGCGATCCTGATTGCGCCCCTGGCCTTGCTGACCCTGGGCCGCCCACCGCAGGACAGTTTCGATGCCTACGCGGTGACCGGCTATTTCGGGTACGAGATGGGCAGCCCCGAAATGGCGGATCAGATGAACACCTGGCTGGATCAGGCCGAAGAGGTGGCGCGGCTGGCGGGTGAGGCGCAGGGCCTGCGCCGGGTCGCTTTGCGCGAGTTCATCCGCGAGGCGCGGTTCGAGGCGGCGATTGCCCCTGTCGCGATTGCCCTGCAAGAGGGGTCGCTGCGCGAGCTGACGCAAGAGGTGTTCCCCTATCACGCCGCTGTTGCCAGTCAGGCGGGTCTGCGGCTGATCATGTATGAAGGCGGCACCCATGCGGCGCCCAATGGCAGCCAGGTGAATGACGAACGCCTCGCCGAGTTCTTTACCGCGTTCAACTACACCCCCGAGATGGCGAAGCTCTATGAGATCCTGTTGGCGGGCTGGGTCGAGTCCGGTGGGACGCTGTTCAACGCCTTTGTCGATGTGGCGCGAGCGTCAAAATGGGGCAGCTGGGGCGCGCTGCGGCATCTGGATGACGACAACCCGCGCTGGGATATGCTGATGGCGTTCAACGCCTCGGGCCCGAATGCGTGGGAACGGCGGGAAGAGGCGGCTTTTGCCAACGGCATCACGCGGGTGCGTGGGGCAGGCGGTCAGCGGCTGGAAGGCACACCGCATGAGGACATCATGCTGGGGGGTCCCGGCAATGACATTCTGGTCTCAAAGGGTGGGATGGATCATCTGCATGGCGGCAGCGGGAGCGACCGGGTGATCCTACCGGGGTCGCGCAGTGACTATGCCTTTGTGCAGAATGGTGTGCGGCTGGTGGCCGAGGGGCGGTTTGGCCGGATCACCATGGCGCAGGTCGAAAGCCTGGAGTTCGAGGCGGCGCCCGGTCATGTGGTGCCGGTCTCGGGGCTCTGATCCAGGGCTGTTTGGATCTCGGTGACCAGGGTTTCAGCGCCGAGGGACGAGCGGAAATGCGCCTCCACATGCGCGCGGCCGGCTGTGCTGAGGCGCAGGGCGGTGTCATGGTCAGCCGCCAGATCGCGGATCGCACGGGCGAGGTGCGAGGGGTTTTTCGGCTCGACCAGGACGCCGTTCACACCGTCCTCGATCAGCTCTCGCACGCCGCCCGCATCGGTGCCGATGGCCGGTACACCCATCGCCATCGCCTCCATATAGGCCACGCCCAGTGGTTCGTGCCAACTGGCAAGGACAAAGACATGCGCGTCTTGCAGCTTGGCGCGGACGGCGTCGGCGTCGATCGCGCCCAGCAGTTTGACGTGGTCGCGCAGGTGCAGTTTTTTCATTTGCTTTTCAAGCGTTTGGCGGTAGCCGGTGCCTCCGTCATCATCCTCCCCCGCAATCTCAAGCCTGACATCGACCCCCTGATCCAAGAGCTGCCGCATGGCGGTCATCAGGTCCTGATGGCCTTTGACGACGTTCAGCCGCCCGCAGGAGAAGAGCTGCACCGGGCGTCCGTTTTCGGGCGGCACATAGGGGGTGTCGCGGGTGAGCGTGTCGGTATCGACGCCCATGGGGCGGATGACCAGACGCTCGGGCAGGTGGCCGGCCAAGGTCTCTTGCACCTCGTCCCGCAGCTTAGTCGTGATCACGGTGGCAAAGCGGGCGCGGCGCCATTTGAAGCGTTGGCCGGGGCCGTAATCCGAGAGCGGCCCATGCAGCGTCAGGGAGTACCCTGGCCCGCCCATGCGCTGCGCCAAAGCGGCCACCAAAGCGGCGCGGCCGCAGGAATGCACATGCACGTGGTCAAGCCCCTCGGCGCGGGCATAGCTCAGCAGCTTGTGCGCCGCGGCCATCACCAGGGCGGCGTCTTTGGCAAACCCCACCCCTTCGCGCGCCATCCAGAGCAGCAGGCCGCGTGGCAAGAGCCGGGTCAAGGCGCCCAAGGCCGCCGCCACATCCGGATCACCCAGATAGCGGGTCCGCGCCATCGCGGTCTCAGACCAGCTATGCGCGATCAGCCCCTTGGGCGGTTTGCGGGTCGACAGCAGGTGCACCGCGTGGCCCATCGCCTCCAGCGCCTGCACCTCGCGCCAGAAAAACATGTGGGTCTGTCCCGGAAACTGCGGGACGAGATATCCGATCCGCAATGAGCGCGTCACGCGTATTGGCCCTGAGCTTGTGAGTGTCCCCGAAGCAGCAACGGGTGTCTTGGCAATACCTACGGGATTTCATGCTTTGGCCACAGTGACCGGGCATCTATTCTGGCAAAGAGGGTCGGAATTTTCCAATGTGTGACCCCATTGGTACGGCAGATGGCAGAGCAAGCACCGGAAACGGCCCCGTCCGTTTCCGTGATCCTTCCGGCGAGCAACGAGGCAGCGCTGATTGGCGGCTGCCTTCAGGCGCTGTGCGCGTCGGTCTGGGAGGGCGTGGCTGAGGTGATCGTTGTGGCCAATGGCTGTGTCGATGATACCGCTGATGTGGCGCGGGGATGGGCCGGCGCGTTTGCCGCGCGGGGATGGGACTTGCAGGTGATCGAGCGGGCGGAGGGCAACAAGCTGGCGGCGTTGAACGCGGGGGATGCGGCGGCTTCGGCCGGTATCCGGGTGTATCTGGATGCGGATGTGACGGTGTCGCCTGGGCTCTTGGGTCAATTGCATGAGGCGCTAGCGACCGAGACGCCGCGCTATGCCAGCGGGCAGGTGCAGATCGCGCCGCCGCAGAGCTGGGCCAGCCGCGCCTATGCCCGGATCTATGCCCAGGTGCCGTTTATGCGCCAAGGTGTTCCGGGTTGCGGGGTTTTTGCCGTCAACGCCGCCGGGCGGGCCCGGTGGGGGGCCTTTCCCGATATCATTTCCGACGACACGTTTGTGCGGCTCAGCTTTGCGCCCGAGGAACGGATCGGCGTGCCGTCGCCCTATGCCTGGCCGCTTGTCGAAGGCCTGGCGGCGCTGATCCGGGTGCGGCGGCGGCAGGATGCCGGGGTGCAGGAGGTGGCGCAGAAGTTCCCGCAGCTGACCCGCAATGACGACAAACCGCCCTTTCCTCTGGCCGCGAAACTGCGGCTCGCCCTGCGCGATCCTATCGGCTTTGCGGTCTATGCCGGCGTGGCGCTGGCGGTACGGCTCAGCCCCGCGCGCGCCCAAAGCTGGAGCCGGGGCCGATGATCGCGTCGCTGGTCCAACAGGTGCAGGGGTCGACCCTTGGCGCCCGCGTGATCCGGTCGTCGCTGCTGACGGTGGGCGGGTTTGCTTTCAGCCAGATGCTGCGGCTCGCGTCGAACCTGATCCTGACCCGCCTGCTGTTTCCCGAAGCGTTCGGGATGATGGCGCTTCTGATGGTTTTCATGATGGGTCTGTCGATGTTTTCCGATGTCGGCGTCACCCCTGCGATCCTGCAAAGCAAACGAGGCGACGACCCGGAATTCCTGAATACGGCCTGGACCATACAGGTCATCCGCGGGGTCTGCCTCTGGGCGGTAGCGTGCCTTTGCGCCTGGCCGATGGCCTGGTTCTATGACGAGCCGCAATTGCTGCAGCTGTTGCCCGTCGCGGCGCTGGCGCTGTTTATCACCGGGTTCAAACCGACGCGCATCGACACGGCGAACCGGCATCTGAGCCTTGGCCGCGTGACGGTGCTGGAGATGGTCACGCAGCTGTCGGGCCTGATCAGCGCGGTGATCCTGGCCTGGCTGACCGGATCGGTCTGGGCGCTGGTGATGAGCGGCATCATCAGCGTCACGGTCGAGGTGCTGATCAGCAACCGCTTTCTGCCCGGCCCGCGCAATCATCTGAGGTGGGAGCCGGCCGCCGCGCGTGAGCTGATCCATTTCGGCAAGTGGATTTTCCTGTCCACCGTTTGCGGGTTCCTCTTCACGCAGGGCGACAAGCTCTTGATCGGCAAATACCTCGATCTGGAGATCTTCGGGATCTACAATATCGGGTTCTTCCTCGCCTCCTTCCCGATGCTGCTGGGTGGGCTGGTGACCAGCAAGGTGCTGATCCCGATCTATCGCGAAACGCCCCCGGGTGAGAGCCGCGAGAACTTTCTGAAACTGCGCCGGATGCGCATGGTGGTGACGGCGGTGTTGCTACTGATGGTGGCGGGGTTTGGCGTGCTGGGGGTCTGGCTGGTCGATCTGCTATACGATCCGCGTTACCAGAAGGCCGGCGCGATTGTTGTGGTGATGGCGGTGATGCAGATGCCGCAGATCATTGTCGCCACCTATGATCAGGCGGCGCTGGCGGCGGGGGATTCCAAGCGGTTCTTTGCCCTGGCCTTTGCCCGGGCGGTGTTCATGATCGGGGCGCTGATCATCGGGCTTGAGATGTCGGGCCTGATGGGCGGGCTGATTGCGCAGGGGGTGGCGTTTCTGCTGGCCTATCCGGTGGTGGTCTGGCTGGCGCGGCGCATGGGCGCCTGGGACCCGCTGCATGACCTGTTGTTTGCGGTTCTTGGGGCCGGTCTGGCGCTGATTGCCGTCTCGCTCAACTGGGCGCCAATTGTGGCGCTGAGTGCGCATTAGCGCGGCTGCCTATTGTTGCCAAACTTGCAACAATGGCCGTCTGTCGTGCTAGTGTTTCCGTTGAGTGATAAATGCACAGGAAAACTCCCCCTGATTGCGGCGATTTCGGGCTCTATTCCTAAAAATCGCCGTATTTTGCGCCCATTTCCCACCTAGGGTGGGCGCGTCATATGTGGCGGGGTCGTGATCAAGATGACGAGTGACAACCTGAACGCAGCCGGCGATACCGATATCGCCGTCGTCGGCATGGCCGCACATCTGCCCGGCGCGGCGGATATTGCGGCCTACTGGCGCAACCTGCGCGATGGGGTGTCGTCGATCCGCAAACTGTCGGAAGAGGCTTTGCGCGAGGCGGGGGAAGACCCCGGCCTGATGCGCCACCGCGATTACGTGCCATACGCCGCGCCGCTGGACGGGTTTGAGCTGTTTGATGCGGAGTTCTTTGGTCTGTCGCCGAAAGAGGCGGCGATCATGGACCCGCAGCACCGCCGGTTCCTGGAAACCGCGTGGGAGGCGTTGGAAACCGCCGGCCATGTGCCCGAGAATTTCCCCGGCCAGGTGGGTGTTTTTGCGGGCTGCGGCATGGGCAGCTATTTCTACTTCAACGTCTGTTCGAACCCCGATCTGGTGGACAACACCGGCATGTTCCTGTTGCGCCATACCGGTAATGACAAGGATTTCCTGACGACGCGGCTTTCCCATGTGCTGGACCTGCACGGGCCGTCGATCAACTTGCAGACGGCGTGCTCTACCTCGCTGGTGGCGACGCATTACGCCTGTCAGGCTTTGCTGAACGGCGAGTGTGACATGGCCCTGGCTGGCGGTGTGACGATCGAGCTGCCGCAGGGGCGGGGGTATCTCTACAAGGAAAATGAGATCCTGTCGCCGGATGGCGCTTGCCACGCCTTTGACCACCGCGCGCAGGGCACGGTGTTTGGCTCGGGCGCAGGTGTGGTTGTGCTGCGCCGGTTGGCGGATGCTGTGGCGGATGGCGATCATATCTGGGCGGTGATCAAGGGATCGGCGGTCAACAATGATGGCGCGGCCAAGGCCGGCTATCTGGCGCCGTCGGTGGACGGCCAGGCGCAGGCGGTGGCCGAGGCGCAGGCGATTGCGGGGGTTACCGCCGATACGGTCGATTACGTCGAATGCCACGGCACCGGCACCTATCTGGGCGACCCGATCGAGGTGGCGGCGCTGACCCAGGCGTTTCGCGAAACCTCGGACGCGGTGGGCAGCACCCGCATCGGCAGCGTGAAAACCAATATCGGCCATCTCGATACGGCGGCCGGGGTGGCCAGCCTGATCAAGGCGTCTTTGGCGTTGCATCACAAGCAGATGCCGCCGTCTTTGGGCTACGAGGCGCCCAACCCGGCGATTGATTTCGAGAGCTCCCCCTTCAAGGTGAATGACCGCCTGACCGACTGGCCGGAAACGGCGCATCCGCGGCGCGCTGGTGTGAACTCCTTGGGCGTGGGGGGCACCAATGCGCATGTGGTGCTGGAAGAGGCCCCGGCGCGGGCCGCTTCCGACAACAGCGACTGGCCGTTCCAGATCCTGAGCCTGTCGGCACGCAGCAAGGCGGCGCTGGACGGCAACGCGCAGCGTTTGGCGCAGCATTTGCGGGATCACCCGGAGCAACCCTTGGCCGACGTCGCGTG
>JAAUYB010152618.1_pt1 | contig 32407 bp, 32 predicted proteins | sample 7278071 | NCBI WGS metagenome assembly JAAUYB01 (sample SAMN14350121, study PRJNA611818) | marine sediment metagenome | isolation source: surface marine sediment (1.8m) | place: French Polynesia: Moorea | collected 2018-08 | reverse complement strand
GCCCGAGTTTCGCCCCGCTGATCTGCCAACGGTCATGCGCAAAGCCTTTGATCTGGCACAAGGTGCGTGACGTCACGCTTGGCCAGAGTGAAGGCCACGCGGTAAAAGACGAAAAAACGCCGGAGCAGACCCATGTCGGACACACCGAATCTCGCCCGCCTCAGCGCGGCCCTGCCCTTCTGGATGTCGCTGGGCCTGATCCCACTGGTCTGGATCGGCGCAGTGCTGGGCTCGTGGTGGGTTTTGCTGCCGATTGCGGCCACGTGGTACCTGTTTTCGGCGCTCGATGCAGCGCTGGGACTGAACCTGGAAAACGAGGATCCGCAGACCGAGGAGCGGCATCTCTTCTGGTACAAGCTCGTCACGCAAATCTGGGTGCCGCTGCAATTCCTCAGCCTTTTTGGCCTGATCTGGTACGTCACGCAGGCCGGGCATCTCAACGGCTGGGAAAAGTTTGGCGTGTTCTTTGGCGTCGGCGTGATGACCGGCACTGTGGGGATCAATTACTCACACGAACTGATGCATCAGAAAAACGATTTCGAACGTGGGCTGGGCGATCTGCTGCTTTCGATGGTGCTCTATTCACATTTTCGCTCCGAACACCTGCTGGTGCATCACCGCTATGTCGGGACCCCACGCGATCCGGTGACGGCGCGTTACAACGAGGGGTTCCACAAGTTCTATCCGCGTGTGCTGCGCGAGAGCCTCGTGTCGGCCTTTGAGGCGGAAAAAGCGATGCTGCAGCGCAAAGACCTACCCTGGCACCATTCCAGCAACCCGTTCTGGAAATACTGGTTCCTGCAAGGCGTGATGATCGTGTTGGCCTTTGTGGTTGGCGGTGGCCTGGGCGTGGTGCTGTTCCTGATCCAGGCCGGGGTGGCGATCTGGCAGCTGGAGCTTGTGAACTATGTTGAACATTACGGGCTGACCCGTAAACATCTGGGCGACGGCAAATACGAACATGTGCAGCCGCGCCATTCCTGGAATGCCGCGCATAAAGCCTCGAACTGGTTGCTGATCAACCTGCAGCGCCACTCCGATCACCACTACAAACCGGACCGGCGCTTTCCACTGCTGCAGAACTACACCGAAGCGGATGCACCTCAGCTTCCCTATGGCTATCCGGTGATGACCATGGCCGCGATGGTACCACCGCTATGGCGCTGGGTGATGAACCCACGCGTGCGGCGTTGGCGCAAGATGTATTATCCCGACATCACCGATTGGTCAGCCTACAACAAGGCCGCGCACCCTCTGCCAAGGTGAGCTGGAATTTCCGTCCACGGAAATTCGCAAATTTCATGTATGAAATTTCGCTCCGGCGCCAAGGTCGCACCCTGTTCGGGGCGGGGTGACAACGCCGCAGTGCGGCGCTAGAAGGCGCGCAAATCATATCCTGCGACGAGGACAGACATGACCATTCAGGTTTTCGGCCACAAATCCCCCGACACCGACAGCACCGGCAGCCCGATCATCTGGGCCTGGTATCTGAACGAAATCAAGGGCCAGCCGGCCAAGCCCGTTCTGCTTGGCGAACCCAATACCGAAGCGGCCTTCATGCTGAGCCACTGGGGTCTCGACAAGCCCGAGATCATCGCGGACGTGGCCGATGACGCCCCAGTTGTCATCGTCGACACCAACAACCCGGCCGAGCTGCCCGCCAACATCAACAACGCCGACATCCGCAGCATCATCGATCACCACAAATTGGTCGGCGGTCTGGAAACCAAGGGCCCGATCGACATCCGGATCGAACCCCTGGCCTGCACCGCCACAATCATGTGGAAGATGATCGGCAAAGACCTCGCTCAGGCGCCCAAGGCGGTCAAAGGCGCGATGCTGACCTGTATCCTCAGCGACACGCTGGAATTCCGCTCGCCCACCACCACGCAGGAAGACAAGGCCATCGCCCATAGTCTCGCCGAAGACCTCGGCGTCGACATCGCCGACTTTGCCGCACAGATGTTTGCCGCGAAATCCGATGTTTCCGCCTTCTCGGACGCCGATCTCATCCGCATGGACAGCAAGGAATACGAGGTCGACGGCACCAAGTTCCGCGTGTCGGTCTTGGAAACCACTGCGCCCGACATGCCGCTGGGCCGCAAGGACAGCCTGATGGCCTCGATGACCGACGTCGCGAAAGAGGACGGTGTCGATCAGGTCCTGCTCTTCGTGGTCGACATCCTGAACGAAGAGGCCACGCTGCTGGTGCCCAACGACTTGGTGAAAACCGTGGCTGAGAAGAGCTTTGGCGCCACTGTCACCGGCGACACCGTGGTTCTGCCCGGCATCATGAGCCGCAAAAAGCAGATCATCCCCAACCTCAAGGTCTGACCGCTTTTTCAGAGTCACACATGCGGGCGTGCTTGCGGGCGCGCCCGTTTTGCTGTTTCTGCCCAGAAACCCAACGCCAGAGGCCTCCATGACCCAGATCATCGCCCGCTTGTCCGATATCTCCGCCCGCTACGACGCCATGTTTGTCGACCTTTGGGGCTGCGTGCATAACGGCGTGGCCGCGATCCCGTCCGCAGTAGAGGCCCTGCAGGCCTACCGCCAAACCGGCGGCACCGTGATCCTGGTCACTAACGCCCCCCGCGCCCGCGACAAGGTTGCCAAACAGCTGGCACGTCTGGGCGTGCCCGAGGACGCCTGGGACAGCATCGCCACCTCGGGCGACAGCGCGCGCGCCGCGATGTTTCGCGGCATCGTCGGCCAAAAGGTCTGGTTCATGGGCGAAGCACATGACGAAAGCTTTTTTGAGCCCATCCACGTGGTGCACAACCCGGTCGAAATCACCCGGGTCGACCTGCAAGAGGCCGAAGGCATCGTCTGCTGCGGCCCCTTCGATTCCCATGCCGATCCGGATGTGAACCGGCCGCAATTCCTTTATGCCAAGCAAAAAGGGCTGAAGCTGCTCTGCGCCAATCCCGATATCATCGTCGATCGCGGCGACAGCCGGGAATGGTGCGCCGGCGCTTTGGCGCGGCTCTACGCCGAAATGGGCGGCGAAAGCCTCTATTTCGGCAAACCGCACCCGCCGATCTACGATCTGGCGCGCCGCCGCCTGGCCGACCTGGGCAAGACCGTCGACAGCGCCGGCATCCTGGCCATCGGCGATGGCATCCACACCGACATCGCCGGCGCGATGGGCGAAGACATCGATTCTCTCTTCATCACCGGCGGGATCGCGCGGGAAGAAACCAAAACGACGCAGCAGCCGGACCCGGACGCGCTAAATGCTTATCTGGCCAAGGAAAGTTCAAATCCGACCTTTTCCATGGGCACTCTGCGCTGACGCTTTTCCGCTTGATCTTTCTGCGCTCGCAAAGTAATTATCTTGCGAGAACGCGTCATCTTTGGTCAAAATGTTACCCAAGCGATGACTGCAGGCAGAGACATCAAAGGGCCAGGCACCGGCCATGGAGGCAGACATGTTCGACAATCTTCCGCGCGGAACGATCTGCATCGAAGACATCGAAATGGGCATGTCGCGGCACCTGCGCAAAGAGGTGACCGACCGCGACATCGAAATGTTTGCCGAGGTCTCGACCGACCGCAACCCGGTGCATCTGGATGACGACTACGCCCAGGACACGATCTTTGAGGGCCGCATCGCTCATGGCATGCTGACCGCAGGGCTGATCTCGGCGGTGATCGGCGAACAGCTGCCCGGCCACGGCACGGTATATATGGGCCAGACGCTGAAATTCCTCGCCCCGGTGCGCCCGGGTGACATGGTTTATGCCGAGGTCAAAGTGGTCGATATCGACCACGCCAAGCGCCGCGTGACGCTCGATTGCCATTGCTCGGTCGATGGCAAAAAGGTCCTGATTGGCGAGGCGAAAGTGCTGGCGCCGTCCCGCAAATTCGACTGATCGTCTGCGGTCAAAGCGCCTCAGCGCGCTTGTCACACACGCCAAGGCCGAGCAAACGTACAACAGCAGCCACCGGGCAGCCTGAGCCGTCGCCGCAGGCGTAAGGCGAGGTAACCAGCGCGCGCCCGCAGGGCGCGCTCCGCTTCTATAGCAATGCGTCGAGGCGAAAGCCTTCGGGGATCGTGTCGCGTTGTTCCAGCACCAGATCGGCCATCACCTCGGCCACCTTGGGCGCCATGCCAAAGCCGATCTTGAAGCCGCCATTAGCCACAAAATGCCCCGCCAGCCCTGGCCAGGCCCCCAAAAGTGGCGCGCGCGACCGCGCACGCGGGCGCACCCCCGCCCACCGCTCCAGCACCTCTGCCCCGTGCAACACTGGCAAAGCCGTCACCGCGCGCTCCAAAAGCGCCTCGCATTGCGCATCCGTGGCAACGGGATCGTCAAACTCCCGCTCACTGGTGGACCCAATCGCCACCGTGCCATCCGCATGCGGCACGATATGCAACCCGTCGACAAAGACCTGCGCCGCGTGCTCTGCTGCAAAGCGCAACAAGAGCGCCTGGCCTTTCACCCCATCGCCGATCTTGCGCCCCAGCGTATCCGTCAGATCCAATAGCCCGGCCCATCCCGTCGCCCAGACCACCGCGCCCTCATCAGGTGCGTCCGCCACCACATGCACTCCGCGCGCCTCAAGCGCTGCCGCCAAGGCCTCACAGGCCCGGCGTGGGTGGATTCGCGCCGTCAAGGTATCGCGGATCAACAGCCCCGTCGCGCTTTGCGGCGCAAACCGCCCCGCCTCGGCCACCGGCACCAGCTCCCACACCGCCTGACCCTGCCAAAGCTCTTCTGCCTGCGCCCCGCGCGCCAGCGCAAGCTCCAGCCCCGCCGCATCCGCCACCGGCTGCAGCCGTCCCGACTTAGAATAGCCAGCTGACAACCCGCCTGTGGCCTCAACCTCGGCCCAGAACCGCTCGGCCATCAGCAGGCTTTCTAATTGAAAGGCTTTCTTGGGGTTCCAATTTTCCGGCACATGCGGCGCCAGCGCGCCGACAATGCCGCCCGACGCCCCGGCACCCACGCCATGCGGGTCGACCACCTGCACATGCGCGCCGCGTTTGGCGCAGGCCCAGGCTACTGACAGGCCGAAAATCCCGGCGCCGCGGATCGTCACTTCCGGCCTTGTCATTGCATTGGTCCCCCGTCACTGTCTCAACGCTTGTAGGACAGGACCCGATGCAGGACCAGAGACAGGACACGATCTGGCGTTCCGGCGACGTGCCGGTCTCGGCCCGTTTTGACGATCCCTATTACTCGCTTGAGGATGGCCTTGCCGAAACCCGGCACGTGTTCCTGCAGGGCAACGATCTGCCCGCCCGCTTTTGTGACGGGTTTCATATTGCCGAGCTGGGCTTTGGCACCGGGCTGAACCTGCTCGCTACACTCAAGGCCTGGCGCGACAGCGGCACGTCGGGCCGTCTGCACTTCACCAGCTTTGAGGCCTACCCCCTGTCGCCCGCAGACATGGTCCGCGCGCAAGCCGGCTTCCCCGCGCTGCACGACATCGCCCAAGAGTTCGCCCGCTTCTGGGATCAGCCTCAGATCACCCTGCCCGATCTCACCTTCACCCTGATCACCGGCGACGCGCGCAAAACCCTGCCGTGCTGGCACGGCACAGCCGACGCCTGGTTCCTCGACGGCTTTTCGCCCGCCAAAAACCCCGAGCTTTGGGCGCCAGACCTGATGGCCGAGGTCGCCGCCCACATGGCGCCCGGTGCGACGCTGGCCACCTACACGGCGGCCGGGCATGTGCGCCGGGCACTGGCCGCAGCGGGGCTTGAGGTGACACGCCTGCCGGGCTATGGCCGCAAACGACATATGACCCGCGCGATCAAGCCCTGATGGCCCAACAGCAAAACACTCAACTCGGCATCTGGCTGATGGTCGCCACGACCTTTGTCTTTGCCATGCAGGACGGCATCTCGCGCCATCTGGCGGCGGAATACAACGTCTTTATGGTGGTGATGATCCGCTATTGGTTCTTCGCTGCCTTCGTGATGACGATCGCCAGTCGCCAGGCTGGCGGGCTGCGCCAGGCCGCGGCCACGCGCCAGCCGTTTCTACAGGCCTTTCGCGGCGCGCTTTTGGCGGCCGAGATCATGGTCATGGTGCTGGCCTTTGTTTATCTCGGCCTCGTCGAAAGCCACGCGGTCTTTGCCTGTTACCCGCTGCTGATCGCCGCCCTGTCCGGTCCGATCCTGGGCGAAAGGGTGGGCTGGCGTCGTTGGACGGCGATTGGCGTTGGCTTTGTCGGCGTGATCATCATTCTGCAGCCCGATCGGGGCGTCTTTAGCCCCTATGCCATCATCCCGCTGATCGCCGCGCTGATGTTTGCACTTTACGGCTTGCTGACCCGCTATGCCGCGCGCCAGGACAGCGCCGCGACGTCGTTTTTCTGGACTGGCACGGTGGGCGCCGTAGTGGCCACCGCCGTCGGCGTCTGGTTCTGGCAGAACATGACGCCCACCGATTGGATCTGGATGGCCGCGCTTTGTGTGACCGGGGCGACGGGGCATTACCTGCTGATCAAGACCTATGAGGTGGCAGAGGCCAGCGCCGTCCAGCCCTTTGCCTATCTGCAGCTTCCCTTTGCGAGCGGCCTTGGCATTCTGGTCTTTGACGAGACCGTCCGCATGAACGTGATCCTGGGGGCGTCGCTGATCGTGGCCGCCGGCCTTTTCACCCTATGGCGTGCCCGCCAGCAGGGTTGAGCCGGTCAGCTCTTGCGAAAACGGCACCGGGTGCGGGTCGAGCCCCAGCCGCGCGCGATAGACCGGCAGGCTTTCTGTGACGCGCATGACGTAATTCCGGGTCTCGTTGAACGGGATGAACTCGATCCAGTCGACCACGTCGACCTCGCCCCGCCGCGGATCGCCAAAGACGTCCATCCAGCGGATCGGCCGCGACGGGCCGGCATTATAGCCGGCTGCCATCATCACTGCGTTGCCGTCAAACTGGGTTGCCAATGACCGCAAGTACTCCGCCCCCAGCGTCGCGTTATAGCCCGGATCGGTCAGCAGGCGGCTGGCGCTGTAGGGCAGTTTGAGCCAACCCGCCACCTCTTGCGCCGTGCGCGGCATCAGCTGCATGAAGCCGCGCGCGCCGGCGCCGGAGATCACCTTTGGATCGAACTCGGATTCGCGGCGCGCGATGGCAAGGACAAGCTCGGTCGGCACCGGGTGTTTCTTGGCGACAATGTCAGGATGCAGGGCATAATAGGGCCCTGGCAGCTCGATGCTTTGCTGCGCGATGCGTTTGCCGAGCATGACCTCGATATGCGGGCGCTTCATCTCGGCCAGCATGGCGCCCATCTGCCCCATCTGCGTCCGGTCGAGCGATTCCGACAGGTGCGTCAGAAACCGTTCGGCCAGCGCGTCTTCGCCGGCGGCAAGCAGCAGGATCGCGGCCTTGTAGACGGTGGATTGGGTAAAAGCCGCTTCGCGCCAGTCGGGGAAGGATTCCGTGCCTGAAAGCGCCGGGTTCGGCGGCAGCTTGCCTCGTTCCGCCGCCAAGAGGCCATAAAACGAGGTCTGCCATTCCGCCCCCTTGGCATAGGCCTGCGCGGCGGCCTCAGACCGGTCCAGCGCCTCATAGGCGCGGCCCAGCCAGTACCCGGCACGGCCAAGCGAAATCGGGGTAAAGACCGCGCTTTCAAACGCCTCGAAATGCTCCAGCGCCAGGTCTGGCCGGTCAAGAAAGCGCAGGGCGATATAGCCCGACAGCCATTCCAGATCGGCAAAGTCGCGGCCTTCGACCAGGTGGTGACGTGACGCGATCTGATAGGCCTCAAGCGACGCGCCCTCGCGCATCCGGTCGCGCGCCAGATCGCGGCGGCTGCGACCCCAGGCCCAAGGCTCGCCCAGATCATCGGCGGTGTCAGAGCGTTCCAGCAACAGCGCAATCGCGTCGGCACTGCGCCCCTTGCGCAAGCGCCAGAGGTACCTTTCATGCGCCAGCCCCGGGTGATCGGCAAGCGCGGCGGGCACGGCCTCGATCAGCGTGTCGACACCGCGCGCCTCGGCCCGCAAAGCCAGACGTGCCTCGGCGAGCTTCTTCCAGCCCTCGCTGACCAGCGGTAGCATCGCGCGGCTGTTGGCGCTCCAGCCTTTCCAAAGCGCCATGTCGAGCCGCGCCTCGTGATGATCGGCAAGCGTATCACCCCAGTCGCGCAGGAACGCGGCGTGTTCGTCGCGTGACATCGCCAGCGTGCGCCAGGCCAGCACGATATTGGCCGCCGCCAGACCCGCGTCCCCTGTGGCCTGATGCGCCCGCGCCAAAGCCAACGCACCAGAACCGGTCTGTGGCAGAGTATCGGCAAAGTACGCCAGCACATCCTCGGTGCCGGTCTCGGCCATGGCGGCTTCGCTTTTCTCGCGCAGGTAGGGCAGACCTGGCCAGTCGCCATTGCGCGCCAGAAACGCCTTGACGTCGTCGGCATCGCCGCGGCCCGCGCGCAGGTAGTGCCAGATGATCACGTCCTGCGCGATCTGACCGTCGCCGCGCGCGGTGATCTGGGCGGACGCCCAATCGCCCTTGCGCATCGACTCCATCGCCTGCGCCAACGGGCGCGCGTCATCTTGCGCCAGCGCAGCGGTGGCGAAACAGACGGCAAGGATCAGGGCCAGAAGGCGCGACATAAGCTTGCAATTTCCGCTCTGAAAAGGAATAGACACGGGCCAGAGGATATCGCGCCCGGTGCTGCCTTCAACTCACATTCGCGGGTATCGGCGTTTTTCCTCCGCAAAACAACTGCAACGCAAGAAACGAAAAAGGAGCGTGTCATGTTCAGAGGGTCAATGCCTGCCCTGGTCACGCCGTTCAAGGACGGCGCGGTGGATTACGACACGCTCAAACACCTGGTCGATTGGCATGTGGATCAGGGCACCCATGGGCTGGTGCCGGTGGGCACCACCGGGGAATCGCCGACGCTGAGCCATGATGAGCATGAGCTGGTCGTGGAATGCGTGGTCGAGGCCGCTGCGGGCCGGATCCCGGTGATTGCCGGGGCCGGGTCGAACAACACTGCCGAAGCGATCCGCTTTATGCAGCATGCCGAGCGTGTGGGCGCGGATGCCGGTCTGGTGGTGACGCCGTACTATAACAAACCGACGCAGGCGGGGCTGATCGCGCATTACACCGCGCTGCATGAGTGCTGCGAACTGCCGATCATCATCTACAACATCCCCGGCCGGTCGGTGATCGACATGTCGCCGGCCACGATGGGTGAGCTGGCCAAGCTGCCGCGGATCATCGGGGTGAAGGATGCCACCGGTGATCTGGCGCGTGTCAGCAAGCAGCGCATCACCTGCGGCAAGGATTTTGTCCAGCTGTCGGGTGAAGACGCCACCGCGCATGGGTTCAACGCCCAGGGCGGGGTTGGCTGCATCTCGGTCACCGCCAACGCGGCGCCGCGTCTGCTGTCGGACATGCAGGCGGCGACTTTGGCGGGGGATTACGAAAAAGCGCTGGAGATTCAGGACCGGCTGATGCCGCTGCATCAGGCGATCTTTGCCGAGCCGGGCGTTTGCGGTGTGAAATACGCCATGTCGCGTCTGGGCCTTTGTGGCGAAGAGGTCCGTCCGCCTTTGATGCCGTTGACGGCAGAGACGCGGGTGCGGGTCGATGCCGGGCTGCGCCATGCCGGGCTCTTGAACTGATGGTTTGGCGCCAAAGCGCCTGAATGAAAACGGCGGGCTCTTGGCCCGCCGTTTCTGGTTTTACTGGCTGGGGGTGTCTTCCAGCCCCTCGGGCTGCCCGACCACGACAAAGCGCAATGCCTCGGGCTGCAACAGCTCGGTCGCGACGCGCTGCACGTCTTCCAGCGTGACCGCCTCGACCTTGGCGTTGCGGGTGACGACGTAGTCCGGGCTCAGATCGTCCATCTGCATGCCCACCAGGATCCGTGCAATCGGGCCGTTGCCGTCAAAACGCAGCGGGTAGGCGCCGGTCAGGTAGGTCTTGACCCGGGCAAGCTCATCCTCGGTCACACCTTCGGTGGCCATCTTACGCCACTCATCAGAGACCACCTCGATCGTCTCGGCGATGCGGTCATTGGCCGAGGCGACGCGCCCCATCAGCAGATGGGCATGATCCTTGGGCACGAGGTAGGAATAGATGCCGTAGGTCAGGCCGCGCTTTTCCCGCACCTCGTTCATCAGCCGCGCCTCGAACCCGCCGCCGCCCAGGGCCTGGTTCATCACAAACGCGGTGAAAAAGTCTGGATGGTCACGTTCCAGCCCGACATGGCCAAAGACAGCGACCGATTGCGGCGTATCAAAGGGCACCACGGTGACGCCAGCCGTGGTTTCCACCGCGATGTCGGCGGGCTGTTTCAGGCCGGTTTCCGGCAGGTCCGACAGCAGCGTGTCGATCAAAGCGCCCAGCTCATCGGCCGAGATATCGCCGGCCGCGGCGATATAGACCCGGTCGCGCGCCATCACGCCGCGATGCGCGGCAATCAGATCGTCGCGCGTCAGGCCAGCGACGCTGTCGAGCGTGCCTTCATAGGCCGTGCCATAAGGGTGATCGCCAAAGACCAGCGCGTCGAATTGCGCGCCGACGATGGTGTCGGGGTCCTTGGCGTCCTGGCGGATGCCGGTCAGCACCTGGGCACGCACCCGTTCCACCGCGTCTTCGTCAAAGCGCGGGTTCACCAACGATTCGCGCAGCAAGGCCACGGCCTCGTCACGGTTTTCGGTGAGGAAACTGGCCGAGACCGCCACCGCGTCATCGCCGACGTCATAGTCAAAACGCGCCGCCAGCGCCTCGGTCGCCTCGGCAAAGCCGCGCGCGTCGAGATCGCCTGAGCCCTCTTCCAAGAGCCCCACCATCAGGTTGGTCGCGCCGCGTTTGCCCGGCGCATCCAACGACGCACCGCCGCGAAAGCGCAGCTCAAGCGAGACAAACGGGATGGACGGTTCCTGCACCAGCCAGGCCTCGAACCCGTTGGGCGAGGTCACCTCTTGGATCTTGATCTCGGCCCAGGCGGGCAGCGCGGCAACGGCCAGCGAAATGGTCAGCAGGAAAGCCTTCATTGCGTCACCTCCGGGGTGGACGGGCCGGTGAGATAGCCGGTCACGGCGTTTTTGCGGTCAAACACCTCGCGCGCGGCGGCGAGGATATCCTCTTCGGTCACCGCCTGCAGGATGTCGGGCCAGGCCTGCACATCCGCCACGGTCAGGCCGGCGGTCAGCGCGCGGCCATAGCGGCGGGCCAGCCGATCGGCATTGTCGCGGGCATATATCTGTTGCGCTCTGAGCTGGAACTTGATCCTCTCAAGCTGTGCGGCATCCACGCCTTCGTCGAGGAACTCCGCAACCGCCTGATCCAGCGCCGCCTCGGCCGCGGGCAGGTCGATCCCCTCGGAGGGCACGATGATCAGGCCAAAGTTGGTGTCATCCAGCGAGGTGCCGCTGTAAAACGCGCTGGTATAGACCGCCTGCTGCGTTTCGAACTGCAGCTTGCGGGTCAGGACCGAGGTTTGCCCACCCCCCAGCACCTCGGCCAGAAGGGTCAACGCCGCGGCCTTTTCCTGTTCGCCGGGATCGCGTTCGGGGGCCAGATAGGTCCGCATCACATAGGGCTGCGCCACCCGCGGGTCTTCGAACACCATGCGGCGCTCGGCCAGCTGCGGTGGTTCATCCGCGCGCATGCGCGGCGTAAGGTCGGGATTGGCGGGCAGCGGGCCGTAATGCTCTTGCGCCAGCACGCGCACCTCGTCGGCGGTGACGTCGCCGGCGACGATCAGGATCGCGTTGTTGGGCGCGTAAAAGCGGTCGTAAAACGCCATCGCGTCGTCCATATCCAACGCCACCATCTCATGCCGCCAGCCGATGATCGGCACGCCGTAAGGGTGGTTGAGGTACTGCGCCGCGCGCCGCTGTTCGCGGAAAAGCGCGCCGGGATCGTTTTCGACCCGTTGGTTACGCTCTTCGATGATCACTTCGCGTTCGGTCAGGATATCCTCGGGGGTGAGCTGCAGGTTGACCATGCGGTCGGCCTCCATCTCCATCATCAGGCCCAGGCGGTCTGCGGCCACGCGCTGGAAATAGCCGGTGTAGTCAAAGCTGGTGAAGGCGTTGTCGCGCCCGCCATTGGCCGCAACGATGCGGCCAAACTCGCCCGCTTCGCGCGTCGTAGTGCCTTTGAACATCAGGTGTTCGAGGAAATGCGCAATGCCGGACGATCCGCGCGGCTCATCCGACGATCCGGCGCGGTACCAGACCATGTGCACAACCGCCGGCGCACGGTGGTCTTCAATCACCACGACCTCCATACCGTTGTCGAGCAAAAAGGTCGAAACGGTGTCGTGCACGTCTTTGGCCGACGCTGGCAGCGCAGCACCAAACAGCAAGGCGAAAATGGCGAACAGTCTTGGCATCAGGAACCCTCGTGTGAACGCAATGTTCCCTGCAAGGTACGACGCAAAAGGCCAAGTTCAAGCCGCCGTGACGGTTATGTGAGCGATCAACCCTCTGGCGGTGCCGAAGGTGTCAGCGCACCGGCGCGGCGATAGCGGTTCAGCCAGGCATAAGGGTCAAGCGATTGCCTGCGATATGCGCGGTAATATTCGTCGCGCGGGACAATCGAAAAGGTAAAAAGCGAGCGGCGCTTGCGGAACTCCAGATCCTCGGCTGCAAGCTCCTGGCGAATGGTCGAGTCGCGCCCAAAACGGCTGGCCGAGTTGACCAGGGCCACGTCATTTGACGGCACCCCTTCGCCGGCCCGAAGGCGTGCAGGGTTGCCGCCCAAAGCCGCCACGGCATCGGCCAGCGGCTGCTGATCGGTGCGGTTGGCGCCGCCCGGCGTGGGCGTCGGCAGGGCCGAGAAGCTTTCGGGTTCCTGAAGCGGTTTGGCGGGGACAACGGCAAATTCCTCGGGCTTGCCGCTCATGGTGCGCAGGTCGTGCAGGGTGATGTCCCGCTCATACCCGCTGCAGGCCGTCAGACCCACAAGCGCCACAGATGCCAAGATATGCGACAACCGCATTGCCACCCTCCGAACTTCGTTGCCTTTACCCTTAGCCGATCTGGAAAGCGGCGTCACGAGGCCTTTTTGCCCTTTGCGCCATCTCCTGGAAAGAGAACAAGACCGATGGCGCCGGCAAAGATCGCGATATCGGCCACGTTGAACGCATAAGGGTTGTTGAACCCGCAGCAGGACATGTTCAGAAAATCCGCCACCGCGCCATAGAGCAACCTGTCGATCACGTTGCCGAGGGCTCCGCCAATGAGAAAACCAGCGGAAATCAGCCCAAGAAGCCCGGGCGGGTCGCGACGGATCCAGATCACGACAAAGAGCACGATCCCCAGCGCCACCGAGATCAGTATCCAGCGCGTCGCCGGCGCGTCACCGGCCAGAAGGCCAAAGTTGATGCCGTAATTCCACGCCATGCGCAGGTTCAGATAGGGTGGCAGCACGTCGATCGACAGCCGCGTGGCCAGGTCGAGACCATGCACAATCCAGTACTTGGTCACCTGATCAAACAGGAAAATCGCCACCGCGACCCAGCTTACCAACCGCATGTGCTGCTCCTCGATCCTGCAGGCGTTCCGCGAGCCTGTCCGCGCGTCCTGACGATCCTTTGCCTTCATTGCGCGGTCTACCGCCTGAACCGGCTGAAAGAAAGACCTAGGGTGCGCGCGACGCGGCGCTCAGCAGGCCTTGAAAGGCCGCAAGGGCGCCCGGCGGGTCGATTTCACCGGGATCGTTGATGCTTATCGCCACGCAAAAGGCGCGGCCGTTGGCATCGCGGAGAAAGCTGGTGAAGTTCAAAACCCCGCTTTCCGAACCGCCCTTATAGGCGACGGTCGCCCAGTCCTGCGCTGGAACCGGGCCGGGATTGACTTGCATCAGTGGCAGGTCGGCCAGCGGGGCGATCAGCGCGCAAAGCGCGGACAGAGGCAGGTACCATTCGATGCCGGGGTCATGTGGCCCGCTGGCCGCGCTGATGGCTGGCAAGGTAGCGGCCGCCTCGGCCGCGATCCGCGGCCTGTCCGGCATTTCCGCCGCCAGATAGGCGGCGCGCGCGGGTTCATCTGCCTTGAGGGCAAAGAATTCCCGCGTGGTCAGCACCTGTGCGACACCCAATGCCGCGGCAACGCGGTCGCGGCCAAGGATGTCGATCAGCAGATCGGTCGCGGTATTGTCGCTTTCGGCGATCATCTGCAGGGCGGCGGTGTGCAGGGTAACGGGGGCGCCATCGGGATAAGTTTGCAAGCGGCCGGTGGGTAGCGATTTGTGCCGCGCTTTGAGCTGCACGACGTCGGACCATGCGCGCAGCCCTGCGTCGATATCCTCGGCCAGCACCTGCAGCACCCCAAGCTTGAAGGCAGAGCCAACCGCCAGTTTGGCCTCTGCACCTTGTTCGCTCAGCACCGCACCGTCGCGCAGCACCAGCCAAGCCACGTCCTGCCCCAGCGTTTGCAGCGCCTGCGTGGCGTCCGCCAGCGTCACATCCAAGGGTACGGGCGGCTGGAAGAACAGCAGCGTGACCTGGCCATTGCCATCCAGCGCGATGCGCGCGTTCACGCGGTGCGTGTCGGTGGTGATGGTGGCGGTGTCGCCTGTCACCTTCACCTCACGGACGGGGCCGATCTGGCCGCGCAGCCGCTGCAGCACCGCGGTCAGCTGCGCCATCGGGACCGCCGCCCGGAAAGCGGGCGCAAACTGCGCTTCAACCGGCGGCGCGCTCAGCAAGTGTTGCAACACCTCTTGGGGGCTCTGCGCGTTGGCCTGCGTTGCGGCTGCCCCGCACAAGACCAGAGCCAAACCAATCGCATGTCGCATTCTGCGCCTCCTGCGGGGTGGGCGCGGGGGGATCCGCGCCTTAGTGGCGGAAGTGCCGCATGCCGGTAAAGACCATCGCCAAGCCGGCGTCGTCCGCGGCGGCGATCACTTCGTCGTCACGCATCGACCCGCCGGGCTGGATCACGCAGGTGGCGCCAGCCGCCGCCGCCTCCATCAACCCGTCGGGAAAGGGAAAGAACGCGTCCGAGGCCACAGCCGAGCCGATGGTCAGCGGCTGAGGCAGGCCCAAGGCTTCGGCCATACGTTCGGCCTTTTTGGCCGCGATCATCGCCGAATCAACCCGGCTCATCTGCCCGGCGCCGACGCCGACGGTGGCGCCGTCCCGCACATAGACGATGGCATTGGATTTCACGTGTTTCGCCACCTTCCAGGCAAAAAGCAGATCCTGCATCTGCGCCTCGGTTGGTGCCTTTTTGGTCACCACCTTCAGGTCATCCATCCCGCGCAGACCGTTGTCGCGGTCCTGCACCAGAAAACCACCCGACACCTGCCGCATTGCGAGGCCAGCCTCAGCTGTATCGGCCAGGCCCGGCGTGGTCAGCAGGCGCAGGTTTTTCTTGGCGGCAAAGACGTCGCGGGCCGCGTCATCGGCACCGGGTGCGATCACCACCTCGGTGAAAATCTCGGAAATCGCCTGCGCGGTGGCGCCGTCCAAAGGGCTGTTCAGCGCCACGATCCCGCCAAAGGCCGAGGTCCGGTCGCAGTCAAACGCCTTTTGATAGGCCTCCAGCAGCGTCGCCCCACGCGCCACGCCGCAGGGATTGGCGTGTTTGATGATCGCGCAGGCAAAGCCATCAGACGGCAGAAACTCACTGACCAGCTCATAGGCGGCGTCAGTGTCGTTGATGTTGTTATAGCTCAGTTCCTTGCCCTGCAGCTGTTCAGCCGTGGCCACACCAGCGCGGTCCGAGCCATCAGTGTAAAACGCCGCCGCCTGATGCGGGTTTTCGCCATAGCGCAACGGCTGCGCCAGCTGCCCGGAAAACACCCGGCGGCGCGGGTTGGCCTCGCCAATCGCCTCTGCCATCCAGGTGCTGACCGCCGCGTCATAAGCCCCGGTGCGGGCATAAGCGATCTGCGCCTGCCGCTTGCGGAAGGCCAGTGAGGTCTGGCCGTCATGCTGCGCCAACTCGGCCAGCAGCGGCGCGTAATCCGCGATATCGACGATCACGTTAACAAAGGCATGGTTCTTGGCCGCCGCGCGGATCATTGCCGGGCCGCCGATATCGATGTTTTCGATGCAGGTGTCGTAATCGGCCCCCTTGGCCACGGTTTCCTCGAACGGGTAGAGGTTCACCACCAGAAGGTCGATCTCGCCGATCCCGTGTTCTTGCATCGCGGCCACATGCGCCTCGTTGTCGCGCAACGCCAGAAGCCCGCCATGCACCGCTGGATGCAGCGTCTTCACCCGGCCATCCATCATCTCGGGGAACCCCGTCACCTCCGCCACATCAGTCACCGCGATCCCTGCGTCCCGCATCGCCGCGGCCGAGCCGCCGGTCGACAGGATCTCGACGCCCCTTTCGGCCAACGCCTGCGCCAGGTCGATCAGACCGGTCTTGTCGGAAACGGAAATCAGTGCGCGGCGCAGCGGATGGAGATCAGGCATTCAGGTCTTCCCAGGTGGTTCCGGTTGTCACGTCCTCGTCGTCCCGGGCCAGATCGCGCACCGCCAATGCAGTGTCCTGCGCCTTTGCCAGGGTCCAGCGGACGCGCGTCGCATACTCCATCGCACGGCCAGACAAAACGATCTGTTTTGTCGCGCGCGGGTTCAGGCGGCCATTTTCCAGATAAACGGAGGGTTCCAAGCCCAGTTCCACCTGCCCGTCAAAGCGCAAAATCCAGATCTCACCCGAGCGCAGCGCCATCGACACCGCGCTGCCGTTCATATCCAGCGCCACGTCCACATCCGGGTGCAGGTGGAAGTGGATTTGATAGGGCAAACCAGAGAGCCGCACGCTGTCCATTGCGCTGTCAAAACGCTTTTTTGCAGGGTCATCGAGCGCCACGAGGAAATCCTCGCCCAGCAGGCTGCGGCCATCGAGGCTCAAGAGCAGGCTGCGCGCATGGGTCAGGCCCTGCACCGGCACATAACCGTCATGCCCGCCTTCAAAGCGATAGCCTTGCGCCAGGTGCCCCATCTGCACCTTCACCTCGGTCGGGATGTCCTCCAGCAGCTCGCTTTCCGTCGCCCCGATCCAGCGCGGCGCCGCCAGACGGGCGCTGGAATAGCCCTCAAGGCAGACCGTGCTGTGCGACGGTGTCGCCCGCCCGGCCCGACGCCAATCCTCGCCAAACCCGCTGCCAGAGCCACAGCTGACAATCAGCGGCCGCCGGCCGGAAGTGAGCTCAAACCCCAGGGTCGAGGCATGTCCATTAGCCGAGGCCCGCCCACCCGGCGGTGGGGCCGCGTCGATCAGCACCGAGGTCCGCCCAGCCGACAGCCGCGCATACCCCATTGCCAGACCGTCGCTCTGGCGTTGTTTGTTGCCCGAGGCGGCCAGCGCCTGATCCAGACGGCCGTCGATGCCACGCCCACCGCCATGAAATCGCGCCAGACCGCCATCGCTATGCCGCAGAGTGCGCAAGGTGGGCGCGATCAGGGCAATTGCCGTAAGATGCGCCTCAGTCGGGCGCAGGTCACTTTCATCAAGCACCGCCTGTGCCCATGTCAGCAGGGTGAAGACCTCCAAGAGTTCCTCGGGATTGCGTGTCGGTATGCCGCCCTGCGCATCGATCTGCTTGGCACATTCCGCTCCGAGCGCGGTCCGGGCCGGCTCGATATGACGCTCCATCCCCTGCAGCGACAGCCCGGCATAAAGCAGGCCCGTCAAGGCCTCAAACCGCGGCAATCCCGGCGGGGCCGCCGACCCGCGGCGCACCAGGAATTCGGTCTGGGCCGAAAGCGCCGCGTAGAACTTGGCCGAGGCCACCTCATCCTGTCCACGCAACAGAAACAGGGCATGCTGAATCCAGCGGATCACCCGCCGCCCGGTCAAGTCCGGCGTCCAGCCCGGCCCGGTGCCGCGACCATAGCGGTCGATCCAGCCCCACAGCCACTCCTGCGCCAGCGCCCGTGCCCGCGCATCCCCGACAGCGGCCAGATCATCGAGCCAGGCAAAGCCATGTGTTTCGGCGGCAAAGCGCGCATCAGGCGGTTCAAGATCCCATAGGATGGTATCGGGCGCCTCGACCACGTGGCCGGCAAACATCATGTTGCCCGCCAGCATCTGCCGCCCGCGGGCAAAGAACCCGACGGTGCGCGGCTCGGGCTGCGACACAAATCCGCCGGCCGGTTTGATCCGCACCGATCGGCGCGCATGATAACGGTTGAGAATACGCGCAAAGGTGCTGCGCCAGCTGTTGCCTTGGGCCATGTGCTCTGCCTCTCACTCGCCTGACCGGCGATGTTATGGCGGCGATCATACGCGGGCAGGGCCCTCAAGTCACCCGACGATTCGCGCGGGCTCAGCCCTTTGTCAAAAGCGCCATGTAAAAGCCGTCCATGCCGCCCTGATCTGCCCAATAATCCGGCCTTAGACGCAGCCCGCCATCGGCGCTGCGCCAGGCGTCGTCGATGCCTGGAATGTCGGGCGGCAGGACCTGCAATCCGGGATGGCGGGCCAAAACCTCCTCGATCTGGCATTCGCCCTCGTCGGGCAGCAGTGAGCAGGTGGCAAACACTAACCGCCCGCCGAGTTTCAGCAGGCCCAGCGCATGATCCAGCATCGCGGCCTGAAGCCCGATCAGCTCCGCAATCCCCTCACCCTGCCGCGCATGCGGCAGATCGGGATGGCGCCGGATCGTGCCGGTAGCCGAACAGGGCGCATCCAGCAGGATCGCGTCATAGCGGCCCTGATGTGCCAGGGCATCCTCCGCCACAATCCGCGCCTTGAGATCCGTCCGCTCCAGATTCTCCCGCACCCGCTGCAACCGGGTCTCAGAGATGTCCAGCGCCGTCACCTTGGCCCCGGCTGCCGCCAGTTGCAGCGTCTTGCCCCCGGGGGCGGAGCACATATCCAGAACGTCCAAGCCGGCGACATCGCCCAAGAGCCGCGCCGGCAAAGCCGCCGCCGCGTCCTGCACCCACCACTCCCCTTCGCCAAATCCGGGCAGCGCACTCACCTGCCCCTGCGTCTCAACCCGCACTGATCCGGTGGGCAGCACCACGCCCCCCAAAGCCTGCGCCACCGCCGCCGCATCACCCCGCGGGGTCATATCCAACGGTGCCCCTCGGAAATGCGCGACCTCCATCGCCGCCACGGCCTGCCCGCCCCAGGCGCCCACCAAAGGCCCGCGCAGCCATTTCGGCAGGCGCGGCACCCGCAGGATTTCCCATTGCGTCGGGCCGTTTGCGGCCACCTTGCGCAACACGGCATTCACCAACCCTTTGAACCCCGCTATACGCTTGTGTGCGGCGACAATCTCCACGCAGGCGTTCACCACCCCATGCGCCGCCCCGCCCGAACACAACTCCACCGTGCCCAGCCGCAACACGTTCATCACCCGCAAGCCGGGTGCCTTCTTCAGGTACGGCTTCAACACCCGGTCCGCGCGCTCCAACCCGCGCAGCACCTCGGTCGCCAGCCTCTGCGCCGCGGCCCGTTCCGGCGGGCTCAACGGCTCCAAGACACCGGACAATTCGGACAACAACCGCCCCTCCCCCAAGACCTGCGTCAAAAGCTGAACGGCCGCCTGGCGGGCAGGATCGGGAATTGTCGGCATGAAAGCTCCGGGCGGTGATGCGGCGCCTCGGCCCCTTGCCCGCCCCGCAGCGCGGCGTATATCAACCGCCAAGCCACAAGGAAAGGCACTGCCCATGTCGGACGCGTCCAACCTACCCAACGACGACAGCGACACCAAAGACCTGCCGCCGGCCGCCCAACGCGCCTTGGCCGAGGCCGAAGAACGCCGCCAAAAGGCCGAAGAAGACGCCAAGGCGAACCCCCTGCCCCCCGAGCTTGGCGGCCGCGACGGGCCCGAACCCGTGCGCTACGGTGATTGGGAAAACAAAGGCATCGCTGTCGATTTCTGAACGTTAGCCCGCCCGCGCTCTGATCTGAGCGGCGCGGGGCGGGTGGGTGGGCGCGACGCTCAGATCAGAGCGCGGGCGGGCCTTACCGCAGCCGGAAATCCGCCGAATCTCCTCGACCCTGATCCGAGGTGAACCGGATACGGTTGCCCTTGGCCCGCACCTCTTGGCAATTATAGCCCAGTTCATCTCCACCCCAATACAGGTCCCGGCAGAAATAGCCATCCCGCCAGTTCCAGTCACCGGTCACATCCCAGCGCGCCCCGCGGCCGCTGATGCTGCCATCCGGCGCCACGCGCAACTTCACAAACGGACGCGACAACGTCTTGCCGGTCACGATCTCAAGAAACTGGTTGCGGTCCGTCACCTTGGCAAACTCGGCCATGGCCGGCGCGGCAGACATTGCCAGACCGGCACAGAAAGACGCCGTCAAAAAAATCGGTCTCATGCGGGCACCCCATTGCGCATACACTTAGGCCTACGCAGAGATGCCACAAACGGATCAATGAAAGCTGAATGTCGGATATGCCTTAGGCGGAATTCAGCCCAAGAACGTCCAGCATGTCATATTCACCCGGCGCCTTGTCCTGCCCCCAAAGCGCCGCCCGCAAAGCGCCGCGGGCAAAGAGCGCCCGATCAGAGGCGATGTGTTTCAGGACAATCCGCTCACCCGCGGCGGCAAAGATCACCTCATGCTCACCCACAACGTCGCCGCCGCGGATGGCGTGAAAGCCGATGTCACCCTGTTTGCGCGCGCCGGTGATCCCGTCGCGGCCCCGGTCGGCGACATCCTCCAGATCGACACCTCGGCCAGCCGCCGCGGCCTCCCCCAGCATTAGGGCGGTGCCCGACGGCGCGTCGACCTTACGGTTGTGATGCGCCTCTATAATCTCGATGTCCCAATCGGCATCCAACGCCGCCGCCACCTGCCTTGTGACCTGGGTCAAAAGGTTCACGCCAAGGCTCATGTTCCCGGCCCGCACGATCACCGCGTGATGCGACGCCGCCTTGATCTTCGCGAGATCGCTGTCCGTCAATCCGGTGGTGCCGATCACATGCACAGCCCGCGCCTGAGCGGCCAGTTGGGTAAAGGCCACGGTTGCCGCAGGTGTGGTAAAGTCCAAAACGGCTTGCGCGTGGGCAAACTGCTCCAGCGCATCGTCGCTGACTGTGATGCCCAGCGCCGTGCCGCCCATCACCTCACCCAGGTCCTGCCCAACCCAGTCATGGCCCTCACGCTCCAAGGCACCAACAAGGCGCAGCCGGTCGCTTGCCACAACCTCGCGCACCAGCATCTGGCCCATCCGGCCAGACACCCCTGTCACCACCACACCCGGTATTTCCGTCATCACATTCGCCTCTTGCCAGTCGCAGGCCTGCATAGCGTGGCGCGCTGCGCTTGGCAAAGGCTCTGCGACGGCTTAAGTCAGAAGCATGGCTCGCAACAGATTCCACGAGGGTTCCGGCCCTTCTCAGCGCCAACTTCGCGTTGGCGAACTTGTCCGCCGCACCTTGTCCGAGGTGCTGGCCCGCGGCGACGTGCACGACCCCGATCTCAACCGCATGTCGATCACGGTGGGCGAGGTACGGGTGTCCCCCGACCTCAAGGTCGCCACCGCCTATGTGGTGCCTCTGGGCGGCAGCGGATCAGAGGATATGTTTGAGCTGTTAAAGCGCAACCGGGCCGAGCTGCGCCGCGCGGTGTCCAAGAACCTGACGCTGAAATTCGCGCCCGAATTGCGGTTTCGCCTAGATGAAACCTTTGACCAGCTTGACGACACGCGGCGGCTTTTTGCGCAGGACGCCGTGCGCCGGGACGTGGAAGGCTAGCCCCATGCGCGGGCTGGGCGTCCTGACGGCCATCTGCATCGCCGTCCTGTTCAGCGGACACGCCGCCGGGGCCGTCACCTGCGAACGCGTCACGTATGACGGCAACCGCTACACGCTCTGCACGGTTGAGCCCGCCAAGCAGGCTTTGGAACTTTTCCTTTATGCCCCGGATGAGCTGCCTTACGGGCAATTCACCCGTCTTGAGGATACCTTGGCCAAAGACGGCAAAGCGCTGCTTTTTGCGATGAATGGCGGGATGTATCACGAAGACCGTGCGCCGGTGGGCCATTATGTCGAAAACGGGCGTGAGGCGATGCGCGTGATCTCGCGCCCCGGCCCGGGCAATTTCGGCCTGCTGCCCAATGGCATCCTGTGTATCCGGAAAAACCGCGCCGATGTCATCGAGACCCGCGATTTCCTTGCCACCCGGCCGAACTGTATCCATGCCACGCAATCCGGACCCATGCTGGTGGTGGAGGGAGAGCTGCACCCGCGCTTTTTGCCCGACAGCACCTCGCGTTATATCCGCAATGGCGTCGGCACCAGCGGCAATGGCCGTCGGGCGGTGTTCGCGATCTCGGACAACGCGGTCACGTTCCATGAGTTTGCCCGCCTGTTTCGCGATCATCTGCAAATGCCCAACGCGCTCTTTCTCGATGGCAATGTCTCACGCCTTTACGCACCGCAGCTGGGCCGCCGCGATGCCGGGCGCCTGATGGGGCCGATCGTTGGGGTCACCGCGCCGCTGGCAAACTGAACGCCCTTGCACCCGCCGGGTCCCCGGCCTACCTCGTTGCAGGATGTCGAACCGCCCGGAGTAATCATGCCGCAATCCCCTGAAAATCTGACCCATGCCCTGCTGGACGCCGCCAAGAAAGCCGGCGCCGATGCCGCTGACGCGATGGTCACCGAAGGCACCAAGATCAGCATCGACGTCCGCAACGGCACCTTGGAACAGGCCGAACGCGCCGAAGGCACCGATCTGGGGCTGCGGGTGCTGATCGGGCAGCGTAGCGCCACGGTCTCGGCTTCGGATGCACGGCCAGAGACCATCGCGGCCATGGCCGAGCGCGCGGTGGCGATGGCGACCGAGGCGCCGGAAGACCCTTATGTGGGTCTCGCTGATACGGACCAACTGGCGCAGGACTGGGACGTGGCGGCGCTGGAACTGGCCGACCCGGCACCTGAGCCTGCGCCGCAGACCTTGCAAGATGACGCGCAGCACGCCGAGGCGGCTGCCTTGGCCAAAGAAGGCATCACACAGGTACAATCGGCCAGTGCCGGCTACAGCGCCTACAAGGTGCATCTGGCCGGCTCTAATGGCTTTTCCGGCGGCTATGAGCGCACCAGCCGCGGCATCTCTTGCGTGGCGATTGCCGGCGAAGGGCTGGGGATGGAGCGCGATTACGACGGCGACAGCCGCATCTTTCAGGCCGACCTGCGTGACGCCGCCGAGATCGGCACCAGCGCCGCAGAACGTACGCTGGCCCGGATGAACCCGCGCAAACCGAAAACCGGGGCGTATCCGGTGCTCTTTGATGAACGCATCGCCTCGTCATTGATCGGCCACCTGATGGCCGCGGCCAACGGATCGGCCATCGCCCGTGGCGCGTCGTGGCTGCGGGATGCCTTGGGCGAAGAGGTCTTGCCGCCCGCGCTGTCACTGATCGAGGATCCGCACCGCCCCCGCGTCACAGGCTCACGCCCGTTTGATGCCGAGGGGCTGCCGACCCAGCGGCGCGCGGTGGTGCAGGACGGTGTGCTGACCGGCTGGACGCTGGATCTCGCCACCGCGCGCAAGCTGGGGATGGCATCGACCGCAAATGCCGGGCGCAGCACCGGCTCCGCCCCGTCGCCCAGCGCCTGGAACCTCGAGCTGACGCAAGGTGCCGACAGTCGCGACGCGTTGATAGCGCAGATGGGCACCGGGCTGATCGTGACCTCGATGATCGGCTCGACGATCAACCCCAACACCGGGGATTATTCCCGCGGCGCCGCCGGGCTCTGGGTCGAAAATGGCGAGGTCGCCTACCCGGTGTCAGGTGTCACCATCGCTGGCAACCTGCGTGACATGCTGCGCAGCCTGGTGCCCGCGAATGACGCGCGGCCCTGGCTGAGCCGCGTGGTGCCGTCTCTGCTGGTCGAAGGGCTGACCCTTGCCGGCGACTGACCTCGACCTTCTGATCGACGCCGCGCACGCAGCGGCCAAGGTCGCCACCACCTATGTCGGCGGCGCGCTGGACGTGCAGTATAAAGACCACGACCAGACGCCAGTGACGGCCGCCGACCTCGCCGTCAATTCGGTGCTCGAAGAGCGCCTACGCAGCGCGCGTCCCGACTATGGCTGGCTCTCGGAAGAGAGCGCGGACGACCCCGGGCGCGGCGACGCGAACCGCGTGTTCATCATTGACCCGATCGATGGCACACGCTCCTTCGTCGAAGGCTCCGCCACATGGGCGCATTCTCTAGCCATTGCCGAGGGCGGTGAGGTCACCGCCGCCGTCGTCTACCTGCCTTTGCGCGACAAGATGTATACCGCGAGCCTCGGCGCAGGCGCGCGTTTAAACGGCGCGCCCCTGGCCGTCTCGCGCATGGCGGGCATCACCGAGGCCGAAGTGCTGACCACCCGGCCCAACCTCGACAGCCGTCATTGGCCGCGCGGAGTGCCCGATTTCCGCCGCAGCCACCGCCCGTCGCTGGCCTATCGCCTTAGCCTTGTGGCCGAAGGGCGGTATGACGCGATGTTCACCTTCCGCCCGTCCTGGGAATGGGACATCGCCGCCGGCACGCTGATCCTGACCGAGGCCGGCGCGCGCGCCACCGACAAGCGCGGCGCGCCCTTGCGCTTCAACAACCCGGTGCCGCAAACCGACGGTGTTCTGGCCGCCAACCCGGCCCTGCATGGCGCCTTTCTGGACCGCTTGCTTTAGACGCGCCACGACGCGTCTGCTTGACCTGCACCCCCCATCCGCTAGGGTCGCGGCAGCAAGTTTTGGCAGAGGATGGCCCCATGCAACGTCTGCATCTGGTATTCGGGGGCGAGCTGGTCGACCCGTCGAAAAACGTGTTTCGCGACGTGGACGCCCTGCACATCGTCGGCATCTTTCCCAATTACGACGCTGCCTATAACGCCTGGAAAGCCGAAGCGCAGCGCACCGTCGACAATGCCCATATGCGCTACTTCATCGCCCATCTGCACCGGCTGAGGGATGAAGAGGCCGCCGCCTCTTCGACCGAGGAACTGGGCTGATCCCTTGAATAGCCGCGCCCTGAGTTTGCAGGCCTACCAAGCCTATGCGCGCAAGGGCACCGGCTTTGTGCCGCCCGCGACGCCGCGTCCAGACGGGCCGCTGATCTGGGCGCATTCCAGCGGCAAGGCGCGCGGGCGCGCGTTGTCGAGCCTGTGTATGCGCCTGCAGGCCCAGCGCCCCGAGGTTGCGATCATCGCCAGCGGCGACACCCGCATCGCCCCAGGTTTTGAGCAGATCGATCTGCCGGATGACAACGCCAGTACGGCCGCCGGGTTTGCTGACCACTGGGCCCCTGATATCGTGCTCTGGGCATCACAGACGCTTTGCCCGCTGGTCTTGTCGTCGGTCAAGGATACCGGGGCGGCGCTGATCGCCTTGGACTGCGAAGATCGGCAATGGACATCGCCGTCGCCGCGCTGGCTGCCCGATCCCGGCCCGGCGACACTGATGCTGTTTGACACGCTCTACACCGTCAGCACCGAGGCCGAGCGGCGGTTGCGGCGGCTGGGTGTGCCCGGCACGCAGATCCGCACCGACGGGCCGTTGCATGACGCCGCCTTGCCGCTCGACTGCAGCGACAGCCTGCATGAGGAGATGGCCGGCACCCTGGCGGGGCGCCCGGTCTGGCTGGCCGCGCGGGTGCGGGCGGACGAGGCCGGCGATATCCTCAGCGCGCATCGCCAGGCCATTCGCTTTGCGCACCGTTTACTGCTGATCATGGTGCCCAATGACGGCACCGAGGCTGGCGGCACCGCGCAAGCGGTTGAACAATCGCAGCTGCGCACCTGTTTCTGGGAAAACGGCGACATGCCCGACGAAAACAGCCAGATTCTGCTGACCGAAGGGGTCGAGGATCTGGGTCTGTGGTATCGCTTGGCCCCCTTGGCGTTTTTGGGTGGATCGCTGCGGACGGGTCATGGCGGGCACGACCCGTTTGAGGCCGCGGCCCTCGGCACGGCGATCCTTTACGGCCCGAATGTGGGCCGGCACCTGGGCGCCTATACCAGGCTGGTCGAGGCGGGAGCTGCCCGGATCGTCTCAGATGCCGATTCGCTGGCCGCGGCGGTGACCGCGCTTGTCGCGCCCGATCAGGCGGCGACCATGGCGCATGCCGGGTGGGATGCGATCTCGGCCGGGGCGGCGCTGGTCGATGATGTGCTGGCCGAGATTGGCGAGCGGCTCGACCGGAAAGAGGCCAGTTGATGCGCCCGCCCCGATTTTGGAACACCGGCCCCGATGCGCTGTCCTGGCAATCCTGGTTTCTGCGACCGCTGTCGGCGCTGACCGCGCAGGCCACGGCGCGGAGGGTGACCAAGACGGAAGGCCTGCGCCCGGGTGTGCCGGTGATCTGCGTTGGCAACATCAATGCGGGCGGCACCGGCAAGACACCGACGGTGATCGCTTTGGTCCTGCGCCTCGCCGCGCGCGGGGTGACGGCGCATGTGATCTCGCGCGGCTATGGCGGGCGGCTGGCCGGCCCGGTGCGGGTCGATGAGCGCAGCCATACCGCCGGGGATGTCGGCGATGAACCGCTGCTGATCGCCGCCTTTACCCCCACCTGGGTCGCCCGCGACCGCGCCGCGGGGGCGCGGGCCGCGGTGGCGGCGGGGGCGCAGCTATTGGTGATGGATGACGGGTTTCAGAACCCGTCGCTGCATAAGGATCTGTCGATTGTCGTGGTCGATGCGGTGGCGGGGTTTGGCAACGGGCTTTGCCTGCCCGCCGGCCCGTTGCGCGAACCCGTGGCCACCGGCCTGGCGCGGGCCGATCTGTTGCTCTCCATCGGAGCCGCCCCAGCGCAAGAGCGGTTTCACGACACCTGGGGCCAGGCGGTAAACCTGCCGCATATCACCGGGCATCTGGCGCCGTTGCAAACCGGTATGGATTGGGCCGGGCTACCGACGCTCGCCTTTGCCGGCATTGGCCATCCGGAGAAATTCTTTGCCACGCTGCGTGCTCTGGGCGCCGATCTGAGGCGCGGCGAGGCGCTCGAGGATCATCAACCGCTGACACAGGCGCTGATGACTAGGCTGGAGACCGAGGCCCGCGCGTTGGGCGCGCAGCTGGTGACCACCGAAAAAGACGCGGTGCGCCTGCCAGACAGCTTCCGCCCCAAGGTGCTGACCCTGCCGGTGCGACTGGAGTTCGACGACGCAGCCCCCCTCGACGCGGCTTTGGACAAACTGCTGACTTGAGTTACTCCGCCGCCAGGCGCTGATCACGCTGGCCCAAGGTGGCGATTTCGGCCACCACCCCGCGCAAGAGCTTGCGGAAGGCCTGGAAATTCGCGTTCGGGCGAATGGTGCGTTCGTCCATGTAAATCCCGCGATCAATCTCTATCTGGATCGCATGCTGGCCGCGTGACGGGCGGCCGTAATGCTGCGTCGTGAAGGCGCCGGCGAAGGGCGCGTTGCGCGTCACCACCAGCCCCGCGGCGGCAAAGCTTGCCTCGACCCGCTCGACAATCTCGACCGAGGCCGCGGCCCCGAACCGGTCACCGATCACGATCTCGGGCCGGGTCGCGCCGGACCGGGTGCTGTTTTCCACCGCTTCGCGCGGCATCGAATGGCAGTCGATCAGGATCGCCTCGCCGAACTGGGCATGCGCCCGGGTCAGCAGGCCTTGCAACGTATCGTGATAGGGCTGCCAGTAGCGTTCGATCCGCTGGTCCGCCTCGGTGCGCGGCAGTTTGCCTTTATAGATCGCACGCCCATTGGCAACGACCCGCGGCACCACCCCCAGACCCGAAGCAACGCGCGGATTATGCCCACCGCGGCGCACCCCCTCGATCAGGGCCGGATCAAGTTCATCACTGGCGCGGTTGAGATCGACAAAGGCCCGCGGCGCCCCTGCACGCAGAAGCGGCGCGCCGTATTGCGGCGCGCAGTCAAACAGCCGGTCGACATAGGCATCCTCGGACGTGCGGATCGTGTGTTCATCCAGAACCGTGTGGCGCAGGAACGACCACGGGTAATCCCGCCCGCTATGGGGCGAGGCGAAAACCACGCAGGACGAGGTTTCCGCAGGTTCGTGCAGATGATATGCAACCTTGGGCATTCACACTCCTCTTTGAGGGGCAACATAGACCGATTTTGGCGGTTGCCAAAAGCCCTTGATCCCTCTGACGACTCCTTTTATAGACCCCGCTACCGGCGCGGAATTCCGCGCCCCATTTTATTGGGGCAAGGGGCAGGTGCGGGTCAGACGGGCGATTAGCTCAGCGGTAGAGCACTTCGTTGACATCGAAGGGGTCACTGGTTCGATCCCAGTATCGCCCACCATGGAATTCACCGCACGGGGCCAAGCGCCCGGTGCTCCGGCCAACCAGGCGCTCGCGCGCCGCGACAGAAGGAGAGACCAGAATGAAGGTCGCCAACTCGCTCCGCTCGCTCAAGAAGCGCCATCGCGATTGCCGCGTCGTGCGCCGCAAGGGCCGCGTCTATGTGATCAACAAGACGCAGCGTCGGTTCAAAGCCCGCCAGGGCTGAACCGTCTGAGATTTCGATACAAAAGGCCGCCCTGGTAGGGGCGGCCTTTTTCGTTGTTGGGTGCCTGGCTAGTCCACCAAGGCTTGTTCCAGAAAGAACCGCGCCCGCTTGGTCTCGATATCCTGAGGTGTGCGCAGTTTCAGGTGCCGGCGGTATTTGCCTTTGCCCTCCAGCAGCCCGTCGGGATCATCAAACCCGGCCCCTTGGGTGAATTCCAGCGACAGGTGGTTGGTGTAGATAAAGATGCCTCCAACGCAGACTTTCTCGTCACCGGGATAAGGCGCAAAGAGCTCACCGCCGTATTTCGGCAGGTAAAACGCGTCTGGTGCGAGCTGGTCGATGATCTCGCGCAGCGCCGCGTCGATATCATTGGCGGTCTTTTGGTCCATCGCGATTGCCTTACCGCCCCAAGATTCCATCCGCTAAAAGCCGGATGACCGTGGCCTGATCGAGATACCCCGAAACGGTCAGGTTGCGCGCGCGTTGGTATTGGCGGATCGCGCGGCGGGTGCGGTTGGTGAAATTGCCATCCACCTGCCCGGGGTTGAGACCCAACGCCTCGAGCCGCGCCTCGGCCAGCCGGCGCGCGGCGGCGTTCAGTTGCAGTGCCTCTTCCTGACGGCGGGCGCGGGCGACAACGTCGCTTTCCTCGGCGGCCCGGCGCAGTTCTGCAATCCGCGCCCGGGCGTCGTTCACAAAGGCACCGTTTGGACGATTGTCGATGTAGCGCCGGTAGGCCGCGATGGTGTCAGCCTCACGGGCGCGGCGCCAGGCGCGGCGATCCTGGGCGGCGGCGCGCGCCTCGCGTTCCGCGACAATCTGTTCCAGCGCCTGTTGCGCCTGTGCTGAAAACGCGCCGTCCGGATAGCGATCGAGATAGGCGCGCAGCCCCTCTTCGGTGCCGCTGGCCCCGGTTTGTTGCCAATAGGCCCTGTCTCGCCGCTCCAGCTCTTCCTGACGGGCGCGGGCCTCTTCCTCCAACTGGATGGCCCGGCGTTCGGCCTGACGGTCCAGCCGGGTGATCTGGCGTTGGTTGAGATAACCCGACGCGGTCAGACCGACGCTTTCCTGCCATTGCCGGATCGCTCCGCGGGTTCCGGGACCAAAGATGCCGTCGATCCCGCGGGTGTTGTAGCCCAGGATCGACAGATCGCGCTGCACATCGCGGCGTTGCGGGCGGGTAAGCCGCAGCGCCTCTTCGGCGCGGCGTTCGGTGTAAAACGGCTCGGCTTCGATTGCTGCCAGGCGTTGACGCGCGGCCGGGGCATTGTCGCCGTCCGGGAAGAGTTGCAGATAGGCGCGATACCCGGCGGCCGAATCCTCGCGCTGCGCGGCCGCCCACGCCTCGGCATCACGGCGGCTGTCATCGGGAACCACGAGCGGGCTAAGGCCCGGATCGTCCGATGTCGGGAGCAGTGACGGGCTGACATCCCCGCGTCGCAGCCAGACATGGGTGTCCGGCGCATAGCCCAGGATATCCAGTTCGAAATTCCGCGCCTGGGCGACCAGCCGAGCCCCCGGCTGCGGCAGGACTTGCGTCGCAAAGCGCGCCATATCCGGCGCCGGCCCGCGCAGCACGGTGACCCCTTGCGGCACATCCAGCGACAACGCGCCAGGGGCCAGGAAATCGCCGGTGCCTTCCGCTATCCCGGTTTCGGCCAACAGCAACAAGGCCCGACCGGGATAACGCGCCAGCACCGTCAGGGCCGCATCCACCGGAAAGGAGCGCATCAGCACGCCGGCGGTATTGAGGTCTGCCACCTGCCCGAACGGCAGAAGATAGCTGCCCGCCGCGCCATGCACAAAGGCCCCGGAGAGCACGACAACAACCGGCCCCCCATCCTCGTCCAACCGGTTGATGAACTGGTTGAGCGCCCGCTGCATATCCAGCGGATTGGCATCGACGGCTTGCGTGACCTCAACGCCCTGCTCTTGCAATGCCTCGGTTGCCGAGCTGACCCTCGGCGCCCCAAAGAACGCCTGGAGCCGGTCATAGCGGCTGTTTGTGATGATCAGCGCGTTGCCCTTGGCCTCGACCGATCCGGCCGCAAGAACCGCGCATAGCGCCAGACATGCTCTTCGCATCTGACATCCCCCCTCTACTCGTTACCATACACTACCACATCAATCGTAACTTCGGGCGTCCTCGATGACCAGCCCGTCGCGCGGCAATCCGCCGAGGGGTACCAATTCGACCCGGCCCTTGAGCTTGAGCACCTCGGACACCGATTTCTCGAACGCCTCGGGGGCCTGCGCCTCGGTTTCGATCCGAACGGTCATCACGTCCATCTCACCTTCGCGGCTGGCCACGACGCGGGCGCGGGCGATTTCATCGTGCTTTGCGACCAGTGCTGCCACCTGTTCGGGGCGCACAAACATGCCCTTGATCTTGGTGGTCTGATCGGCGCGGCCCATCCAGCCCTTGATCCGCAGATTGGTGCGCCCGCAGGGCGATTCCCCAGCCATCACGGCGCTCAGATCCCCTGTCGCAAAGCGGATCAGCGGGTAGTCGGGGTTGAGCGTGGTGACGACAACTTCGCCCACCTCGCCCGGTGCCACCGGATCACCGGTGCCGGGGGTCACGATCTCGACGAGGACATGTTCGTCGACGATCATCCCTTCGACCGCGGGGCTTTCATAGGCGATGTTGCCCAGATCGGCGGTCGCGTAGCATTGCAGGCAGGTGATCCCGCGCGAGGCGTAATATTCGCGCAGCGATGGGAAGAGCGCGCCGCCCCCGACAGCCGCCTTGGTGATCGACAGGGTCAGGCCCATCTCATCGGCCTTTTCCAGGATCAGCTTGAGGTAATCGGGCGTACCGGCATAGCCCGTCACACCCACATCATGCGCGGCCTGCGCCTGCAATTCGGTCTGGCCGGTGCCCGCGGGCAGCACCGCCGCCCCCACCGCCCGCGCGCCATTTTCAAAGATCATGCCCGCCGGCGTCAGGTGATAGCCAAAGCAGTTCTGCACGATGTCCCCTGCGCCAATGCCACAGGCGTGCAGGAATCGGCCCATGCGCCACCAATCACGCCCATCACCACCGGGCTCATAGATCGGGCCCGGAGATTGGAACACATGCGCATAGCTCGAGGCCGGTTTGACCGCATAGCCGCCAAAGGGCGCTGCCGCCTTTTGCGCCGCGCCAAGATCGGATTTGCGCAGCACCGGCAGGCGCGCCAAGGCCGCCATATCGGTGACCCCTACCGCATCCACATCGCGCAACGCCGCGGCATAGCCCGGCAATGCCTTGGCGCGGGCGATCTGTTCGGGCAGCGCGCGTGCCAGGTCCGCCGCCCGTTCATCGGCGCTGCGCGTCTCAAGGGTGTCGAAAAAGCTGCTCATGCCACGCTCCGTTTCCGGGCCCAATCGGCCCGCTTTGATCTGAAACAAGGTTGACGCCGTCCCGCGCCGCTATTTTGGCCATACCGGCGGACAGAGGAGGATAAGCCTTGCCCTATAGCCAGATCGACCCGCGCATTCGATTTGATGACACCCGTCAGGTGATGGACGTCGATTTTTCCAACCTGCATTTCGACAGCTCGGCCACCGTCAACCACATCTATGACCGGATCGAAGAGCGCATCGCCCAGACGGGGGAAGACAGCTGGTTCTTTCTGGTCAACCTGTGCGGCACGCGGATCGACACGTCGGCCTGGATTGCCTATGCGCGCCGAGGCAAATCGCTGAACCTGGCGCATTCCATGGGTTCGGTCCGCTTTGACGCGTCGGAAGAAACCCGGCGCCAGATCGAACGTGCCGCGGGGACCGAGGCGTTTGACCCCAACCTCTTCACCACCCGCGAAGACGCGCTGAGCCGGATTGCGCAGATGCCGTCGACCCGCCGGGCGCGGATTGTGCATGACCCGAACTATGCCGAGGCCGATTTCGTCCGCCGCATCCGCTTTGATACCGCCGCGCAGATCATGGAGGTCGATTTCTCGCACTTCACCTTCTACCACTCGCGCGATGTCGACGATTTCTACGACCATATCGAGGCGCGCATCGCCGATACCGGGCGCGACAAGTGGTTTTTCCTGATCGACTACAATGGCTGCAAGATCG
>JAAUYB010120842.1_pt1 | contig 32632 bp, 26 predicted proteins | sample 7278071 | NCBI WGS metagenome assembly JAAUYB01 (sample SAMN14350121, study PRJNA611818) | marine sediment metagenome | isolation source: surface marine sediment (1.8m) | place: French Polynesia: Moorea | collected 2018-08 | reverse complement strand
CGATGCCGAAGGCAGCGCAATCGCTCCGCGCGGGCCGTCTCACCCGTCATCCACCACGGCAAACAACGTCGGAACCGCCGGGCACGGCGCCAGTTCGTTCTGAACCACGTCAGACAGCCGGGTCTGGTGCAGAAAAACATAGACATGCGCCGACAGGCCTTCCCACAGCCGGTTGGTCATCGACTGCGCCTTGCTGCCCGACACGGCGCCATGCGCGCCGGCCCCGGTATGCAGTGCGCTCACCGTCTCGTCGACGGCGCCCATCACGTCGGCCACGCGGATTTCCGACGGCGCCCTGGCCAACCGATAGCCGCCGCCCGGGCCTCGCACCGACTCGACCAATCCCGCCCGCCGAAGCTTCACGAACAGCTGCTCGAGATAGGGCAGCGAGATGTCCTGGCGCTTTGAGATCTCCGACAGCGACGACAGCGCCTCGGTCGGCTGCAGCGCCAGGTCGGCCAAGGCCACCATCGCATAGCGTCCTTTGGTGCTAAGCTTCATGCGCCGTCCAACCCCGTTCGTCCATTGACGTCAACGCGTTGGGTCATTAACCCAAAACCGACCCGCGGCGGCCCGGCGGCCGCTCTTTAGAATTGTTCTAAGGTGCCCCAGGTGCTTCGTCAAGAAGTCCGGCGCGGCCCGGAACCAACGAGACGAGGCGCGCCATGCCCGAGGTAATCTTTCCAGGCCCCGAGGGACGTCTGGAAGGCCGCTATCACCCGCAAAAGATCAAGGACGCGCCGATCGCCATCGTGTTGCATCCGCATCCTCAGTTCGGCGGAACGATGAACAATCGGGTGGTCTACAACCTGCATTATACCTTCTACAACATGGGCTTCACCGTGTTGCGGTTCAATTTCCGCGGCGTCGGGCGCAGCCAGGGCGAATACGACCAGGGCATCGGCGAACTCTCGGACGCCGCCTCGGCGCTCGACTACCTGCAATCGATGAACCAGAACGCCAAGCATTGCTGGGTCGCGGGCTTCTCGTTCGGCGCCTGGATCGGCATGCAGCTCCTGATGCGCCGGCCCGAGATCACCGGTTTCATCAGCGTCAGCCCGCCGGCAAATATGTACGACTTTTCATTTCTGGCCCCCTGCCCGTCTTCTGGGCTGATCATCAACGGCACCGCCGACCGCGTGGCGCCGCCCAAGGACACGCATGCGCTGGTGGAAAAGCTGCACGAACAAAAGGGCATCACGATCACCCATGAGGAGATCGAGGGCGCTGGCCATTTCTTCGAAGACCCGCATATGGAACAGATGATCGGCACGGTCGACACCTATGTTCGGCGCAGGCTGACCGAAACCACCCGCTGAGATCGCCGGAAACGCGCCTCGAACAGGGGCTCTTGTCGGGTTTCCGACGGCGGTCGCAAGCGGCTTGGAAGCCGCCTGACCCAAGCGATTTCAGCGGCGGTGCAAGCGTCCCCGCCGATCAGCCGATAATCGCGTTCAGCGTCGCCGAGGGGCGCATCACCGCCGCCGTCTTGGCCGGATCGGTGTGGTAATAGCCGCCGGTATCCGCCGCCGCCCCCGCCGCCGAGCCCAGCTCCTCCAGGATCGCCGCCTCGTTTTCGGCCAGGGACTCAGCGATCGGCGCAAATTCCGCCGCCAGCTCTGGGTCCGCGTTCTGCGCCGCCAGCGCCTCGGCCCAGTAGCGGGCGAACCAGTAATGGCTATGGCGATTGTCGGGCTGACCCGCTTTCCGGCCAGGAGAGCGCCCGTCGTCGAGCACGCCCTGCGTCGCCGCCTCCGCCGCCGCACCCAGCACGCCCGCCTTAGCGTTGCCGGCAACGTCGGCGAGGAAATTCAGCGACTCGCCCAAAGCGCAGAACTCGCCCATCGAATCCCACCGAAGATGGTTCTCGGCATTGAGCTGCTGCACATGCTTCGGTGCCGATCCGCCCGCGCCGGTCTCGAACAGCCCGCCGCCCTGCATCAGCTTCACGATCGACAGCATCTTGGCCGAGGTCCCCAGCTCCAAAATCGGGAACAGATCGGTCAGATAGTCGCGCAATACATTGCCTGTGATGGCGATCGAGTCGTTGCCGGCGGTGATCGTTTCCAGCGACTGCCGGGTCGCCGCGCGCGGGGCCAGGATCTGGAATTTGTCAGCCACCCCAGCGGCCTCCAGGGCCGGCGTCACGTAATTGATCAGCTCGGCGTCATGCGCCCGGTCCGGGTTCAGCCAAAAGATCGCCTCGGACCCCGTCAGCCGCTGCCGGTCCATCGCCAACTGGATCCAGTTTTCGATCGGTGCCTTCTTCACCGTGCAGGCGCGCCAAATATCGCCCGCCTCCACGGCATGCTGATGCAGCGCCGCGCCATTGGCCAGGACAATCCGGATCGTGCCGTCCGCCGGCGCCTCGAAGGTCGTCGGGTGGCTGCCGTATTCCTCGGCCTTCTGGGCCATCAAACCGACATTCGCCACTGCGCCGGCCGTCGCCGGGTCGAGTGCACCGTTGGCTTTGAAGAACCGGATCGCCTCGTCATAGACCGGCGCATAGCAATTGTCGGGGATCACGCAGTTGGTGTCGCCCTTGGCGCCGCTTGCGTCCCAGCCCTTGCCGCCCGCGCGGATCACCGCCGGCATCGACGCGTCGATGATCACGTCCGACGGCACGTGCAGATTGGTGATCCCGCGATCACTGTCGACCATATAGATCGCCGGCCGCTGCGCCGTTAGCGCCTCGATCTGGGCCTGGATTTCGCCTGCGTTCGGCATCTCCGCGATCCGCTCCAGCACATCGCCGAGGCCCGAATTCGGGGTCACCCCGGCGGCCGCCAGGTCGGCCCCATGTTCCTCGAAGACCGGCGCAAGCCAAGCCTTGACCGCATGGCCGAAGATGATCGGATCCGACACCTTCATCATCGTCGCCTTGAGATGCAGCGAGAACATGATGCCGTCGCGCTTCGTCGCTTCGATCTGCTCCGCCAAGAACGCCGACAGTGCCTTGGCCGACATAAAGGTCGCATCCGCCACCGTGCCGGCCTCCAGCGGCCAGGCCTCCTTCAGCACCGTCACCGCCCCATCCGCACCTTCAAACTCGATCCGCGCGTCACCGGCCTGCGCCGCCGAGATCGTCGCCGACACCTCGTTGGCGAAGAAATCACCGCCGGGCATCGAGGACACATGGGTTTTCGAGGTCGCCTCCCAAACCCCCATCGAATGCGGATTGGCCTGGGCGTAGGTCTTCACCGCCCGCGCCGCGCGCCGGTCCGAATTGCCTTCGCGAAGAACCGGGTTCACCGCCGACCCCTTGATCGCGTCATAGCGTGCGCGCACCTTGCGGTCCTCGTCGGTCCGGACCTCGACAGGGTAGTCGGGCATGTGCAGCCCCTTGGCCTGCAGTTCTTCGATCGCCGCTTCCAGCTGCGGCACCGACGCCGAGATGTTGGGCAGCTTGATCACATTCGCCCCGGGCGTCTTCACCAGCTCGCCAAGCTCGGCCAGATCGTCGGGCTGCCGCTGATCCTCGGTCAGGTATTCCGGGAATGCCGCGATGATCCGCCCCGCCAGCGAGATGTCCTTGACGCCGACCTCGATCCCCGCCTTGGCGGCGAAAGATTGGATGATCGGCAACAACGACGCGCTCGCCAATTCCGGCGCCTCGTCGACCTTGGTGTAGATGATGTCTGGGGTTCCGGACGGTGCCATGACGTGTCTCCCATCTGCCGCCGGTCCAGGACCGGCGAATGTACGGCAGGTCGCTATCGCCCGCCGCGCCGTTGCCCACCGGGTAGCCAAGGCGCCCGCACAAGTCAATGCATACCACGGTATACCGTCAGCAAATTCCCGTGCGACCCGGGGACGCACGACCGTTCACGTCGGCACTTCTCGGCCGCCGCCCGTTCCCCTAGGCTCGCACCGACCCCAGCCTTCGGAGCCGCCGCCATGCCCGCCGCCTATCTCTACCTGATCGCCGCCATCTTCGCCGAAACCGTCGGGACCACCGCGCTGCAGGCAAGCCAGCAATTCACCCGCCTCATCCCGTCGATCATCGTCGTGATCGGCTACGGTATCAGCTTCTATCTGCTTGCGGGCGCGCTGAAATGGATCCCCGTCGGCATCGCCTATGCCGTCTGGTCCGGCCTCGGCATCGTCTTCATCGCATTGATTGGCCTGGCCGTCTTCGGCCAACGCCTCGACCTGCCGGCCGTTCTCGGCATCGCCATGATCCTCGCCGGCATTCTGGTGATCCATCTATTCTCCGAGACCGGCGCGCATTGAGCTTTCGCCCGGCTGCGGTCACTGTCAACGTCTGCCGGTAACCGATTGGTAACATTTATGAATCTTAGACCGTACGATCAATTGTTTCGCATGCGAAACATTTTGCAGTGCAGCATTCCGCCTCTGGCCTTTTGCCGACGTCCGCGCTAGGTGGCCCGGCACCTCAACAAGGCCACACCCATGGACCTGCGCAACATCGCGATCATCGCCCATGTCGACCACGGCAAAACCACGCTGGTCGACGAGCTTTTGCGGCAATCCGGCGCCTTTCGCGCCGGTCAGCAAGTGGCCGAGCGCGCGCTGGATTCCAACGACCTCGAGCGGGAACGCGGCATCACGATCCTGGCCAAATGCACCTCCGTCGAATGGAAGGGCACGCGGATCAACATCGTCGACACACCAGGGCATGCCGATTTCGGCGGCGAAGTCGAACGGATCCTCAGCATGGTCGACGGCGTGGTGCTTTTGGTCGATGCCGCCGAGGGGCCGATGCCGCAGACCAAGTTCGTCACCTCCAAGGCGCTGGCCCTCGGCCTGCGCCCGATCGTGGTTTTGAACAAGGTCGACAAGCCCGACGCTGAGCCCGACCGCGCGCTCGACGAATGCTTCGACCTTTTTGCCGCGCTTGACGCCTCCGAAGACCAGCTCGACTTTCCGCACCTCTATGCCTCGGGCCGGTCCGGCTGGGCCGATGCCGATCTCGACGGTCCGCGCGCCGACCTCTCGGCGTTGTTCAACCTGATCGCCAACCACGTCCCGGCCCCACGCCAGCTTGCGCATCAGGACGAGGACTTCACGATGCTCGCCACGACTCTCACCGCCGATCCCTTCGTCGGCCGGATGCTCACCGGCCGTGTCGAGTCCGGCACGCTCAAGACCGGCCAGACCGTCCAGGCGCTCAGCCGGATCGGCCAGAAGATCGAGCAATTCCGCGTCACCAAGATCCGCGCTTTCCGCGGCCTCGCACAACAGGACATCGACGAGGCGGTCGCGGGCGACATCGTCAGCCTGGCCGGGATGTCCAAGGCGACCGTGTCCGACACGCTGGCCGCGCTTGCCGTCGAAGAACCGCTCGAAGCCCAACCGATCGACCCGCCGACGATCTCGGTCACTTTCGGGATCAACGACTCGCCCTTGGCGGGGCGCGATGGGACCAAGGTCCAGTCCCGTGTGATCCGCGACCGGCTGCTCAAGGAAGCCGAGTCCAACGTCGCCATCCGCGTCACCGACACCCCAGGCGGCGAAGCCTTCGAGGTCGCCGGCCGCGGCGAATTGCAGATGGGCGTTCTGATCGAGAACATGCGCCGCGAAGGCTTCGAACTGTCGATCTCGCGCCCGCAAGTGCTGTTTCGCGACATCGACGGGCAACGCTGCGAGCCAATCGAAGAGGTCACCATCGATGTCGATGACGAGTTCTCCGGTGCGGTGATTGAGAAACTCACCGGGCCGCGCCGTGGCGAGATGACCGAGATGAAGCCCGCCGGCGCCGGCAAGACCCGGATCGTGGCGCTGGTGCCCTCGCGCGGGTTGATCGGCTATCACGGCGAGTTCCTCACCGACACACGAGGCACCGGCGTGCTGAACCGCGTCTTCCACGACTGGGCGCCCTACAAGGGACCGATCCCGGGGCGTCGCGCGGGCGTGCTGATCTCGATGGAAAACGGTGCGTCGGTCGCCTATGCGCTGTTCAACCTCGAAGAGCGCGGGCGGATGTTCATCGGCGCCCAAGAGCCGGTCTATCAGGGCATGATCATCGGCGAGCACGCGCGCGACAACGACCTCGAGGTGAACCCCTTGAAGAGCAAAAAGCTCACCAACATCCGCGCCGCCGGCAAGGACGATGCCGTGGTGCTGACCCCGCCCGCCAAGATGTCGCTGGAACAGGCCATCGCCTATATCGACGACGACGAATTGGTCGAGGTCACCCCAAATGCGATCCGGCTGCGCAAACGCTTCCTCGACCCGCATGAACGCAAGCGCCAAGCCCGCGCGGCGAGTTGACCGGCCACAAAAAAACGCGGGCACCTGGGCCCGCGCTTTTCTGGGTCACTCATCAAACCGCCTGCGCGCCGGTGGGGATGTCACCGGCGCAGAGGCACGTTCAGGTCAGCACTTCGGGCAGCCGCAGGAAACTTCCTTCATGACCCAGTAGCCCTTCGAGGCGAGGGACTTGTGCTCGCGATAGACCGGCGCGTAATGCACCAGCTCAATGCGGCCGTGCTTGTGCTCGTAGCGCTCCTTGGCGTGCTTCACGAGCACCTTGTGCGTCTTGTAGGTGGGCGGCACCCAATGCTTGTCAAAACAAGCGACGGTGCGGCCTTCCCAGGCCATAGCGGACCCGGCAGTCAGAACAACAGCGGCAGCTGCTGCGGTCAGGATCGATTTCATTTGAACCTCCGTTACCCAAAAAGTGACTCAGATTTACCATGGCGAAAATCGGATGACCTATAGGCCGGATGTGGCCGATTTGCTGTTTGACAGCGAAATCCGCGAAAAACTTGGCGAATCGACCTGAACTGTGGTGCGGGCGCATCACTCTGCTGTGCAGGATTGCAAGCGCAAAAAATAGTATTGGTTAACGCCCAGAAACAAAAGGAGAAACTGGAAGCGATTGTTCGGCATTCCGGAACTTCTGCCACATTTCGGTCTGGGGAAACGCCGAATCACTGGGGATAAAACCGGCAACTGACGCCGGCAATTTTTGCACCCGTGGTGGCCGATCTCAAGCGTCTGATCCGGCGGTCTCGGCGCAATTCCGCCGTCGCTGTCCGCCGCGCGAAGGCTCACCTTTCCGTGGGTGAAACCCGCGCGACCTTGGCGTCCAACCGGATCATGCCAGGCCGCACAACCCGAGCGCACCAGCCCCCATGGCCGCGCAGGGCATTGTAGCCGCCGCGCCCCAAGGCCTCGGTCATCCGCGAACAGGGCGCACATGGACCGGTGAGTTCTATCTCGGCGCCATCGATCGACAGTCGCGCGCCGCGCAACGCCGACAAATTCAGCCCGGCAATGTGGATGTTGCGCCGCAGCGCCTCGGGCGCCACCGTCTCGACGCCGAGATAGGCCGCCACCGCCGCCAGGTGCTCGTGCTGAAACAGCGTGACGGCGCGTTTGCCGGCGCGGCCGTGATCGCCGACGAGCCCGTCCAGGCCCAGATCGGCCGCCTCCGCCAGCCGCATCGGCGCCCGCCGCTCCGGCCGCAGCCCGATCCAGGCGACACGGCCCGCCTGGGCGTCGGTCGCGATCAGCTCGGCCAGAGTGGCCAGCTCAGACCTCTTCGACGACCATCAGGTCGCGCTCGCTTGCCGCCTTGGCGAAGCGCAGCGCCTCCTGGTAGCGGGGCGAGTTGTAGCAGGCGACCGCATCCTCGAGCGTGGGAAACCGCGCCACCACGTTGCGCGGCCGGTCCTTGCCTTCCAGCACCACATAGCGCCCGCCGCGGGCCAGGAAGCTGCCGCCATGGGCCGCGATCGCCTCGGTCGCGATGGCGGCGTATTTGCCGTAGGCCTCTTCATCGGTCACGGTCACATGTGCGATCCAAAGCGCGCCCATCGTCAGCCTCCTATCACCGCCTCGGCGGCCTTGATCGCGGCGTCGGCCTTGCCGGCGTCACGGCCGCCGCCCTGCGCCATGTCGGGCCGGCCGCCGCCGCCCTTACCGCCTAGTTCGGCCACCGCCGCGCGGACGATGTCCACCGCCGACAGATCGCCGGTCAGATCGTCGGTGACGCCGGCGGCCACCGCCGCCTTGCCGCCCGCATCGGCGATCAGCAGGATCGCGCCCGAGCCCAGCCGTTCCTTGTGCTCGTCGATCAGGGGCGGCAGGTCGCGGCCCGAGACGCCTTGCAGCACCTGGGCGAGGAACTTGCGGCCGCCGACTTCGCGGGCCTCAGGCCCCGCGCCCTGCCCCGCGCCGCCGGCCATCGCCAGCTCGCGCCGAAGCTGCGCCACCTCGTTTGCCAGAGCCTTGCGTTCGTCCGCCAGCGCCTTGACCCGGCCGACCACCTCGCCCGCGCCGGCCTTCAGCGCCTCGGCGATCTCGGCCACGCGCCGGTCCTGCTCGGCCAGATGGCTAAGCGCCGCCTGCCCGGTCAGCGCCTCGATCCGGCGCACGCCCGCCGACGAGGCGCTGTCGCCCAGAACCACGCACAGCCCGATGTCGCCGGTTCGCTGCACATGTGTGCCGCCGCAAAGCTCGATCGAATAGGTGTTGCCGTCGGGCCCCTTGCCGGTCGCCGCCTGGCCCATGGAGACCACCCGCACCTCGTCGCCGTATTTCTCGCCGAAGAGCGCCTGCGCGCCGATCGCACGGGCATCGTCGGGCGTCATCACCCGAGTCTCAACGGCGGTGTTCTGCCGGATGTAGCCGTTCACCTCGTCTTCGACCCGGGCCAGTTCGTCGGCCGTCACCGCCTTTTGGTGGCTGAAGTCGAAGCGCAGCCGGTCCGGCGCGTTGAGCGAGCCGCGCTGCGCCACGTGATCGCCGAGCGTCTGCCGCAGCGCCTCGTGCAGTAGATGCGTGGCCGAGTGGTTCGCCCGGATCGCGCCGCGCCTTGTGTGGTCGACCTTCAGCGACACCGCATCGCCAACCGCAAGGCGGCCTTCGTCGACCGTGGCCTGATGGCCGAAGACGCGGCCGCCGGCGAAGCGGCGCACATCCGCGATCTGGCCGTGGTTGTCGTGGTCGGCGAGACTGCGGATCGTGCCGTGGTCGCCGACCTGGCCGCCGGCCTCGCCGTAAAACGGCGTCTGGTTGACCACGACCCAGCCCGATTTGCCCTCTTCCAGCGCGTTGACCGGGGCGCCGTCGACGACGATCGCGGCGACCACGCCCTCGGCCACTTCGGTGTCGTAGCCCAAAAATTCGGTGGCCCCGTGGGTCTCGGCGATGTCGAACCAGACCGCGGCGTCCTTGGCCTCGCCAGAGCCCGCCCAGGCGGCCCGCGCCTTGGCTTTCTGCTCCTCCATCGCGGCGTCGAAGCCGTCGACGTCGACCGAGCGGCCCTGTTCGCGCAGCGCGTCCTGGGTCAGATCCAGCGGGAAACCGTAGGTGTCGTAGAGCTTGAAGGCGGCCGCGCCGGGCAGCTCGGCGCCCTCGGGCAGCGCGGCCAATTCGTCGTCGAGCAGCCGCAGGCCGCGGTCCAGGGTCTGCAGGAACCGGGTCTCTTCCAGTTTCAGCGTCTCTTCGATCATCGGCTGGGCGCGGCCGAGCTCGGGATAGGCGCGGCCCATCTCGGCCACCAGCGTGCCGACCAGGCGGTGCATCACCGGGTCGGCGGCGCCGGCCAGATGCGCGTGCCGCATCGCACGGCGCATGATCCGGCGCAGCACGTAGCCGCGGCCCTCGTTCGAGGGCATCACCCCGTCGGAGATCAGAAACGAGGTCGAGCGCAGGTGATCGGCCACCACCCGGTGGTGCACGTTGTCCGGCCCGTCGGGGTCCGAGGAGGTGGCGTGCGCCGAGGCCTCGATCAGCGCCCGCATCGTGTCGGTGTCGTAGTTGTCGTGCTTGCCCTGCAGCAGTGCGCCGATGCGTTCGAGCCCCATGCCGGTGTCGATCGACTGCATGTCCAGGTCGACCATCGAGCCGTCCTCGAACTGCTCGTTCTGCATGAAGACGATGTTCCAGATCTCGACGAAGCGGTCGCCGTCTTCCTCCGGGCTGCCGGGCGGGCCGCCCCAGATGTGGTCGCCGTGGTCGTAGAAGATCTCGGTGCAGGGGCCGCACGGGCCGGTCGGGCCCATCTGCCAGAAATTGTCGTGGGTGGCGATGCGGATGATCCGGTCCTCGGGCACGCCGACCTTTTTCCAGATGTCGAAGGCCTCGTCGTCGGTGTGGTAGACTGTGGTCAGAAGCCGCGCGGGGTCGATGCCGAAATCCTGCGTGAGCAGGTTCCAGGCATAAGGAATGGCGGCGTCTTTGAAGTAGTCGCCGAAGCTGAAATTCCCCAGCATTTCAAAGAAGGTGTGGTGGCGCGCGGTGTAGCCCACGTTGTCGAGGTCGTTGTGCTTGCCGCCGGCCCGCACGCATTTCTGGCTGGTGGTGGCACGGGTGTAGTCGCGGCGCTCGACCCCGGTGAAGAGGTTTTTGAACTGCACCATGCCGGAATTGACGAACATCAGCGTCGGGTCGTTGCGCGGCACCAGCGGCGAGGAGGCCACGACCTCGTGGCCGTTCCGGGCGAAGTAGTCGAGAAAGGTCGAGCGGATGTCGTTCAGGCTGGCCATCGGGGCGTCGGTCCGGGGATCGGTGCGGGGCGTCGGCCTCATGTATCGCCGGTCACCGCCTCTGTCCACCGGGGCCAAACCTTCGGCGAAAACCCGGTTCCAAATCCTCGGCGAGGATTTGGCCCGGGCAAAGACGCGACGGGGCGTCGCCGTCGCGCCGCCCCGCCTATGCGTATTGTCCACCCCGCGTCCGGGGTGCCGGGGATGTGTCCGGGCATCCCCTGACCCAGCCCGGTCAGCCCTCGAGCAGGGCGTCGTCCTCGTCTTCAGCGCCGGCTGTACCCTCGGGCATGTCGAAATCGAGCCCGTGGGCGGCGCGGATCTTATCCTCGATCTCCAGCGCCACGCCGGGATTGTCCTTCAAGAACCCCTTGGCGTTCTCGCGGCCCTGGCCGATGCGCTCGTCGCCGTAAGAGAACCAGGCGCCGGATTTCTCGACCACGCCGGCCTTGACGCCCAGATCCAGAAGCTCGCCGGTCTTCGAGATGCCCTCGCCATACATGATGTCGAACTCGACCTGCTTGAACGGCGGCGCCACCTTGTTCTTGACCACCTTGACCCTTGTCTGGTTGCCGACCACCTCGTCGCGGTCCTTGATCGCGCCGATGCGGCGGATGTCGAGCCGGACCGACGAGTAGAATTTCAGCGCGTTGCCGCCCGTCGTGGTTTCGGGCGAGCCGAACATCACGCCGATCTTCATCCGGATCTGGTTGATGAAGATCACCATGCAGTTCGAGCGCGCGATCGAACCGGTCAGTTTGCGCATCGCCTGACTCATCAGCCGGGCGTGGACGCCGACCGACGAATCCCCCATGTCGCCTTCGAGCTCGGACCGCGGCGTCAGGGCGGCCACCGAATCGACCACGACCATGTTCACCGCGCCCGAACGCACCAGCGTGTCGGTGATCTCGAGCGCCTGCTCGCCGGTGTCGGGCTGCGAAATCAACAGCTCGTCGAGGTTGACCCCCAGCTTTTTGGCATATTGCGGGTCGAGCGCGTGTTCGGCGTCGACGAAGGCGCAGACCCCGCCCTTTTTCTGCTCTTCGGCCACGCAATGCAGCGTCAGCGTGGTTTTGCCCGAGGATTCCGGACCGTAGATTTCGATGACCCGGCCCTTCGGCAGCCCGCCGATCCCAAGCGCGATGTCGAGCCCCAGCGATCCGGTCGAGGTCGCCTCGATGTCGCGCAAGGCATTGTCGCCACCGAGCTTCATGATCGAGCCCTTGCCGAATTGCCGTTCGATCTGCGCCAGCGCCGAATCGAGCGCCTTCTGCTTGTCGCTGTCGCGCTTGTCGGTCATCGAGAGAAGTTCTGCCGTTGCCATGGATCGGGTTCCTTATTTCACAGCCTGTGCCCAGCGGCAATCACTGCCGATGTTCGCCTCTTGTTCTTCCGCGTCTTATGCGAACAAAACGTGGACAATTCAACACAAATCTTCATGGTTTCGAGATTTGGTCGATTCGCCTTAAGGACTGGTTACCGGGAATTGGGGCGCCCCGGGAATCTCGTATCTGGCTGGTTTCGTAGAGATAATTGGGCAAGTACAACGGCCAAGGTTCGCCGGAGAGACGCGCTTTGCGACCAAAAAAACCGCCGGCGCCCGTCCTGGGCTGTAGCGGGCGTTGTGCCAGGTCCGGCGACGATCGATGCCGCGCCGAGAATGGGTGGCGTCTATTGCAGTTGGCCCTGCACCGTCTCGGTCAGTTGCGACAGCGAAAACGGCTTGGGCAGGAACACCGAATTGGGGATCTTGGCGCGGTTGTGGGAAAAGCTGTCCTCGGCATAGCCCGACACGAACACAACGCGCACGTCGGGCCGGTTCTTCAGCGCCTTCGACACCCAACTCGGCCCGTCCATGCCGGGCATGACAACGTCGGTGACGAAGACGTCCACCTTCAGGTCTTCGTCCTCCAGCGTTTGCAGCGCGTCTTCGGCACTTTCGGCCTCGAGCACGGTATAGCCGCGCAGGCGCAACGCGCGGCTGGCGAAGGCCCGCACCGGCGCCTCGTCCTCGACCAGCAGGACCACGCCGCCTTCGGGTTTGGCGGCCGGCTTGGCCTCGGCCTTCTTTTCGGGCGGCGGCAGTGCATGGGTGCCGCGATGCGCCGGGAAGTAGATGGTGAAAGACGACCCGTTGCCGATCACGCTGTCGGCGAAGATGAAACCGCCGGACTGCTTGACGATGCCATAGGCCATCGACAGGCCCAGCCCGGTGCCCTCGCCCAGGCGTTTGGTGGAATAGAAGGGCTCGAAGATCTTGGGCAGCTTGTCGGCGGGGATGCCGCAGCCTTCGTCCTCGACCACGACCAGCACGTATTCGCCCGGCGGGACCACGGCGCGGTCGCGCGTCAGCGCCTCGGTCAATCGCACGGCGCGCGTCACCACCCGAATCGACCCGCCATCCGGCATCGCGTCCCGGGCGTTGACCACGAGGTTCATCAGCACCTGCTCCAACTGACGCTTGTCGGCGCGGATACGCGGCAGATCGGGGTCGTGGGTCCAACTGAGGTCGATCTTCTCGCCCACCAGACGATTCAGCAGATGGGTCAGATCGCCCAGCGTGTCGCGCAGGTCGATGAGTTCAGGCTGCATGTTTTGCTTTCGCGAAAATGCCAGAAGCTGGCCGACGAGGCTCGCCGCGCGATTGGCGTTCTGGTTGATCTGAACCAGATCGCTGTAATTCGGGTCGCCCGGCTGGTGACGCAGGAGAAGCAGGTCGCAATGACCCGAAATCGCGGTCAGAAGGTTGTTGAAGTCGTGCGCCACGCCGCCGGCGAGTTGCCCGATCGCCTGCATCTTCTGGCTTTGCACGAACTGCGCCTCCAGCGTCTTGAGCTCGGTTGCGTCGATCAGCACCGCCAACAGCGAGACGTCGCTGCCCTCGATCATCCGCCCGAGCGCCACCTGCAGATAGACGTCCTTTTGCGGGCGCGTGGCGCGCACCACTTCGGTTCGATTGGCACCGCGGCCTTCTGAGACGTCGAGCAGCCAGTCATCGATCGGACGGCCGAGCCCCTCGACCACATCGGCGAAGTCGAGCTTGGCGTCATCGGGCAGCGACAACAGCTGTTTCGCCCGTCGGTTGGCCATCTGGATGCGGCCGGAGATCGACAGTTTCATCAGCGGCACCGGGATCGCGTCACTGTGGGTCCAATCCCGATCCGGCGCATCGCCGGGCCAAACGAAGATCTGTTGATGACCCTCGGGATCGTCGACCACCGCCAGGTTCGCCGACACCGGGCCCTTGGCGGTTGCGAGCTGGTGCAGCCGCCCCGGCCGCAGCGGCAGATCGTTGACCACCCGATCGAGCGTCTTAGGCCGGCCGCCCAGCAGCGCCTCCATCTCGGCGCTCATATCCAGCATCGTGCCGGATTTGCTGACCCGCATCATCGCCAGTGCGACGTCCGTCGCCGTGATCCGTTGCGTCTGTCCGCCGCCCTCGAAGCGCCAGAGCACACCGTCTGGCTCGATCCGTGCCGCCGATATCCGCGCCGAGCCGGTCGGCGCGGGCAGGTCCTCGGCCGCCCATCCGACCATCTGCGCCTTGCTGCGCAACCGCAGCAAAAGCGAACCGGGCGAGGCCGAATAATCCGCCAAGACCCCGCTGAGCGTACCGTCACCGGGCAAGGACTGCGCCGCGGCGTTGCTATAGAGCTGATGGCCGTCGCCGTCTGTGACGAAGCCCGGAACCTCGTCGCGGGCAATCAGCGCCTGGGCCGCACGCTGCGCTCTGCGCGCCTGCGCCCGGTGCAGTTGGTCGAGCGCCGTCACCAGGACGACGAGGCAGCACAAGGCCGCGCCGGCAACCAAAAACACCGCGCCGGCGAGCCGTCCCTGCAGGGCGATGGCCAGGGCGATGCACGCGACGGCAGGTATCAGGATCTGCACCGATCGAGGTGCGGCGGCGATCGCCATCCGGGCGATTGGACTGGGCGACTGGGCCGTGTCGGACACCACCGGCTCCCTCGTTCTGCTATCCGATTTTTGCCATAACAAAGGTTAACCACCGGTAAATCAGGGGCCCGGCTATCAACCTAGGATTGCTGTAACGCTCTCGTCAACAGCCCAAGGTAAAATCCGTCGCCGCCGTCCAGCGGCGTGAGGCGCAATTCTTGGGTCAGGCGCCATCCAGGCGTGCGGCCGATGAAGGCGGCGACCTGGGCGCTGTTTTCGCTGTCGAGCAACGAACAGGTGGCGTAGGCCAGGTGCCCGCCCCGCTGAACCAATGCCGCCGCCTGGTCCAATATTTGCGCCTGCAATTTGCGCAGGTCAGCAAGCCGCTGCCTGGTCAAACGCCACTTCGCATCGGGAGAGCGCCGCCAAGCGCCACTGCCGGAACAGGGCGCGTCGCAGAGGACCAGATCGTATGGCGCGCGGCGCTGCACGTCGGGCAATGGGCGGATGTCGATGGCCGCTGCGGCCCGTTTGGCGCGGCCCGGCAAGTCGCGCAGGCGCGCCGGGTTGGCGTCATGGGCGGTCACCTGCAGGTTGGCGCGCGCCGCCATCGCCAGCGCTTTGCCGCCGCCGCCTGCGCAGAAATCAAGGACCTTGGCCCCGTCCCGCAACGGCAGCGCCTCGACCACCGCTTGCGACGCCGCGTCCTGCAGTTCGACCAATCCGTCGGAAAACGCCTGGGACGCCTGGATCCGGCGCGGGTTCGCGGTGACTTCCAGCGCCGTCCCTGCAAGGCTATGCGGTCGGGTCTCGATGCCGTCACGACGCAGAACCGCGGCCGCCACTGCGCGAGAGGCGCTGCGCAAATTGCACCGCAGGAACACCGGGGCCCGAGCGCGCATTACGTCGCAGATGGCGCCGCAATCCGGTCTCAGGCTGCTCTGGAGTTCGGGGAGCAGCCAGTCGGGCATATCCAGACGAACGCCCTCTGGCGCCTCCGACAAATCTCCTGTCGGGATTTCATCGGAAGCCAGTGGTGCCGGTCCGTAGCCAACGCCGGTGAACAGGTCGCCCGGCGCATGGCCCGCGGCCCGCAGGGCGCCGATCATCAGGCCGCGCCCGGTCTCTGCGCCGCCGAGCCAGGCGTGAGAGCGGCGACAGCGCAGCGCATCGAAGACGTGATCGCGCACCGCCGCGCGATCTGCAGCGCCGGCATAGCGGCTCTTGCGGGCCCATGTGGTCAGGGATTGCTCGGCCGCGGCGCCCCCCAAAACGGCGTCCAGGATGTCGATGGCGGCCTGAATGCGGGCGGCAGGCGTCACTTGAACAGCCGCATCAACATTGCGTCACAAGAGTCTGATATCACAGGGCTCTATAGTTTGGGCTTTCACGTGTGATCTGCACGTCATGGACATGGCTTTCCTTCAACCCGGCCCCGGTGATCTTGACGAAGCGGCACTTGCCGCGCATCTCGCCGATCGTCGCGCAGCCGGTGTAACCCATCGCCGCCCGCAAGCCGCCCACCAATTGATGGATCACCGCCCCGGCCGAGCCCTTGTAGGGCACCTGCCCCTCGATCCCCTCGGGCACCAATTTGTCGCTCGCCGCATCGGCCTGAAAGTACCGGTCGGCGGACCCGATGGCCATCGCACCCAGCGAGCCCATGCCGCGGTACGACTTGAACGACCGGCCCTGGTAGAGGATGACCTCGCCTGGGCTTTCGTCGGTCCCGGCGATCATGCTGCCGACCATCGCGCAGCTTGCCCCAGCCGCGATCGCTTTGGCGAAATCACCGGAATACTTGATGCCGCCGTCGGCGATGACCGGCGTGTCCTCGGCCGCCTCGGCGCACTCGATGATCGCCGTCAATTGCGGCACGCCCACGCCCGCGACCATCCGCGTGGTGCAGATCGAGCCCGGCCCGATCCCGACCTTGACCGCATCCGCGCCAGCCGCGATCAACGCCCGCGTGGCCTCGGACGTCGCGACGTTGCCGGCAACCACCTGTACCTCGTTCGACAACCGTTTGACCCGCTCCACAGCCGCCGCAACGCCTTCGCTGTGGCCGTGCGCGGTGTCGATCACGATCAGGTCGCAGCCGGCATCGATCAGCGCCTCGGACCGCGCAAAGCCCTTGTCGCCCACCGTCGTGGCCGCGGCCACCCGCAGCCGCCCGAGCCCGTCCTTGCAGGCCTGCGGGTTCAGGACCGCCATCTCGGTGTCCTTCAGCGTCAACAGACCGGTCAGCTTGCCCTCGCCATCGGTCACCAACAGCTTTTCGATCCGACGGGCCTTCATCAGCGACTTGGCTTCGTCGAGATCGGCCGGCTCGGTCAGCATCGCCAGATTGTCGGCGGACATCATCACGCGCACCGGGGTGGCGTCGTCCTCGGCAAAACGCATGTCGCGGTTGGTGACGATGCCGACGACCCGGCCGCCATCGGCCACGACCGGAAACCCGGTGACGTTGTAGCGGGCTTGCAGCGCTTTGGCGTCGGCCAGCGTCTGGTCCGGGGTCAGGGTGATCGGGTTGTAGACGATGCCCGATTCGAAACGCTTCACACGCCGCACCTCGCGCGATTGCTCATCGATATCAAGATTGCGGTGCACAACGCCCATTCCGCCGGCCTGCGCCAAGGCGATGGCCATCCGCGATTCGGTGACCGTGTCCATCGCCGAACTGAGAAGCGGGATGTTCAATGCGATCGATTTGGTCACCCGCGTCCTGGTGTCGGCGGTCGACGGCAGCACGCTCGAAGCGGCCGGGACCAGCAGGACGTCGTCGAAGGTAAGCGCCTCGCGAATCTCCATGAGGGGGCTCCTTGGAGGATTTCGTTTGACGGCTCCCTATTTCACGCGAGGGCGCAAAAGGAAAGGGGCTTTAGGCGACCGCAGCGTTGGTCTTGGCCGCGAGCGTCCCGCGCACCCACATCTGCACAACCCGGACCGCGATCCATGGGATCAGCAGGGTCGCCGCCACCAGCGTCACACCGCCGACGATGCGGAATATCTGGCCCTGGTCGGCAAGCCCGAGCATCAGCCCGGAATAGGCGGCGAGCGGAAAGGTGAAGGCGCCCCAGAGCGGGCTAAACCCCGCCGACGTCAACGTCCGCGCCGACAGCAGCAACGCCAAGGCGACCACGCTCGCCAACCCGGCGAAGACCAGCGCCAGATCCGTCAGACCCAAAAGGACCGAAGCCGAACCAAATAGGGCCAGCGGCGCCAGATGGATCGCCAGAAGAGGGCGAAGCGGCGGCGGCGGGATCCTGCGCAGGATCTGCGCCACACTGACGCCATAGATCAGCGCCGCGACCGCCGCGGTTCCAGCCAGTATCGCCCCTGCAAGGGACGTGTGACCCAACGGTGCCGCCGACAGGGGCGCGACTATGAAACCCACGAAGCTCAGGTGCCAGGCCGGGGTGACCTTGCGCGCCTCCGCCGGGCCAGACATCAGGCTGTAGGCGACCAACGCCGCTACACCGAAATGCGCCGCCAGCCCGGCAAACAGCAGGCCTCGTGCGGCGGACGGCGCAATCGGTGCCAATCCCGCCGCCAATAGCAATAGGCACAGGGTCATCGCGGCAATTCCGGCACGCCCTGGCAGGATTCGCAGATCCTCCAGCACCACGGCGGGCCGCGCTGCGGCCTTGGCCAGATAAGCGGCGAGCGCAAAGGCGTAGAACAGCGCGATCGCGCCCAAAAGCAACTCTGACACCCCGCGCGGCACCCCAAAGGGTGCTGCCGCCTGCCCCCAGGCCTGGGCCAGTCCGAAGAGCCCCAAGAGCGGTGGAAACACTGCCGGTGGCGTGCGGCGCCAGAACGGCACCCGGGCCTGGGCGCGGAATGCGGGCGGTTGTTGCGATGTCATCCAGGCGGCTCCCCTGACGGCCAGTGGCACCGTGCCCGTGCACCGCCGGCCCGGCAACGCGCGCATCGCCGCATCCAGCCGGTGTTGGGCCACCAACGGGCTACCGCATTGCAGCTCCCGCGGGCGGGATCATCAAACTTCCTTCCCGGTTCTCCGACGAACCGAGCGTCAGCATTCACCGCGGCCATGACCCGAGCTTACGTCCTTGATATGCTGAAAGTCTGAGTGCTTGCGGGTGGGTATTCGCTCGCCCAGTCGGGCATGATTCCGACGTTGGGGCGTGACCCACTGGTCCTTGCGATCAGCCTGCATCTCGTATTCGCAGCGACCGTTCGGTCCGCCGCGGACCGCAACCGGCTGACCGACCCGGGTGCGCGGCGGACGGTTGCGATTGCGGTCGTGGTTTTCGGCGTGGTCGCGGCCGGCAAACGCGTCCTGGGGTCCCGGCTGCCCGATTGGGACGGCCGCCGCACGCATCGCGACTCCGTGCGCAACGCATGTACCGCCCTGACCGGCCTTGGGCTAAACGATGCCGGAATCGCCGGTGGCACCGACTGGATCTAGCTCGCCAGCGTCGGCGACCACAGGTTGTTCGCGCGGCCTTTGCTGCGCCGGGTCTTGCCGACTTTTGCGCCGCAGGCGTAAGGCAGGAACGCGAACCCCCTTGCAAATTCCGGCGCGCTCGGACCTCAATTGACGCATGGCATCTCACGGCTACGACACCGGCAGGCTGAACCTGCCCTTCACCGGTATCTGCACCTTCGGCAAGACCCCGTATCTGGAGGACTGGAGCTCGATCGAGGCCGATGCCTGCATCCTGGGCGCGCCCTTCGACGCCGGCACGCAGTGGCGCGCCGGTGCCCGCTTCGGGCCGCGCGCGGTGCGCGAGGCCTCCACGCTGTTTTCCTTCGGCCATGCCGGCGCCTACGATCACGAGGACGACGCCACCTATCTTGGCCCGGATGTCCGGATCGTCGATCTCGGCGACGCCGACATCATCCACACCGACACGTTGCAGAGCCACGCCAACATCAAGACCGGCGTCGAAACCATTCTAAACGCAGGCGCTTTGCCGGTGGTGATCGGTGGCGACCATTCGGTCAACATCCCCTGCATCGATGGTTTTGCGGGCCAAGGCGACATCCACATCCTGCAAATCGACGCGCATCTCGATTTCGTCGACGAACGCCATGGGGTGCGGTTCGGCCACGGCAACCCGATGCGCCGCGCGGCCGAAAAACCCTATGTGACCGGCCTGACCCAGATCGGCATTCGCAACGTCTCATCCACCGCGCGCGACGGCTACGCGGACGCGCGCGCCATGGGATCGACAATCCTGAGCGTGCGCCAAGTTCGCCGTCTCGGGCTTGAGGACACGCTGGCCAATATCCCTTCCGGCGCGCGGCTCTACGTCACCATCGACATCGACGCCTTCTGCCCCTCGATCGCCCCGGGCACCGGCACACCGAGCCATGGCGGATTTCTGTACTACGAGGTTCTGGAGCTCTTACAGGCCGCCGCCCGCCGGCACGACATCGTCGGTCTCGACCTGGTCGAGGTCGCGCCCGATTACGATCCGACCGGGTCCACCGCGATCCTCGCCGCACAACTGCTGCTGAACACGCTTGGCTTCATTTTCCACGCCCGCAGCGACCGCAGCTGAACGTGGCGGCGCGTCCTAGACGTCCAAGACCTTGAAGATCAGCGGTGCGTGGTCGGAAAACTCGTCGATCCACTGGTCCTGCAGCGCGATCGTCGGCCGCTCGGGCCAGCCCGCGACACGCACCGGGGCGCCGCCCATATCCGCGAAGCTGAGGTTCGAGGAGGCGTAGACATGATCGAGCAGTTGCTGCGGCAGCGTGCTTTGCGAGCCGTCGTTGAAAGTGAAGGGATGGGTCGTATCCAAACGCTCTAGATTGCGGGACCCGAGCACCTCGTCGAGCCGTTCGATCTCTTCCGTCGAGGTCAGGTCTTTGTTGCTGAAGGTCAGGTTCAGCCCTTGCGTGTTCAGATCGCCCACCAGGATGAACCGGCCGCTCTTCGGCGGGGCGCCGGTTTCGTCGCTGAGCCGTTCGTCGATCTTCTTCTTCAGATTGCGTGCTTTGAGATACATCGCGTCGCGCAATCCAAAGCCTTCGGGGCTGGGAAAACTTTTGAGATGAGTGAACAGGATCGGCAGGGTACCGCCGCCCGGGTCGGTCAGCGTAACCAGCGTGCCCGGGCGCAAGAACGGGTTATTGCGTTTGAATTCGGTACGTTGTGTCACAAACGCGCTGAGACCGTCGCGAAACCCCACCATGATTTCCTGGCTCTGCCGGCCTTCGGTGATGAACAGCGTGTAGCCTGGAAAGAGGGACGTGAAGGTGTTGAAGACCATGGCGCCTTCGACCTCCATGACCGCGAAGATATCCGGATCGATATCCTTGATGAAGTTGGCCACTCGGTCGACGCGGTCGGCCCGCGTTCCGGTGCCCTTCCCGTCAAAATGCTCAACATTCCAAGAAAGAACGCTCAATTCCATGGCACCACCTCCATCGCAAAATCCAATCGCCTTGCGATGATAACAGAAAGTGGTGGGCCGGGCGACTAAAGGGTTGCGAGCTTTGCCTGACGTGCCGCTTTGAGGCGAGCGAAGTCATCACCAGCGTGATAGCTCGACCGGGTCAACGGCGTCGCCGACACCATCAAAAAGCCCTTGCCGTAGGCCGCCTTTTCATAGCCCGCAAATTCCTCCGGAGTCACGAAACGGTCGACTTTGTGGTGCTTCGGCGTAGGCTGCAGGTATTGGCCGATGGTCAGGAAATCGACGTCCGCGGCGCGCATGTCGTCCATGACCTGAAGCACGCCTTGGCGGTCCTCGCCGAGCCCCACCATGATGCCCGACTTGGTGAACATCGCCGGGTCGAGTTCCTTGACCCGCTGCAAGAGCCGCAAGCTGTGGAAATACCGCGCCCCGGGCCGCACCGACGGATAGAGCCCCGGCACCGTCTCGAGATTGTGGTTGAAGACGTCCGGCTTGGCTTCAACTACGACCTCCAACACCTTGTTATCGCACTTCAAAAAGTCAGGCGTTAGGATCTCGATGGTGGTTTCCGGCGACCGCTTCCGCACTGCGCGAATCGTCATTGCAAAATGCTCGGCCCCGCCATCGGTCAGATCGTCCCGGTCGACGCTGGTGATCACCACATGGCGCAGCCCCAGCTTTTGCACCGCATCCGCCACGCGACCGGGCTCGAACACATCCAGCGCGTCGGGGCGCCCGGTAGCGACGTTGCAGAAGGTGCAGCCGCGGGTACAGATCTCGCCCATGATCATCATGGTGGCGTGGCCCTGGCTCCAGCATTCGCCGACATTCGGGCAGCCCGCCTCTTCGCAGACCGTCACCAGCTTGTGCGCGCGCATGATGTCGCGCGTTTGCTTGTAGCCCGCGGACACCGGCGCCTTCACCCGGATCCAGTCGGGTTTCTTCGGCTGCGCGTTGTCAGCGCGGTGTGCCTTTTCGGGGTGCCGTTCGGCGGGCATCTTCAGGTCGCGCATCGGCGATCTCCACACACAGGTTGACCCTGATTAAGCGCAACCCATCTTTCCGGCAAGACCGGCGGGCACATAGCCGCCATGCAGGCATGATGGCTCGATTTTCGCATTGCACACGCCCGCCGCCGAATTAGAATGATTCCAGATAGCGCTTGCGTACCTGCGCAGGCCACCGAGTCAGAGACATCACCCAGACACACACGCAAGCTAACGGAGAGGAAGATGGACGGAAACGACGCCCCCAGCACGGGCAAATGCCCTGTCATGCACGCCACGTTCGGGGTTCAGTCGAACCGCGACTGGTGGCCGAACCAACTGAACCTGCGGATGCTGCACCAGAACTCGGCGATGTCCGATCCGATGGGCGTCGGCTTTGATTATGCCGAGGCATTCAAGAAGCTCGATCTGAAGGCGCTGAAGGAGGACCTCTATGCGCTGATGACCGACAGCCAGGACTGGTGGCCGGCCGATTACGGCCATTACGGCGGGCTGTTCGTGCGCATGACCTGGCATGCCGCCGGCACCTACCGCACCGGCGACGGACGCGGCGGTGCAGGCGAAGGCTCGCAGCGGTTTGCGCCGCTGAATTCCTGGCCCGACAACGGCAACCTCGACAAGGCGCGGCGGCTGTTGTGGCCGATCAAACAGAAATACGGCAACCAGATTTCCTGGGCCGACCTGCTGGTTCTGGCCGGAAACGCGGCGATGGAATCGATGGGGTTCAAGACCTTCGGCTTCGGCGGCGGGCGGGCCGACATCTGGGAGCCCGAGGAAGACATCTATTGGGGCGCCGAGACCGAGTGGCTGGCGGTCAGCGACAACCCAGCCAGCCGCTATGGCGGCGCGCGCGAGATCGATGCGGGCGACAGCGGCTCGACCGCGCTGGAAAACCCGCTGGCGGCGGTGCAGATGGGCCTGATCTACGTCAATCCCGAAGGGCCCGACGGCAACCCCGACCCGCTGGCCTCGGCCCGCGACATCCGGGTGACCTTTGCCCGCATGGCGATGGACGACTACGAGACGGTGGCCCTGACCGCGGGCGGCCACACCTTCGGCAAAATGCACGGCGCGGGCGATCCGGCGCATGTGGGGCCGGAACCGGAAGGCGCGCCGCTGGAAGCGCAAGGGCTCGGCTGGCTGTCGTCCTACAAATCCGGCAAGGGCCGCGACGCGATCACCAGCGGGCTGGAAGGCGCCTGGACCTCGAACCCGATCCAGTGGGACCACGGCTATTTCACGGTTCTGTTCAAATACGAGTGGGAGCTGGTCAAAAGCCCCGCCGGCGCCTGGGTCTGGACGCCAAAGGACATCCAGGAAGAGGACATGGCGCCCGATCCGGAAGATCCGTCGAAGAAGGTGCCGATCTTCATGTCGACCGCCGACATGGCGATGCGCATGGACCCGGCCTACGAGAAGATCTCGCGGCATTTCCTTGAAAACCCGGACGAATTCGCCGATGCCTTTGCCCGCGCCTGGTTCAAGCTGACCCACCGCGACATGGGCCCCAAAGCGCGGTATCTTGGCGCCGAGGTGCCCAGCGAAGACCTGATCTGGCAGGACCCGATCCCGGCGGTCGATCACGACCTGATCAACGCCGCCGATATCGATGCGCTGAAGGCGCAGATCCTCGCCTCGGGCCTGACGGTGTCGGAACTGGTGCAGACCGCCTGGGCCTCGGCCTCGACCTACCGCGGCTCGGACAAGCGCGGCGGCGCCAACGGCGCGCGGATCCGTCTGGCCCCGCAGAAAGATTGGGAGGTGAACCAACCCGAGCAACTGTCCAAGGTTCTCGGCGTGCTGGAAGGCATCAAGGACGGCTTCGGCAAGTCGGTATCGCTGGCGGACCTGATCGTCCTGGGCGGCAGCGCGGCGATCGAGAAGGCCGCGGCGGAGGCCGGCACGCCGGTCGAAGTTCCCTTTACCCCGGGCCGGATGGACGCGACCGAGGAGCAGACCGATGTGGACAGCTTCAGCGTTCTGGAGCCCTACGCCGACGGCTTCCGCAACTACCTGAAGTCCGAATACTCGGTGTCGGCCGAGGAGTTGCTGGTCGACAAAGCGCAGCTTTTGACCCTGACCGCGCCGGAGATGACGGTGCTGGTGGGCGGCCTGCGGGTTCTGGGCAACAACTACGGCGGCGCGGCGCATGGCGTACTGACGGACACGCCCGGCACGCTCAGCAACGACTTCTTCGTCAACCTCATGGATATGGGGGTCGAGTGGAAGCCGGTCAGCGAAAAGAAGGCCGAATTCGAGGCGCGCGACCGGGCGACCGGAGACGTGAAATGGACCGGCACACGGGTCGATCTGGTCTTCGGCTCGAACTCGCAGCTGCGGGCCCTGGCCGAGGTCTATGCGCAGGATGACGCCAAGGAGAAGTTCGTGGCGGACTTCGTCAAGGCCTGGACCAAGGTGATGGACGCCGACCGGTTCGACCTGACCTGAGCGGGCCAGCACGCATCATGAGGGGCGCCCGTTGCGGGCGCCCTTTTTCGTTGTGAGTGACGATTGTGGCCTGATTACCAAGCAAGGCGGCAGGACGCGGGGAGGTGCCGCCACTGCCTGCGCATTGAGAGGCCGTGCTCGTTGACGACCCGCGGGGTGGCGAACTGCCCTTTGATCGGCGGCGCTTTATGGCAGCCAGGTCCGAACAAAATCACGCTGAATTGCAAGGCCAGCAAGATCGCCACCCCTCCGGGGCGGGTCGGCGATGGCACGGCGGGGCTGCGCCCCTTGATCCCGTGCCCGGGGTGCAAAGCGAATGACAGTTCCGTACCGATTCCCGACATCGAACCGCGAAGTGCGCTAGAGTACTGGCCATGCCCCGCCTTGCCGAAATCCGCGCCCAAAGCCGCTGGAGCGACATCCTCGAAGGCCAGCCGCAGCATTTGGGCATTGCCCTGCTGATGACACTCGGGGCGGTGTCGTTGCTGAGCCCCGAGGGCGGCCCGGAGTTCCTGGGGCTCTCTGCGAGAGGCTGGGCGGTGCTGTCGATCGCGCTGGCGCTAGTGCATCAGATCGTCGTGGCGCTGGGGTTCCGGCTGCAGCTCCACCGGGCGGTGTTGAGCCGGCTCTTCGGGGCACGTGACATGTCCGTCTGGGCCGCCCTGTTCCTGCCATTACTGATCGCGCGGCCGGTGACGGTTCTAATCGTGGCGTGGTTCGATCTAGTTCCGATCACCGGAATGCGGGGGCTGGAGATCGCCGCCGGGCTGGGGCTGATCGGGGTGGCGGTTTGGGTGATCCGGTCCGTGCTGGTCGACTTCACCCTGTCCCGGGCGCTTGGCGGCGACCATTTCCGCGACGAGATCGCCGCAATGCCGCTGGTCCGGTCCGGCCCCTTCGCGCTGGTCCCGAACGCGATGTATGGCCTCGCCTTCCTCGGCCTTTGGGGCATCGCGCTGGCATTCGGGTCATGGAATGCCCTGGTCGTGGCCGCGTTCCAGCACGGCTATATCTGGGTGCACATGTACTGTACCGAGGCGCCGGACATGCGCTGGATCTATGCAAATGGGCGCGACTGAGTGCCAGGTTGCGCGCCGCCGCGCCCGGCCGCACTCTTGCCGCCACCATGCCGGAGACGTCCACATCCTCGCCTGAGCTACGCAGTGGTGCCCGCCTGAGCCGAGCGCAGGAGTTTCTGAAGCCGATCGTCTATGGCGGCAATGATGGGATCGTCACGACCTTCGCCATCGTCGCCGGGTTTGCCGGCGCGCGCGCCGAGGGGGCGGCGGAATTGGGGGTGCTGGCGATCCTGGTGTTTGGCTTTGCCAACCTCTTTGCCGATGCCGTGTCGATGGGGCTGGGCGAGTTTCTGTCTGGGCGGTCGCAGCGGGACCTATACAACGCGCAGCGGGCGCGGGCCTTGCGGGGGATCGACGGCGGCGACGGGACCTCGGACGGGGTGGATGCAATCTTGCGGGAGCGGGGGCTGAGCGCAGGAGATGCGGAACAGGCCGCGGCGATCCTGAAGCGCAGCCCGGATCTGGTGGCGGACCTTCACATGACCTACCGGATGAACATGGCCGACCCGCGCAGCGCACGGCCGGCGGCGGCGGGGCTTTTCACGTTTCTGAGCTTCGTGATTCTTGGCGTGGTGCCGCTGGTTCCATATTTCTTTCTGCCGACCGTCGAGCTGACCTTTTGGCTGTCGGTGGCGGCGACGTTGGCGGCGCTGGCGGCGTTGGGGCTGTTGCGCTGGTCGGCGACAGGCGACGGGATGGTCCGGGCAGTTGCCGAGACGGTTCTGGTGGGCGGGTTCTGTGCGCTGGTGGCCTACCTGGTGGGGGCTCTGGTCGCCGCGTTTTGAACGATCACGTCCAGTCGTGTCGAGGCGATTGCAGGCCCTACGATCTCAACCGCTTCCGCTTTCGGCCTTCTTCGCCCAAGAACCACCTTCCTGGCTCCAATACTGCGCGGCGCAGCCTGCCTCTGTGAGCGCGCGCCATTGCCCGCGAGCAGCCTCGACGGCTGTGGGATCGTTGCCGTCGAACAGGATACAGACGCGGGTCAGCCCTTGCGCTTCGTCCGGCACCACCTCGGCGCCATCGACGGCCATCAGACAATCGGGGCTGTTGGCGGCCTCGGTTTCGGTAGTCAGCAGGACCGGCTGATCGGCGTCATAGGGGCCGCCCGCCCGGCCATGGGGCAAGAACCCCTCTTCCGGGCCGAGCCAGAGCTTGTCGTCGAGCCAATCCATGCGTTCGGGCGTCGTGCCGCGCACCGCGACCCGCCAGCCCGCAGCCCGCGCCTTGCCCAGAAGCATCGGCAGGGTGGCCTCGAGCGGTGTGCGCGTCAGGTGGTAGAAATAGACCTCGCCCATCAGGCGTGCCCGGTGCGCGGGTCGAAATCGCCGAAGGTCCAGAAATGCCCCTCCGGATCGGCGACGGTGAAGCTGGAACCGCCGTAGAATTGCTCCTCAAGCGGAAGGATCACCTTTGCGCCGCCCGCGACCGCGCGGTCGTAGCGGCCGGCGACGTCGGTGATCACCGCATAGATCGTCGTGGTCTCGCGCCCGCCGATCTCGACCGGATCGGCCATGTAGACGTCGAACGGGCCGTCATTCGGAGGGCCGAACATCATGATCCCCTCACCCAGCTTCATCTCGGCATGGGAGATTTTGCCATCTTCCGAACGGTATATGGCGTGTTCTTCAAGTCCCAGGACGTCCTTGAGGAAGACCAAGGCGGCCTCGCAGTCGCGATAACGTGTGGCGGGGATCAGCATCGGCGGGCTCCTTGACGGCAACGCTAGAGCAATGCGAGCGCAGACGGAAGTGGAACAGAGCGACGGCCGTGGCCAAATGACGAAACGTATGATGCTGCCCCAGGCCGGGTGAACAGCGCCGCAGGCGCCCCGGCCCAGCGGCGGCCCGCCCGGGTGGGCTGCCGCTTTGGCTGTCCTGGGCGCTTAGTTGAAGTGGAAGATGTACCTTGCTGCCATAAAAGCACATCGTTCAGAGGTCGCTGCGGCATCCCGCGGGCCGCCGCTGGGCCGTGCGGGCAAACGATCAGTCGGGCGGTGACCCGTAAACGACGCTCCTGAATCTCAGTTCAGTGACCTAACCTTCGTAGCGATCCGCGATCAGACGATTGAGCGCCAGGACGCCCCAGCCGGTCGCGCCCTTGGGCGCGAAATCGGTGCCGGATTTGACGCTGGCCACGCCGGCGATGTCGAGGTGGATCCAGGGGCAGTCTTCCTCGACGAAGCGCTGCAGGAACTGCGCCGCGGTGATCGAGCCCGCGGGGCGCCCGCCCACGTTCATCATGTCGGCGACGTTGGATTTCAGCTGCTTGTCGTAGGCGGGGTCGAGCGGCATGCGCCAAGCGCCCTCGCCCTCGGACTCCGCTGCCTTCAGAAAAGCATTGCAGATCCCGTCGTCGTTGGAAAACACGCCCGCCTTGTGGTGGCCGAGCCCGATGATGATCGCGCCGGTCAGCGTGGCCAGGTCGACCATTCCGCAGGGCTTGAACCGGTCCTGCGCATACCAAAGCACGTCGGCCAGAACCAGCCGTCCCTCGGCGTCGGTGTTGATCACCTCGACCGTGTCGCCCTTCATCGACTTGACCACGTCGCCGGGACGCTGCGCCTTGCCGTCGGGCATGTTTTCGACGAGGCCGACGAGGCCGACGACATTGGCCTTGGCCTTGCGCAACGCCAGCGCTTTCATCACCCCGGCCACGACGCCCGCACCGCCCATGTCCATGGTCATGTCTTCCATGCCCGCCGCCGGTTTCAGACTGATGCCGCCAGTGTCGAACACCACGCCCTTGCCGATCAGCGCGAAGGGTTGCTCGGCATCGCTGCCCTGCCAATGCATCACCACGACCTTCGACGGGCTTTCGCTGCCCTGGCCGACGCCGAGAAGCGTGCGCATGCCGAGCCGGTCCAACTCTTCCTCGTCCAGCACCTCGACCTTGACACCGAGATCGCTCAGCCGCGCGAGCTGATCGGCGAACTCGGTGGTCGTCAGCACGTTCGAAGGCGCGTTGACCAGATCACGGGTGAAGAACACGCCCTCGGCCAGAGCGGCCACGTCGGCGGCGGCCCTGGCGACTTCGTCCGGCTTGGTGACCATCACGGTGACGCCGCCCTCGTCCTCGTCGTCCTTGGTCATATGGTCAGTGAAGGCGTAGACCCGCAAGGCCAACCCAAGCAGCACCTCATGTGTCAGTTTAAGATTGCCCGCCAAGATCATCAATTCCTTGCCGGATTTTGCCTTTCCAATGGCCGCACCGGCCTTGCGGGCGGCTGCCGCGTCGGCCTTGCGGTCGAGCTTGACCACCTGCACCGCGTCGGCCTTCATGCCGCTCGGAAAGCCCAGATCGGCGGCGTCGCCGGAGCTCATGTCGGCATAGGCCTTCGACCCCACGAACCGGTCCAGCGCGCCGCGGGTCAGCCGGTTCACCCGCCGCCCGGCCTGGTCGAGCTTGCCCTTCTCGTCGCTGAACACCACGACCCGGCCCTCGGCCTCGGCGATCGCCTCGACGTCCAACTCTACGATCTGCGGCTTCACGGGTGTGGTCATCGTTGCTCTCCAGGCACTGTTTCGCCCTACCTAGTCGCTTGGCCGGGGCTTGGCCAGTTATCAGTTCCCAGAGCCCGCCCGATGCGGTAAGTTCCCGAAAAAAGAGGCAGTTCGAGGCGGCTTTGGCGCGGTTCGACCGATATATCCTGTCGCAGCTGATGATGCTGTTCGGCTTCTTTTCGCTGGTACTGGTGCTGGTCTACTGGATCAACCGGGCGGTGGTACTGTTCGACCAGCTCATTGCCAACGGCCAGTCGGCGGGTGTTTTCGTCGAATTCACCGCGCTGACCCTGCCCAACGTGATCCGCCTGGTGCTGCCGATCGCGGCCTTTGCGGCGTCGATCTACGTCGCCAACCGCCTGACCTCGGAAAGCGAGCTTTTGGTGGTGCAGGCCTCGGGCTTTTCGCCCTACCGGATGGTGCGGCCGGTGCTGGTCTTCGGGCTGATCGTCTGCGTCTTCGTCTCGATCCTGACCCATTTTCTGGTGCCGCTCAGCGTCACGCGGTTGAACGAGCGCCAGGCGGAGGTGTCGGAAAACATCACCGCGCGGCTCCTCAGCGAAGGCCGGTTTCTGCATCCCGCCGTTGGGGTGACGTTCTATATCCGCGAGATCCCGCCGACGGGAGAGCTGCGCGAGATCTTCCTCAGCGACGCGCGCGATCCGGGCCGCCGGGTCACCTACACCGCGCGCCAGGCGCTGCTGTTGCGCCAGGACGAGGGCCCCAAGCTGGTGATGTTCGACGGCATGGCGCAGGTGCTCGACGCCGACGGGCGGCTCTCGACCACCAGCTTCGACGATTTCGCCTACGATATCGGCGGGCTGATCGAGGTGCTGGGTCCCACCGACCGGTCGGTGAAGGAGCTGACCACGGCCGAGCTGATCTGGCCCACCGCGGCCGGCGTGCGTGAGACCGGGCAGACCCGCGCGGTGCTGATGTATGAAGGCCACGGCCGGATCAGCCAGGCGCTTCTGTCGGTGGTGGCCGCCCTGGTGGGATTTGCGGCGATGATGGTCGGGCATTTCAGCCGCTTCGGCCATTGGCGCCAGATCATCGGCTCGCTGGTGGCATTGATCGTGCTGAAATCGGTGGACAACGCCATGGCCGACGCCGCGCGCAGTTCCGCCGCGCTCTGGCCGCTGGCCTATGGCGCCACGGTGCTGGGCGGGCTGATGACGCTTGCCCTGCTCTGGGTGTCGGACCGGCCCGGCCTGTTCCAGCGCCGCCCGCGGGAGGCCGGCGCATGATCCTCTACCGCTATTTCGCCCGCCGCTTCCTTTTGGCCTTCCTCGCCGTCTTCGGCGTGTTTCTGGGCATCTTCATCCTGATCGACATGGTCGAGCAGATCCGCAAGTTCGACAGCGACGCGGTGGGCTTCGTCGAGATCGTCAAGCTGACGCTTCTGAATGTGCCGCAGGGGCTTTACCGCATCCTGCCGCTGATCATGATCCTGGCCACGCTGACGCTGTTTCTGCAGCTCGCGCGGACCTCGGAACTGGTGGTGACCCGGGCAAGCGGGCGGTCGGCGATGCGCAGCCTGGTCTCGCCGATCCTGGTGGCGATGCTTCTGGGCGTCTTCGCCGTCGCCGTCTTCAACCCCATCGTTGCGGCCACCTCGAAACAATACGAGATTCTGGCCAACCGCCATTCCGGCGCCTCGACCAGCGTCTTGTCGATCAGCCGCGAGGGGCTGTGGCTGCGCCAGGGCGGGCCCGAGGGCCAGACGGTGATCCGCGCGCTCCGGGCCAATCTCGACGGCACCGAGCTCTTCGACGTGACCTTCATGGGCTTCGGCCCCGACGGCGCGCCGCGCTACCGGGTCGAGGCCGCGGCGGCGAAGCTGGCCGTCGGCATGTGGCAGGTGCAGGATGCCAAGGAGTGGCGCATCGCGGCCTCCGACAACCCCGAACGCGACGCGATCCGGCACGCGACCATGACGATTGCGTCGGATCTGACGCTGGACCAGATCCGCGACAGCTTCGGCACCCCGGCCTCGATCCCGTTCTGGGAGCTGCCGGGCTTCATCGCCCAGCTCGAACGCGCCGGGTTTTCGGCCCGCAGCCACAAGGTCTGGCTGCAGATGGAACTGGCGCTGCCCCTGATGCTGGCGGCGATGGTGCTGGTGGGCGCGGGCTTTACCATGCGCCACACCCGGTTCGGCCGCACCGGCACCATGGTGATGGCGGCGCTGCTTCTGGGTTTTGCGATCTATTTCTTGCGCAACTTCGCCCAAATCCTCGGCGACAGCGGCCAGATCCCGGTTTGGCTCGCCGGCTGGTCGGTGCCGGTCGCCGCGCTGCTTCTGTCCCTGGGGATCCTCTTGAACCTGGAGGACGGCTGATGCTCCGCCAGGTGCTTCTGGCCGTCCTGGTCGCCGTCGCCGTGCTCTGGCCGATGCGCCCCGTCGCCCAGGTCGCGACGCTGATCGCCGACCGGGTGACCTTCGACGGCCAGGACACCGTGATCGCCAACGGCAATGTCGAGGTGCTCTATGAAGGCCAGCGCCTGTTGGCCGATCAGATCACCTATGACCGCGCCGCCGACGAGCTTGCCATCGTCGGTGACATCACCCTGATCGAGGAAGACGGCCAGGTCCTGACCGCCGACACCGCCACCATTTCGGGCGATCTGCGCCAGGGCATCATGCAGGGCGCGCGCGTCGTGTTGAACGAGCAGATGCAGATCGCCGCGGCCGAGATCAACCGCGTCGACGGCCGCTACAACCAGCTTTACAAGGCGGTCGCCTCGTCCTGCCGGGTCTGCGAAGACGATCCCACGCCGCTTTGGCAGATCCGCGCCAAGCGCGTGGTGCATGACCAGGAGGAACGCCAGCTCTATTTCGACAACGCGCGCTTCGAGGTGATGGGCCTGCCGGTGATGTTCTTCCCGCGCCTGCGCCTGCCCGACCCGACGCTGAAGCGCGCCACCGGTTTTCTGATCCCGCAGATCAAGAAGACCTCGGCCCTCGGCACCGGGTTCAAGTTCCCCTATTTCATCACCGTCGGCGATCACGCCGACCTGACGTTGACGCCATATCTGTCGAGCCAGACCCGCACTTTGGAAGGCCGTTTTCGCCGCGCATTCCGCTGGGGCAACGTGGAGCTCAACGGCGCGTTGTCGCGCGACGATCTGCGCCCGGGCGAGACCCGCGCCTATCTCTTCGGCACCGGCCGGTTCAACCTGCCGCGCGAGTTCAAGCTCAACGTCGACCTCGAACTGGTCTCGGACGAGGCCTACCTTCTCGCCTACGACTTTTCCGATAAGGACCGGCTGAGTTCGGGGGTCGAGATCACGCGGACGACGCGCAACGAATACATCTCGGCCGGGTTCGAGCAGCTCAGGACGCTGCGCGCCGAAGAAATCCCGATCGACGAGACGCTGGCGACCTTGCACGGCTCGGCCACTTACGAACGGCGGTTCTTTCCCACCGCACTCGGCGGCGAGCTGCGGCTGGTGGCCGATCTGCAGGGCTACGAGCGCGAGGCCGACAGCGTCACGCCCGCGATCCTGGCCGCCTGCGCCTCGGTCACGCCGCCGGTGCCGGCCGCCGACTGCATCGCCCGCGACGTCCTGCGCACCGGCGTCGCCCTGGGCTGGATGCGCGACTGGACCTTCGGTAACGGGTTGGTGGCCCAGGTTGCGGGCGAGGCGGCGGCAGATTTCTACGTCATCGGCCAGGACGCCTCGTTTCAGACCACGCAATCGCGGATCACGCCTGCGGCCGCGGTCGAGCTGCGCTGGCCGCTGGCGCGCCAGACCGGCAACGGCGCGCGCCAGGTGCTAGAGCCGGTGGTGCAGATCGCCTGGTCGGAAAGCTACGGCGACACGATGCCGAACGAGGACAGCCGG
>JAAUYB010014177.1_pt1 | contig 32696 bp, 21 predicted proteins | sample 7278071 | NCBI WGS metagenome assembly JAAUYB01 (sample SAMN14350121, study PRJNA611818) | marine sediment metagenome | isolation source: surface marine sediment (1.8m) | place: French Polynesia: Moorea | collected 2018-08 | reverse complement strand
TGGACGAACGATTCTCCCGGTACAAACACCGGTACCTTGACGGTCAGCGGTTATCACTTTGTCATGAATGACGGCACGTTTGCAAGCTACTACAGCCATTCAGCCAAGATTGAAATCACCATCCCGGGCTTCAGCGAAAAAGTCGGTAAAACCGTAACGGGGAAAGCTGGTGTCGGCGTATATTTCCAGCAAACGCTGCATGGTGTCCTATGCGATTTTGACAGCGCTCTTTCAATCCACTTTGCCCATGGCGGCTCTGCCAAACTGGTCAAGATCCTTCCTAACGGGGCCAACTTTCCCGATCCTGCACCGGTCGAGCAAAAATACTACCTACAAGCCGCCTGTCCCCCGTCACCAGATTGCGATTTCAATAGAAAGCGGAAAGCGGCGCCCTGTAACCACACGCCAATCCTCATCGATCTGAATGACGACGGCATCCACCTGTCGGAACCCGGTGTAGGCGTGCGCTTCGACTTGTACGGGTCTGGAAACCCCGCGTTGATCCAATGGGTTGCCGCCGGTGAGAACGACGCCTTTCTGGCGCGTGACCTGAATGGCAACGGCATCATCGATAACGGAACCGAACTGTTCGGCGATGCCGTCTACCTGGCGGACGGTTCTCGAGCCCCCAACGGTTTCGTAGCGCTGGGTGAAGGCGACCGACCCGAACACGGCGGCAACGATGACGGGTATATTTCCGAGGCTGACGAAATCTGGAACAGCCTCGTATTATGGCTGGACATCGATGGGGACGGGATCTGTACCCCGGACGAAATGTTGGATTTCCACAATACGGGCATCACCCACCTGGAAACCATTCCCAAGGAATCCAGGTACATCGATGATGCCGGCAATTGGCACCGGTATTGGGCTCGGGCGTTCTTAGGTCACCGAGGCCATCGGTTGAAAATGGTCGATGTCTACTTCAGAACCATCGAGCCGTAACCGGGGTATTGCCCCCGTCTCACCGATTTGTGTCTATCCGTATCCAATCCATTTGGACTTCGAGACCTACGAAGCCTGTCTTTCGGGCATGACCTGTACGAAACTTTTCCGGCTCATCCGGCTTGGAAAGTTGTGGCAACATCCTGTCCGCAATACCGCACGGCGTTGTGGTTGCGTTTCTTTTCGATCGCTCGTTCGACGCAAATTTTCAGCGTTTCTTGCTAAAACAACCCTATTCCCGGATTTGACAACTAAATACAGCTGATTGAAGGATCTTTGATGGGAGATGCCTTGGTTTACTGCCTGATTCCTTGATTCTTGTCGCCCGGGATCGAAGAATCTCGGCTGATTTCTCGATTCCAAAAGTCGGGGAGTAAAGAATCAGTCCTTATTCTTTGCGCACCGGAAGTTCAGGGTCAAAGAATCAGATCTCATTCTTTGCGCACCTAAAAGTCAGGGTCAAGGACCCACAACTGATTTCTTTCACATTACTTTTCAGGGAGCAAAGAATTAGTTTACATTCTTCGACCCTGACTTTTCCGGGTAGAGGAATCAGGCCTCATTCTTTGCTCCTGGCTTTTCCGGGTCAAGGAATCAGAACGGATTCTTCGATGCTGAATTTTCAGGAACAACCAAACACAACCGGGTGCGAGTTCCCGTGAACTCAGCTCGACAACCGGAAACAACCTGGTTAACGGCCCCCATTCCCTCTACTCCGAAGGGCGTTGTGTACCCGGCAGTGTACACAACGCCCTTCGGGGTAGGGGGGAATCTGGAACGTCTCACCCCAGGTAGGCAGCCAAGACGGTGTCTTGCCCGCCAACCTGGGGCTGATAGGACGCAATCCCTTCAGGATAGGGATTTTTTGTAGCCGGATTGCCTGAATGCCACATGACCTGGGGTTTTACAAGGCGTCGGCTTTTTTGTCTTTGTTGCCGTCTTCTTATACCCCGAAGGGCGTTGTGTACTACAAGCCCCAGGTTGGTCGTGATGACTCCGTCATCGCGGCCTACCTGGGGTAACGTCCCCCCATTCCCCTACCCCGAAGGGCGTTGTGTACCTGGATGCCATGGGACAAACCGGTAGGATCAGCCCCAACCGTTTCGTTCAAAATGGGGCATGCCATGCTTCCGCGCATCTTTTTGAAGATGGATCGCGGTCCGCGGGCGGGGTTGTTGTTAACTTTGCCGCCCGTATAGCGTAAAATCCATGGAGATACTTGTCAGGGAGGGCGGCATGAAGCATTGGGTCCCGGTACTTTTGGTTCTCGGCTTTTGGGGGCCGCTCGTTTCGGCTCAGGATGACAACAATCGGCGCGAGAACCCCATGGCTCGCTTCGAGGATACGACCGAGACCTACCAGGATTTCCGTCGCACCGGCAAGTATCGCGAGTCGCTGGAGTATTTGGAGAAAGCCATCAACCGCAGCGCCGAGGTGCCGCTGTTGTGGCTCTATGACCGCGCCGATCTTTATTATGAAGTAGGCGAGGTGGATCGCGCCATCAGTGAAATCGAATGGTTGCACTATCGCCGCCCCTCTCCCAAAAGCGCGCTGCAACTGGCGATTTACTATAGAGCCAGGGGCGATATCCCCGCTTATCGGCGCACCATGGAACGGGCCGCCAACCGTTATCGCCGCTTTCGCGGCGGCGTGGATGAGACCGACAACGCCCTGGCCATGATTCGCATCAAGGAAATGCTGGGCGAGAACCCGCGTTCCCTCTTCCAGGACATCCTCAGCGTGGAGGAGCGCGAGCCGGAAAATACGCTCAAGCGTTACCTGGCCGCCGGTGAGTTGGCCTGGCGCAAGTTCGACTTTCAGCTGGCGTCGGAGTATTTCGACAAAGTATTGAAGCAGGATGAAGAGAACCTGGACGCCATGGTCGGCCTGGCCGAGTGCTATTGGAAATCCGGCGATCCCCGCCTGGGCGAGATGCTGGAAGCGATTCAGGCCGTCAATCCCATTCATCCCCGCGCCCTGGCCATTATGGCGGAGTTGAACCTGGAGAACGACCGCTTCGAGGAAGCCCTGGACCAGATCGAGCAGGTTCTGGACTTCAATCCCAATCACATGCGTTTCCTGGGCCTTAAGTCGGCCGCCTACTTTCTGATGGGCAAGCCGGAGGAAAGCGAACAGATCCGGCAACAGGCCCTGTTGTTCAACCCCTATGCCGCCGAGGTGCTGCGCATTACCGGCCGTATCTTGTCGCGCAAATACCGCTTCAAGGAAGCCGCCGGGTTTCAGAAACGCGCCTTGGAGCTGGACCCCGACGACGCCCTGGCCCGGGCCTATTACGCCTTCGACCTGTTGCGGCTGGGCCGGGACGAGGAAGGCTATGCCGAACTGAAGAAGAGTTTCGAGGCCGACCGGTTCAATGTCCAGGTTTTCAACATGCTGGAGTTGATGGACAAGGTCCAGGAATTCGTGGTGGTGGAGCGCGACGGTTTCAAGCTGCAGATTCCCAAGCGCGAACGCGAGGTCTGGGGTGATGACGCGTTGGATATGCTGGCCGAGGCCATGAAGCAACTCGAGGTCAAATACCGCATGAAGGTGGAGCGTCCGGTATCCGTTCAGATCTTCGACGATCACGACGATTTCATGGTCCGCTCGCTGGGTCTGCCCGGCATGGTCGGTTTTCTGGGCATTTGCTTCGGCAACCTGATCACCATGGACGCGCCGTCGGCCCGCACCAAGGGCACCATGAACTGGCAGGCCACGCTCTGGCACGAATTCGTCCACGTGATTACCCTGCAAAAAACCGGGAACCGCATCCCCCGCTGGCTGTCGGAAGGTATTTCCGTCTACGAGGAAGTGGAACGCAACCCGTCCTGGGGCCAACTGCTGGCGCCGCCCTACCTCAACATCCTGGACGAGGACGGTCTGCCCGGTCTGGATGACCTGGAACCCTACCTGACCCAACCCAAGAGCGGCATGCACACCATGTACGGTTATTTCGCCTCCGGCGAGTTCGTTATGTTCTACGTGGATCGCTTCGGGCACCCGGCCCTGGTCGATGCGCTGGAGGCCATCGGTAAGGGCGTCCGCGCCGAGGAAGCGCTGGTGGCCGCCGCGGGCGCCTCCAAGGAATCCCTGGACGACGCGTTCAAAACCTACCTGGGCGAACGCGTGAAGACCCTCAAGAACCTGGAGGGCCCCGCCGGCGGCGGTTTGTTCCGCGATCAAGCCCGCCCCGTGCCCGATCCCAAATCGCCCTTCCTGAAAGCGATGCAAGCCGGGGCCGATGCCATGCGGGCCGGTGACATGGAAAAGGCGGAAAAAGAATTGCTGAAGGCCCGCGACCTGTTCCCCGAATACACGGGTGAGGACGGACCTCGCGGCATGCTGGCGCAGATCTACCGCCGGACGAATAACACGGAGGGCCTGCGCACCATTCTGGAGGAAGCCCTCACCTATGACGGGGCCGACCTGAACGCCTGTCTCGACCTGCTGCCCATCTACACCGAGGAAGAGGCCTGGCAAAAGCTGCACGACACGGCCAGGACCGGTATGCTGATCGATCCCTTCGACCTGAACATGCACCGGGCCTACAGCCAGGCGCTGGAGAAACTGAATAAACCGGACGAGGCGCTGAACCAACTCAACCGGTTGATTACGCTGGATAAAGCCAGGGCCGTGGATTACCGGCTGAAGCGACTGGACCTGCTGAAAGGCCAAAAGCGCTTGAAGGAAGCTAAATCCGAGGCCGTTCGCCTGCTGGAAGACGTGCCCTACTCGTGGGAAGCCCAAAAGCGTTTGCTGGATATCGTTGAAGAGGGCTCCTGATGTTCACCCGACCGTGGATCGTCCTGCTGCTTGCCTGGAGCAGCGGTTTTTTGTGGGCTCAGTCCTATTACGATTACGGTTACAGCGATTACGGCAATATGGCCGTGGTCAATCCATGGGACGAGGGCGTTGCACTGGATCTTCCGCGCCATACCTTCACCTTTGCCCGCATCCACTACAAGCAACGCAACGAGTACGGTTGGGGTTGGCGCACCGATTACCCGGACAGCGATATCAACTTTTCGCTACGCCTGAGCGAGTTAACGACCATCCAGGTGAACCGCGATCGGCACGGTAGGATCATCCACGCGGTGATCGAATTGGGCGACGACCGCCTTTTCTCTTTTCCCTTCATTTATATGGTGGAGGTAGGCAACCTGTACCTGGACAAGGGCGACGCCGGGCGCTTGAGGGAATACCTTTTGCGCGGCGGTTTCCTGCTGGTGGATGATTTCTGGGGCGGCTGGGACTGGGACAACTGGGTGGAGCAAATCCGCAAGGCTTTTCCGGACGCAAGCCAATATCCCATGTACCCCATCAGCCTGGATCACCCCATCTACCACACGGTCTTCGATTTGGACGAGGTGCCCCAGGTGCCCAGTATCAACAACTGGCTGCGCTACGGCACCAGTTCGGAAAACGGCGAGGATGCCGAGGCTTACGGTTTGTTCAACCCCGAGGGTCGGCTGATGGCGGTGGTGCTGCACAACACGGACCTGGGCGACGGCTGGGAACGCGAGGGCGTGGATTACGAATACTTCCGCAAGTTTTCGGTGGGCCGCGCCTATCCCCTGGGCATCAATATCGTCGTCTACGCCATGACGCATTGATCGGGAAAGCCTTGCAGTAATACCGCTCCAGGGAGTATGCTGTAACTGTCTCAAAGTACGCTGGTAATTTCCAAGGAGTGGGTCGTGATTGAAGTAGAGCAGTTGCGCAAGACCTACGGCGAACTCGTTGCCGTGGACGACCTCAGTTTTCGAGCCGAGCCGGGCGCCGTGTTCGGCCTGTTGGGTCCCAACGGGGCCGGAAAGTCTACCTCTATCGGCTGTATATCCGGACTGTTGCAGCCGTCCGGCGGCAATATTCGCGTATTGGGTCACGACGTGGTCAGTCAAAGCCTGGCCTCGCGGGAAAGCTTGGGCGTGGTGCCGCAGGAGTTGGCGCTGTACGAGGATCTTTCCGCACGCGAGAACCTGATGTATTGGGGCGGCGCCTACAAACTGCGCGGGGCCGCCTTGAAACAGCGGGTGCTGGAGGTTTTGGACGTGGTGGGCCTTTCCGACCGCGCCAAGGAACCCTGCAAGAACTTCAGCGGCGGCATGAAGCGACGGCTTAACTTTGCCTGCGGCATCATTCATCGGCCCAAGGTGCTGCTGCTGGACGAACCCACGGTCGGTGTCGATCCGCAGAGCCGGGTCAAGCTGCTGGACCTGGTTCGCGAGGAGGCCGCATCCGGCACCTGCGTGCTCTACACCACTCACTACATGGAAGAAGCCGAAAGCCTTTGCGATCGGTTGGCCATTGTGGATCACGGTAAATTAATGGCGGAGGGCAGCCTGGACGAGCTGCGCGCCATTATGGGTGAACGGGACTTGCTGCGCCTCAGCGGTAGTTTCGAACCGGAAAAGTTGGGCGGCGGTTTGGGCGAAGGCATCGAAATGGTTCAAATGGAGGCCGATCAGCTTACCCTGGCCGCGGAACACGCATCGACCCGCCTGCCCGAGATCTTTGCGGAGTTGGCCAAGATAGGTGCCGAGATTCGCGAAACCACACTGACTCGACCAAGCCTGGAGACCCTGTTTATCAAGTTGACAGGAAGGGAGTTGCGTGAATGATGATGCTTCGGGTAGCGCTCAAAGACCTGCGACTGCGGTTCCGCGATCCCCTGGCCCTGTTGCTGTGGCTGGGTATTCCCATCATGATCGGCGGGCTCATCACCACGGCATTCGGCGCCGGCGGCGGTCCGCCCAAGGCTCAGATCTGGATCGTGGATCAGGACAACAGCTTCCTTTCGCAAATGTTGGCCGGGGTGCTTTCGGGACAAAACCAGGATGCTCCGTTTTCCGGAGAACAGGTTTCGCTGGAGGAAGGTCGGGCCCGAATCGATGACGGCAAGGGCACCGCCTTGCTGATTGTGCCTAAAGGATTCCAGGATGCGGTTCTGGACGAAACGCCCACTAAGCTCCAATTGATTACCAATCCCGCGCAACGCATTTTGCCGCAGATCGTGGAAGAGGTGCTGGGTCTGTTGACCGAGATCGTCTTCTATCTACAGCGTCTTTTCGGCGACCAATTGCGGGAGTTCTCCACGGAAGATGTCAACAACCCCCTGGCCTTGCTTTCCAAGCTGGCCGGCGACGAGGCTTTGGTCGCCCGTTTGAAGCGTCTGGGCGAGTTATTATTTCCGCCGGTGCTCACCGCCGAAGTGGTGGTGGAGAAGAAGGAGCAAGCGGTTCAGAAAGGCATCGGCGAGTTGTTCCTGCCGTCCATGCTGTTCATGGCCCTGTTCTTCATGGCGCAGGGGGTAAGCGGCGACATTTGGGAGGAAAAGAATCAGGGCACCTTACGGCGGTTTCTATCGACGCCCAATCGGGTCTTCCAACTGATGGCCGGTAAGATTCTGGCCGCGGTTTTACTTACTGCTCTGATCTCCTCGGTGGGCCTGGGACTGGCCCGCTACGCGTTCGGCATGCAAATGGCCAACCTGGCCGGTGCGATTGCTTGGGCTTCGATTTCGGGCGCGATGTTGACCCTCTTGATGATGCTGTTGCAGATGCTGGCCTCCAGTCAACGTGCAGCGGGAATGCTGACCAGTGTTGTGCTGATACCCCTGCTGATGCTGGGCGGCAGTTTCTTTCCCTTTGATTCGATGCCCGCCGGCATGGCGGCATTGGGTCGCTATACGCCCAACGGTTGGTCCCTGACCCACCTGGTAGCCCTGATGGACGGCGAAACCCAATTGTCCGACATGGCGCAACCCGCGGCGATTGGGATCGGCATTTGCCTGGTCCTCTTCATCATCTGCACCCAACGCGCCGGCGGCGCTTTCGCCAGGAGTTGAACCATGCTGAAAGACGCTTTGTTTATTGCCGGTAATGACCTGCGTATTATGATCAAACAGAAGGAGGCAATCCTTTGGGTATTCATCATGCCCTTCGTGTTCTTCTATTTCATCGGCGCGGTTACCGGGGGAAGCGGCATGTCGCCCTCGGGGCCGGTCAGTCTTGCGGTTCAGGTGGGCGACAACGGCGGTTACCTGGCCGATGAATTGCTGCGTCGCTTGGAAGAGCAGGACATGAAGCCGGTCCTGGAGTTCAAGGACGACCTGAGTTTCGACGATTACACCCGCCGTCTCATCATTCCCGCCGATTTTACGCAAAACCTGCTGGCCGATGAGCCCCAGGAAGTCACCTTCCGCCGAAGGGGTGAAGGTTTGACTTCAGACTATGACCAGTTTCGGGTCTATCGGGCCGTCAATACGGTATTGGCGGACCTGGCCGCGGCCAATCTGCTTGCTGAAGAAATGGTCACGATCAAGGATTTCGAAAAACTGCACGCCATGCCGCGCAATCTGGAAGTGGAGGTTTCCACCGCCGGCAACCTGGAGAAGGTGCCGCGTGGATTCGACCAATCGGTACCGGGCATCATGGTGATGTTTACCCTGTTGGTGCTGCTGACCACGGGCGCCGGCAACTTATTGAACGAGCGTCGGGAAGGCCTGTTGCGACGTCTGGCCAGCGCGCCGATTTCGCGGGCATCGGTGGTTACGGGCAAATGGCTTGGTAAGCTGGCGCTGGGTCTGATTCAAATCATTTTCGCTATGATTGTGGGAAGCCTGCTCTTCGGTGTCAGTTGGGGACCGCAATTGGCCATGGTGGCTCTGGTTCTGGCGGGTTACGCGATTCTGGTGAGTTGGCTGGGCATGTTGCTGGGCTGCCTCGCCAGGACGGAAGGCCAGGCGGTTGCCGCCGGTGTTTTGGCGGCTAATGTTTTTGCCGCGTTGGGGGGCTGCTGGTGGCCGATCGAGGTGACCTCGCCGTTTATGCAAAAGCTGGCTTTGTTCCTGCCGACGGGATGGGCAATGGATGCGCTGCACAAGCTTGTATTTTTCGGCGATGGAGCCGTTTCGGCTTTGCCGCACCTGTTGGGAATGCTGTTGGCGAGTTTGCTCACGGCCATGTGGACGGTTCGGGTGTTTCGCTTCGATTGAAGCCGAGATCTAGACTTTATCGGGGTCGATTCCGGCTTCTTTGAGAATGGCCAGCAGGCGCTCTTTCTCGGCGCGCTCCCGCTCTTTCTCGGCGCGCTCCCGCTCTTTTTCGGCGCGCTCCCGCTCTTTCTCGACGCGCTCTTGTTCCTTTTCGGCAAGAGCATTGTTTTTCGCCTCTTCCTGGGTGGGGAGCAGCTTGCCCGATCTGTCATAAAAACGGAGCCAGGTGCTTGTTTGATGTTGGTAACGACCTTTCCAGGTACCCAAACGCACCTGGATTTCTTCCAACCACAATCCGGCTCTGGGGATGGCCAACGGCACATAACCGGTAGCATCTCTACGGTAGGCTTTCATCTCGCCCTCATGATGGTCATACAAAACATAATAAGGAACCTGGAGGATATCTTCATAGACCACCCACTTGGAAGGCACATATTCTTTGGAGTCGGCGGTTCCCAAATCCTCTTTTTCGGTAGACTTGGATAGGATTTCCAAGACAAGGTAGGGACGAACGCGCTCTTGCCAGATGAGATAACTCTTTCGTTTCATTGCATTGAAGACCGGCGAGGTTCCCAAGGCCAGAAACCAGTCGGGCTGCTTGTGCCAATGGGGGTTGTTTTTGTCAAAGTGGATATTCAATTCGCTTGCAATCAAAAAATCGGTGACGCCGCGGGCCTCGAAACTCATGAGCAGGCATTCTTTGAGGAGGTTACATTGAGTGGGGTGAACGATATCGGGCAATTGATGGTCCTCCGGGTATTCCGAGGGCAGGTCGTCCATGGTGGGCAGGCCGGCTTCGAAATCGTCTTCGGGGTATTTCAGGTTCTCCATCAGTGCTTCCAGTGTCATTCGCAAACCTCCGGGAACATGTTCCACGCTCTCATTATAGCAGATGCTTCGGGCGGAGCCGGATATGGCGGTTCCATCAATCAGTTTGTCCAGGAAACCTTTGCTACCGCGTAGGGGATTTTGTGGTCTTCAAAGTAACGCATCCAGCGACGTTGGTTGTTTTGTAGTTGATCACCCGGGCCCTTGACCTCGACCAATCGGTAGCCTTCCTCGAAGAACACCAACAGGTCCGGGAAACCGGTTCTGTATTCGCCCGGGTCCCGGCTCAGTCGATCCATGATTGCTCTTAGATGGGCGGCGGGGATGTGGGACAAAGCCAGGTCCAGCATTTCTCTGGTCAGGTAGCGCCAGTGAACCAGGTAGCAGGCGATACCGTTTTTAGCCTCGAAGGTGTGAATCGCTCTCTCCGTTGCACCGCCTTGCGCAATTTCCTCAAGCCTGGCCAGGACGGCGGCGGTTCGCTCGTCTCGGAATCTGGATGAAAACAGGCCCTTGGGTCCACGCTGGTAATGGTTGAAGAAGGCGCCGCGAACCGACATGAAGATGATGTCCCAGAACAGCAGACCGAACAGGCTTTGCCAGAAGACGTTTTCCGCGTAGAAACACGGAGTCTTTTGTTCAGCATAGTGTTGCAGCACCCTTTCTTCTACATGCAGTTGCGGGTCGAGGGGGACGGTCAAGTCGATTTGCGGCGGTTTCAGGCGTGGCACCGGCCTGGTGCTGTAACCCAGCTTTTTGTGCAGTTTCACCGCGAAACGAGCCGAGAATTCCCGCTCCTCCTCGTCTCGGGGCGCTTTGGCAATGGTTTCGCAATAGTATAAGGCTTCTTTGTATCGGCCCTCCCGCTCCAGGATACGGGCGCGGCGTTCTCGCGACGGCGGCGCCAGGGTGCGGTCATACAGTTTTAGGGCAATATCCGGCATCTCGATGCGCTCGAAGAAACGGCCCGCCCGGTTCAGGGTGCGATCATAGCGGCGGCGCAGGCTGGGTTCCTCTCCCGGGTCCGGCAGGCTGAGGCAGAAGGCCCACAGAGCCGTAGCGTGTTTCCCCTCTTCCGCGAGCCAGGCCCATTCGTTGAGTTGCGACATGACGATGGTTTTCTTCACCAGTTCACGCGAGTTGAACAGGCGATCGTCAGCCTCGATGGAATAGTCCTCATAACGCAGCATACCCAGATCTTCCAGAACGAATTCCGTCAGGTCCTGGCGCAGGTTACCGAAGAAGAGCAGCTTATAGACCTGCAAAGCCCTGACATAGCGAGGCGTAAACCAGGAGAACAGCTCGCGCACAGCTGAATGGATCTCAGCCGGCGTCAGGGTGTCGGTCACCAATTGCACCAATGCCGATTTGTTGTAACGCGATAGGGGGCCGGTATCTGCAAAGCGGTCGGGGCGTTGCTTCACCAGTTGCACTAATTCGGGAAGCGCGGGTAGGGCGACCAGGTTTTGGAGGTCCCGCCCGCTGACCGGCGCATCGATGCACAGCAGTTCAGCCCGCGCCAACTCGTCCGCGGCATGATGCAAGTCGGGAATCTCGGGATAATGCAATTTGTCCACACGGAAGTGCGGACCCTTGCGGCCGATCAGGCGCACGTACAATCGTTGGGCCGATAAGGAGACCGAACGGAAGCGGCGCGATAACTCCCGTTCCTCCAAGGCCAGGATGTCCGCGTAGTGATTGTCGACAAAATCGAGGATTTTCAGGAAATTATCCAAATAATAGCCGACCGGCAATTCATCCACTACAAACCTTCCAAGCAGCAAGCTTCGGCCTTCAAGCCTCGGTTGATTGGCATCATATCACCCCTCGTTGGACAAATGAGCTTCCGGCCGCTAAGATGCAACCACAACCCCGCGTTTCGGTAACGCGGGGAGAAGGGTTTGCCATGCTTTCACATCCCCGCGATGCGCGGATTACCTTTGATCCGGGGCCTCATACCTATTTAGTAGACGGCGTCGAATACACCTCGGTTACCACGGTGATTTCCCATTTCTTCCCCAAGTTCGACAGTGAGCGCATCGCTCGAAACTGCGCGGGAAAGGGCAAGTACCAGGGCATGAGCGCCGAGGAAGTGGAAGCCCGTTGGAAGAAAAATGCCGATGAGTCGGCCGATAAGGGAACCCTTTTCCATCAAACGGTCGAAGACTTCCTTTCCCAGGGCACGCTTTCCGAGAATCCCGATTTCCTGGCCTGGCGGCGTTGGTACGAAACGGCAGGCGCCAAAATGGGCAAACCGGCGCGTCTCGAATGGACCATTTTCGACGAGGAGTACCGGGTGGCCGGAACCTTAGACGCCCTGTTTCAAAGTCCCAAGGGCCCTTACTTCCTAATGGATTGGAAGCGCAAGCGACATATGGCCCGGCAGCCCTATCGCCCGGGAGATAACGGACTGGGGCCGTTGACCCATATCCCCAATTGCGACTTTGCCAAGGCCGCGCTTCAGCTCAATACCTATCGGTGGATGTTGGCGCGCCGCTATGATGTGCGGGTCAAAGCCATGGGCCTGGTCCAGGTCCATCCCGACAGCGGCCTCAATACCCATCGCGTGGGTTTCCTGGAAGACGATGTTTCCCTGATGCTGAATGCCTGGAAGAACCGAGATATCCGCTAGAGTAGTTCCAGGGCGCAGATCGTCAGGTCGTCGTCCAGGTCACTGCTGCCGGCCCATTCGATCAAGCGGCTTTTGACGGTGCTCAAGATTTCCTCCATGGGTCGGCCCCGAAGTTCGGTAAGGCAGTCCAAAAGGCGTTCTTCAGTGAAGCACTCGCGTTTATGGTTGAACGTATCCGTGGCGCCGTCGGAATAGAGGAACAAGCGGTCCCCCGCCCGGTAGTCTATTTCCAACTCGCGGTAAACGACCTTGGACGGGGAGAACAGGCCGATGGGATAACCGCCCTCACCGATAGCGCGCACGGGTCCCTCCTCGGGTACGAAGATGGCCGGAGGGTGACCCGCCTGGGTGAGCATGAGTTGGTGTTTGACATGGTCGATCACCACGTAATTCATGGTGAAGTATTGAGCGCCTCTACCCCTGGATTGAAACATTTTGTTTAACTGGGCGGCGGTTACGCTGGGACAAGATAGGGGGATGGTGTATCGGTTCTCGCCGTGTTCCTGGTCGACCGGATGAAGAATCTTGCTGAGCGTGAACGACAACAAGGCGGCAGGCACGCCCTTTCCGGAAACGTCCAGCACATAACATACGGTATAGCGTTCATCCAGGGGGACGATATTGAAAATGTCTCCAGCCAGGAAGCGGGATGGGTAGAACAGAGACTCGAAACGAAAGCGCTTTTCTGCCAGGGCAGGCGGCGGCAACAGGTTCTTCTGCAACTGGGCGGCGAAGTGCAGGTCCTCGCTGATCTTATCGTATGCAGCTTCCAACTCGCGGTTCACCTTGTTGAGGTGGGCCTGCTTGTCCTTCAGCGTCCGCTCCAACTGCAGAATGCGTAACCCGGCGTTGATGCGAGCCTTCAACTCGCTGCTGTCGAAGGGCTTGGTAACGAAATCGTCAGCACCGGCGGCCATGCCCTCGGCAAGGTCTTCTATTTCGGATCGACCGGTCAGCAGGATCAGGTAGATATAATTGCCGAAGTCGGAAGCACGGACCTTGCGGCATAATTCGACACCGGAGCAAAGGGGCATACTCCAATCGGTAATCACAAAGCAAACATCCTCGCGTTGGAGGATTTCGTAGCCCTCCCAACCATCTGCCGCCGTTAAGACGCGATGCCCCCAACTGGACAGACGCCTCACCATCAGATCCCGAATATCCTCGGAATCATCCACCACCAAAATGGTTTCACCCTGCAAGATTGCCTCCTGGCAAGGTTATATCATGAAATCTTTTGAAATGATTCAGACAATCAAGTCGTTTACCCATTGAATCGCCTTTTGTCCCGGCTGTCCCATGTCAAGAGGAAACGACCGAGCCCCGGAAAGTGGTTGTGATTCCAGATGGGAAAAACTATAGTGATGATATTCGGAGAGGGAACCATACCATGAGTGATGCAACAGGATCGGGTATGATTCTTGTTATCGAAAGGGACGCCCGGTTCTCCGCCAAGTTCAAAAAGCACTTGAGATTAACAGGCTACCGCACCTTTTTTGTGGAGTCCGGCCAGGACGCGTTATTCCTGTTGGAAAATATTTCGGCTGATTTCATCCTGATCAACCTCAACGGAATCGATAGTTGGGACCAGCTGAAAAGTCTCATTCTATATGGGCGCAAAAACAAGATTCCCCTTTTGTTCGTGGACGGGTTGCGCAAAACCCAAAGCATTGCCGATCGTTTGAAGACCAAGGGAATCGATTGCTTCATCACCCTGCCCTTCACCGTGGCCGATTTAAACCAACGCGTCGCCTCTATGTTGGGCGGGCGCGATCCCATGATCGGGCGCAAACTAGGACCCAAGGGCCACGAGGTTCAAATCATCAAGAAACTGGGCGCCGGCGCCATGGGTACGGTTTACAAGGCAGACCAGGAGGATTTGGGTCGCAATGTGGCCGTCAAGTTCCTCAGCGCGGAACACCAGCGCCAAGATCCCGAGGCCGGTAAACGCTTCTATAACGAGGCCCGCGCCATGGGCCAGTTGCGCAGTCCCCACATCGTCCAGGTCTACTTCGTAGGTAAGTATGAGGATCGGCCCTACATGGTCATGGAACTGATCGAGGGACCCAACCTGGAAAAGTACATGAAGGACAAGGGCGCCCTGACCAGCTTTGAAGCATTGACCATCACCCGCGACGTCCTGCTGGGCCTGGTAGCCGCCCATGGGAAAGGCAAAACCCACCGCGACCTGAAGCCCGCCAATATCATGCTCAACCGCGAGCGCCAGGCGGTGATTCTTGACTTCGGCTTGGTGCGTGAGAAATCCCAGAACATGACGAAGGCCGGCACCGTTCTGGGTACGCCGAGATACATGTCCCCCGAACAGGTCAACGGCCGCAATGTGGATCACCGTTGCGATCTCTATTCAACGGGCATCATTCTTTACGAGATGATGGTCGGCACCGCGCCCTTTCGCGGCGAGGACTTTGTTTCCGTCCTCATGAAACATGTCAACGAGCCTCTGCCCAGACCGGAAGTCTACGGTCGCTCGGTGGACCCTGCTGTCTACGCGGTCATCGAAAAGCTGACTCAAAAGAATCCTGACGATCGTTACCAGACCGCCCGCGAGGTCCTGGACCATGTCGAAGCCCATTTGGAAACCCTATCCATTCCCTCCTTCTCCGACGACGACACCATGACTCTGGTTGCCGAGGTCAAGCCCACCGGCGGCATCGCCGTCAATTCCAAGGGCCACGCGATCGGTCGCTTCGGCAAGGTCTCCAATCACCGCAGCCAACACCTCTACCTTTTGGGCAGCGTATTGGAACAACTGGTCGAAATGGATGACCTGGGCAGCTTTCAGCGCGGCCTTGTCGACACCGAGGATCGCCGTATCGTCGTCTTCCCCGGTAAGAACGGCTTGGCCTGTTTGGAAACCGAATCCAATGACCTGACCACCAAATTCAATGTGATGCGTCCCGCCGAACTGGCGCGATACTTCGAAAAGGAAGCTACCCAATGATCACGGTAGAGGACTTCGAAGGCGTTGCCGGTTTCCGTTGGGGCGCCCTGTTCGATAACCTGGGCGCCTTGTCTATAGCCGGTCGGGCGCCGTTGGACATGGAAAAGAAGCTGGGCCTGGTTTGCAAAGTCCTTATCCAAGGCACGTTTCAATTCAAGACCTCCGATCTCGTGTTCGAGAACGGCAAGGTATTGATCAGGCGCGGCACATACGGGATGTTGTTGCTGTTTTGCGATGATCACGCCAACGTCTCCATGATCAACGCCATCGTCAACGAAGATCCGGTTCCGGGAGGTGGGGATGTCGATTCCCAGGTCTCCAGCAGCAAGAAGGTCGAACCAAGTGATCCCGGCATGAGCGTCATTCACTCTACCTCGTTGGCAAACAAACCGATTCCGCCTGAAATCATCGATGAATTATTGGACATCTATACCACCTTTCTCGGCCCGTTGGCCCGCGCCCTGGCCAAAAAGCAATGTAAGGCCCGGGGCCTCGACCCCGATCATGTCCCCGCTCGCGAGTGGTTCAAACTGCTCAACGCTCTCGCCGATCGGATCACCGATACTGAGAAACACGAGGATTTTCTCGACAGAGCGGTCATGCTCAAGACCAGATTTTAAGGAGCCCCCATGAGTCTGAAGATCAAGTTTGCCTTGTTTACCTCCTTACTGTGCATCGTCGTTATCGCGGGGATTACTTCGCTGTCGTATCTCAATGCCCGCTTGCAGTTGGAGAAAAGCCTGGGCGAAAGGTTGGAAGCCATTGTCCGCACGGGCGCCCTGGGTCTGGACGGCACCCTGCATGACACCATTTCTGTAGAAGGCGACGCGGCCACGCGCAACAAGCAGGCCGAAACCGAGACCTTCATTCAAATGCGCGATCACCTGCGCGCCCTGAAAAAGGCAAACAACTTGAGCCAGGAGCTTTATACCTTTCGACAAGTAGGCAATAAACTCCATTTCGTGGTGATGACCAACGACAAACCCTACATCGGCGACGAGTATGAAATTCGCCAGGAGATGCTGCCGACCCTCAAGGACGGTAAACCCGCGCGAACCGGGCTTTATAGTGATGATCACGGCCACTGGCTTTCGGCCTATGCCCCCATCTTCGACCAGGACGGCAATATCTCCGGCCTGTTGGAAGCCGATATCCGCGTGGAAGAGTTCGAAGCGCTGTTGGGTCAACAAGCCTTCCTGATGTTCATCAAGGGTTGCGGCTTCGGCCTGGTCGCCGTGCTGCTCAGTTTCCTCCTGGCCGGTACCGTCACCAGTAAGATCAACTACCTCACCGATATCACCGAGAAAATCTCTTTAGGCAAGATGGATACGCCCATCAAGCTGCAAGGCAAGGACGAGGTCGCCAGACTGGGCGCCTCTCTGGAACGCATGCGGGAGAGCCTGAAGATTGCCGCGGAGATGATGGAATAGAAAACACCCGGGGGACCGGCAATGGGGGATTATCTCTACCAGCCCTTCTTCTGTGAAGAAAATATCTACCAGTTGAGCCTCCACCCGCATGTGGCCGCGCTTCCTCAAAAGGTTGTCTTCATCACCAACGCGGCTAAAACCTGCGCCGTGTGGAACATGCGCGCGGCGGAAAACACCTGGGAACCGGTGCTTTGGGATTACCATGTCATCCTGGTCGTCAGGGTTGGGGAACAATTCCAGGTCTGGGACCTGGACACGGTCCTGGGTATGCCGGTTCCCGCGCGTCACTATTTCTCCCGAAGTTTCTCATTGGAACTGGAGGAGGTCTACCTGCCGCGCTTTCGGGTGCTGGACGGCAACTTATACCGCAACCTGTTCTCATCCGACCGGAGTCACATGCGCAACCAGGACAAAACCTGGCTGCAGCCGCCACCGCCTTGGCCGCCTATCCTCAACGGACCCTGTAATTTGCCGCGATTCTTGGACCTGGAGGACCCCATTGCGGGTCAGGTCATGGATCTGGAGGAGACCGCGCGGCTTTTCTGCCCGGAAGAATTCAATTAAACCTGAAGGGTCGCTCAGCGTTCTGTAAGGATGTGGGAGGCGCCCGTGATTCCAACTCTGATCCGATTGTCCGTTGCGTTTCTTTTACTGGGCCTTGTACTTTACAGCCTGGAAAAGCTGTTCCCGGCTGTTCGGGAAAAGCCGCTTCTGCGCAAGGGGGTCGGCACCGACCTGATTTACTGGTTCTTCACGCCCGTAGTGACCAAGGCGATATCCAAGGCGACCGTCATCATCGCCGTTATTCCGGTCGCTTTGCTCCTAGGTCTTGAGCCCGGCCCCGAGCTCGCGGAAGGTTTCGGGCCGATCGCTCGGCAACCCATGTGGCTGATTGCACTGGAAATGCTGGTGTTCGGTGATTTTTTGGGCTATTGGATACACCGCCTCTTCCACGCACCGCGGCTCTGGCCCTTTCACGCGGTCCATCACAGCTCGACCGGCTTGGACTGGCTTTCCTCCGTTCGCGTTCATCCGGTTAACGACCTGTTGGGTAAAGTTCTACGGGTGGTCATTCTGCTCTGTCTCGGTTTTCCCTTGAACGCGTTGGCCGCCTATGTTCCCTTCCTGGTCTTCTATGCCTTGCTGCTGCACGCCAATGTGCCCTGGTCTTTCGGTCCGTTACGTTATGTCATCGCGAGCCCCCTGTTCCATCGCCGGCACCATTCCTCCGAAGTGCCCGACAAGAACTTTGCCGGCTTGTTCCCAATTTTCGATATCCTCTTCGGCACCTTCTACATGCCCAAAGGGGAACAACCCAGCCGCTTCGGAGTATCGGGAAGTCCGTTGCCCGACTCATTTCCGGCGCAGATGATCTACCCTTTCAGGCGAACCCAAGAATCGGCCTCCTCCTCAGCGTGATCGAAACCACCAATCTCGACCAGGACCTCGTCAAAGTCGCGAACATGAGCGGGTAACAACGCCGAATCGTGTCTTTCGGTCGACGTACCGCTGACGAGGTACGAAGAACCAGAAAAGGAGCACCGTAGCCATCTTTTCCCTTTCCCGCCACCTGAAAGGATGGAATGTTGCCGAGAAAAATCACACCGTATTTGCTTGGAGCCTTTTACCCGTACCTGGTAGCTATCTTCTTTAAAAAACTCTTCCTTCGAGAAACTCCCAACTGACCCGTCTCCTCCTCTTCCTTCCCGCGATCTTTCATTGAAAAACAGGTTTCCGAGCCCGGGAATCAAACCATTCTCGATGCCGAAAGCGGCACCATTCCCTGGCATCGGTATTGTGAAATTCAAAAACGCAACTTCAGTGCCCGGAATCACCCTTTTGGGTGCAAAAAATAGGGTCCTAATCCCAAAATTCAGCCGAAGCTGTACTCCAAAGGGGTATCAATCCCGAAAATAAGGGCCGAGCACGAAAAAAATCACAACCTCCTGACCGATTTTGGTCGGGTCGCATGATGCTCATGTGGGCTCTAGGACTAAAAAACAACCATGAAGGAGAAATTGTTGTGCCCTTTTCCGGGAACAGGGCCGACAAGACCGTGATCAGGTATACCTGTTCCCGGGAACAGAACCGCCTTCACGCCGGCCAACCGGTCCTATTCCCGGGAACGGAACCATCTTGGCCGCGCTCAGGTAGACCTTTTCCCGGGAGTCGGCACAGTTTTTCGCTCAAAACCGGTCGTTTTTGCAAGAAACTTGATCAAATTAGAATGAAATGCCGGCTTGACAATCTATAAGGGCGTTAAAATCAGGTAACAATGTCCTTGGCAAATAGTTGACCAAATGAGGCCCCGAAAGCCCGGTGGAGCCTCCCCGGTCAGCCTTGCCTCAGCAAGACATAGAACGAAGGCCGATTGGCTGACCGGAAATCGACCTCACTCAACCCGCTCCTATGCTTGTATCGGCCCTGTCTCCTCGTGTTAGTATTTTTTATGTAGCGGATGCGCAATGCCCGCGCTTATATAAATATTTGAGGTGTAAATGGAGAAGTGCTTTTGGCTAAACTTGTACACACCTGAGTCATGGTTGGAATTTGTCGATGCGGGCGCTAATACCTCCGGGTTCAGGCCGAATCAATGGACAGCACTCCAAAAGGTAAACGTCGGTGACTTTCTACTATGCTACGTGACGCGTATTTCGCGCTTTATCGGCGTGTTTGAGGTAACCGGCGCCGCATATCAAGACCAGACGCCGATCTGGTCCGATGAGGTTTTCCCCTGCCGCTTGAAGGTAAAGCCGGTCGTCCAACTGACCCTTGAGACAGCCGTGCCCGTACTGATCATGAAAGAGAGCTTATCTTTTTTCGAAAACCTGAAATCTCCCAATGCCTGGTCGGTTTTCTTTCGGTCATCCCCGAAAATGTGGTCCACGGCAGACGGTGAAGCTGTTCTCAAGGTTTTGAGGCTCGCCAAGGCCGATCCTGTCAAACGGCCGCTAGATAAACGAAAAATGCGTCCTCCTCCCAGACCCGTTAAGTCAAAACTGGGAGCAGTCACGGTCCCGGAAAATGATACGACCAAGGCAAGCAAGCAAAAAGCCGGCACCTCAGATAAACCCAAAAGTGAAGAGCGAGCACACACGGAAATCCAATACCTACTGCTCAAACTGGGCTCCGGAATGGGTTTTGATGTATGGGTCGCACGCAATGACCGGGGGTGTAGCTACAAGGGGATTAAGTTCGCGGATATGCCGCGAATCAAGGACGACCTGCCGTCCCAATTCGACGAGGCTACCAACCGCACGATCGCCTTGATCGATGTGCTGTGGCTGAAAGAAAACACCTATGTCGCGGCATTTGAAGTGGAGAGCACCACATCCATCTACTCCGGTTTGTTGCGAATGGCAGACCTCGTGGCGATGCAACCCAATATCAAGATCCCGCTCTACCTCCTAGCACCCGGCAACCGTCGCGGCAAGGTATTTGCCGAAGTTAATCGACCAACCTTTTCCAGGTTAAAGCCGCCGCTGGTGGACATCTGCAGCTATATCTCTTTCGAATCGCTACGTGAGGAGTATCAGCATGTTCAGGAATACTTGTCATTCCTAAGACCGGAATTCCTGGAAAAGATTTCCGAACGTTGTCTTCTGGAGTAACTTGGCCGAGTTCAGCCGGAAAGATCACCTGGGATCGACTGAACAACAGGAGACCAAACGGTTACTGGAGACGCCTGCCAGGTGATTCATGTGATCCGCGAACATCTCCTTGACAGCCGGGTCTTTCAGCCAATGGATCTGTTGGGCGGTTCGCGTCATGACGTGGTAAAGAGCACCATCCTTTTGAAGTTTGATTCTGCGGGCCATTACCCGGGCTCCGGTTTGAAATGTAAGGCAAGCGGCGGCTCCGCGGCCACGAAACGCGATGCCGGATACCCATCCTACCCTGGCAAGTCTCTGCCGGCCAGGGGTTTTTGGAAATTGTTCTTCCGAGTCATCTTCCCATACAAGTCAGGAAACATCCCATCATACAACCGTCTTTCTAATACACCACTCTCAAAACTACCCGGCAGAGGCCCCAATAAAGCCCTGAAAACTGAACGCGATGCACAGCAAGATCGATGAGCAGGTACACAGGCAGAGATCAATGAGAAAGATCGACGAGCAGGTACAGGCAAGGGGTGTCAAAATGACAGGTTATCATCCAGGCAGCCGGGTTTACCTTTGAAAAAGACCGTGCAGATTGTGCAAAACGCCGATTCCAAGATGGACATCACAACTCACTTTTGATTAGGTAAATGTTTCCAGGGAATGCTACAATGCAGCCCTTGCTATGCCGTTAATCATTGCTACACCGGGAGGGAATCAAAACAATACAGGTGGTTTCCGATGAGGGTTTATGTGAGGCGTCCGCCTACAAGACCGACTTGTCCTGTCCGTCCCGATTCAGCAGTGTCCCAACAAACGGGGCCGGGGGTTTATCCGGGTTTTAACCTGGCGAATATCAACATCTTTCCTCCGGAACCGCAAACAACAAACGCCGCCCCCATTCAAGCGGTTGGGTTTTCCTCTTCCACTTCCGGGCCGGAATGGCGGGATCGTTTTCCCGGTGCCCGGAATCCTCCAAGAAGATTGGAGACAGATTTCGATGATCCCACCGTCGGCGCTCAGATGTCCAACAGTACCCCCATACCGGATATCACCATTACCTCGCCTGAAGGCCGACATGATCGGGTGTTCCACGGCAGCTCCGTACCCGATATCTCCCTTACATCGCCGGAAGGCCGACATACTGCCCTGCACAGCAACCCCAACGTCGGCGCTCAAATGTTCAACAGCAATTTCGTGCCGAAGATCATCGTTACCCCGCCCGAAGACCGGCATACCTCCGGAGACGATCGGAACCCCTCCGTTCCCATGAGTGCCGGGCTTTTGGCATCCCATATCGGCGGGAGAGGGAGGGCCGAAACCGATCCGCCGATCGATGATTCTCCCGTAGAGGGTTACGGGGGAATGCATCCGCTCTACTATGAGCCGACCCCCCGGCTGACATCTTCCGACCCGTCAGAGGAAATGGAGCAACAGTCGGCCTCTCCTCAGGTCGTTGGGGTTGATGCCGCTCCGGTGGTGGAATCACAGCCGGAATCCAGGAGCGACGAGCCCCGAAAGAAGTTGGCGCCGGCGCCGGAATGGCGGTTTGGCGGGGAAGAGGTCGGCCAATTCGGCGCTACTTTTGCCGCCAGCAACGAGGGGAATTTGAATACCGTCAACGATCTGACGCTTGCCGCGGCCACCAGCCATAACAGCGCCATGGGCCGAGCGGCGGAGAAGTCGGGGGGCTCGATTCCCAATCCCGCTACCCCCGGGATGGAATTCCTGGGTGAAGGAATCGAGGCCTTTTACGGTGTGAAAGCCCTCCGCGGCGCCCGAGACGTTCTCTCAAGCAACACCTCAACCCAGGCAGAAAAAGATGCTGCCGCGCGCGATTTGAAGATGGCGAAGGCGGGTCTCGCCAAAAACGTGGTCAGCGGGGTCAAGAACACGGCCGTGACCCTCAGCCAGAGCGATGCCCTCCACCAGGCCGGGGGACATGCAAGTTATTTGGATCAGGCCGCGCCGGTGTTCAATACGGTGGGGACGGCCGCGGTGCCCGGTTTGAGCGGGGCCATGGCGCTCCGCCAGGGGCGTCAAGGGGTCAAAGCTTTTAATAGGGTGCGGAGGATCGGTAAGGTCGAAATGAGTGAGGAGGCAAAGGGTCAGGAGCACATGCTCTCCTTCAAGACGCCTGACCGGGAGGTTCCGGAGGAGGGCTATGGTATGGACCGAATCGCGGCCTATATGCGCAAGAAGAGTAAGCGGAAGGCTACCCGGGATGCGGCCGCAACCGCCGCGGGTACGTTGGCAGTCACATCGCTCGCGGCGCCGCCCGCCGCCATCGCGGCCGGGACGATTTCCATGGGCCTGACCGCGTCAGCCATGGGTAAATCCGCATGGAAGAGGGGCCGGAACTTCGATAAGCGCGAAGAGATGGCCCGGGCGCTGCACTGGTTTGCCCATCAGAACAGCGCGGAAAAGCCCAAAGCGGTTCAGAACTGGATCGAGCACAACCAAAGCACGGAGGAGAATTGGAACCAGGCGGAGGCGCTGGAACAGCAAAAAGCAAAGGCCCTCCAGGTGATCGAGGCCATGGTAGGCTCCGAGCGCGTGGGACCCATTCTCGATGACACGGAGAACGGCTGGAAACTTTTGAAAGAAAAGGCCCGCTCCAAATAGTATCCTCATGGACATTGCCAAAAAAACAACCGTTCAGCGGTTGGACTTTTCGGTCATATGCTTCACCTCGCACCGGATTGAGACCGTATTGACCGCTCCCTCATCAAAAAATTACAAAAGTTACTTGCATTTTGAAAGTCTGCAGCTTATGTTACTTGCAACATGCAAGTGACCTTGTGAAGGAAGCGCAAATCTTCCCTGTCCGGTCTTTGCATGCGCGCCGTTCTACCATGCCTTTTTGCGCGCGGGTGGTGAACGGGAACGTTTTCATCTCCGGGGAATCCGGCAGGGCTCTTGCCAAGACTCCTCTTACCTGTTTCTCTGCCATTCCGGGACGACTCTGTGGCCCGATCATCTTCTTTTCAGAATCTCATGAACAAAAAGGAGTTTCTTATGTGTAAGCCGTCACTTTCCAAATTTGCGGTGCTGCTTTCTCTGATTCCGTTCGTCTTCTCATCAGGGGCTTTTGCGGCCGATATCATTGTCCATGTCACCGGCATTCAATCCGGTGAGGGAGAAATCGGCTGTACCTTGTTCGATGACAAGAAAACCTTTCCCATGAAAGCCGGTAAGGCGGCGCAGTGGCAGAAGGCCGACCAACAAGGCGTCCAATTCCGTTTTACGGGTGTTGCGCCGGGTACTTACGCCATCTCCATAGGTCACGATCTCAACGGCAATAAAAAGGTGGACACCAATTGGCTGGGCATACCCAAGGAGGCCTGGGGCGTTTCCAATAACGTGCGGCCTACCATGCGTCCTCCCCGGTTCAAGGAAGCTCAATTCGAAATCAAGGGTGATGAGCCGCTGGTGCTGACCATCGAAATCGACAAGTGAGGGTGATGTCATGAACTTTTCTTCCGCGGAACAAAAGCGGCTGATGGACAAATACGGACCCTGGGCGGTGGTCACCGGCGCGACATCCGGGATCGGCAGGGAACTTGCCGTCCGTCTGGCCGAGGCCGGCATGAACCTCGTGCTGACGGCCAGGCGCGAACGGGTCTTGGAGGAACTTGCCGCTGAATTACAAGCCGCCCATGGTATCCAAACCCTGGTGGCGCCGACGGATGTATCGACACCGCAGGGGGTGGAGGACATTGTTCGAGCCGCCGAAAATGTGAAGGTAGGCCTCTTGGTAGCCGCCGCGGGGTTCGGTACCTCCGGCAGGTTCCTCGAATCCTCACTGGGCGAGGAACTGAATATGATCCAAGTCAACTGTTCAGCCCTGATGGCCCTGACCCACCGGTTCGGCAGACTCTTCGCTCGGCAGAAGCGGGGTGGGATCATCCTGTTGAGTTCCATGGTGGGTTTTCAAGGCGTCCCCTATGCCGCCCATTACGCCGCCACCAAGGCCTATGTCCAATCCCTCGGCGAGGCTCTGGCCGTTGAGCTTCGCTCTCACGGCGTGCACGTGTTGGCCGCGGCGCCCGGTCCGGTCAACACCGAATTCGCGGAGCGCGCCGATATGCGCATGGGGAATGCCTTGGAGCCGTCCGCCGTCGGTATTCCCATCCTCAGGGCGCTGGGCCGCAAGTCCACCATTTTGCCCGGCTTCTTGACCAAATTCCTGACCGGTTCTTTGGCAACGCTGCCACGTTGGGGCAAGGTCAGGATGATGGGAGTGGTCATGGGCGGCATGACCAAACACCAGAGAATCTGAACGCTTTTTCCCCGGATGCACCGGCTTACCGCCGCCTCACTCTGTCCCTGAAAAGGAAACACGGGGAAACCGGCCCGCTGAGCGGGCCGGTTTTATGTTTGCGGGCAATCGGTTTTCATCGTTCGGGAACGACAGGACCGAAGAATCTCCCGCCGGTTTCTGTCGATTTATTGGGCATCCGTTTCCAGGGCGGGCAGCGGGGTGACCGCTGTTTCCCAGAAGTAGCGGTTGCCGCTGTTGGCGAAACGCAACGCCGTAATGGCAAACGACCGATCGGCATAGATTTCGTAGAAGGTTTCCTGTTCGGGCGAGAAGTCGCCTTCGAAGACATATAGGCCCTTGGCGTGCGGAGCCAGGGGCGCGTCGAACAAGGCAACTTCGCTGATGATATTGCCGTGCTTGTCCATCTGGCGGCACTTCACATCGATCGGGACTCTATTGGGGTTCATCAGGGCAAAACCGTCGGTAACGTCGCCCATGGAGCCGGGATAGATGCGGAAGCGTTGCGCCCGCATGTCGTTCTGACGAACGTGGGCCGGGCTGTTTTGACCGGCGGCATCCTGATAGGCGATAGTGACGCCGATCCGGCTGTCTTTGTTAATACCGAAGTGCGAGACCTCAGTCGTACCGAACAACTCCTCGGGAGAGATGTACAGGGTCTGATTAACGGCCAACTCGCCGCTGACCGCGGGGAGCGCGGTACCGTCGGCGCGGTAGGGCGTCAGTTCGTAGGTTTGCGGGGAGCCGCTACTGTTGTTGAGGATGAGTTCGCTCATAAAGTCGCCGTCCACCGTGGTGACGTGGGGAATACCCAGGCCGATGTCGGAGAGCGCGGCCAGGCAGGGTTGGCCGTCGGAATCTAGCGCGAAGACGGTATTGGTGAGGAAATCACCGCCGAGCATGCCGAAGTCGCTGTTTTCATCGTTGTTCAGCAGGACCATACCGGATTGGGGACCGCTCACGCCGTCGTCCAGGAAGTCAACATAGGCCACTTCAAAGGAAGTATTGCCCTCGCCGATCATATTGGCGGAGGTCAAGGACCTGTGGGTGCTTGTTCCGGCGATATCCATTTCGCCCATGATTTCCAAACCCGCTGCTTCAGCGATGGAACGAGGCAAGATGGTCCATTCACTCAAAGTGCTGGTGGTAGTGAAAACCTCGGTAGCGCCGCCGAATCCCTGTACGGTGACCGCACCGACTTTCTTCACCTCACCGGTTTTACTGTCGGTTTTTTCTTCCAGTTTCTTTTTGGGAGGCTCCAACTGCCAGGTGCCGTCTTCCGACCAATAGGCTTTGAGCTGATCACCGGCGCCGCTGGAGCAGGAGTTGACGCCGTTGATCCAGGCTTTATTGAGAAGGCTGTTTGCAGTGAAGATGGAATTGGAACCGGCCTTGTTTTTGACTACCCAAACTTCCAAACCGGCGACACAGCATTCATTGCCCGCATCATCGGTAACACAGACTTCGATACCGGTAAATTTCCAATAGGTAATGGCTCCGTTGTTGGCGCTTCCGGAACCCGGGGAGCCGGTGGGATCGAAGGTATCATCGCCTGTACCGGCCGTGCCGTGGCCGTTGATGGTGCCAAGACCGAGATCTTTGGCGCACTCCCAACTCAGGAAAACCTTACCGCAGTTCTCGGTGTCATATTCGAATTTGCTGTTACATGATTTGGTTCCTTTCTTGGCTTTGCCGTTGAACTCTTTGGCGAGAAGGGGGGTGGCAGTTAAAAGCAAAAGGATGGTTGCAAAAAGGGACGCACAGGTCTTGAACATTTTTCACCTCATGTCAATTGATTACTCAATGAGAAATTCAACAGGTGATTTGGTATTCGAAATATTAGCATTTTCAATGAGCAATGACAATGAACAATCCGGCATTTTTATAAATAACTGTGATCAATTCAACATTTCGCTGAAAAATACTTAAGAGGATTGTCAGGAAATCGGCACATCCTTGAAATCGGAAGTTCTCGACATACCCCCATATTTACTCCACTGAAGCATCTTGCCCGTCGAGTATGGACGGTCTCTCATCCGCCTACAACTCAAACTCCTCTCGATCTTCGTCGGGTTCATCGGTTTCCTGAACGGGTTCTACCAGTTGCAGGATCTCTATGAATTCGGCCAGTTCGGTGAGAGATTGTTTTTTGAAGACGGCACGGAGGTTCAGATCGATACCCAGTTGTTTGGAGATTCTGGACAACAAACGGGTGGCCAGCAGACTATGACCGCCCAGATCGAAGAATTGATCGTTGCGGCCTACCTTGTCCAGCTTGAGAACCTCGGCCCAGATTTCGGCCAGGGCCTTTTCAACCTCGCTTTGCGGCGGTTGATAATCGGCTGTTTGGGTCCATTGCGGGACGGGTAGGGCGCGGCGGTCGATTTTGCCCCCGGCGGTTCGCGGCAGTTGATCCAACAGCATCAGGGCGCCGGGTTGCATATAGTCCGGCAGAGTAGATTTCAGATGGTTGCGAATGGTTTCGGCATCCGTTTCCGGGGCGACCGCGTAGGCGGCCAGGCGTAGGGTTCCGTGGTCGTCGGGGACCGCGATGACCGCGGCTGCCTTGACGCCGGGGGCTCCGACCAGCCGGGCCTCGACTTCGCCCGGTTCGATGCGGAAACCGCGAAGTTTGACCTGTTGATCCACGCGGCCCAAGAATTCAAGAGTTCCGTCAGCCTGTCGGCGCACCAGGTCGCCGGAAGCGTACAGTCGGGCGCCGGCTTGCTTGCTGAAGGGGTCGGGGATGAAGACCGCGGCCGTTTTGGCCGGGTCGTTCGCGTATCCTCGGGCCAGGAGTCCTCCCAGGTACAACTGACCGGGCAGGCCGTTGGGTAAGGGCTGCAGGTCGGCGTCCAAAACCCGTGCGAAACGGTTCGGCAGGGCCGTGCCGATGGGGACCCGGGCCGGCAGAACTTCCGGCGAGACCGTGTGCATGGTTGCGGTGATGACCGCTTCCGTCGGGCCGTAGGCGTTGACCAGGGTGATGTTCACCGGCGCCATTTTTTGCCAGCGGGCCAGACCTTGGAGCGGCAGTGCTTCGCCGCCCAGGATCATCAGCCGCAGGTGCGGCAGATCCGTCAAACTACCCGCTGTCAACATTTCCTGCCAGTAGGCGGGCGGCGGGTTGGCGATGGTGATTTGCTCGGCGGCCAGGATAGACGGCAGTTCCTCGGGCGGCCACAGTTCATCGCCGCGAACGTGGACGGCAGCGCCGGCGGTCAGGGCGGGGAGCCACTGTTCTAGTGAGGCGTCGAAGGCCGGGTTGGCGAATTGCAGGACCCGGTCCTTTGGCGTCAGTTCGAAGCGCCGGCTGATCGAACGGCAATGATCGGCCAGGGCGCCGTGAGACACCACCACGCCCTTGGGTCGACCCGTGGAGCCGGATGTGAAGATCGCGTAGGCCGTCTGGCTCGGATGGGGTTGTATTTCCCGGAGGTCGGCGGAGGTTTCCTCTGCATCGTCCATTAAGATGACTTTGAATTTGCCCTCTGGCTGTTCCGTGTTTTGTTGCGTCACCAGCAGGACGGCGTCAGTGTCCTGCAGCATGGCCTCGGTGCGGGCCAAGGGCTGTGCCGGGTCCAGGGGGATGAAGGCGGCGCCCGCCTGCATGACCGACAGTTGCGCGATCAGCATGTCGATACCGCGCGGCAGCAGCAGACCTACGAATGTTTCGGCGCCGGCGCCGGCTCGTTGCATTCGCCCGGCCAGCATGCGGCTGTGTTCCATCAGTTGCGCATAGGTAAGCGTGTCCGCCGGATGACCGACGGGAACCAGCGCCGGCGCATGCGGGTTTGCTTGGGCGCGTTCCGCGATCAGTAAGGGCACCGCCGGTACAGAGGGTCTTTCCGGCAGGTCATGCACTACCGGGGCTTCGTCACCCGGATGCAATACGGCGATGTTCGCTTCCGGGTTGTCGCACATGGCTTGCAGCATACGCACATACAGTTCGGTCAACATGGCGATGGTGTCGCGCTCGAACAGGTCAATGCAGTATTCCAGGCGAGCGCCCGCGCCGTCACCATAGGTGGTAATGGTCAGGCTCAGGTCGAACTTGGCGGTTTCCCCGCGTTGTCCCAAGGGAGCCAGGGAGAGCCCGGTCGGCGACGTTGCGGTTTCGCCGGAACCGCCGCCCGTACCGTCGATCAGGTTGAACATGACCTGGAACAGCGGCGTGTGACTGAGGGAGCGCGGCAGGCGCAGGGCCTCGACCACGGTTTCGAAGGGGGCGTCCTGGTTGTCGAAGGCGTCCAGGGCGGTGCGGCGCGTACGGGTCAACAGGGTTCTGAAGTCCGGGTTATCGGCCAGGTCGTTGCGCATGACCAGGGTATTGACGAAGAAGCCGATCAGGGGTTCCACTTCCGCCCGGTTCCTATTCGCGATCGGGGTGCCGATCACCACATCATCCTGGCCGCTGAAGCGATACAGCAACGCTGCGAAGACTGCTTCCAACACCATAAAACGCGTACAGCGCGTCTCGGCGGCGACGGCATCGACGGCGGACAACAGTTGCGGCGGTATCGAGAAGCCCACATTATCGCCCCGGAAACTTTGCAGCACCGGCCTGGGTTTATCGGTGGGCAGCGCCAACAGGTGGGGAATGCCGGCCAACTCCCGCTTCCAGAAGGCCAGGCGTTCGTCCAGCGCCTCGTCGGTCAACCAGTTGCGTTGCCAGTGGGCAAAGTCCACATAACGCACCGGTAAGTCCGGCAACCGGTCCGCTACGCCGCTGTAAAGCGCCGTGATTTCTCGAATCAATACCTCGATAGACCAGCCGTCGGACACGATGTGGTGCATATTCAACAGCAACGCGTGCCGGTCCGGGGCCAGGCGCACTAGGGCGGCGCGCCATACCGGACCGTTGGCCAGGTCGAAAGGTATCAGTATCTCGTCCGCCGCCAGTTCCCGCGCTTTTTGCTCGGCGTCTTCCGGCGACAGGTTGCTGAGGTCGGCAAAGGTCATGCGAAAACCGCCCGCCGGCAGAATTGCCTGGTAGGCCGTGCCGTCATCCTCCAGGAAGACCGTGCGCAACGCCTCCTGGCGGGTTTCGATACGCCTGAAGACGTCTTCTAACCGGGCAATGTCCGGCGGGCCGGCCAGGAGCAGGGCCGCCGGCACGTTGTAGCTCGCTACGGCCGCCGTATCCGTGTCATCGCTGAGTTTGGTCAGGAACCAGAGCCGTTCCTGGGCAAAGGATAGAGGCGGTTTGTCGCCCACTTCGCGACGGGTGAGTGTGGGCGCCGGCGCATGGGCCGAGCCGCGTGTCTCCACAACGGCCCGGGCCAGTGCAGCGACCGTGGGGCCGGCAAAGAAGGCTTTCAGAGCGATCTCCACCTCGAATTCCTGCCGTATGCGCGAGACGGCGCGAGTAGCCAGCAGGGAATGTCCGCCCAGATCAAAGAAATTCCGATGGATATCTATCGCGGGAAGACCCAGCAACTCGGCGAAAACAGCGGCCAGTCGCTTTTCGATCGGGTTGCGCGGCGCGGTAATGATCTCGTCGGGCCGCGCCGTTTCCAGTTTTTGCAGGGCGCGGCGGTCCAGTTTGCCCGCCGCGGTCAGCGGGAAGCTTTCCAGGGGCACGAAAACCGCCGGGATCATGTAGTCCGGCAGGCGATCGGCCAGAGCGGTTTTCAAGCCGGCCTCGTCAAGCTTCTCGCCGGTGATGAAGGCCGCCAACATGCGGGTTTCGCCGCTTTGTTTCAGCAACACCACGGCCTCGGTCACTCGCGGTAGATCCAACAGGGCCGCCTCGATTTCTCCCAACTCGATGCGGAAACCGCGCAGCTTGATCTGGTAATCGCTCCTGCCCACGAACAGCAGGGTCGGCGCGTCATCGACCATGCGCAGCCGCACCAGGTCGCCCGTGCGGTACAGGCGTTGTCCGGGCTCCGCGCTGAACGGGTCGGCGGTGAAGCGCTCGGCGGTCAGAGCCGGCCGGTTCAGGTAACCGGAAGCCAGGCCGATGCCGCCCAGATGGAGTTCGCCCACCACGTTTTCCGGTACGGGCATGCCGGCGCGATCCAAGACATAGGCGGTGGTGTTGGCAATGGGTTTACCGATCGGCACGGTTTCCGCGTCTTCCGCAACCCTTAGGACACGGTTCCAGGTGGAGAAAGTGGTATTTTCGGTGGGCCCGTAGACATGGAGCAGGCGCTTCGGGGCGCCCTCGTCCAGCGCCCGGCGCACGCGCTCGGCGTCGACAGCTTCCCCGCCGAAGAGCAGGGTGTCCAGGCATGCGAAACAATCCGGTCGCTCGCTGATGTGGCGGTTGAACAGGGCGGTGGTAATAAACAGGGTGTCAATTTGTTGTTCACAGAGCCAGGCGGCGAAAGATTCCGTATCCAGCGCCAGGTCGCGGTGAGCGGGAACCACGGTGGCACCGTTCAACAGCGGTCCCCAGATCTCGAAGGTGGCGGCGTCGAAGACCGGGGTGGCGATTTGACCCACGCGGCTGCCCTCGTTCAGGAAGACGTAGTCTGTTTCGCGAACCAGGCGCGTGACCCCGTGATGGGGAATCAAAGTACCCTTGGGTTTACCCGTGGAACCCGAGGTATACATGATGTAGGCGGGCAGGGCCGGGTCCACCTTCTGCAGTTGCGGCGCCGCTTCCTTGGAACCGTCTGTAGGGGAGACCAGTACAGCGTTGTTTTGCGGCATAGCGGCAGCCGTTTCGGGCGTTGCAATGATCAGCGGCATGCCGGTATCTTCCATAATGGTTCGCTGACGTTCCACCGGTCCGGCCGGGTCCATGGGCACATAAGCAGCCCCGGCAGCGGTAACGGCAAGCATGGCCGTGATCAGACCCTCGCCCGGCTCCAGCAGAATGCCCACGGGGGTTAACGGGCCCGCGCCCAGTTCCACCAGACGGGTGGCCAATCGTTCGGCGCGGCCTGCCAGGTCGCCGTAGGTCAGAGGTTCCGAGGTCAAGACGGCGACGGCGTCCGGGTTCCGCGCCGCTTGTTGATGGAATTGTTCGGCCAGGGACGTTTGGGGAATCGGCGCACCGGTTTGATTCCAATGAGTGATCAGTTGCGCCGTCTCGTCTTCCGAGAGCAGGTTCACATCGCTCAAGGGGCGATCGGGCGACGCGCAGACCTGTTCCAAAAGATGAACGAAATGCCGGGCCATGCGGTCCATGGTGGACGCGTCGAACAGGTCGGTATTGTATTCGAACAGGCCCCAAATGCCGTGCGCGTGTTCGGTGAAGAAGACGGTGATGTCGAAGCGGGAAGTCCGACGACCGGTGGCCACGGGTTCCAGGCGCGCATCGGGAAGGGCGGCTTCGCCCAAGGGCGCGTTTTCAAGCACGAACATCACCTGGAACAGCGGCGTACGGCCCAGGTGTCTTTCCGGCTGTACCGCTTCGATGACCATATCGAAGGGCGTTTCCTGGCGAGCATAGGCGTCCAGCGTATCGGAGCGAACCTGTTGCAGCAATCGTCGGAAGGTAGGCCGTCCGGAGAGATCGTTGCGCAGCACTAATGTATTGACGAAGAAACCGATCAAGGCCTCAACTTGAGCATTCGCCCGGTTGGCGACGCCGGTGCCCAGCAGGATGTCGGACTGACCGCTGTAACGCGCCAGCAAGGCAGAGAAGGCTGCTTGCAGCGTCATGAACAGGGTGGTGCGTTCCTCATGGTTAAGGGCTTCGATACGAGCTTTCAGGTTCTCGGGGATTTGGAAATGGCAGAGATCGCCCCGGAAGGTTTGTCGCGGCGGACGCGGCCGATCGGTTGGCAGTTCCAGTAGAGCCGGTGCGTCGGCCAGGCGGTTCCGCCACCATTGCAGTTCTTCGCGGCGGCGGTCGCCGGCGAGTTGTTCCTGCTGCCAGGCGGCGAAGTCCGCGTACTGAACGGGCAGCGGGGGCAGGTCGGGTTCCGTGTCCCGGCTGAAGGCGTGGTAGGCGGCGACCAATTCCGTAACCAGGATGCCTTGCGACCAGGCATCGGAGATGATGTGGTGCATGATCAGGATCAGCAGGCGGTCCTCGGGACCGACGGGAGCCAGAGTCAGGCGAAC
>JAAUYB010116783.1_pt1 | contig 32812 bp, 32 predicted proteins | sample 7278071 | NCBI WGS metagenome assembly JAAUYB01 (sample SAMN14350121, study PRJNA611818) | marine sediment metagenome | isolation source: surface marine sediment (1.8m) | place: French Polynesia: Moorea | collected 2018-08 | reverse complement strand
GTCGCCGGTCTTGCCATCGGCGTCAACGGCACCCCGGTGCCACACCGCCTTCAGCGCGTCGATGCCGTTCTCCACAACCTGGCGCGAAGGTGTCCCGTCGATGCTGACCACCAGCCCAACGCCGCAAGACGCATGCTCGTCTGTGCTGGAATAGAGACTGTTTTCGGCCATCCAATCCCGCCGCGCCTCTTCCCGGGCGGCCCAGGCGGTGTCAAACTTCGTCATCTCAACCCTCCGTCGGTTGGGGAACGAAGCCGAGCTTTTCGAAATACTCGGCCTCGGTGTCTTGGATGTGGTCGCCGGCCAGCGCGATGCTGTCGATTCGGCGGTCCACGAAAATCTCGTGATGCAGCGTCAGCCCGCTCGGGTCGTCGATCACGCCCAGCGGCAGTTCATAGGCCTTCGGTGACCCATCCTCGTTCAAATCGCACAGCCACATGGGCGACCCGCAGCGGGTGCAGAAACAGCGCACGGCGATGTCCGACGACCGGTAGGTGCCCACATGGTCCTGCCCCTCGATCTCGATCTTGTCGGGCTGCACCATGATCCCGGCCAACGCCAGCCCGGTCCAGCGCTGGCACATCTTGCAGTGGCAGACGCCGTAGTCGCGGTTTTCGATCACAGCGCGAAACCGCACCGCCCCGCACAAACAGCCGCCGGTCCGCTCCATGCTCACGCCCCGTCCTCCTTAGGCGCGAAATACGCCACGATCTCTTCGCCGGTCATCTGCCGTCGCTCGCCCTCGAAGGCATAGGCGTCCGGCTTGCTGTCGATGAACACCTCCAGCCCCAAATACATCCCGTTCACGTCGAACAGCCCCGCCGCGAGCTGATGCTGGCCATGCCCTGGCCCCTCGGCGGTGATCCGGTACCACAGGTTCGACCCGCACACCTCGCAAAACGCCCGCTCTGCCCAGTCCGAGGATTGGAAGACCTTCACCGGACCCTCGACCTGAACCGAGCCCACCTTGGCGTCGATCGCCATGAAGGCCGACGACGTCCACTGCCGGCACATGTCGCAATGGCATGCCGACAACGACCGGCGCGCCAGCTCCGCCGACACGATGACCGCGCCGCACAGGCACCGGCCCTGCATCACGTGACCCCCACCATGTCCAGGATCTCAGCTTCGGTCATGCGCTTGCGCTCGCCGGCAAAAGCATGCCCGGCGGGCTTGTGGTCGATATAGACCTCGGCGGTTAGCTCCAGACCCTCCAGGCTATCAAGCGATCCGGCCGACAGCGACATCATCCCCCGCATCGGCCCCTCGGCGGTCAGCCGCCAGAACATGTTCGAGCCGCATGTCCGGCAAAACCCGCGCTCGGCCCAGTCGGAACTCTGGTAGGTCTGGATGTTCTCTTCACCGACCCAGGTGACGCCCCCCGGCATCACCTGCAGGCCCAGTTCGATCCCGCCGGTCCAGCGCCGACACATCTCGCAGTGGCAGGCGCCATAGCCCTCGGGCGCGTCGGAAAGGGTATAGCGGACGGCCCCGCAGAGGCAGTGACCGGCACGGCTGATCTCCGTCATGGCCTTCATCCTTCCTTCACCAAACGGGTCAGTCCACTTGACCCATTAACCTCTTGGTCCATCGAAATGCTGCACTGCAGTACCGACGTAATACCGACGTTTTACCGACGCTTTGCAGACCGCCGTTTTGCGCCCAATCCGGCTCGTTTACTCCGCCGCCACCGCCGCGGGCGCGTTGATGTAATCCATGATCGCCTCCGCCGCCTCACGCCCGTCGCGGATCGCCCAGACCACCAGCGAGGCGCCGCGCACGATGTCACCGGCGGCATAGACGCCCTCCAAGGACGTCTCGTGGGTCCGGAAATCCGCCTTGATCGTGCCCCAGCGCGTCACCTCCAGCCCGTCGGTGTGCCACAGCTTCGGCAAGTCCTCGGGCTCGAAGCCCAGCGCCATGATCACCAGATCGGCATCTTCCACGTAATCCGCACCTTCGATCACTTCCGGTGTCTGCCGCCCCGTCGCATCCGGCGCGCCCAGCCGCATCCGCTGCACCATCACGCCCTCGACGGTGTCGCCGGTGAACCCCTTCGGCGCGGTCAGCCAGATGAACTCGACGCCCTCTTCCTCGGCATTGGCCACCTCGCGCTGCGAGCCCGGCATATTCGCCCGGTCACGCCTGTATAGACACTTCACCGAGGCCGCGCCCTGCCGCACCGCCGTGCGCACACAGTCCATCGCCGTGTCGCCGCCGCCGATGACGACCACCCGCTTGCCGTGGGCGTTCAGCTCACCGGAATCGAACTCCTCGACATCGTCTCCAAAGCTCTTCTTGTTCGACGCGGTCAGGTAATCGATCGCCCGCACAATCCCTTCCGCGCCGACGCCCGGCGCTTGCAAATCCCTTGATTTATAGACCCCTGTGGCGATCAGCACCGCCTCGTGCTTGCCGCGGATCGCCTCGAAAGCGATGTCCTCGCCCACGTCGCAATTCATCACGAATTCGACCCCGCCGTCGCGCAACTGGTTGATCCGCTTCATCACCACGTCCTTCTCCAGCTTGAAGCCGGGAATGCCGTAGGTCAGCAGCCCGCCCGCCCGGTCATAGCGGTCGTAGACGGTCACCTGAATGCCCTGACGTCGCAGCATGTCGGCGGCCGCAAGGCCCCCCGGTCCTGCGCCGATAATGCCCACGGATTCAGCGCGCTCCGCCACGGGGCGGATCGGCTGAACCCAGCCTTCCTCGAACGCCATGTCCGTGATGTATTTCTCGACCGACCCAATGGTGACGGTACCGTGACCCGATTGCTCGATCACACAATTTCCCTCGCACAGCCGGTCCTGAGGACAGATCCGGCCGCAGATCTCGGGGAAGGTATTGGTGGCTTGGCTGACCTCGTAGGCTTCGCGCAGCCGCCCCTCGGCGGTCAGGCGCAGCCAATCGGGGATGTTGTTGTGCAACGGGCAATGCGACTGGCAATAGGGCACGCCGCACTGGCTGCAACGAGCAGACTGCTCGGCAGCCTTCTCGGCCGCGTACTCGCCGTAAATCTCCTGGAAGTCGGTTTTGCGTACACTTGGCCTGCGCTTCTCGGGCATATCCCGTTCCACGTCGACAAACTGCAGCATCCTCTGCTTCGCCATTCCGCCCGGACCTCCCCGAAACCGTGTGGAGCGTCTCTTTAACGAGGCTGGGGCGAAAAATAAAGTCAGAAAATGTGACCTAAATTGTGAAACTCGCACGCCGCGGCGCGGCATTCGTCACTTGTTAACCAGTTTTTAGGTTAGTATTTTTTACCTATCTAGAATCTTTTCATTGAGTTGCATTGGGTTAGTAATGGATCCCGAGTCGGCCGGAGCCCGCCTATGCCCTTGTTCCATCTCTTCCTGGTCGCCGCGATCCAGGGATTGACCGAGTTTCTGCCGGTCTCCAGCTCCGGTCACCTGATTCTCTTGCCGAATCTCACCGGACTCGACGACCAAGGGCTCATGATCGATGTCGCCGTGCATGTCGGCACCTTGGGCGCCGTCATCCTGTACTTCTGGACCGACGTTCGAACCGCTGCCGCCGGTGTCCCGAAGCTCGTGCGCTGGCAGATCGACGACCAAGGCTCGTGGCTCGCCCTCTGCCTCGTCATCGCTACCGTTCCGGTCATCATCTTCGGCCTGATCCTGCACCTCACCGGCTGGGTCGACCATCTGCGCTCGACCGCCCTAATCGGTTGGACGATGATCCTCTTCGGCATCGTACTCTATTGGACCGACCAGAAGGGCCCCACGACAAAGGACGACGCTCGCTGGTCTCTGAAGGACGCGGCAGTGATGGGGCTCTGGCAAGCGCTCGCCCTGATCCCCGGCACTTCGCGCTCCGGCATCACGATCTCGGCGGGCCGCTACCTCGGCTACGACCGCCATGGCGCCGCCCGACTGGCAATGCTGATGTCTATCCCCACGATCCTGGCCTCCGGCGTCGTCCTGGGAGCCGACGTCATGGTCTCTGCCAACGCCGCCGCTGCCCGCGACGCCGCCCTCGCGGCGCTTTTCGCCTTCGTCGCTGCTCTGCTGGCGCTCACCCTAATGATGCGCCTCCTGCAGTCGGTCAGCTTAACACCCTACGTCATCTACCGGGTGGCGCTTGGCATCGTCTTGCTCTTCATTGCCTATCGTCCGGCCTGAGACACACGCCAATCAACGGTGCAGTAGATAATCGGCCCGGATAGGCCGGCCCAGGCCCCGGTTCAGGCCTTCAATTTCTTCGCCGAATCCTTGATCGCCGCGTACTGCCCCGACGGCCGGAACCGCCACAGATATTCCGGCAGTACCGTCTCCATCGCCGTCGGTGTGATCCCCAAATCCTCCAGCCCGCGCGCGCCCTCGGCCACCACATTGTCGACCCGAAGGCTGCGGACCTGATCCGAAGTGATGGGCCCCTTCAACAAGCCGCCGCTGATCATCTCAAGCGCCCCGAACGCGCCGCCCATAATCCGAGCCACCCAGAACGGGATGTTCAGCACCAGCCGACGCCGCTGGATCACCTGCAGCATCAACAGCATTAGCTCGCGGAAGCTCATCACATCCGGCCCGCCGATTTCAAAGACATCGCCGTCGGCCTGGCCCAAAACGCCCTTCACGGCGGCCCGCGCCAGATCGTCGACATAAACCGGCTGAAACCGCGCCCCCGCGCCCACGACCGGCAACGTCGGCCCCAGCCGGGTCATCCCGGCGAACCGGTTGAAGAACTGATCCTCCGGCCCGAACACCACCGAGGGTCGCAGGATCATTGCCCCAGGCATGTGCCGCAGCACGCCCGCCTCGCCGACCGCCTTGGTCTGCGAATAGGTGCTGGCACTCTCAGCATCGGCGCCGATCGACGAGATATGCACCATCCGCGCCACGCCTTCCTCCGCCGCGATCCTGGCAATCCGTTCTGCCCCCTCGGCTTGTACGGCCTCGAAATTGTTCGCGCCCCGCGCGTCGAAAGTGCCGACGCAGTTCACCACCGCGTCCGCCCCCTGCATCACCGCGGCTACGCTGGCGTCGTCGCGGATGTTGCAGAACACCGGTTCGACCTGACCAACCACGCCGTAAGGCTTGACGAACATCGCCTCGTTCGGCCGCCGCACGGCCACCCGCACGCGCCACCCCTGCTTGGCCATTCGCCGCGCGATATACCGCCCGACAAAGCCCGACCCGCCGTAGATGGTCACCAGCTGCGACATCGCTCGTCTCCTCGACATCTTGGCCTTTGCACTTAGACCCGCCGGCGGCGCCGAACAAGCCGCTATTGCGTCGCGGAGCCGTGTTGACTCCGCCAAGGCCGCACGGTAGAGCCCGCGGTCACAACACCGGCCCAGGTGGCGGAATTGGTAGACGCGCTAGCTTCAGGTGCTAGTGTCCGTATGGACGTGGAGGTTCGAGTCCTCTCCTGGGCACCAAGCTTCATTTTAGGCTGTTGATATCTCTCAATATTCCAGAGCTAAAATTGAGTGCCCGCCCAAGTTTCACCGCTGGTCGTTTTGGAGTTATTGGCAAACTTCCCGTTCGATCTTTGTGACCCGCGTGGTTTCACGCGTCGCACCGCCCACTGGGTGCCGCGCATATTGCGCATCGTATCTCATTTTACCGTAATGAAGGTTAGATAAGATGGATTGCAGGCGTTCTCTACTGGCGCGAGCCGATCAGGCCGCCAGTCAGGTCGACGACATTCGAAAGCCGGCCGAAGCGGTGGCTGTCTATTCCGCGCCACCGCACACAGGCTTGGAACCCAGTTTGGGCCTCTGTTTCGAGTGCTGCCTCGGGTCTTTTTTGCTGGGTGCCTGAGCCTCTTTCGATTGAACTCGAGCACTTTCAACAGCGGCACCAGCAGTGAATGCACTCGGATCGCCGAACCCGCCCATAGGTGCACGCCCCGACCGCTGACGCGGACGGACGCCAGTGCGAGGAGACTTTCAAATACCTCACCGCTGCGCTAGCCTTTTCACAGATCCAACAGGAGGGAACACCATGCGTTTTGCCGCGACTATCGCTGCCATTATTCTGGCTGCTGCCCCCGCGATTGCTCAGGACAGGCTGACCATCGTCCACGTCAACGATCTCGACCGCATGGAAGGTGACGGCGATGCCGGTGGCGTCGCGCGACTGGCAACGGTGATTGCGGAGGTCCGGGCTCAAGGCGGAACCGTCCTGGCCACCAGCGGTGGGGACAGCATCTCGCCCTCGCTGCTGTCCAGCTTTGACGAAGGTGCCCACATGATCGCGCTTCTGAACATGGTCGGACTGGACGCCATGGCCCTTGGCAATCACGAGTTTGACTTTGGACCGGATGTGACCCGCACCCGGATCGCCGAGGCGAACTTCACCGTTCTGTCCAACAACGCGCTTGAGCCAGACGGGACCCTGATCGACGGTGTGGACGACAACATGATGGTTGAAGTGGGCGATCACATGGTCGGGATCTTCGGACTGACCACGGACGGCACGGCCGTGAAGTCGTCTCCCGGCAATGTGACATTCGGGGACCCGGTTGAAGTGGCGGCGACGACCGCGGCGGCCCTGCGCGAGGCCGGAGCAGACGTGGTGATCGCACTGACCCACACCGACCGTCCCGAAGACGAACAGCTCTACGCCGCCGGCGACGTCGACGTTATTCTCTCCGGTGACGACCACGATCTGGCCATCTGGTACGATGGCAATACGGCTCTGGTCGAAAGCGCGAGTCAGGCCAGCCTCGTGACCGTCGTCACGCTTGATATTGAGACCGTGGAAGGCCGCCGGGGGCCCCGTGTCGAATGGAGCCCGGCGTTTGATGTCATCAATACTACAGACGTCGCACCCGATCCGTCCTTGGCGGCCGAGGTCGAGCGCTACGAGGCCTTCCTATCGGCCGAGCTTGACATCGAGATCGGGGCAACGCCGGTCCTGCTCGACACCCGCCGCACGACGGTCCGGGCGACCGAGAGCGCCTTTGGCAACCTAACCGCAGACGCCATGCGGGTCGAGACGGGCGCCGATGTTGCGATCACGAACGGCGGCGGCATCCGTGGCGACACGCAATATGAACCCGGCACAGTGATCACGCGCCGTGATGTGCTGACGGAACTTCCGTTCGGCAACAAAACAGTGCTTCTTGAGCTGTCCGGGGCTGACATTGTCGCAGCGCTCGAAAATGGTGTTTCGGCGATCGAGGACGGCGGTGGCCGTTATCCGCACGTCTCGGGGATGACCTACTCGTTTGATGCGTCGAAATCTGCGGGCGAGCGCGTGTTGGAGGTCATGGTCGGCGGCGCACCGATTGACGCGGGCGCAACCTATCTTCTGGCAACCAACGACTTCATGGGTCGCGGGGGGGATGGCTATTCCATGTTCGCCGGCAAGCCCAGCATCATTGAGGTAAATGCAGCCGAACTGATGGCCGCGCAGGTGATCCGCGCCTTCGAAACGGGCGCAGCAGTGCCAACGCTCGATGGGCGGGTAACCAAGGTCGAGTAGCCCGCCGGCACCGAGCGTCCTGTTGTAAGGGAATGCGGTCGGCGGCCAAGCTCGTCGGCCGTTTCTTATTGCGCGCCCGCAAGGATGACGCGGCTGGAACCGACTGCCAAACCACGAGAAATCGGCAGCGCGGGGTTTCCAACGTTGGTTGACAGCGGAGCTGGCGCCACCCTTTGCGAGTTGCACGATCAGCTGAGACCCACGGAATTCCAGCGACACTGATTGAAAGCCAGTTTCGGTTTTTCTAAATTGTGGTGAGCCCGCTCTTTGGTTGGATCGGGCAGCTCTATCTTCTTCGTCGCAAAATAAACGCGGTCTTTCGCTCAGTCCGGCCCCCCGGTCATATTGGGGCATGGCAGTACTGCGAGGCGCACTATAGGCTGGTCTTGTGAAGCTGCGTTGCTGCATCGGTCAGCGGTGCAGCGGTCAGATCTGGACCGTGAAGGTCCTTCATCCCAAGACCAGGTCAAAAGCAACGGAGTTCGCTCCTTAGGCCTTGCGAAGACGTCTAATGTCGTGCGGCTTGGGATGCCAACGGGCACTGCTTTTTCACTCAAGACCAGTCCATAGCGGCGGCTGGTTCTCCTTTGGGCCAACCCGGGGCGCTTAATCCTTTTTCAAGTTCGAACGGTCAGAATTGCAGTGCGATTTTCGGAAAGGCCCTGACGATGGCCAGTGACCGTCAAACCCCGTGGCTGTTTGCGCTCGTTGTTGTTGCGGCGTTGCCCGCGATTGGCGCGTACCTCTACTACCATTACACAAAAGACCCGCTGCTGCAGCCGCTTGGAATAACCCGCGAGAGTCTGGCAGAGATCGAGGGACCGACAGAGTTTGTCTCGATAATAACCCATGTCGACTGGGGTCGCGACGTGTCAGACACACTGAGCCGGAACAAACTCCGCGAGTTGGTCAGATCGGCATTTGCCACCCGAACGGATGATGTGGTCTTCAGATTCAACGACGTCCCAGGCGACGAAATTGAAATCACCTTCGTCGTCGGACCCAATCGGTTCGGCCCTTATCGACCAAGCCAATTGATCGACGGCGTCATCCCGTCGACCGTCGCTTTGCAGATGACGAGGAAGGCAAGACGCAAAAGGGATGCCGACCTAACCCCCTGACCCGGAACGTTAAGGCGTAAATCTCCTCCTTGGCCAATCTCACGCCGCTGGAATCTGCAATGAAATTGGGATTGGAATCAAAGGCCGCATGCGGCCACTAACGACAGCCGGATGCTCCCAAAAGCTGGAGACAAGTCGGGGCTCAGGCCAGGAACTCGGCGCAATACTCAGGTTCGTGGGGCAAAAAAACCAAGCGCCCGGACAATGCTTGCCACGGGCGTTCGCTATCGATGGTTGCGGGGGAGGGATTTGTTCATTCCCTTGCGTCCAAGGAAAAGATGGTTGCGGGAGTACGATTTGTTCACTCCCTTGGCTGGTCTTGCCGAGTTTCCCTTTCAGATGAATTGTTTAGGTTTGTCCCGCTCCCAAGCGCCTTCGACCTAACCAAAGTCTACGCGAGAACAGGACGGTACTGATCGCACCCTTCCGGTGCGGTGAACCGCTCTAATCTGTAGGATTTGGTCGGTCGTGGGCTGGAGAGCAGACCATGACAAAAAGACCTATCGGAAAGCGCGAAGCGCCGTTTTCGCTTCGCCTAAGTTTTGAAGAACGCGCCAAACTTGAGCAGAACGCAGGGAGTATGCCGCTGTCGGCATACATCAAATCCTTGCTGTTTGCTGATGATGCCCCGACGTATCGGCAACGCCGCCGGACCGCTGAGGCTGATGAGCAGTTACTGGCCGAGTTGTTGGCGTGCCTGGGCGCATCCCGCCTGTCGAATAATCTGAACCAGTTGGCGAAAGCCGCCAACTCAGGCTCGCTTTACTTCGACGCGGACACCAAGGCCGACATCAAGCGTGCATGTGATGATGTGCGGGCCATGCGGCTGCTGCTTATGCAGGCGCTCGGCATCAAAGTCGAAGAAGAGCCGCGCGTGAAAGAAAGCACGTCTCAGACGTTCACGCGCGCGGCTTCGGCCAAACCCACCTTTCGTAGCAGAAGGCCTACGCCATGATTCTCAAGGGATCTCAGCGCGCGGGCGCGAATCAGTTGGCAAGCCATATGCTGAACGACCGCGACAACGACCATGTGAAGACGCTCGACCTGCGCGGCTTCGTGGCAAGCGACCTACAGGGTGCGCTGGCAGAAGCGCATGCCATCGCCAAGGCGACGAAGTGCAAGCAGTTCCTGTTCTCGCTCAGTCTGAATCCGCCCAAGGACACCGCGCCGGGCGAAAAGGACTTCGTGAGTGCTGCGGACAAGATCGAGCAGTCGCTCGGTCTTGCCGGGCAGCCTCGGGCCATTGTCATTCATGAAAAAGAAGGACGGCGGCATGCCCATGTGGTGTGGTCCCGGATCGACGGCGAAAAGCTGACCGCAAAAAATTTGCCCTTCTTCAAGAACAAGCTCTCGGCTTTGTCCAAAGAGCTGTTTCTTGAACACGGATGGACGCTGCCGGACGGTTTGAAGGCAAACGGCGGGAAGAACCCGCTGAACTTCACGCGGGACGAATGGCAGCAAGCCCAGCGCCAGAAACTTGATCCACGTGAAATCAAAGCGGTGTTCCAGGAAGCGTGGAAGCGATCCGATACCCTCAAAGCGCTTGGCAATGCCCTCGCGGAACGCGGCTATTTCCTCGCCAAGGGGGATCGGCGCGGCTTTGTCGCGGTCGATGTGCAGGGCGAGGTTTACGCCCTCTCGAAGTGGGCGGGCGTCCGCGCCAAGGACGTGCGCGAAAAGCTCGGGTCACCTAACGAATTAGAGGGCGTCTCTGCTGTGAAGGACGCCGTGCGAGCACGCGTCACCAAGCAACTCAAATCCTTCATCAAGAGCGTGAAGGATAAGCAAGCGCGCGACCTGCAACCTCTTCAAAGCGAAAAGACACGCCTCGTTGAACGCCAGCGGAAGGAGCGGACAAAGCTCGCCCGCCATCAGGATCAGCGTTGGCAAGCTGAACATCGGGCACGGTCTGAGCGCTTTCGCAAAGGGCTCATGGGCGTGGTTGATTTCTTCACCGGACGTTCCCGTGCCATCCGCAAAGAAAACGAAGCGCATGCCATGCAATGCATGGCGCGTGACCGTGGCGTGCGGGATGATTTGGCACGTGCGCATCTCGCCGAACGCCAAAGGCTACAAGAACGATTCGACGAACTCCGTCTGTCTCACCGGCAAGAGCGCAAGCTCCTTGCCCGTGATGTCACCCAATTCCTGCGCGATGCTGAGCGCAGGCAAAAGAGTGCTGCGCGATCTGACAAAGATCACGCACACGGGGCCAACCGGCCAAACCTCCACCCCCAAGACCATTCAGACCGCAAACGCGGTCCTGATCTCTCACGCTAACAAGAAGGAACGTGTGAAATGAAAATCCTGAGATTCTTCCGGAGAGTTGCGGCTGCGGCAGCTGCGATGCTTTGTAACCCCGTAACGACGGAAGTCGCCATTGCTGCAACAAGTTGGACCGGTACGGACTACGTATATAGCGCACCGCAAGGCAACGAGTTCGGCATTGCCGTACTCCGCGTTTTTGTGATCATTGGGCTCGGTGTGCTCGGCTTTGCCATCGGCTGGTTTCTCTCACCCCACGGGCGAAAGTACCGCAAGGCGATCCTGACCGGCTTAGCGGTGCTGGCCGGGTTAATCATCCTGTTCAACGGCAGTGCATTCAGCTGGAGCATAGCATGGATGGCAGGTTATCTCGCCTTCATAGCGGGATTTGGGTACTGGACACGCGGTGTTCTGAAAGAGCTGGCAGAACCGCCAACCACGTTTGGCTCGGCCAAATGGGCGGATGCCGAACATCTTTATGAGCACGAACTGTTCGACCCCAAACCGATCAAGCAACCGCCGATCAAACCGCCAGCAACAAGCGGTATGGGTCTGCCCGTATCGCCATTGACGGCGACACAAACGGACCCTTTCGCAAAGGGGCAGGTGCCGGACTTTCTCAAACCAGACGCGCGCCAGAGCAACTTCGCATTGCCATCGGCAACGCCCAAGGCTCTTCCTGCGAAGAAACCAAAGCCCGGTTTGCGCCTTGGGTTTGCCTTCGATGGTGAGAAGGATCGGCCTTTCTACTATCGCGGTGAGGGCCATCTCTTGACGGTCGCGCCGACACGCTCAGGCAAAGGCACGACGCAAATCGTGCCCAACCTCCTGACCTATCAGGGTTCGGTCTTGGTGATCGATCCCAAGGGAGAAAATGCCAAGATCACGGCAAGGGCCCGCGCCAAAATGGGGCAAGACGTGCGGATCGTGGACCCGTGGGGCATTGCCGTTACTGGCAAGCAAACGCCTGCACGCTTCAATCCTCTGGATTGGCTGAAGGCAGGTGATGTCGATATCACCGAAAACGCTATGCTTTTGGCTGACGCCCTCGTCGTGCCCACTGAAAAGGGGGACCGCTTCTGGGATGAAGAAGCCAAGGCGCTGGTGCAGGGCATCATCCTGTATGTTGCGACTGACCCCGAGGAAGCAGGCCAACGCCATCTGGGGCGTGTGCGTGATCTCCTGCTACTGGATGGCAACGAACTTCGCGAGATGTTCAACGCCATGGTGGAGTCGCCGCACCACGTGGTGGCGAGTACTGGGGCACGAAGCCTGCAAAAGGACGACCGCTTGCTTGCCAATGTGCTGGCCTCGGCCCAAGCGCAAACGCACTTCCTGGACAGTGCGCGGGTGAGGGAGAACCTGTCGGCGTCGGACTTCGATTTCGCTGATCTGAAAACGAAGCTGATGACGGTGTATTTGGTTCTGCCTTCTGATCGGCTGAACGCGTTCTCGCGCTGGCTGCGCCTGTTGGTCCAGCAAGCTATCACCGTCAATGCGCGCAACATTGAGGTGAAGCCCAAGCAGCCGGTGTTGTTCCTTCTCGATGAAATGCCTGCCCTTGGACGGCTGTCGATGATTGAACAAGCCTACGGCCTAATGGCCGGGTTCGGCATGCAGCTCTGGGGCATCGTGCAGGATTTGGGACAGCTCAAGCGCATCTACGGCGATGGCTGGGAAACCTTCATCGGCAACTCGGGTGTGGTTCAATATTTCGGCAGTCATGATTGCATGACGGCGGAGTATTTCTCGAAGCTCTGCGGCGTGACCACGGTGTGGAACCTGCAATCGGCGATTGCCAAAGCTGTTAGCAAGAGCGTCGGGAATAGTGGGGCTTCTTCCAGTCAGTCCTCGACGGAAACCGACACAAACTCCGCGACGCAGCGAAAACTGGCTTATCCCGATGAGCTGATGCGTCTGCCCAGAACCAAGCAATTGGTGTTGATCGAAAAGATGAACCCGATCCGGGCGATACGGAAGCCGTGGTTCCAAAACCCTGCGCTCAAGAGCAAGGGCGTCGATCTCCACAAAGCCTGAGTCGGTCGGCGGTTCTGCCGCCGATCCCCCTCTCTCCTTTTGATCAGAGGATATGACCATGATCGAGAAGACAATGACTGTGAAGCTCAGCGCGCAAGAAATCGCTTGGGTAAATGAGCAAATCGCGACCGGGGATTACGCCAGCGAAGGTGAGCTGTTCGCCGATTCCATCGCAATGCACCAGGCCTACAACGATCTGGTAGATCGGTTGTCTAAAGACAACGACCGCTGGCATCAGAGCGAAGCCGCGCTGGAATGCAATACCGTGGAAGGACGTTCGGAGGATGGCGCGATCACCATCCACATGAACGGCCAATTCGAAGTGCGTGCCGTCCTTGTGGATTCAGATGAACTGAAATCTGCGGATGCGCGCACCTGTGAGCGAGCCATCCACGCTGCACTGCGGGATGTGCTTTCGAAAGTGAACGAGCTTCGAACGCAACAGGTCAATTCTGTGCCTAGCGATCTCCCTTTCTAACAATCGGCGGCGACCGCCGCCGATCACCTCTCTCTTCAGATGGATGCTGCCATGACTGACAAGCGCCCGACTAAGCGGTTTCAATTCTCTTCGCGCGCAACCTCAAATGACGGCGAAAACCGTTCGCGCGAAAACACACGCGACAAAGACAATGCGCAACCTCGGATCAAGCCTCCAGCGAATGCCAACAAGCCTGCGCCCAGGCTCGCACCGCCCGGCATGTCTGGAATCAAAGGTAAGCAGTCTAAGAGTACGCCAGCGAAAGAACCGCCAAAGAAACGCTTCACTCTTGGCAAGCGCGGTGATCTCGAACGGTCATTCAGATCAGTTGTGAAAGACTCGCAAAGCAAGAGACACGACCTGGATCGGTAAACAATCAAAAATACCATTCGCAGCAGAGTATTGACCATTCTTGACAGAACGCCCAAGAAGCTCTAATATCATTTCTTTTCAGTAAGTTAATGGTAATATGGTAATGGACGAGGGATCTCTAAAGGGCATTTTTGGACTAGTGGCATTCTCTGCCGGAGCAACGGTATTGTGCAATTTTCTCGGCATCGGTGGATTTCCGATGTTTTTTATTGGTATCCTAGCAGGGATTTTAGGAAAAAAATGGCTTGATGGTGCACCCGAAGGAGTTCAATTTGACAAATCGAACAAAACGCAAGGGCATTCTCGCAATTCCGCTGTTGGGAACATTCCTTAGTTTTCTATGGTTGCGAGAAGTTCGTATTGCATTGTTTGCGGGGTTCGTTGTTTGGGTAGTTGACAACGCATTTGACTTTTCTGTTGGCTATACTTCTGGCTTTGAGACAGGCAAGAATGCAGGAATTGTCGAAGGAGCGCTTTTGGGCAAAGAGGAATTTGAAAAGAGTAATACCGAGGCCGCTGAATTGGCGATGGAAGAGCTCAAGTCCGAAATAAGTGATGCCCGAACCGCAGCATTCAAAGCGCTAGACGCGGAGCTCCAGGCAGCACGAAATGCTGACGTGATCGCCCGTGCAGAGGAAGAAGCGGGGTTTAGGGCCAATTTAGCGACCTTAGTATCGGAGCGATATCAAGCGGAGCTGGAAACGGCCCGTTCTCAATCATATGCAAAAGGCGTGAGCGTCGGAAAGGACCAGGCCGATGCGAGGTGTCAATTATTGGTCGGCGAGTTTTCCCGGAGCGGCGCGCTTTGGCGTGGATTTGAGAGTGCCGTGGAGGACCTGGTAAGCATTGAGATCGTTACAGAAACTCGAATAATAAGCTTGGCCGAAGCGATAGTAGAGATCGCAGATCAAGGGCGGTCCGCATCGGAAAGGTTGCGAGAGCAACTAAACGACCAAGTGGAAAAAATCCGAGATGCTCTTAACGAGGGCGATCTAGAACGAGTGCGTGAATTGGCTTTGGCGTTGGAAAAAACTCTACCGGTCAAACGAGAGATTTGGGAAGCAAGTTTCAGCGTTCTTTCTACTGGTGGGTAACGTCACAACTCCAGTCCATACAAATCCTGAATCTCCTCCTCCTGGATGCACAGATATTCTAGCGTTTGCGCCTGTGTTGAGTGGCCGAACGCCGCCATGAGGAGCGGGATTGGCTGATCCATCTGCACACGCTGGTGATAGCCCCAGGTCTTGCGCATAGTGTGTGAGCCATAGTTGCCCTTCAGACCCGCCTCGCGGCACCATTGCTTGATCAGCTTGTGAACGGCTGCCACGGTCAGCGCCTTGTTGGTCTTTCGAGATGGGAAGAGTGGGGCGTCGGCCTCCGCGTCGGGATAATGGTTAATCCAGGCGTTGATAGCCCCGACAACCGCGCGGTTGACTGTGATTGCGCGGTATTTGCGCGTCTTTGACTGCTTGATCTCCAACCGATCACCGGGCTGCAGGTGCTCTACCTGTCCAACTTTTAGGGATAGGATTTCTCCGGCCCGATAGGCCGTGTTGATCCCAAATGTGAATAGGCACAGATCACGTGGCTTGTCCGCAAGCAGTGCCTTGATCCGCGCAATCGCCTCCAGATCGCGGATCGGTTCGACTTTGATCGATGAACCCTTTTGCGGGCGGTTGGCATTGCGGGGTTTGGGCATTCTTGGCGTTTATCTTGTTTTCTTGGCTCACCTGCGCCGCCGGTAAGCAGTTGTTTTTGATAGTCTAATTCACCAAGAACGCTATGCCAAGTTTTTCTCAAAACTTGGCATAATACAAAATCTGCCTTACGGTCAAGGCGGATATGACAAATTCGACGCCGAAAGGAGCGGCAAACCCGAGCGAAATCGCGCCCTACAGAAGAATGCCAAGTTTTGAGAATTTGTTGGTTTTCTCTCGGAGGGTTCCATGTTTCGCATTACCGGGCTTGCGCTTGCTTTCAGCGTCCTCAGCGTGACCGCTGCCACCACTTACGAAATCACGCCCGCGCTGCCCGAAACTGGTTTCCCTCACGAGTTCGATGCTGACATTCTCGGGTTGTCGGTCGGGATGACGGCCGACGATGCCCTGGCAGCGCTCAAAGATCGCTTCCCAGCAATGCACTTCAACAACATCCGCACCTACGCCTTTCCCCAAACAGACGTGACGTTCACGGGCTCATTCAGCAATCACCCACTCCCCGTTGCCAATGGATCGTCCGAGAGCTTCCGTGTACGGGCTTCGAGCCCGGCAAGTGGAAATCAAGTCTACGTCGTGCACCGCCATGTCATCTTCCCACGTGAGGAGCCGCCAACGATTGCCAGCATTATGAGTTCACTGGTTGGCAAGTATGGCCCGCCGTCCTCCGTCGATGGCAACGGCTCGTGGATTTGGGCGTTCCGCGATGGGGAAAGGCTAGGGATGCATGAAGACGCCGCTGCCCATGTCGTCGCCGATCCGGGCCAAATCCAAGAGCGGATCAAAGATTTGCCGCAGGACGTGCAGCTTGGTCTTAATCCCCTGATAAGCTGCGCGACCCACGCGGCGATCTGGAACGTGCCGACAGACAATCGGTTAGGCAACACACGTAACCAGCCCTGCGATGCCTATCTCTACGTCAAAATCCTGGAAGACCGGACGCACAAAGGCCGCGCGGTGAACATGACGATTGCTGTCGCCGATCTCAAACGGCGTCTGTCGTCAGCCGTGATCGACAACAACGCACTCGCCGAGGCAGAGGCGGAACGGCAAGGCCGCGTTGCCGCTAGTGGCGCCCCGGAGCTTTAGGACTGTTGTGCAGCACGCCGTTGGGCACGGGTGAAGGGCGCGCTCACGCGCGCCCTTTCTCGTTTTGATCATCGCTCATGTCGGTGTCTTCCAGTGGTTGGCGCAAAACGACGCGGCCATTAATCGGAACAACTTCGAGCTGGAGGGAGTAGCCCTTTCCGTCCTTGTGCCGCCAGGCAGCGCCCACCTTGTTCCAGAATGACTTTTCGCCTTTGTCGATGACGTGCCATGCAAGGAAGTCGGGCGCTTTGGGCTGCGGGTTGTCGGATTTCGCGTTTGTGCGTGCCATGTTGTGTCTCCTTTAGTTGGTGGTTTGGCTCGTAACGCCATTCCGCAGGGCCGGACGGAGAAGATCAGGCGTCATATCCCACACGGATCGGCTTCGCCGAAATGGTGCGGGCAGGATATTGATGGCTGAATGCGTGCGGTCAGGAATTCAGGTGTTTCAAACGAGGCGAATCCATCTGCAAAAGGTGCGCCATCCCGCGTGCATCGCATATCTGTCAGTCAGCTGTTCAAACACTCCCCACGTTCGCTGGCACCCGTCAATCAAGCCTTCTGAAAATCATGAATGGCAGAAAGGGCGGGACATGCGGTCAAGGTGCGAAGACCTGCTTCACTACATTGCGCCCGAAGGTGTCCGCATACCGCCGCTTCCTGCGCCTTTTGATCCTTAAGAAGACCCGAATGAGCGGGCCTCGAAACGAGAATGGAGGATCACATGATCGCGCTTATCACCATGTACGAATTGCAAGGGCTGTCGGCTCAACAACTCGGAGGACTACACCGAATTCTGCTGAAACTACTCATGACCACCGCCCCGCATACACCGGACCGCCGAAATATCCTTGCCTCACTTGAGAACATCGAACGTGCGTTGGGTGTTGTGTGGAGGCCCGTGCCGTCGCCGTGCAGCTCATTAAGGCTCTGATCATCGCTACCAGACACAACGCATAGGAGGGCAAAATCCGAATGTGATTGCGGAAAGTATCGAAAAATGATACTTTCTGTAAGTGAAACAGGAAATCAGCCACGCACGGGACTATGTAGACAACCTCGCCTCAAGCGGGCGCTATCACTTTACGAGTGCTGACGCTAAGACAGCGCTGAGCGCTTCGCCCGATGCCGTCAAGCAGGCGCTGAATAGGCTGAGCAAGCAAGGCCTGATCGCTACACCCGCCCGTGGCTTTTACGTCATCGTCCCGCCAAAGTACAAATCGCTCGGCTGTCTGCCCGCAGACCAGTTCGTCCCGCAGTTGATGACCCATTTGCAGTTGCCCTACTACGCCGGGCTGCTGACCGCAGCACAGTATTACGGGGCAGCTCATCAACGCCCGCAAGAATTCCAGGCCTTCGCGGAAAAGCCCCGACGTCCAATCAAGTGTGGCAAAGTCAGGGTCGCCTTCATCGCTCGCAAACGAACCCAAGCCGTTGCAACCAGACCTTTCAATACGCCGCGCGGCGTACTTATGGTCTCGACGCCTGAAGCTACGGCGATTGACCTTGCAGGTTACCCTGATCGCACAGGTGGACTTGAACAGAGTGCGACCGTGATCTCGGAACTGGCTGAACAACTTGACCCCGACAAGTTGGTTATGGCCGCAAAGACAGCACCAATTCCGTGGGCACAGCGGCTCGGTTACATGCTGAAGCTCGGCGCGGGCCGCGACATCACCGGTTCGCTGCAAAGATATGTCCGAGAGAACGCACGTGACTACGCGCCACTTGCGCTTAATGGCGAAAAGGACGGCCCACGCGATCAAGAATGGAAACTGGTCGTCAACGAAGAGGTGGAGCCAGAGTTTTGATCCCACGCGACTATATCACAGAATGGCGTGCCGAAGCGCCGTGGGTCGAAGATGCGCAGGTCGAACAGGACCTCGTTATCAGCAAAGCGCTTGTCGAAATTTTCACCCATCCCGTCCTAAAAGACGCTCTCGCCTTCCGTGGCGGCACGGCGCTCTACAAGCTCTTCCTCAAGCCCGCCGCCCGCTATTCTGAAGACATCGATCTTGTACAGATCAATGCGGAACCGGCAGGCGATGTAATGAGCGGGCTGCGCGAGGTGCTGTCACCTTGGCTGGATGATCAACCGCGCTATCGTCAAAGCGAGGGCCGGGTCACGTTCAAATTCAGGTTTCAGTCCGAAGATGTGCCGCCCCTACCGTTGACCCTTAAAGTCGAGATCAACACACGCGAGCACTTCGCCGTTCATGGTTTGCAGGATGTGCCGTTCCAGGTGCGGTCGCGTTGGTTTGAAGGCGAATGTGCAATCCCCAGCTACGGGCTAAATGAACTGCTCGGCACAAAGTTGCGCGCGCTTTATCAGCGCCGAAAGGGCCGCGATCTGTTCGATTTGGCCGTTGCCCTCGATCACCCTGATAGCGATCCAGACCAGATCATCGAGACCTTCGCTGCCTATATGGAGGGTGGCGGCCACAGCGTCACCAGACTTCAGTTCGAAGAGAACCTCGCGGCCAAAATGCAGAACAGGCTCTTCACCGCAGATATCAGTCCATTGCTGCGCGACGGCTTTGAATGGGACTTTGCGACTATGGCTGAAAAAGTGAGTGACGAATTGATCGCCCGCCTGCCGCAGCCTGAGTAAGCACGGTATCAGGCCAAACGAGTCGTTAGGGTCGTGGCGGGCCAAAAGGGCCGCCACGAGATTTCCGGGAAGGGTGCGGAGCGGTCGCCTTAAGCGACCGCCTGGGTAGCGACCTCTTTGCCTTGCAGCCCATGCAGAAAGTCCGCTGCACGTTGCGCATGTGCGGCAGCATTGAATATGGCGCGCTTGTCGTTCTTCAGGACCTTCAGCCAGCTCTGGATATAGGCGGCATGTTCTTCGCCCGGCTCCGGGGTCAAGGCCAGATCGGCACAAAGGAACGCCGCGCCCAGTTCGGCAACCAATTCTTCACGGGCATAACCTTCATCGCCCCATTTCTTCCGGCCAAAGTCACGGTGCAACCGCTTGGGATGTTTGGTCCAGTGGGTCAACTCATGCGCTAAAGTTGCGTAGTAGGCTTCGGGACTACGGAAGCTCTCGAACCACGGCATCTGCACATGATCGCTGCCGCCAGAATAGAAGGCGCGATTGCCGCCATGCCGTATATCGGCGTCACTGGCCGCAAAGAACGCTTCCGCATGTTCGATCCGCTCAGTGGGATCAATGACAGGCTCGGGCCTTGAATAGAAATGCTCGGGCAGCCCGTCGATCTGCTCCACATTGAAAACGCTATATCCCTTCATGAAGGGGATTTTGCGCTCTTCCTCGCTGCCGTCGTCCTGCTCTTCCGTCTTGGTAATAGTGTTGGCATAGACAACGAGGTTGCCGCGCTCACCCTTGCGAACGTGCGCGCCATATTCCTTGGCTTGCTTGTAGGTCATCCAAAACGGCGTGTTGTATCCGCTCTCGATCGCCGCCCCCCAAAGCATCAGCACGTTGATCCCGCTGTAGGCCACTCCGTTATGGCGTAGCGGTTTGATGATCCGCCCATCCATGTTCCCAGCGTTCCATGGCTTCAGCCATGTCAATTCGCCTTGCTCCAGATCGGCAATGATCTTGTCGGTAACTTTCTGATAAATATCTTGTTTCATTGATTTTTTTCTCCACTTGGATAGTCGGTTGCGCATGCAACCGAACTAGGCCCGCGCCAATGAGCGGGGGGAGACCGTCAAGACCGCAGACAGTGGAGGGGGATCGCCCGTCCTGCACAAACAAGGAGCGGAAGGACGGGGAGACCGCTGTCTGCGCCCGCAGCTTATGCGAGGGGCTTGGTCTTGACGGAGGACGGGGCCGCAGGCCCCAAACAAGAAGAAGAAAGACAGCCTAAATGGCTGACATCAGGTCTCGCGCAAGGGATGGACGCCGCACGGCCGAGACCGACGAAGGCTGGCTCGGTTCACGACAGCCCGGCCCGAATGGGTGCGTCTACGTACTTATTGACTCAATATAGCAATTTCTGCTATTCAGCAGTTTGAATAGCAAATGGAGCAACCAAATGAACCGCACAATCCCGGTTTCAACCGACGTGTTTGCTGCAATCTGGCGAGAACGCAAAGACGGCGAAGATAGTGAAGACTCAATATTGAGGCGCGTTCTTGGCTGCTCGAAGTCGAAGACAGAATCCGAGACGCGACAGGCATCGCAAGGTAGCGGCGGTTATCACGACCGGCGAAACAACGTGCATTTTCCGCAGGGATTCGAGATTTTTCGAACATACAAACGGAAGGACTATAGGGCAGTCGCACAGGATGGACATTGGGTACGTCTTGATACGGGTGATCTTTTTCAAACACTCAACCAGCTCAACACATCGATAGCCGCAGGCACCGAAAACGTTTGGAACGGAAACTGGAAGTACAAAGATGAAAATGGGACGATACATTCGATAGATACGTTGCGCAGGTGAGCGTTTGTGCTGACGGCGTGCGAGGAAATGAAATGCTGCAGAAGATCAACATAATTGAAAACGTTGGCCGATTTGAAAAAGCACTCCCGACCCAAAATGTCAGATTCGAAAAATGCACGTTTTTCTTTGGCGAGAACGGTTGGGGGAAATCGACGATTGCAGATATTCTGCGATCTCTCACTCTCGGCGACCCGGAAATCATCCTAGGCCGCAAGACCCTTGCTGGAGGGCCGGACCAGAAGATTTCTCTTCAGCTTGATTCGGGGCGGGCCAATTTCGAGGGAGGCAGTTGGAACGGAACCCAGCCCCGCGTGGCCGTATTCGACAGCCTCTTCGTGAATGACAATGTCTATTCCGGCGACACGGTATCAGCCGACCATCTGCGTCGGCAGTATGGCCTCGTTGTCGGCGAAAAGGGCGTGAAACTCGTCCGCCAGATCGTGGCGCTGGATGAAGAAAACACCGAAAACAATAAGACTATACGCGCCCTCGAAGCGGAGCTGACTGCCGGTCTTCGAGGGATAGGTCCTGCAGGCATGAGCCTGCCAGCCTTTGAAGCTTTGGAAGTGGACCCGAACATCGATTCAGCAATCTCTGATAAGGAGGCAGAGGTTTCCCGCGCAGCGAAGTCAAAAGAGCTCAAAGCCGCTGCAGGCGCGAGCACTTTTCCGCTTCCATCCGAATTGGCGACCTTCGAGGCAGCGCTTAGCAAAACGGTTGAAGGAATTGCCGCTGATGCCGTAGAAGCCGTAAGGTCCCATGTCGCAGCGCATGAGTGCACAGTACCGACTGAACAGGGGCTGGAAACTTGGCTCGAATAGGGTCTGCCCTTCAAAGCGGAGGACACCTGTCCATTCTGCGGCCAGGAACTTAGAGATCGGAGCCTGCTGGAAGCGTATAGCCGTTTCTTCAGCAAGGCGTATCGAAAGCTGGCCGAGGATGTTCAGAAGCTCCGTCAAACCTGTCAGCGCTACTCGAATGGCGACTTCCGAAACGCAGCGGAACAAAGCTCCAAATCCAACGAGAAACAGTTCGAGTATTGGCGCGAGGCGGCTGGCATCGATGCCCCCGCGACCACTGACCTTGAAGCATTGATCTCAGGGATGGAGCGCGCTGCCGCGGAAATGGATTCAGCTCTGCAGACGAAAGCCGCAAACCTCACCGTGGCATTGGACATGGAGCGACTTGGCGCAGCTGCCCATGCCTGGACGAGTGCGAGGGCGGCCATCGAATCTGCCAATGCAGCACTTGTTGAGTACAACCGGAAGGTCGACGCCGTTAAGGCCACGGTTGACGCCGGGCAGCTTGAAAGCCTCACAATCGAGTTGAAGACCCTTCAGGCCCGAAAGCATCGCTTTGAGGCGGAGATCATCACGATGGTCACGGATCTTCAAACGAAGAGGCAACGGAAAGGCGAAATTGCAAAGGAGAAAGCCAAGCTTCGCGGTGAGTTGACCGCCCACGGGAAGACCATCACCGAGAGCCTCGGCAAGACGATCAACGCCTATCTCAAGCGTCTGAATGCGGGCTTTCGGATCGATTACAGAGAACCTGACTATCGCGGCAAGGAGCCTGCCGCCAGCTACCAAATTCTCATAAACGAGGTTCCAGTTTCACCCCGAGCGAGCGGTGATACAACTGGTGCGCCGAGCTTCCGGAACACACTCAGCGCCGGGGACAAGTCGGTTCTCGCGCTGGCGCTGTTTTTGGCGCAATGCAACGCGGACACGGACCTCAGCGAGACAATCATCGTTCTCGATGACCCGTTCACGAGTTTGGACAATTTCAGGCGGCAGTTCACGGCCATCGAGATCAGAAGGATTTGTGATCGGGCCAAGCAGACCATCGTTCTGTCGCACGACAAGGGATTCCTTCGCCTGCTGTGGGATAAAATCGACCAGAAACTGATCAGGTCATTCGCGCTACAAACAGGCGCGCCCGGCGTTACGACCATCACGCCCTACGACATACCTGGCTCGACGAAACCGCGCCACGTTACGGAGCGCATGAAAATTGAAGAGTTCATCGAGGGCGAGCCCCACGAACTCTCATACATCAGGTCGCGCCTGCGAACCGTCTGCGAGGACTTCTATCGCAAAGGTGACCCCGGACTCTTTGGCGAAGCGGCAACGTTGGATCAAATCATCCGCGCCCTTGAAGTTGCCCCTGCTGATCATCCATTCAAAGGCGCTCTGGAGAACCTAAAAGATATCAATACGTACTCACGGGTAGAGAATCATGCCGAGATCGACGGCGATCCTTACGGCGATACGAACCCCGACGAGCTGAAGGGTTTCTGCGAACTTGTCCTCGACCTGACGCGCGGGATGTAACAACGCCGCGCCCCTTGGTCGCCAACGGTTCTACAACATCCTTGCGTGGCGTTCATCAATGCCGGCAATGTCCGAGGTGGAAAGCCCAACCATTCGATAGATGATCTCGTCGATGCGATCCTGACAAAGCTGTTCCTCCGGGCGTAGTCGCGCGCATTCTTGCCCAGAAATTGATGCCAAAATCGAATTCCATCTCATATGAAATTGAAAACTAGCTGATTTCTACTTCTCTCGGATTGGTAGTTCCACACCCAGGCATCAAATTCTCGACGCGAGATGTCCAAAAGATCGGCAGCGAAACAAAATGCGTCTTTCAAGTAGTCATATTCATCGTGCTCTATGCCAGCACATGACGCAAAGCCTCTAATGTGCCGATCTACCGCTATACAATCAGCGCCGACCAAGCAGGCCATATAGTCAACAGTTTTGGGCCCTACGCCATGAATACCCCGAATATCTTCTTTGAAGGTGTCTTCGCTCAGTGCGTTCCTTAGTTCAATCGTGTCGTGGATTTGCACGCTGACCAAGAACTCTACAAGCGCTTCAAATCGCGCTGTTTTTTCGTGATGTGCCCATTGAAGAAACTTGCCGCTTCCCTCTAGTGCAATGATCTCAACAAGGACATTTACGGTTCGCGCGTGAGGGAAACTTTGAAGTATCGAGTGGACGCGTGGCTTGACAACAGTTGAGTAGTTCAATCCGGCTTGAAGAACGGAGTCAGCGAGGACCGCCCCCATATGGTCGTACGTGGGGCGGCAGGCAATTTCGGCGTCAAGAACACCCTCATTTACGGCCAAATCAGCTATGCAACGAGCGGCGTAGAGCGCGTTTTCGCTGCTGGATTGTGTGTCCATAGGCGTGCTCCCCCGATCACGCGATTCCTGCCTCTTCCAGGGCATTCAATCTCTCTACACAGTTGGGACAGGCCCCACAAGGAAACGAGCTTTGTGCTTGACAGGAGAAAGTAAGGCCAATTGGCACTCCCAGTCGAATTGCCTGTTTGACTACATCTGCCTTGGTATTGTGTCGTAATGGGACGTGAAAGCGCACCGAGCCAACGCCCTCCGAAAGCTCTTCCAACCCGTTTAAGAATTCTGCCCCACAATCGACCTCCTTCACATGGTTGCTATTGATGAACCCTGAATAAACATCTGTAATTCCAAGCGTTTGGGCACGGGCAGCGGCAACCGAATAAAAAAGTAGTGTTCTGTATGGGATATAAAGATCGTTATCGCCTACTGGCTCCTTCCACAAATCGGGTTCCAGTATCATCCGAGAGTTCGAGCCCTTGAAAATGTCCGAAATATCAATGCGCTCGGGTTCGTCCATTCCATCCGGTAGTACGCTACTGACTTTCTGCCATTCCGTCTCGGCGCAATGCTGTCCATAGTCGAAAAATATCGGCTGAACCGCGATGCCATCGAAATGCAGCCCGTAACAGACTGTGGTCGAGTCTAATCCACCAGACGCCATGACGATCACGCGGTTCATTTGCGATCAGCTCGAAGCTTCGACATCGCGTCAAAAACTCCATTAAGGCAGGTGTCCAAGTTTGTTGAGTAAACCGTGCTTCCGGCCATAACCATCGTATTGGTGTTTTCCGAACTTGGATCATAGGTGATCACAGGCTTGTGTGTAGTCATGGCCATACCCATTTCGACCAGCGTTCCAGGGTCACGCCCCAATGGCAATGCGAACACGAGATCGCACTCCTCCAAAAGCGCCACGTCGGCCAAATATGTTCTCGTCAGCTCGTGTTGTGCGCTGGGCAAATCTAATTCGCCATTTTCTTGAACCGGACGGCGTATTCGAAAATTGTGGTATTCGAGCGCCGCAAGTGCTTGATCAAGCTCTTTCCTCTCAACGTAGGAAAAATCCGGCGCAGCAAAGTAGATTTGGTAATTCTGACGGTCGTGCCAGGGTAAAAACGTTCCCCCTAAACCGCGCATTTGCTCTTGTGACAGCGATAGACTTCGCTGCACGTCCCTTTTAAAGTCGTCCGGAAAGGTTGTCTGCGAGTAGCAAGTAGCGGCACGCGCGCCAATCCATGCTGCTTCGCTAACCCCATAAGGGATGTGCTCGGCAAAAACTGCCGAGTAGACATCGCCGACACCAACTGAGTTCACGGTCTCCCCGAGCTGCGCCGGGACTTCATCAACTTCCTTCGCAAACATGTCGAAAACCCGGCTTCCGCCACGGTTTTCCTTGAGCAGAATCGCAGAAGGCGAGAGCTTCTTGAGCTTTTTCAGGAAGCCTTCGAAGCGTTCTGCACCGTTGTCTAAAAATAGCTGCGAAGAGGTGGATGTGATGAGGGCCGCGATCCTGCCCTTAAAGCCCGCGAGCGGATCAAGCGATGCGAGATCATAGGCGATATCAAAGCTGACTTTAGCTTCGGCGTTCAGCAAGTTGGCAAGTTGTTCTAGATCGAATTTTCCCGGAAAGACGAGGCAGCGTTGGTAAGAATTCAGAGCCTTGGCTTCGTCACGAAATGCTACGGTTTTCTCGTCCCGCAAGAGGTCTTCGTAACCTTGATCAGCAGTTTCTGTAGGATCGCCGATCGCCATTACGTTCGGCGCTCCCGACACCTCCGCGAGCCAGATGAACTCTTTGCACCCAAGTTCGTTTAGGTACTCACGGGCTTGCGCCAACAAATAACGCGGACAAACTGCCGCGATGGAGAAGTCGGCTCCAGCGGCCCAAAGCCCTCGCGCCGCATGCACGATTCCTCCGAGCCTAAGTCTCGATTCTCTTGTTGGAGTGGGTAATGAAAAATCGACGATGATTTCGCCGACCAATAGTAATCGACTAGCAGCATTCATGGTCCGCGAGGTGCGAAATCTACGTTCACTGATGCCATTGGGCTCGTCGCAGAAGAGACAACGCGCCCTTCATATGAGTAACCTGCACTCATACAATCAGCCAGATGATTGAAACGTGTCGGCAGAGCCCCAACGGCACTCCCTTCGGAATCGACCGCAAACAGCCTGCCCCGCAATTCGAGGGTCAATGCCGTGTTGACCGCTGGAACTGATTGGGTTTGAGAGAAATATTCACACTGCTCGACTTCCTCAAGGTAACAGGTGAATGCCCTGTTGCAGCGGTCTTCTCCGCTTGCCCCACCACCAGCCCCTTGACCCTCACCGCTTGACCGCGATCCAGGGTAATCGGAAAACCGACCAGATCCTTTGGTGCCCATCTAACCAAACCACATCATTTTGTACTGGCCCAATCATTTTACAGATTATTTGGTATTGCAAGCGGAAGTTGATCGGTGAGCCATCACCAACTCTTGTCATTCATCTATGTGCGCATCCCCGTGCACTGACAAATCGCGAAATTGCACCATTTCCTCAAATCAGAACAGGGCTGTATCGGCAGGCTTTGACCCTTTCCGGCGGTCAAAGGTCGGCCAGTTTGTGTATGGTTCAATGCGGGCGGAAAGGTACTTCATCAAGTCCTGGAAGTGGGTTCAGGGGCGCGATAGCCCTTGATCGGGTCCAGAGTTGACACGCTGGCGGCATCCAATCCGCGCAGGGTTGGTCAGGGATGCAAGGGGCACGAAGGCTCCTGCTCGATGGGATGGTCCCAAGGCAAGGGTAGCGCGAAAGCTCCCTTCCTGGTCTCCATGAAATGGTCAGGGTTTCAAGGGGCAGGAACGCTCATTGATCGATGGCTGCAGGGAGAGCGAAGTCTCCCGCGAGTGATGAAACGGCGATACGTTTTGCTGGTGAAGGATGGGCTCGATGCTCAGATTTCACCACAGCCGGGGGGACGCAACGGGGGCGCGCAGCGGGTCCCCTTGCCAAGATGGTGTGGTACTACCGCACACATCTTGCGCACAGCGATAACTTCAACGTGACGCAATGGTACTACCACCTGGTACTACCGGGAAGTGGGCGCTGGATCGGACCAGTAGACCGGAGCTGTCAAGCATCCTTGGTTTGCTCAGTCTGCACCATCATGCCAGCGGCGATAGCGCTCTTCAACGTTGTGGAATCCTGACAAGCTAGGCTTACGCACGAGGCCCCAAATCTTCCGGGAGAGGGCTTCGAGAGCAGCTCCATCCTTTGGTCGCCAGCCATTCTGGATTGCCCATGACTTGATGTAGTTTGATGGATCAGCGTGCCCCTTCGCGCGAAGAATTCGGAGCACTGAATCGGCGTGCTCTTTGTCTCGCGGATGACCCAATCCAGTAGACAGGTTCACGATCTGGGTAAGCGCGGAAAGCGCCCGGACCACTGTTGGATCATCGATCAAAGGGGCTGATTGCCGCCGCTCTTGGCCGTGCACAGCGGCTCCCCATCGCCTCACCCATTCTTCCGCCTCGCCCGGGAATTCTGGTACTGCCACGACACCGATGATGTTGTTGAGGCCATCAACAAAATCGAGGATATCTGGTTCAGCATAGTAAACGACCACCACCGACTTTCGGGCGGGCCGATGCATTGTGCGCATCGTCTCAGCATTCAGGCTTATCGCGTTTGACAACCGAATTGCACCCTTTGCCAAAGAACGAATGGCTTGCTTTCCCAGAAAGCTCGCCAAGCTGGTTTGGGTGAGTTGGCTCTTAGTATGAGTTAGCAAGATCACATCAGAAATGTTCTCCTGCTCGCAGATCGCGCGTGCGTATCCCAAGGCCGTCTTGAAGGCCTCCTCGTCATGGCTATCAATGGGAACGAGAATACGAATTATGTTCGGCATGCTGGTACTTCCAAATTTGGGTACGCCCTGTCTGCGTATTGCGATCGATTAGAACAAGCCTTGGATACCGGGATGCCAACGCCCAATGGAAATAGCAAAGAACGTCACTTCCGTTTGAAGGGGAAGTGGCGCGACGAGCCGCAATTGGCAGGTACCACTCATTCAGAGGCCTTAACTTCTAACGGTTGCCGAACAAGAAACCCAGCTTGAACTTGTTGGGCCAGTCAGCTCGTTGCAAATGAGTTCGGATCACTTCGTCTATCTCGTCAAGCAGTAGGAACTTAGATTCGGCTTCGTCGGGTTCGACTCTTATGACGTAGGCTCGGCACCCTGGGTGCGGACCTTTGCTGTAAACCGAGATGAAGTTACCGGCCATCATATGCACCGGCAGGTGTCCATCCGGGTAGGGATTGAAGTCGTGCAAGGAAAAAAACTTCAACAGGTCCTTGGAGTCGCCTTTTCCGATCAGCACCGCGTTCATGCCGAAGGGCATGACGACGCCATGATGGATTTCATCAACAGGCACCTTTGAGATCGTGTCAAAGAACTTCTGCTCTTCGGTGTAGAATAGGGCGTCACCCACCCAATCGAAGCGCAGAATGCACTGTGTGTAGGCTTCTTCGTTCGGCGTTGTCCACGCGCGATTGTAAAGATGATAGACGCCTTCTAGGCTCTTGAGCTTGGCATTGGTTAGCGGACCGTCTTTCGCCCCAATATCCTGCTGCAATCTCTCCAGCAAAGGCGCGAGGCGGTGGGCCGATTGTATCCGTACCGTTTCGTCGTAGAGGTCTGTTTGCAGTTCCTCGCAATGGCACAGGAAATTGTAGATCACACCGACGGTAGCGGGGCGGATACCCATGAGCTGAGGGTCGCTTGCTGATCTAATGCGTTGGATTGTTGGCCGCGACACGGGCTGGGTCGTGGCTTTCGGGTGTCCGGGAATCTGGTCTCGGCTCAGATAGCTGCCCAGCACATCGACAATCCGCTGGTCACTATGGCGGCCAGCGTGAAGGTGTTGAAGGGCGGCTCGGAGTGCCTTGCGTTGCTCGACGCGACCATCGAAATATCTGCTTTCTTGGCTGCTCATAGTTGCTCTTTTGATCTTTTACGATGCCATTTTAATCAGGACGTAACGCTTGGATTTTGTCAAGACGTCCCCACTTCCGAAACACAAGAGAAACAGCGTCTCCAAGGCCCAAAGGTATCGCCATGTCGATTTTGTCATCTGTTCAAAATAGGATCGCGAATTCGCAGAAATTTGCGAACCGATTGATATATATGATAATATTGTCATGTAGCACTATGGTTGTCGATGAGATGGTTGATTATGCGAAACACAATAAAGGAGGACTGGCCGAGCCATTTGGCGGCGCGGCAGCGCCCCAGAATGGTGAACTGAGGGAGCTTGTGAAGCTCCTCGCCAGAATAGCTGCGGAAAAAGATTACAATGAGCTTCTCGAAACGAGCAAGACATCGTATGATGGGCCGGAAAAGAAAGGACCAGTATTATGATGAAAGTTGTTATCTACTCCCGTTTCTCGTCGGACATGCAAGATGAAAAATCTATTGAAGATCAGCAACGTACTTGCGAGGCGTTCGCTGCTTCCAAGGGCTGGACGGTAATCAGCTCCTACTCAGACCGGGCCATCTCGGGCGCGAGCTTGCTCAATCGCCCGCAGATGCAGAAGCTCTTGGAAGCAGCGCGCACTGGTTTGTTCGATATCGTGCTTTCGGAAGCGCTGGATCGCTTAAGCCGCGACCTGGGCGACACGGCGAGCATATATAACCAGCTCAAGTTTGCAGACGTGAAGTTGCACACGCTGAGCGAAGGCGAAATCACGGAAATGCATGTCGGGTTCAAGGGTACTATGAACTCGATGTTTCTGGATGAGCTTCGCCGCAAAACACATCGTGGCCTAGAGGGGCGTGCGCTACAGGGCAAGAGCGCGGGCGGCAAGGCATACGGGTACGATGTCGTTCGGAGCCTTAACGCCAGAGGCGAGATCATCACGGGCGATCGCCAAATAAACGCGTGCGAAGCCGACGTGGTACGAAGAATATTTCGCGACTACTGCAAAGGTAAGTCGCCGAAAAAGATCGCGCACGAGCTTAACGCGGAAGGTATCCCCGGTCCAACCGGCAAAGGCTGGGGGCCGAGCACCATCAACGGCAATCGTGACCGTGGCACAGGAATCTTGAACAATGAACTGTACGTAGGCCGTCAGGTATGGAACCGGTTGCGGTACGCCAAGGATCCGCGCACCGGAAAACGGGTCTCAAAACTCAATCCGGAATCGGATTGGGTTGTGGCGGAAGTGCCTGAATTGCGAATTGTCGATCAGGAACTTTGGCAAGCTGCTAAGGATCACCAAGCTACTCTTCAGCGCCGCCAGAGCCCTTGGGACAAACGTCGTCCGGTGCATTTGCTTTCTTACTTGCTGAAGTGTGGTGAATGCGGTGGCGGGATGTCCATTGTCTCGTCCGGGCGTTACGGCTGCTCTACGGCGCGCAACAAGGGAACCTGTAGCAACCGCACGACCATCGCGAAAGACGATCTAGAGGCTCGGGTTCTTGATGCCCTCAGAAATCGATTAATGGACCCAGAACTCACGAAGGTGTTTTGCGAAGAATATACGCGCCACTTGAATCAAGTGCGCCATGAGCGGAACGCTGCGAGGGCGCAACGTCAACGGCAACTCGCCAAGATCGAGCGCGAGATGGAGAAGACGTACCAGGCAATGCTGGACGGTGTTGCGCTGGACTTCGTGAAGTCCAAGTTCGAATCCTTGGAAGCGCAGAAATTGGAGGTAGAAGGCTTTCTCGAAGCGAACGAGGAAGCGCCGGTTTTCGTGCACCCAAACATGGCGCAGAGATACGCAACGGCCATACGTGACCTTATGGAATCGTTGAATGATGCAGAACATAGACAGGAAGCGGCCAAGACAATCCGTAGCCTGGTTGACGAGATCGTATTGACGCCCAATTCGGATCGGTCCGAATTGATCGCCGATATGAAGGGTGATCTCGCGGCTATCTTGAGCATGGCGAACGCGAAGGACGCCAAGCCCAGATCGCGCGATCAAATGAGTGAAACTGAAAGAAAGGAAATCGAGCGGGTTGAAAACCTGATCTATCCGTCTGAGGAGGATTCGGCACCTTGCATGCAGCCTTGCAAGGATAAGATGGTTGCGGGGGTAGGATTTGAACCTACGACCTTCAGGTTATGAGCCTGACGAGCTACCGGGCTGCTCCACCCCGCGCCAACGGGCTGTAGGTATACCCAGGCGACGGGACCCGCAAGAGGGGGCGCCGGAAAAATGTCATGTTTGCGGGACTGCGCGCGTGGGGAAGTGTTCCGGACCTCTATCGGGTGTTCTCATGGGGACGCTGTGTTAAGTCGTTGGTATTGTTCATTACTGCGCTAACAACTCTGAGGTACGAAGGGTTGTCCCGGGGCCGCAAGCCGTTCGGCGAACGGGTCTGTAGGGGCGACCCAATGCCCCGAGACGGGACAAGCTTTGCTGGGGGATGTTTGCCAGAAACTGACCTTGGCAGCCCGGCAAGTTGTGGAGATCACTCGGAAAACTCTGCGGTCTTCTCCAGGGAGTTTCGCAGGCACTGTCCGGGTTTGGCGATGATCTACTCTCCCACATCTTAAAGCACGCAATGTCATCCAAGCGTGGTTTAAGCGCAGCCAAAGCGTGCGTAGGCCGACAGGCGATTGCCTGCAATCGCCGAGAGGCGGCACTACGGTGCCTCTTTCACTCCCATAAGAGCAACTCCTTCATTACCGGTTCAATAGGTGGAGCCCAACGAAATCCTCCATCGTCTCGCGTCACATATCCCAAATCCCTCAATTCATTCATCAAATTCATGTGCTTGGGCGGAACCTGAAACCGTTGTTGCAGCGCGTGTCTGCCAAGGCCCGGTTCTTCATGATCTACCGCGTAGTTCAAATAGGATGCGATCATCTCGTCGTTTAACGGCCAATTCGATCGGTCGGACATTCGCACTCTGCGAATACACTCTTGCTCGCTTGGAACTGCGAAATACGGAGGGAAAAACGGTTTGCACGCCCGGGTTTCGCTCAATTGCCTGAACCGATCCACCGACAGTCCGTATTCAAGCCTGTCATCACCGAAATGCGCTGCCGCGGTCGACACACTCAACCGCCAGAGAACATCACAGGCGTGTTCGGTCACGCTCATTCCTATCGGGCTGACATAAATCTGACCGCCATATTCTATGGAGTTTCGATCAGCCTCCAGCGACCGGATCTTGGCCGCCAAATACCGGGTTACGATCTCGGCAAGTTTCAGGCTGGGGATTGAGGACATCGTTCGAGAGATACACAGGGTCTTACTAGGTTTGGCGATGACCTACTCTCCCACGTCTTAGGACGCAGTACCATCGGCGCTACGGTGCTTAACGGTCGAGTTCGGGATGGGATCGGGTGTTTCACTCGCGCTATGATCACCAAACCGAGAAAGACCCTGTCTTCCAAGTCAGTCCACCATGCGGTGTGCTGCTTTTCATCCAACCAGAGCTGGGCAGCCTGGCTTCTACTGGATCAAATCAAGCCTATCGGACAATTAGTACCGGTCAGCTGAACGCATTGCTGCGCTTACACCTCCGGCCTATCGACGAGGTCGTCTACCTCGGTCCTCAGGGATACCTTGTTTCGAGGGGGGCTTCCCGCTTAGATGCCTTCAGCGGTTATCCTGTCCGATCATAGCTACCCAGCACTGCCGTTGGCACGACAACTGGTCCACCAGTGGATCGTTCACCCCGGTCCTCTCGTACTAGGGGCAACTCCTCTCAAGTATCCTACACCC